>Ga0164243_10006962_pt1 | contig 16997 bp, 12 predicted proteins | sample OricompcompostOP_FD_108781 | JGI IMG/M metagenome (GOLD analysis project Ga0164243, IMG submission 108781) | Organic Plus compost microbial communities from Emeryville, California, USA - Original compost - Organic plus compost (OP) | ecosystem: Engineered > Solid waste > Mixed feedstock >... | reverse complement strand
CTTCGTCGAGCGCATCACGACCACCCCGATCAGCGTGGCGAGGATCAGCTCGGCGCGCAGATTCGCGGAGGCCACTCCGGCACGCTGCATCTCGTCGACGAATGGCGTGATGATCCGCCGCTGCAAATGCTCCTGCGCACTCCGTCGCACCTCGGGATCGGCGTCCTGCGCGACCATCGCCCGCATGATCGGGCCGAGCCCATTGGTATCGACGCGAACGAGCAGACGTCGCGTCAGGCGCCGGAAGTCGCGTGGGTGATGCACCACCGAATCACCGGTCGCATCTGCCACGATACTCGCGCTGTAGAGCGCCATCTTGTTGCCGAAATACCGCGCGACCAATGCCGCATCGGCCCCGGCCTTCTCGCCGATCTCCCGCAGCGTGGTACCGTCGTACCCCTTCGCCCCGAAGAGCTCGCGCGCCGCATCGAGCAGCGCCTGTCGGGTCGCGGCGGCATCCCGCCGGCGAACCGGTTCGCTCGCGGACAGTCCGTCTGCCGCGTCATCCATCGACGCCATGTCCCCTCCTCGATTCATCAAGCCTCCAGCGCCGCGCGCGGTTCCGGGGTGGCGCTCGTCCCGAGCGACGGGCGCTCCGGCTCGCGGGCAGGAGCCGGTTGCCCGCCATCAGCGGGCTTGCGCGGCAGCATCAGGATCGCCACGATCGCCGACGCCCCGCAGACAGCCGCGCCCGCCAGGAACGTGATCGTGTACCCGTGATCCGTCGGCAATGTCGCCCCCACGGGCGTATAGGTACTGAGCAGCGCGATGCTCGCCGCACTGCCGATCGATCCACCAACCGAGCGCAGCAGCGTGTTCATGCTCGTCGCGCTTCCCGTCTCGGACGGGGGCACCGAGCGGATGATCAGCAGCGGCATCGCCGCGAACGTCGTGCTGATACCCAACCCCAGCACGATCATCGCCACGACGATCTCCCAACGATTTCCGCGAGACAGCGCCACGTAGACCATGTCGAGCGACACGATCGCCGCCCCGATCGGCAGCACAAGGTTCGGTCCGAACCGTGAGGTCAGGAAGTTCGACGTGCGGGTCGACAGCAGACTCCCGATCGAGAGCGGCGCGAGCATCAGTCCCGTTGCCAGCAATCCGGCATGGAAACCATACCCTGCCTCAGCGGGTGCCTGCACGTATCTGTTAAGCAGTGACGTCATTGCATAGAGACTGACGCCCATCATCAGCGCCACGATGTCGGCAGTCAGCACCGTGCGATTGGTCATCACGCGCAGATCGACGAGCGGATGCTTCGCCCGCAACGCCTGCAGGATCCAGATCGCCCCGAACACCACCGTCACCAGCGCGAGACCGACGATCCGCCCGGATCCCCATCCCCACTTCTGTCCCTGGCTGATGCACAGCAGCAGGGCGAGCAATGCCACCGAGAGCAGCGCCGCCCCCGGCAGATCGAGCGCGTGCGCCGGTCGCAGCGAGCCAGATGGCACCACGAGCCACACCATCACGAGCGCGATCAGGCTGATGATCCCCGCGAACCAGAACGCCGCGTGATAGTCGAACTGCTCCGCGATCAGCCCCGTGATCGGGTAGCCGAGACCCGTCCCGGCCGCCGTCGAGACCGAGAGGATGGCGATGCCACTGCGCACCTTGTCGACCGGCAGGCAATCCCGCGCCACCGAGATCGCGAGCGGCACGAGCCCGAGCCCGAATCCCTGCATCGCACGGCCGACCATCAGCAACGCGAAATGCGGGGCCAGCGCCGCCAGCATCGACCCGATCAGCACGAACCCGAGGCTCGCGAGGATCGTCATCTTGCGATACGGACCATCCGCCAGGCGCCCCGTGATCGGCGTCGCCACCGCGCCGATCAGCAGGGTGATGGTGAGCACCCACTGCGCCGCCTCGAGCGAGACGTGCTGCGCCTGCGCGATCGTCGGGATCATCGGCGATCCCAGCGTCGAGAGCACCGACATGACCATTGCCGAATAGATGAGGACGGGGAGCAATGCCTGCTTCCGCCATCCCGTGACGTCCAACCGTGCCGGATGTTCCATGTCCCGTGCCAATCCCGACTGCGAGGTTCCCCCCAGAAAAACGACACAGAGCGGCCAGCTGGCCGCTCTGCACTCAAGTCATCATACCATGACATCATGCGATGACAAGGTTTCATCCGGGCATCATCTGCGCATCGCGCGAGCATGGCACAATGCGGGAAGTACATCCGTCATTCACGCCATCTCCCGGAGAAGTCCGATGATCCGCCGCCATCTCCTGCCCCTGCTGCTGATGCTCCCACTCCTCGGCCAGCTCGCGCTCACGACCGCCGTGTCCGCGCAGACCCCGACCGCCGCCACACACTGGCAACCGGCGCGCGGCCTCTCGTGGCAGATCCAGTTCAGCGAGGAGCTCGCTGGCGATCCCCTCCCCGTCGCCGTCTACGATCTCGATGGCTTCGACACCGACGCCGAGACCGTCGCCGCACTGCACGCGCAGGGAACGCGTGTCCTGTGTTACGTCAATATGGGTGCGTGGGAGGATTGGCGACCCGACGCGGAGGCCTATCCGGAAGAAGTGATCGGCAACGCGTGGGAGGAGTGGGAAGGCGAGCGCTTCATCGACATTCGCCGACTCGATGTCCTCGCGCCGATCCTCGAGGCACGCCTCGACATGTGCCGCGACAAGGGCTTCGATGCGGTCGAGCCGGACAACATCGATACGGCGCAGAACGATCCGGAGGTCACCGGCTTCGAGCTCACCGATGACGATCAGGTGCGCTTCAACCGCTGGCTCGCCGAGGCGGCGCACGCACGTGGCCTCGCGATCGGCCAGAAGAACATCCCCGATCTCACCGCGCAACTCATCGATGTCTACGACTTCGCCGTGACGGAGGACTGCTTCGTCGATGGCTGGTGCGATGACGTGCGAGCGTATCTCGACGCGAACAAGCCGGTCTTCGCAATCGAGTACACCGACACCGATGCCGACCTCGACGAGATCTGCCCGCAGGCGGCCGCCGCCGGCTACTCGGTCGTGCTGAAGCATCGCGAGCTCGATGCCTGGCGCGAGACCTGCCCCGCCACTGAAGCGAATGGCTGCGATCAGCTCGGCACCTACGTCTCGCAGCTCGCGACACTGATCGCCGCGAACGACGGCCTCGCGCGCCTGAAGACCGCCGACTACGACACGCTTGCCCTCAGCGCGGCGGACGCCGACACGGTCGTCGGCTCGCTGACCACGCTGATCGCGCAGCTCGGGGCGATCGCGCCGCCGGATGCCGCACGCGCCTATCACGCCGCATACGTCGACCTCGTCACCTGGTACCGCGATCTCGCGGAGCATCGCGATGCCGCCTCGCATCAGCGCCTGATCGATGATGACAAGCGGATCGTCCCCGCGCTGGGGATGGCCGTCGCGGCCGGGCAGGCGACCTGCAGCGCTGCCGTGTGGGATGACGCCTTCACCCCGCTCACGTGATCCGGACGCACGAAGGCCCCCGGGAGTGGCTGCTCCCGAGGGCCTTCGTCATGCGATCGCGAGGCGCGGGCTACGCGGGCGTCGCGATGCCGTCAAAGCGCAGGAGCAGTCCGAGCGGCGCATCCGGCCCGGAGATGATCGAATTCGTGGTCACGAAGAGGTTGCCCTCGGCATCGAACGCGATGCCGTGCGGGAAGAGCAGGCCATCGATCACCGTCTCGACGGTACCATCCGCCGTGATGCGCTGGATCGACCCCGGCGCCATCGTCGCGATGTCCGACGTGAGCTGCGACACGTAGAGCAGCCCATCCGGGCCGAGCGCCGCATTCACGATCATCGAGAGCCCGGAGATGCCGGTGGTGTAGGTACCATCCGGCGCGAACGCGATGATCGACGGACCACTCCACGCCTCACCCAGCAGCACCGCATTGATGTAGCCGCCCTCGTCGATCACGATCGCGGTCGGAACCGGCTGGCGAGGACCTGGCTGCACCGCCTCCTCCTCGGCGGTCGGCGTCGCGCCGGTGAGATCGGTCAGATTCGGGACGACCGCGAAGAGCGAGAACTCGCCCGTCGCCGGATCGATCGTGTAGATGGTGTTGCCACCAGCATCAGCAACGTAGACGAGCCCGTTCGCATCGACCGCGAGCCCGTAGAGATTCGGGTTGACGTCGGTGCCGTCCGGGTTGTTCTCGACTTCGTACGTGCCGAGCGCGGCGATCTGCGTCGCGGCACCGGTCGTCGCATCAACCGCCCAGACGGTGTTCTCCTCCGGCAGCGGCGTCAGGCCACCACCAACCGAGCTGCCACCAATCGAGACGTAGACGGTGCTGTCGTAGACACCGATACCGACGCCACCGATCTCCGACGTCAGGACGGAAACGGTGCCGTCCGGAGCGACCTGCGTGATCTGCGGCCAGACGAGGATCTGCAGTCCTGCCTGCGGCACGTCCGACACCGGCGTCGCGGCGGGGGTGGCGGGTGCGGCATCGCCCTCCGGAGTGACGCTCACGCCCTGCTCGGCGACGTAGAGGGTGCCATCCGCTCCGAACGCGATGTCGCCCGGGTTCCAGAGTCCCTGGGCCACGACCACGGCACCATCCGGCAACGGCGGCACCCCGCCCTGCTCCTCGGTGGCCGGCGTGGCCTCCTGCGCGAAGGCCCGCGATCCGATGACCGTGGTGCCGGCGAGGCCGACCGTGGCCCCGAGCGAGAACGTGCGACGATTCAGCGAGATCTCGTGAAACGACATGGACCAGTCCTTCCTGCGTCACGCGATGGCGCGACATCAACATCTGCGGTTCGAACGATGGTGAGGTCCCGGTGGATGATCGGGTCCGGACGACGACGATCATCACGCCGGGATATCGACACGCCCGTCCGACGGACACACGCCGACATCCCGATACTCCCCATGCTAGCGGGGTGACGCGCCAGACGAGTGAGTAGTCTTACTCAATTCTCATAAAATTCGCGGGCACATCCTGCCATCGTCTACGTAGTGGGTGCGTTTTCCTCAGTAGATCGGGGTGATACCCGGAGCAACCATCGTACGTGCAGACGCACGCCACGCAGGCAGGAAGGAGGAGGATCCAGGTGCCGATGCCACGACTTCGGGATCAGATGGATGGGTGACACGCTGCGCCGCGGGACGATTCCCATCGCCCCGGTCGACCCCGAATCGCTCCCCGACGACGAGCTGGTCCTCCGGGCCCGGCAGGGGGAGACGCGCGCCTTTGACGCGCTCTATGCGCGCTACGCCCGCGAGATCACCGCCTTCGTGCGGAGCCAGATGTCGAGCACCCCGGATGCCGCGGAGGATGTCACCAGTGAAATCTTCACCAAGGTCTACCGCTTTCTCGATCGCTACCAGAACGGCTCGTTCCGCGGGTGGCTCTACCAGATCGCCCGCAACGCGATCACCGACAGCTACCGGCGGCAGCGACCGGTCACGCCACTGGCAGAGGACCTGCAGCTGGAGAGTCGCGGTCCGACGCTCGACGAGCAGGCGATCGCGACCGAGGCGCGCGAGCGTCTCGAGGCCGCCCTGCTGACCCTCGCGCCGACCCCGCGCCGCATCCTGGAGCTGCGTCTCAAGGGCTACGGCCTCGCCGAGATCTGCGCGGAGCTCGGCATGGAACTGAGCGCGGTGAAGAGCGCCCAGCATCGCGCGTTCAGGCGCCTGCGCGCGCATCTGCACGACATCGTGACCGACGAAGGAGACCCCGCATGAACGACATTCCCCCCACGATCCGGGATGATCTCGATGACGACCAGTTCGACGAGATCCTCACGGCGATGCTCGCCGGCACCGATCCGGATGCCGGAGCGCGTCTCGACCCGACGATGCGCGCGACGATCGATCAGCTGCTGAGCTGGGCCGATCGGAGCGGCTACGCCACCGAGCCGGTCTCGCCGGCGCACGTTCATTGGAAGGAGCAGACCCCCATGCCGCCACTCGCCCTGTCCTCGCAGGCATTGCCGATGCCCGCCCGCTCTTCGTCCTCGCCGACCGCGACCTCCGCGCGTACGGCACGTCGCACATGGTCGTGGCTCTACGCCGGGATCGCGGCGGTGCTGCTGCTGGGCATCGTGGCGCTGGCGATCCGCCCGTTCCTGACGCCGTCACCGAACGACGAGGAGCCGACGATCTCGGCGATCGAGGCGAGCGCCCTCGCCTCCGGCGACGACACGACGGATGTCCCAGAGCCAACCGTTGCCATCGGTGAACCGGGCGTCAATGCTGCGGGGGTCGATCCGCTCACATCGGACGAATGCACGGTTGCGCCTGTATCACGCCAGCATGTCCTCACGGTGCTGTCCACTCCCCCAGGGAACTACGGGGACTTGTTCAACGCGAAGAGCATGTACATCCATGAATCGTTCGACGACATTCCGCTCGACACCTTCAGCCAGATCTTCCGAGAATGGCAAGCGTGCGTAAAATATGGATCGACCTGGCAGTACATGGCGCTTCAGACCGACTACATGACACGCCTCGACATCTACGGCGAGCAGGTCTTCGATCGTGGGCCGATTCTCGAAGCTTATAGTCAGGACACCCTCAACGAACTCCTTGATGGGCGGGTACTGATCGACAACGATCGACGCCAGCGTTGGGCTGACTATGTTGCAACCAGCCCCGCTGGGCTCCCCGAAGTCGTCCTCGTGATCGACACCACCCAGCCAGCCTCATTCTCGCTTTCCGAGGATGGCACCTACGTGGCAACCCTGCCGGTGGCCAAACTGAGTCTCGTCAGCGGGGAGCAGCGCGAACGCGTCGGCAGCATCGATTTCCTGCTCGTCAATGGAGATTGGAAGATCTACGTGTCGCCGAACGTTGAGTTCTAGCGCGGATCACACCATCAGCATGAGGTGGATGTCCTCGGGCTCCGCCGCAATCATCGCCGGATCGGGCGTCGTCAGCAGCACGGCGCCCACCCGGCGATGCGCGTCCTGTGCGACGCCCCGCCCTCGCGACGCTCACACAATTCAGGCGCAAGGGAACAATGTGCACAGATGCGACGTTCCCCCTGCATACTCGTCCGCGAGCACGACGCCACGATCCCGCGTATCCCGTGCCGGATGCCGATCCCATCTCGGACACCCCTTTCCCCAACCGGCGAGATCGACATCACGCGCATCTCCCCTTCCTCCCACCGGGATCATCACGGCGTCCGCTCGCGGCACGAGCGCGCATCGCCACGGGGCGATCGCGAACAGGACCGCTCACGAAAGGCAGGGAACGCATGATCCAGCTTGGCTACTCGCTTTCCAGCGAAGAATTCCGCCCGCAGGAACTCGTTGCCCAGGCACGACGCGCCGAAGAAGCCGGTTTCCGCTTCGCCCTCATCTCCGATCACTTCCACCCCTGGATGGACCGTCAGGGACAGAGCCCCTTCGTCTGGAGCACGCTTGGTGGCATCGCTCAGGTGACGAGCCACATCGAGCTCGGCACCGGCGTCACCGCCCCGATCATCCGGACGCACCCGGCGATCGTCGCGCAGGCCGCCGCAACCGTCGCCGACATGCTGCCGGGTCGCTTCTTCCTCGGCGTCGGCACCGGGGAATATCTGAACGAGCACATCACCGGCGAGCATTGGCCGCCGATCGCGCGTCGGCAGGAGATGCTGACCGAGGCCGTCACCGTGATCCGCAAGCTGTGGGAAGGCCGCGCCACCACCCACTACGGCACCTTCTACACGGTCGAGAACGCGCGCCTCTACACGCTCCCGGAAACCGTGCCCCCGATCCACGTCGCAGCCTCCGGCCCGCTCTCCGCGCAGCTCGCCGGCGAGATCGGTGACGGACTGATCAGCACCTCGCCAGAGGCAGAGCTCGTCCAGACGTTCACCACCAGCGGCGGCGACGGCAAGCCGCGCTACGGGCAGATGCAGGTCTGCTGGGCGGAGGACGAGCGCGAAGCGCGACAGACGGCGCGTGATGTCTGGGGCTACTCGGCATTGCCGGGACAGCTGAGTCAGGAGCTTGCGCTTCCCGCCTACTACGATGCCGCCGCCGAGCTGGTGACGCCGGAACTGATCGCGAAGCAGGTGGTGTGCGGCCCGAACGTCGACGCGTATCTCGAGAAGATCCAGCAGTACAGCGATGCGGGGTTCACGCACGTGTACCTGCATCAGATCGGGCCGGATCAGGAGGGATACCTGCGATTCGCGGAGCGCGAACTGCTGCCGCGCTTCGCCTCGTAGGCAGTCGCGACTCACGAGACCCAATACACATCGACCCGGAGCGTCAGGCTCCGGGTCGATCCAGCCTCACGAGCTGCGGGTCATATCAGGCAGCGCGACGTCTCGACGCCGCTGCCGTGCCGATCAGAACGCAGCCTCCAGCCACGACATGCATCGCACACACGATCAAGACGATCCGCGACATATCATCACCATGGGAGATTCTCGTGCCAGAACCTGTATTCGGCAGGGACGTGACCGCCGAGACGGGAGTCTCCGTGGCTTCCGGTTCATCCCCAAGGCTGTCGCCTGCCGTGGGATCAACCGGTTCTGCGGCGGGATCTGTTTCCGTCGTCGGCACATCAGCGTCCGGGGTCGGGTCAGCTCCAACGTTCAGCACGGCCCAGAGTGAGAAATCGCTGTCCGCTGCCGCGATCGTGAAATCCGGGAAGCCGCCGACACCATTGGCCTCCTGAATCAGATACTCGGTTCCCGGCACCAGCCCTCCGATCGTCGCCGTGAAGATGTCATCGCCCCCGGTAAATGGCTTCCCATTGGCGTAGAACTCGGATTGTGCGGGCCATGACCACGCGCAACCAGCAGCATCAGGGTCGAAGGTGTCCGTCACCTGAGTAGCGGTTGCGGGGCAGCTCACGAGATTGAGGGTCAGCGTGACGGTATCAGTGCTCGGCTCCGGCGTCGGCGTCTCCTCATCGCTTGGCTCATAGGGCAGATAGTACGTTGCTGTCAGCTCGATGATGCCATTCTCTGTGGTCGGCGGGAGGACTTCCCCCAGCACGATGGGAACAGGCCCAAGAAAGAGCAATCCTGTCGCCATCGGGATGCCAGTCCAAGTCACGACATTCATGCCGACAACACCTTGGTTGCCATCCAGCGTCAGCGACGAGGGATCATCCCAACCGGCAACGCAGTGGTGCGCCGTTCCTCCCGGATCGACGCCTTCGTCAATCGCAATCGACGGCTCGACATCTGCCTTGTAGCAGGTTTCGAGCCAGACCATCACCGCGTTTCCGCCCTCCGCTTGCGCAGCGGCAACACGGGACCCCGCGACACTTCCCAGCATCACGAGCAATACGATCGCCAACAATCGACGCACCATGATCCTCCTCCCAGCTGAAACCCTGTACGTCCCCAAGTGTACGCCTCGGTGACTCCAAGTCGCCCCTTCATCATGTATCGAAATCATGGCAAATCTACACGGCTCTGGAAGATCCCTCGTGATGAACCAGCGCTATTCGTCGCGCCCTGCGTTTGCCTAGATGTAGCCGGTTACACCCGGCGATCTGGCTGCGTATCATCGAGCTCGGAGACGACGCCAGATCGCCGGAGCGCACACATCATGGGACAGCGACGAATGGAGTCAACGCATGGAGCAGCACGTTCGCGTCCGGACGACGCCGACGCTTCGGCCACCAATGAGGACAGACCGACGATGGTCGCGGGAGCAGTGACGGGAGCCGCCGAGCTCTCCGATGATGACCTCGCCGTGCAGGCCCAACGACACCCCGACACCTTCGGGCAGCTCTACGAGCGCTACGCCCGCGAGATCGAGGGGTTCATCCTGCCGCGCGTCGGGGGCAATCGCGAGCTCGCGCAGGATCTCACCAGTCAGGTCTTCACCAAGGCGTTCACCGCCTTGCCGCGCTATCAGACCGGCGCGTTTCGCGGATGGCTCTACCAGATCGCCCGCAACACGATCATCGATAGCCATCGGCGCGCCCGCCCGACCGCGCCGCTCGATGATGCGACCGCCATCGAGACGCACGATCAGCGCCTCGACGATCGCGTCATCGCGGCCGAAGCCGCCGCACGATTGCACCGGGCGCTCGATCAGCTCAAGCCGGATCAGCGGCGGATCATCCTCCTGCGTCTGCAGGGACTGAGCGGCTCCGAGATCGCTTCCCGCCTCGGACTGCACCCGGATGCCGTCAAGAGCGCGCAATACCGGGCCTTCGCCAAACTCCGGACCATGCTGCACGACCTCGCACCCGATCGGCAGGACACACGATGACACGTCACGACCCGACGCCCCCCGACACCTCCCCGGAGAACGCGCTCGACCAGGCGCTGGACGCCCTCCTGCAGGACGATCCCACCGCGCTCGATGCGCTCGACCCGATGATGCGCGCGACGGTCGCGCGCCTCTACGACCTCGCGGACCTCGCCGGCCCGGAGACGCTCGCCGCCCTCACGGACGATGCCGCGCGTGCCTCCGCCGATGCACGTCCATCGCGCCCGCTCGCTCCGGTCACCACGCTCCCCGTGGAGCGCCCCGCTCCTTCCCGACGACGCTCACCAAGGAGATTCATCATGCCGACGCTCTCCGGACTTGCCGCCGCCCTGATCCTCGGTCTGGGCATCTACGGCGCGATCCCGATCTTCAACGACGCGGACCCGGCCGGTCCGACCCAGATCGCCTTCCAGGCGGTCGACGACAGCACCCCGACCACGATCGCCGCCGATGACCCGCTCGTCTTCACGGGAGGCGATCCGCTGGTGAACGCCAACGGATCGACGTATCTGCCGCCAGTGGGCACCGAACTCACCGGTCTCGATGGCGAGGATGCGCTCAATCCCATCTCCCCGGACGAATGCATGATCGCCCCACGAACACGCGACGAGGTCGTGACGATCCTCTCGACCCCGCCTGCCGCCGGCGACGACGCCCCGATGGTCGGCGACGAGTCGACCATCGATGACGCGACGCTGACCGAGATCCAGGCAACCTTCCGCGAGTGGCAAGCGTGCGTCCGCTTCGGTGCGACGTGGCAGGCCACGGCGCTCGAGACCGATCAGTACATCCGCACCGACTTCTACGATGACGGCCCGGTCCTCACCTCGATCTACGATCTGATCGACGTGCCCTACAGCGAGGAGACGATCAACGGCATCCTCGATGGCCGCATCTCGCTGGACGAGCAGAAGGCCGCACTTGGCGCACAGCTCGCCACCAATCCGGACGGTTCTGAGGGTGGTCTCGACCTGAAGCTCTGGGTCATCGATCTGACGCCGCCGGCAAACGACGACACCAAGCCGGTATATGTTTCATCCAACGGCGGCACCTACCTCACCTTCAGCGTCGTGCTGACGCAGCCACGTCTCATCACGGACGCGATTCCGACGGCGTCGGTCTCGTTCAAGCTGGTTGACGGTGTCTGGCAGATCGACCAATGGATTTCGCTGGAGACCCTGAGTTCGGTCGGGCTGTAGCGCCCAACGGATCACCGCATTGCTGGAGGATTTCTCATGCACAGCTTCCGCCGCATCACCCTCTCGTCCCTGATCGCCGTCGGCATCGCGATGTCCGCCGTCGCCCCGGCCGCAACCACGATCCTCGCGCAGGATGTGTCCACGCCGGTCCCGATCGGCAGCTTCTACATCCCGGAGGATCAACCCTCCGCCATCGGCGAGACAAGTGGCGCTCCGCTCTCGATCCACGACTGCGACGCCGTCACGCCGCGCGATCGCGCCTCGGTGGTCGAGACGCTCCTGATCGCGCCGAACTCCGCCGACGGCATGAAGGTCGGCGACGACGCTCCGCAATATCGCCCGGGCGCGCCGGTCGCGGACATCGCGAACCTCCCGACCGAGACGCTCGCGGAGATCGAGGACGTCCTCCGCACCTGGCAGGTCTGCACGGCGCTCGGGCTGACCTACCAGCAGATGGCGGTCGAGACGGACCAGTTCATCCGCGAGGACATCTACGCGGACTTCCAGACGATGACGCCATACTCCGAGGCGACGATCAACGAGCTGCTCGATCGCCGCGAGGAGATCGACGCCTGGACACATGACCGCGCGACGGGTGCGGGCATCATCGCGCAGTCCTCGCCGTACGCGATTGACCTGACCGGCGTGACGTCGATCTCGCCGGAGCTGGACTACGTTTGGGTCGAGGTGGTCGCGGTGAGCTCGTCCAACGGCGAGCAGCTGCTTGACTCGCGCGGGACGGTCGCGTTCCGCCTGATCGACGGCGTCTGGTACGTCGATCGCGCGGACATCACGGGCTGATCATCAGGCGGAGGGTGCCCGTCGCGGGCACCCTCCGCCCAGAGGTGGCTCCCGAAACGCGTCAGGGCGTATGGGCGGGTTCTCTACCCGCCCGATCATCACGCTCCCTGCATCCCAGACACGACGTGCAGTCGTGACCTACTCACGAACGACGATCTCCGCCTAGCTCATCTGCGGCGGGGCCGTCGGGATGACCGCGCCGCCTCCCTCCGACGTCCGCTTCAGCCAGACCGTCATCGGGCCCGCACCCCGATTCGCCCACGCGAAGTACGGGATCGCCGTCAGCAGCACCTGCGAGCGCCCCGGTCGATCCCGCGTCACCTCGCCAAGCTCACGATAGAGCGCACCATCCCATCCCGGAGCCGGCGCCTCGATCTCCGCATCCGCCGTCAACACCAGCACATCCCCCAGCAGATCCGGTCGCCGCGCCGCCACGATCTCCGCATCATCCTCCAGCACCAGATCGCGCACATCCCCGATCGGATTGTCCGCCGCCTCCACGCAGTACAGCAGCGGACCGCGCATCAGCGCGACCCGCCCCGCATCGTCCGTCACGTACGGATGCGCGATCATCCGCCGCACCGGCATCGGGAAGCGCACCCGCACCACATCCCCCACCTGCCACGTCCGCCGGATCGCCGCGTACTGACCGGGCGCCGTCTCCGCCGCGGGAAGTGCCTCGCCGTTGACATCGCCCGACGCCCCCTTCGCCCAGCCCGGGATACGCAGGTACAGCGTGAAATCTCCCGCCTCGACGATCTCCGTCACCGCGATCGTCACCTCGCCGCTCCACGGGTAACGCGTCGTCTGCCGGAGCGTCACCGAGCCGCCCGCGTGCAGCGGGATCGTCGCGACACTGTCGGCATACAGATGCGCCCAGACCATGTCGTGCCGACCGTCCGACTCGCCGAACCGACGTCCCGTCACCGTGTACGCGTACGATGGCAGTTGAGCCAGCACGCGCGCGATGTTCGGCGGACAACACGCCACCCCGAACCACGGCTGTCGCCGATGCGACCCATCGTTCGTGAGCGGGTTCTGGTAGAAGTAATGCTGCCCATCCAGCGAGAGCCCCGGCAGCAGCGCGTTGTAGAGCGTGTGCTCGATCGCGTCCGCGTAGCGCGTGTCGTCCTCGATCTCCAGCGTCAGCATCCGCCACGCCCACATGATCGCGCCGATCGCCGCGCACGTCTCCGTGTAGGCGCGCGCACTCGGCAGCTCGAAGTCCGCACCGAACGACTCGCCCTCCCAGCGCGAGCCGATCCCGCCCGAGATGTAGCGCCGGCGCGTCACCATGTTCGTCCACATGCGATCGAGCGCCGCGCGCAGCTCGGCATCGCCCGTCTCCGCGACGAGATCCGCGACGCCCGCGTTCAGGTAGACGGCGCGCACCGCATGCCCGACCATCACCGACTGCTCGCGGACGGGCGTCGCATCCTGGAACATCGCGCCACCACCGACCCGTCCACGACCGCGCACCTCGATGAAGAAGCGCGCCTGCGCGAGATAGCGTGCATCCCCCGTCACGCGGTACAGCTCGACCAGCGCGAGCTCGATCTCCTCGTGCCCGTCGGCGGTCTCGCGCTTCCCCTCCGCCTCGGGACCGAACGTCGCGACCACCAGATCCGCGAACCGCCGCGCAACGTTCAGGAAGCGATCGCTCCCGGTCGCCCGATGATGCGCGATCGCCGCCTGGATCATGTGCCCGCCGCAGTACAGCTCGTGCATGTCGGTCAGATTCGACCAGCGCTCGGCGACGCGATCGACCGAGAAGTACGTGTTCAGATAGCCATCGGCATCCTGCGCCGCCGCGATCTGATCGATCACACGCTCCAGCAGATCGCGCAGCGTGGCGGTCGGCGCGTCCTCGGCGTCGTCGCCGGCGACGAGCGCGGAGGCAGCCGCCTCCGCCCACTTGTAGACATCGGAATCGTTGAAGTAGATCCCCGCGAACGGCCCATCGAATGTCCCCGCCGCGCGATTGAAGTTCTGCAGGCGCTGCGTCTCGACCAGATGCGCGTACTGCGCGGGGAGCGTCACCGTCCGATTCGTGCGCAGGCGCGGCGCGAGCAGATCGTCGGTGAAGCGCACGTGACCGAGGGGGACCGGCTCGTGCGCGGCGTGCGGGCTGCGCGTGGTGTCGACCACCACCGCCGGGCGCGTCGAACGGGAGACATCGATCGGGTCGGGAGAGAGCACCATGGCAACGCGTCCTTCCGCAAAGATGCGAGTCGTTCCGGGAGATGTGTGCCGCGATTGTCGCACAGCGCGGATCGCCCTCACAGCAGCGCCGGACATTCGTGCGCACCGACCGGATCAGGTGAAACGGGTTTGGTCCGGCACCGCGATCATCCGCGAAACCGGACCGCGAATCCCCGTCGCAACCTCCCCGGATTTCGCATGAACGTGGCACAATGGAGGCAGCATCGCAGGCATCCACGCTGGCGCGATCTCAACCCACCCCCTCCCCCTCGAACCCATCGACCTTCGTGATTCCGGACCTCGCCCAGATGCCTGCCTCGGTCAAACGTTCCCGACTTGTCGCCATCATCCTCATCGTCAGTGTCTTCGCCACGGCGCTCAATCTGCGCAGTGTCACCGTTGCACTGCCGCTCTACATGGACACCATCCGCACGGAGACGGGCATCAACGCCACCGCGACCGGGCTGCTGACGACCTTGCCGATCCTCTGCTGGGCGATCCTCTCGATGTTCGTGCCGCGCATCGCCCGCCCGCTCGGCATCGATCGCACGATCATCGCGACGCTCGGCCTGCTCTGCGTCGGCATCGTGATCCGCATCGCGCCACCGGTCGGGATGCTCTTCCTCGGCACGATCGTGATCGGCATCGCGCTCGCCCTCGCGAACGTGCTGCTCCCCGCCGCCGTGAAACGCGACTTCCCCGACAAGCTCGGCCCGATGATGGGCGTCTACGGCGTCGGTTTCTCGCTCGGCGGTGCGCTCGCCTCGGCTGTGATGAAGCCGATCCAGCACGCGACCGGTTTCGACTGGCGGCCGACGCTCGGGCTGCTGGCGGTACCGGTCGCGATCGCGATCGTGCTGATGCTGCCGCGCATCTGGATCATCAAGCCAGCCCCGACGGCGGTCGGCACGGCGCCGGATCGCCTGCCGAATCTGTGGCGCGATGGGCTCGCCTGGCAGATCTCGATCTTCATGGGCGTGCAGTCGTTCGTGTTCTACGGGCTCGGCACGTGGACGCCGACCATCCTCGTCGAGAAGGGTGTCGCGGAGAGCGCATCGGATGCCGCATGGACGATCTCGCAGCTGTTCGGCGTGGTGTCGTCGCTGGTGGTACCGCTGGTGATTGGGCGCGGGCTCAACCAGAAGGTGCTGATCTGCGTGATCGCCTGCCTCTTCTCGACAGGTATCCTCGGCATGCTCCTCGCCCCGACGCTCGCGCCGGCGGTCTGGCTGATCGCCATCAACCTCGCCGGGTCCGCCTCGATGTCGACGGTCTTGATGTTCATCGTGCAGCGCTCGCCGGACACCCAGCACGCGGCGGCGCTCTCCGGGATGTCGCAGGCGGTCGGCTACGCGATCGCGGCCGTCTCGCCGTCGCTCTTCGGCCTGCTGCACGATCTCTCGGGCGGCTGGACGCTCCCGACCGTGATCGTGCTCCTCGACGTGATCGTGGTGGTGATCACCGGCTTCGGCGCGGCACGACCGCGGATGGTCGGGCAGCGCGCACCCACCCCGATCGAGGCCGACACCGCAGTCGTCCGCCTCGCGAGCGTCGATTGACGCGCAGACGTGCAGGCCACTGGACAATCCTCGTGCGACCGACGATGCTCCCCGCATTGATGTCCGTCCACGATCGCTCGGGAGCGCACCCCGCGCCCCGGTCACCACGTCCAGGAGCGTCTCATGTCTGCATGGGTTGGTCGATTCATCGCCGCTGACGATCGGTTCGCGGGCGCGCCCCTCCTGCGCCGCGAGATCGTGCCGGATCGCGAGCACGGCGAAATCACGCGCGCGACGCTCCGCCTGTCCGCGCTCGGCATCGTCGAGGCATATCTCGGCAGATCGCGCGTCGGGGACGACCTGCTCACGCCCGGCTGGACGAGCTACGAGTGGCGCCTGCGTTACGTCGAACACGAGGTGACCTCCCTGCTCGATGGCACGCCGACCGTGCTCGGACTCGCCCTCGGCAACGGCTGGTACGCCGGACGCCTCGCCTGGGGTGACGGCGCGACACCTTACGGTGAGGAGATCGCCGGCTTCGCGGAATTGCGCATCACCTTCGCCGACGGACACGAGCAGCTGATCGCCACCGCTGCGGACGGCACCTGGCACGCCGGCGCGAGCGGCATCACCGCGAACAGCCTCTACGATGGACAGGACATCGACGCCCGCGCGATCCCGATCGGCTGGACGTCGCCCGCCTTCGACGCCGCGGGATGGGTCGGCGTCCACGAGGTCGCCTACGATCTCGCGCAGCTCGAGCCGATGATCGCCCCACCGATCCGCCCCCAGCTGGAGATCACCCCGCAACAGATCTGGACGAGCCCCTCCGGCAAGATCCTCGTCGACTTCGGACAGAACCTCGTCGGCATCGTCCGCGTGCAGATCCGCGGCGAGGCGGGTTCCACGATCACGCTTCGCCACGCAGAAGTCCTCGAGCACGACGAGCTCGGCACGCGACCGCTCCGCGCGGCGAAGGCCACCGATCGCGTCACGCTCTCCGGGGGCGACGATGTCTTCACGCCGACGTTCACCTTCCACGGCTTCCGCTATGTCGAGCTGAGCGACTGGCCGGGAGGTATCGACGCGATCGCCGAGGACGCGCTCACCGCGATCGTCATCGCGTCGG
>Ga0164243_10006960_pt1 | contig 17000 bp, 11 predicted proteins | sample OricompcompostOP_FD_108781 | JGI IMG/M metagenome (GOLD analysis project Ga0164243, IMG submission 108781) | Organic Plus compost microbial communities from Emeryville, California, USA - Original compost - Organic plus compost (OP) | ecosystem: Engineered > Solid waste > Mixed feedstock >... | reverse complement strand
GGCACTCGGTGGCGAAGAAGGCGTTGCCGCCCGTCGTGGCGTGCAGCCGCTCCACGAAGTCCGCCGGAATCTCCAGCCCCGGCAGCGCCAGCCCCACCAGCTCGCCCACGTGCTCGACGGCGAGCGGCTCCAGGTCCAGCCGCCACGTCAGCTTCTCGTCCACCGTCTGGAACGCGAGGCTCAGCCGGCTCAGCTCCCCGGAGCGGAACGTGCCCACCACCATGCCGCGGGTGCCATGCAGCGCGCGCACCAGCACGTTGATGACCTCGAGCGACGCGCTGTCCGCCCAGTGCAGGTCCTCGAAGCACAGCACGAACGTCATCCGCTTGCCGAGCGAGCGCACCCACTCCGCCAGCGCTCCGAACAGCGCCAGCTTCTCCTCCCCCGACGTCGCCTGCGCCACGCCCACCGACGGCGCCCCCAGCGAGGGCAGCAGCCGCCCCAGCCTCGGCGCCAGCCGCTCCATCACCTCCGTGGGCGTGTGCGGCATCAACGCGCGCAGGGCCTGCGCCAGGGGCGTCAGCGGCGCCTGCCCCTCCGCGCGACACTGCCCCCGGCCGAAGGGCAGCTCCGCCAGCTTCGCCTGGAGCTCGAACTCCTGCAGCAGCCGCGTCTTGCCCACCCCCGCCGGAGCACCGATGAGCACCGCGCGCGACTGGCCCCAGTCCGCCTCGGCCAGCCCGTTCATCAGCGCCTCCAGCTCCGTGGCCCGCCCCACCACCTCCGGCACGTGCAGGTAGCTGGCGCGCGCCGACAGCGGCTCCTCCGGCAGGGGCTCGCCGCTGGCGTGGCACAGCGCCTCCATCAGCTCGCCCGCGTCCTGGAAGCGCTCGCGAGGGTCCTTCGCCAGCAGCACCAGGATGATCTCCTCCAGCGCCGGGTCCACCGGACACAGCGTGGAGGGCCTCGGCGGCGGGCGCGTCAGGTGGTCCGCCAGGAGCGCCGCGGGCGTGTTGCGCTTGAAGGGCAGCCGCCGCGTGGCCAGGTAGTAGGCCATCACCCCCAGCGAGTACAGGTCCGCGCGCCCGTCGATGCTCGCGCCGCGCTGCCACTCCGGCGCCAGGTACTCCAGCGTGCCCTTGAGCTTGCCCGGGCTGGGCGTGCCCAGCTGGTGCATCACCCCGAAGTCCATCAGCTTCACCGCGCCGGAGCCGGTGATGCGCACGTTGCTCGCCTTGATGTCGCAGTGGACGTACAGGCGCGAGTGGATGAACGCCAGCACCTGCGCCATCTGGATGAGCACCCGGTACAGCGTGCGCGTGTCCAGCGGCGCTTCGCGCGCCAGCGAGCTCAGGTCCTGGCCGTCCACCACCTCCATCGTGATGAAGCGGTTGCCGGCCTCCGTCATCCCCCAGTCGAACACCTTCAGCGTGCCGGGGTGCTGCAGCTTCTTCATCGCGAAGAACTCGTGCCGGAACATCAGCACCAGCTCCTCCGTCTTGCCCGCCGTCAGCCCCGCGGGCACCTGCATCTCCTTCAGCGCCACCCGCCGCCGCTCGTGCAGGTCGTCCGCCAGCCAGATGCGGCCCATGCCGCCCTCGCCCAGCAGGCCCTCCACCCGGTAGCGCCCCGTCACCACCATCCCCACCTCGAGCGAACGCCGCACCCCAGCGGCATCACCGGGAAGGGTGACAGGCGTGCGGATGCGCTCTCCCCACGAGCTCGGAGGACGAGCGCGCTCGTCCAGGACGGTTGTCTTCTCTTCGTCGCTCACGAAGGTGGGACCGGAAGGTCTTCAGATTCCAGAAGTCGTAGGAATATCACGTTTCCATGTATCGGACACGCCCTGTTGGGGTGGCCCAAGGTGCTGTGGAAGACGTCTTCCGGCGCCGAGACATGTCACGCGGTGTCCGGGTACGCCCCGGGGGGTCGCCCTCCAGGCCCAGGGCCCGTGGAGCGGAGGACACCGCCATGCCCCAGGGCCCTGGCCCCGGGGGGTGACGCGGAGGAGGGGGGTGGCCCCCGCGCCGCGCCATACCGGGGGTGGAGCGGACCCCTTGCTCCCATGGGGGCCGTGCGGAGATGCTCCGGGAGGCGCACGCCCCTCCACCCGGGGCAGCCCCTCTTCGCCGCCGCGCCCCGGAGCCCCGTGAAGCCCAAGGTCCTCATCGTCGAAAACTCCTGGACGATGCGCGAGACGCTCCGTCTCCTGCTGTCGGGGGACTTCGACTGCGCCACGGCGGCGGACGGGGAGACGGGGCTGGCGCAGGCCCTGGCGCAGCCGCCGGACCTGCTCCTGTCGGACGTGAACATGGACGGCATGGACGGCTACGAGCTGCTGCGCCGCTGCCGCGAGGAGGCCACCCTCCGGCACCTCCCCGTCGTCTTCGTCAGCGGCTTCGCGCCCCGCTCGGGCGGCGACCCCAGCCTCCCCGTGCCGGACGCCTACCTCGTCAAGCCGGTGAAGCCCGCGGTGCTCATCGCCGAAATCCACGCGCTCCTGCGACGGGGGCGCGGCGCGCCCGCCCCCGCCGCCCAGGCCCACACCAAGGGCTGAGCTCAGCTCCCCCGGTACGTGGAGTAGCCGAAGGGGCTGAGCAACAACGGGACGTGGTAGTGCTCGTCGGGCGCGGCCAGCTCGAACACCACCGTGACGGACGGATAGAAGCCCCGGACGCCGAGCGCGCGGAAGTACGCGCCCGTGTCGAAGCTCATCCGGTAGACGCCCGGCTCCACGCGGGCGCCCGCCGGGAGGAAGTCGCGCACGCGCCCGTCGTCGTTGGTGACGCCCCGGGCCAGCGGCTTCCATTCACCCCCGGCCTCCTGGACCTCCAGGGAGATGGGGACGCCGGAGGCGGGACGGCCCCGGTGCGTGTCGAGGACATGGGTGGACAGGGTGCTCATGACGCCAGCAGCTTCTCCAGTCGGATGCGGGTGATCTTCGCCTGCTCGCCGGCCGCGACGCGCAGCTCCTCGTCCGGCGCGTTCTCCAGCCGCTCGCGGAGGATGGCCAGCATCTCCTCCGCGCTCTTGCCCGTGGCGCACACGAGGAAGATGAAGCCGAAGCGGGCCTCGTAGGCCGCGTTGCCCTCGGCCAGGCCCCGGATGACGTCCTCGGACGCGCCCCTCACCCCGCCCTGCTCCTGGGACGACCAGGCGGCGGTGGAGGCGAACCGCGCGCGCAGCGCGGACTCGCCGATGCGCGGGTGGTGCGTCATCGCCTCGCGCCAGTCGTCCGGGCCCGTCTGCTTCCAGAGCCACTCCGACTCCGCGAGCAGGTGCGCCGCGTCGCGGAAGGGCCGCGCGCGCGTCATGCCCTCCGCCCAGCGCGACGAGCCGCAGCAGCGCAAGAGCTCCGCCCTGGCGTCGCCCGGGAACATCCGGTTGAGTCGCTCCAGCGCGCTCACGCGGGCCGCCCGTGGACGCGCAGCCGGCTGACCCCGCCGTCCGGGAAGATGTTGAGGCGCACGTGGGTGAAGGGCCCCTTCGCGCGCAGCTCCGACTCGAAGAAGTGGCGGAAGTCCGCCTGCAGCTTCGTGCGCGGCAGCACCTCCGTCCACGCGAGGTGGTGCGCGTTGGCGAAGTCCACCGGCGGCTCGCGCAGGAAGATGCCCTCCAGCGACGCGCTCTCCGGGAAGTTGCCCTTGTAGTGCGCGGTGTCCACCTCCACGCGCTCCAGGGTGCCCGGCACGGCCAGCTTGACGACGAGCCAATCCGAGCCGGGCAGCAGGCGCTTGCGCCGCGTCTCCCAGCCCTCGCCCATGTGGGCCGCGCGCCCCGGGAGGATGAGATTGTCCTTGGGCCCGAAGAAGGCGTCGTTGCACTGCGCCACCGTGCCGCCGTTCTCCGCCGCGGCCAGGTCCACCAGCGCCCCCCCCCGCGTCAGCCGCTCCAGGTCCGGCCTCACCTCGCCGTGCACCCGGAAGCGCGCCACGCCGCCGTCCGGGTAGATGTTGAGCCGCAGGTGCGTCCACCGGCGCTCGTCGAGGACGGGGAACAGGTTGCGCGTGCCGCCCTGCAGCTTGAGCTGCGGGAGGATGCGCGTCCACGCCGCGTCGACGAGCGACTCCGGCGAGGGCGAGCCCTCCACCGCCAGCGCGTCCACCGACGCGTAGTCGGGGAAGTTGCCGAGGAAGTGGTTGGTGTCGATGTCCACGCCGCGCACCACGCCGGGCAGGCCCAGCTGGAGGATGCACCAGTCGTTGCCGGGCACGCGCTTGCGGCGCGACTCCCAGCCGTCCATCCACTTGCCCTGCTCGGTGTACTTGTCCGGGATGAAGACGCCCCGGCCGGGCTTGAGCAGGTTCTCCTTGCCGGCGAAGAACTCGTCGGAGGCGAGCAGCGCGCGGCCCCCCACCTTCTCGGCGGCCAGGTCGATGAGCTCGGTGAAGGCAACGCGCAGCCGGCCCTCTTCGGGTGCATGCATGGTGTGTACGCTCTCCTGTCGTGTCTCTAGGCGGCGACGCGCGCCGCGGCGGGTCGCTTGACCCAGTGTCCCTGGGGGCGTGGGAACGACTGCCCGCGCTCATACACCGTCCGGCCCCGCAGAATCGTGCGCTCCACCACGCCCGCGAGCGTGCGGCCCGCGTAGGGCGTCAGCGGGTGGCGGTGCTGCAGGCGCGCGGGCTCCACCGTGAACGTCGCCTCCGGGTCGAACACCACCAGGTCCGCGTCCGCGCCGGGCGCCAGCGTCCCCTTGGTGCCGTACAGGCCCACCAGCCTCGCGGGGGCCTCGCACATCCAGCGCGCGAGCGTCTCCAGGCCATGGCCCCGTTGGCGCGCCTCCGTCCAGACGGCCGGGAGGCTCAGCTGGAGCGACGCGATGCCGCCCCACGCCGCGCCGAAGTCGCCGCGCTCCAGGTGCTTGAGCGCCGGGGTGCAGGGCGAGTGGTCCGACACCACCAGCTGGATGTCGCCCCGCCCCAGCCCCGCCCACAGCCGCTCGCGGTTCTCCGCCTCGCGGATGGGGGGCGCGCACTTGAAGTGGGTGGCGCCGTCGGAGATCTCCTCCGCGGTGAAGCAGAGGTAGTGCGGACACGTCTCCACGGAGATGTCCACGCCGTCGCGGCGGGCCTCGGCCAGCAGCGGGAGGGCGTCCGCGGACGACAGGTGGACGATGTGCACGCGGCAGCGGTGCTCGCGCGCCAGCGCCACCATCATCCGGATGGCGTCCAGCTCCCAGCGCCGGGGACGGGACTCCAGGTAGCCCCGGTAGGTGCGGGGATCCACGTCGCCCCGGGCCTCCAGCGGCGACTCCAGCTCCGCGTGGACGATGAGCGGCACGCCGCGCCGCGCGAGGATGGGCATGGCCACGTCCAGCACCGCGCGGTCGGCCGGGGGGAACTCGTCCACGCCGGAGGGGCACAGGAAGCACTTGAAGCCCGCCACGCCCGCGTCGATGAGCCGCTCCAACTCGCCCGCGTTCCCCGGGATGACACCTCCCCAGAAGCCGTGGTCCACCATGCACGCGGTGCTGGCCGCGCGGGCCTTGAGCTCCAGCGCGCCGAGCGTGGTCGTGGGTGGCAGCGAGTTGAGCGGCATGTCCACCACCGTGGTGATGCCGCCGGCCGCCGCCGCGCGGGTGGCCGTCTCGAAGCCCTCCCACTCCGTGCGGCCCGGCTCGTTGATGTGCGCGTGGCAGTCCACGACGCCGGGCATCACCACGCGCTCGCCCACGTCCGTCACCGGCAGCCCCCCGGGCACCTGCCCCGGGTCCACCACCGCCGCCACCTTCCCGCCGCGCACCACCACCACCGCCTCGCGCGTGCCGTCCGCCGCGAGGACGCGGCGGCTGCGCAGCCCGAACTCACCACCACTCATGGCTCGAATTCCCTCTCGTCGTAGCTCGCCAGGGAGGCGAAGAACGCGTCCCGGTCATCCAGGTAGAGCTGCCTCGTCACGCCGGCCACCAGCCTCGGGAGGCTGTACTTCATCCCGGAGATGCTCGCCCCACCGAAGCCCAGCGAGAGCAGGCACCCGAAGGTGTAGTTGAAGATGGACGACACGTGGGGGGCCCGGCCGGGCTGCTTCTCCTGCAGCTCGAAGCCCGGCCCCAGGTACGGGTGGCGCAGCAGGTCCGCGTGGGACTGCCCCGGGGGCGGCGTGAAGCGGTCCTTCCACAGCGCGATGTCGTCGACCACGTTCGCGAGCTCCGGCCGCAGCGACAGGTCCGTCACCGTGCCGCTGCCGACGATGAGCTTGTCGAAGGTGAACGTGCCGCGCGGCGTGGTGACGCGGGCCTGGCCGCCCACCGCCTCCGCGCCGACCCACGGGCTCTCCGCGTGCAGGTGGAACTGGGGATGCGCCCTGGCGCGGCGGTAGGTGTCCGCCGGGGGCAGCTGTCCCATCTCGATGATGCGGTGGATGAAGCGCCAGCGGTCCGCGTCCGGCAGGTCCGCGTGGTGCTTGAGGAAGCCGACGAACTCCGCCCAGCGGTACGGGTTGACGGTGGGCAGCGACTTGCGCCGGTAGAACAGGTGCACCTCGCCCGCGCCATGCTCCAGCGCCACGGAGGCGTTGTCGAACGCGGACGCGCCCGCGCCCAGCACGCCGATGCGCTTGCCCCGCAGGGCCTCGAAGTCGATGTCCTCGCGCGTCTGCGCGTACAGCTCCCTCGGCAGGTCCGCCACCACCGGGGGCACCTCCCAGCGGCCGGACCCGTCGATGCCCGTGGCCAGCACGACCTTGCGCGCGTGGACCACCTGCGTGCCGCCGCCGCGCGTGTCCGTGAGGGGGACGAGGAAGCACGCGTCGTCCGCGCTCCACGACAGGGCGCCCGCGCGCGTGTGGCAGCGCACGGGGATGCCCAGCGTCTGGCGGTACCAGGCCAGGTAGTCCGCCCACAGCTCCTTGGGCGCGCGCTCCAGCGCCGCCCACGCCGCCTCGCCGTGCTGGGCCTCGTACCAGGTCTGGAAGCACAGGTTGGGCAGGTTGTGGTCCGGCCCCGTCAGGTGCTTGGGCGTGCGCAGCGTGTGCATGCGCGCGAACGTCTTCCAGGGCCCCGCCAGGTCCTGGGCGCAGTCGTCGACGACGAGCAGGTTCGTGACGCGCTCGCGCATCAGCCCGAAGGCGGCCGCCAGCCCGCTCTGCCCTCCGCCGACGACGAGCACGTCGAGGACCGGCTGGCCGGCGCGCGTCTGGCGGGGGAGCACCCAGGAGCGGCGCGGATACCCCAGCCGCTCGAGGTCCCTCCGGAGCACCTCCTCCAGGGCGGGAAGGCCAGGAGCAGGCGGCATCACGGGGCTCGGGGGCGGGATGCTCATGCCCCATCGTAACCGCGCGCTGTGTCAGGCGGTCAATCCGGGTTCCCCTCCGGGTGTGGGTTGGCGAGCCACCGTGGTGGGAAATACCCAGGGGGGACGGGGGTTGACAGGAGGTGTCGGGGTGCCGACGACGACCTGCCTCCACGCTTCCCCGGTGGGACCGGTTGGCTATGCTGCCCCGCCCTTCTTCCGCTCCGTCCCGAGGTCCCTCGCGTGATCAACGCCATCCCCCGCGTCCCCGCTCCGAAGAACGAGCCCATCCTCTCCTACGCGCCCGGCACGCCCGAGCGCCGCGAGCTGCAAGCGATGCTCAAGCGCATGAGCGGCGAGCAGATCGACATCCCGCTCATCATCGGCGGCAAGCACGTGCGCTCCGGCAAGACGGACACGGTGCGCATGCCGCACGACCACTCGCACGTGCTGGCCACGCTGCACGAGGCGGACGCCAGCCACGTGGAGCAGGCCATCCAGGCCGCCCTGTCCGTCAAGGACGAGTGGGCGCGCATGCCCTTCGCCTCGCGCGCCGCCATCTTCCTGCGCGCCGCGGAGCTGCTGGCCACCCGCTACCGGCCCATCATCAACGCGGCCACCATGCTGGGTCAGTCGAAGACGGCCCACCAGGCCGAAATCGACGCGGTGTGCGAGGCCATCGACTTCCTGCGCTACAACGTCCACTTCGCCGAGCAGCTGCTGGCCATCCAGCCGGAGTCCCCGGCGCAGACGTGGAACATGCTGGACTACCGTCCGCTGGACGGCTTCGTCTTCGCGGTGGCGCCGTTCAACTTCACGTCCATCGCGATGAACCTGTGCACCGCGCCCGCCATCATGGGCAACGTGGTGCTGTTCAAGCCGTCGTCCACGGCGGCGCTGAGCGCCTGGTACGTCATGGAGATGCTGCGCGAGGCGGGCCTGCCCGACGGCGTCATCAACATGCTCAACGGCGACGGGCCCACGGTGGGCAACCCCACCCTGGCCAGCCCGGACCTGGGCGGCATCCACTTCACCGGCTCCACGCCCACCTTCAACAGCATGTGGAAGACGGTGGGCGAGAACATCGGCCGCTACAAGCAGTACCCGCGGCTGGTGGGCGAGACGGGCGGCAAGGACTTCATCGTCGCGCACCCGTCCGCGGCCGGGGACCTGGAGGCGCTGGCGGTGGCCATCGTCCGGGGCGGCTTCGAGTACCAGGGCCAGAAGTGCTCGGCGGCCAGCCGCGTCTACATCCCCGAGTCGATGTGGCCCAGGCTCAAGGAGCGCCTCCAGGCGCTCACCGCCGACATCCGCATGGGTGACGTGGCGGACTTCCGCAACTTCATGGGCGCGGTCATCGACGAGAAGTCCTTCAAGAAGGTCTCCTCGTACATCGACCTGGCCAAGCAGGGCGGCGAGGCGAGCATCGTCGCCGGCGGCGACACCGACCGCAGCAAGGGCTGGTTCGTGAAGCCCACGGTGGTGCAGCTGACCAACCCGCGCCACCGCATCCTGCGCGAGGAGATCTTCGCCCCGGTGGTGGGCGCGTACGTGTACCCGGATGCGAAGTACGTGGAGACGCTGCGCGAGGTGGACCAGAGCGCGACGTACGCGCTGACCGGCGCGGTGTTCGCGCGGGACCGCAAGGCCATCGACACGGCGCTCACGGAGCTGCGGCACGCGGCGGGCAACATCTACATCAACGACAAGCCCACGGGCGCGGTGGTGGGCCAGCAGCCCTTCGGTGGCTCGCGCGCGTCCGGCACCAACGACAAGGCGGGTTCACTGCTGAACCTCATCCGCTGGACGAGCCCCCGCACCATCAAGGAGAACTTCGTTCCCCCCGTGAAGGTGCCGTATCCGTTCATGGACAGCGACCCCCACGATGGGGGTATCTAGGCTCGCATGAGCCGAGCTTTCCCCGGCATCGCCGGGTTGGAGACGTACTCGCTGACGAGTGGCGACTGCCGCGTGGAGGTGATTCCCTCCCGCGGCGCGCTCGTCACGAGCCTCCGGGTGGGGGACGAGGAGGTCCTCTACCTCGATGAGTCCACGGTGGCGGACCCGGCGAAGAACGTGCGCGGGGGCATCCCCGTGCTGTTCCCCAACGCCGGGCCGCTGCCCGGGGACACCTACGTGGCGCTGCGCGAGTCCTACAGCCTGCCGCAGCATGGCTTCGCGCGCCGCATGGCGTGGACCGTGCGGCAGGCGGAGGACTCGCTGCTGGTGCTGGGGCTGAGGTCCCGGCCGGAGACGCTGCGCGCCTATCCCTTCGAGTTCGACGCCCAGCTCACGTTCTCGCTGGCGGGCCGCCGGCTGACCCTCGACTTCGACCTCCAGAATCCCGGCTTCCGCCCCGTCCCCGTCCACCTGGGGTTCCATCCGTACTTCCGCGTCCCGGACGCGGCGAAGGCCGTGGCGACGGTGGAGACGGACGCGACGCACGCCTGGGACAACGTGGCGAAGCACGAGGTGCCCATCACCCGGCTGGACCTGACGGGGGACGAGGTGGACCTGCACCTTCGCGACCACTCGCGGCCAGGGACGCGACTGGAGCGGGGACCGGGCCTGCGCCCCATCCAGCTGTCGTGGAGCCCGGAGTTCCGGACGATGGTGGTGTGGACGCTGCGAGGCAAGGACTTCGTCTGCGTGGAGCCGTGGACCGCCGCCGCCGGGGCGCTGGCCACCGGCGAGGGCCTGTTGCACGTGCCGCCCGACGAGCGGCTGTCGCTCGCGTTCGACATCGAGGTGTGAGCAGACGGGGCGCGGGGGGAGGTCCCGCGCCCCGTCTGCTGCCTCGGGGCTCAGCCCGCGGCGGGGGCGGGGGCCGGAGTGGTGAGCTCCAGCCCGCGCTTCTGTGCCCAGTTGGCCAGCCCCGTGAGGCTGTGCGGCGACACGTCCAGACTGTGGCCCCCTGGCCCCACAATCGTCTCATTCCCCGCCATCCAGTCATTGTTCGCGGTGACGTCGAACGTGCCGTCGTCCTTGGGGTCCACCCCGTGGCATGCCTCCACAAACTGGCGGACCTTGTCCTTGGGCAGCTTCTGGACCTTGTCGAGCAGGTCGGGTGGATTCATCCCCAGGTGCTTCGCCAGCGCCGTGAGGACGGGCCCGACGCTGCGCCCCTCGGAGTCGGCGTTGCGCAGGTGGTGGGTGATGTCCCGGTTCGTCACGCCGCCGCCCTCCAGGAAGTCCTCCGTGTGCTTGTTCTCCTGCTTGTTGGACTTCCGGACCTTGTCGAGCTGATAGAGGCCCCAGCCCGCGCCGACGACCAGCACGATGCCGACGCCCGTGAGCGCCAGGCTCGCCGACACGGTGCCCAGTCCCGTTGCCACGATTGCCGCCTGTCCCGCGGCCTGCGCCGTATAGAGGGCGGCCTTGGCGGGGTCCTTGTTGACGCCCGCATCCACCCCCTGTCCCAGGCTGATGAGCGCTCCCATCGCCCCCAGGGCCTTGCCGGCGACGTATCGGGTGACGAACGCGCTTCCCGTTGCAGGAGGGGCTCCCCTGAAGATGCCCAAGGCCGCCTCGGCGGTCAGTCCGGCTCCCGCCGCCGAATTGATGGCGTTGAGGACATTCGGGACGTTGGGGTCGTTGATGGCGTCGTTGACCGAGATGCCGAGCCCCGCTCCCGCCACCAACCCGCCCATTCCATGGAAGGCCTTGGAGAGTCCGTTCGACACCGTGAAGAGGCCCATGCCGCTGAGCCCGTCGACGGCCCCGCGCAGTGAATTGAGGGCGGCGTTCAACTCCGGTGGCACCGTGAAGTTGGACGAACCGCCAGGAGGGGCCTCCGGCATGGGGTTGGCTTGCGCCACGCTCTTCACCTGCTGGAGCTTGGCGACGACGTCATCCAATTGCCCTGGCTGCAACCCGAACAACTCGGCGTTCTTGCGAAGGCCCTCGAGCCCCTCTTCGAAGGGCTTCGGGTCGGCGCTATTGGCACCCGCGACCGCCTGCGCGGTGATGGTCTGCACCGCGAGGGTCGAGAAGTTCTCGAGGAACTTGTCGTCACCATGCTTCTTGGCGATGGACGGGACATCTTTCAGCAGGGTGCTCTCGCCACGGCCTTCCCTCCTGAAGAGTCCTTCGAGTTCAACCCGGGCCTCGCCGCTCTGGTCGATCCGGGGGAACTGCTCGGCCACGAGCTTCTCGTTCGCCTCGACGATGTCGTCGGCATGGTCCATCCCCTTGAGGTTCTCCGGCATCTCCTTGAGCGATTGGGCGGTGCGGACCATCTGTCCACCGAGCCGCTCCAGCTCCTCGTACTCGGGGTAGCCCTCCTTGAACTTGGTGATTGCTCCCGCCAACTCCTCCCCGGTCATCAACGGTCCCCACTGCTGGATGAGCAGGGCGAGCTCCTGGTTGTGCTCCTCCACCTTCTTGCCCACGTCCTTCATGTGGTCGTTGAAGGCCTTGGTCCCCTTCTCCACGTTCTCGAGGATGTCGTCGGCCTGCTTGCCGCGCCCCGCATCCGTGAGCTGGCGGCTGACCTCGAACGAGAGGTTCGCCCCGGAGCCGTTGGTCAGCGCGTTGCCCAGCGCCTCATCGAACCGGCCGATGTTCTTCTTGTCGATGTTGCGGGTGATGGACGCGCCCACCGCCTGCAACACGTCCGGGTTCTTGCCTTCCTTCACGGCGATGTTCGTCGCCGCGGCCAGGTCCGTCACCGTCTTGTCAAAGGCGGCCTGTCCCGGATTGAGGACCGCTCCCGGAAAGAACTGGTCGCCATCGACCTTCTTGGCGTTCTTGCCCAGCTCCTCGGTGACGCGGTCGATGGTCGGCTGGGCCGCGCGCAGCAGCGCCGCCGCGTCGTCCGACGAAACGTTCTCCGTCTGCTTGCGCAGCTCGGCCGCCGCGCCTTCCGCGCCATTCTGGGCGAACGCGTCCGCGACCGCCTTGGCCCCGGGAGCGGGGTCGAACGGAGGCGGCGCCGCCGGAGCCGCCTGCTCGACCTGGGCGGGAGCCGCGGGTTCGGTCTGGACCGGGGCTGGCTCGGCCTCGGGGGGCACCTGGGCGGGGAGCACTTCGGCGCCCGAACCGGTGAGGTTCACCAGGGGGCGCGCGCTGGCCTGCGGCACGAACTCATCCCGCGAACCCGCGACCTGCGTCTTGTCGGTCGCCGCCGAAGTCTTCGCGGCGTTCGCCGCGGCCTCGGCGGCGCGGCGGGCCTCCTCGGCGCGACGGGCGGCCTCCGCCGCCTGGCGTTGACGCTCCGCCTCGGCGGCGGCCGCCGCGGCGTTCGGGTTCATTCCATTCGATGGGGGGATCGCGGGCATGTGGGGGCTCCGGGAAAGGGGCTTCACCTCCGGGAGAACCCGAGCCCCCCGGTCGTCCCAGAAAAACGCGGGGGCGCTTCTGCTAGCCTTTTCCCGCGATGACGGAGTGCCCTGGTGAAACAACCCTGAGCGACCTGCTCGCGGGCATGTTGTCCCCCGACCGCCGCGACGCGGTCCTCGCGCACGTCGAGACCTGTGCGGGCTGCCAGTGGGTCCTCGAGGCGTGCCGGACCTGGCCTCCCGAGAGCGTCCCCCTGAAGCCCGGGGCGACCTTCGCGCGGTACGTCGTCGAGCGGCAGCTGGGCGCGGGCGCCATGGGCGTGGTCTACGCCGCCAGGGACCCGTCCCTGGCCCGGCAGGTGGCCCTCAAGGTCCTCCGCCCGGAGGGCCGCGACATCCAGGAGCTCCAGCGGCGGCTGCTCCACGAGGCCCAGGCCCTGGCGCGCCTGTCCCATCCCAACGTCGTCACCATCCACGACGTGGGCACGCACGAGGACAGCGTGTTCCTCGCCATGGAGCTGGTGGAAGGCACCACCCTGGAGCAGTGGCTCCAGCAGGAGCGCCCCTGGCGGGACGTGGTGCGCATCTTCCAGGAGGCCGGGCGCGGCCTGGCCGCCGCCCACTCCGCGGGGCTGGTGCATCGCGACTTCAAGCCCGCCAACGTCCTGGTCAGCGCCCAGGGCCGCGTGTACGTGACGGACTTCGGCGTCGCGCGCCCCATCCTCCGCGCGGCCCTGCCCCCGCCTCCGGAGCTGCTCCGCGTCGACGCCGTCCCTCCCGGCCCCCTCACCCGCACCGGCGCGCTGCTCGGGACACCGGCCTACATGGCGCCGGAGCTGCTCGCCGGGGGCGCGGCCACCGAGCGCTCCGACCAGTTCAGCTTCTGCGTCGCGCTGTACGAAGCCCTCCACGGCGTCCGCCCCTTCGCGGGCGCGGACCTGGAGACGCTGGCGCGCGCCGCCCGCGAGGGCACCCTCCAGCCCGGGGAGCGCCCCACCCGCGTCCCGGCCTGGCTGCGCCGCGTCGTCCAGCGGGGACTCCAGGCCCGCCCGGAGGACCGCTTCCCCTCCATGGAGGCCCTGCTCGCCGCGCTCACCCCTCCGCAAGGCCTCTCCCGGCCCCTCCTCGCCCTGGGGCTGCTCGCGCTGGCGGGGCTGGCCACCATCGGCGGCGCCTACGCATGGGCGCACCGGAACGACGCGCGCTGCGAGCAGGTGACCCAGCGGCTGACGTCGGCGTGGAACCCGACGCGCAAGGAGAAGCTCCACCAGGCCGTCCTCGCCACGAAGGCGCCCTACGCGGAGTCGCTCTGGGCGCGGCTCGCCCCCGCCCTGGATGCCCACGCCGAGCGCTGGCGGGCCCTGCGCCGCGAGTCCTGCGAGGCGCAGGGCGACGATACGTCGACGCCCGCGTGGCAGAGCGCGACCTGCCTGGACGCCCGCCTCTGGCGCTTCACCGCCACGCTGGAGGTCCTGGAGCAGGCCGACCCCGTGACGCTGCAGAACACCCCGCGGCTGATGGAGTCCCTCCAGGGGCTCGACGACTGCCGGGACACCCCCGCGCTCGCCACGCGCCCCCAACCGCCCGACGCCCTTCGCGCCCGTGTCGACGCCGTGCGAGGGAAGCTGGCCCAGGTCCAGGCGCTCCTCTTCGCGGGCCAGTACGCGGCGGCGCTGACGCAGACGCCCCCGCTGCTCGCGGCGCTCCCCGACGTCGGCTTCCGGCCGCTCGAGGCGGAGGTGCTGCTGGCGCAGGGAGACCTGCTGGGCAAGTCCGGGAAGATGAAGGAGGCGGAGGAGACCCTCTACAAGGCCGTGTACGCGGCGGAGGCGGGCGGCGACGACGAGTCGACGGCCCGCGCCTGGGTCCTGCTGCTCTGGGTCGTGGGCAACGAGCTGGCGCGCGTGGACGACACCGAACGCATCACCCAGCACGCCCGGGCCGCGGTGGAGCGGGTCGGGCGCGCGCGCTTCCCCGTCATCACCTCCGACCTGCACCTCTGGCGGGCCGTGGTGCTGCGGCAGCGCGGCAAGCTGGACCAGGCGGAGGAGGAGGCGATGAAGGGCCTCGCCTTCTCCCGCGAGCGCCATGGCCCGGCCAGTCCCTACACCGCGATGTTCCTCTTCCTCCTGGGCCAGCTGCGCCACTCCCAGCAGCGCAGCGAGGAGTCCCTCGCGTTCTTCTCGCAGGCCCACGACATCCTCGAGCCCCTCTTCGTCCCCGAGCACCCCACCCGTCTCTCGCTCGACAACAGCATCGCCCTGAGCCAGTGGATGCTGGGGCGCACCGAGGAGGCCATCGAGGGCTGGCGGCGCATCCTCGCCATCCAGGAGCGCACCCAGGCCCCCGAGCACATCGCGCTCGCGGCGCCCCTGTTGAACCTGGGCTCCAGGATGCGGCTGGGCGGGCGGCTGGACGAGGGACGCAAGCACCTGGAGCGGTCGCTCGCCATCGTCGAGAAGGCCCATGGCCCCAACCACCCCCGGGCCGCCACCACGCTGGTCCACCTGGCCTCGCTGGAGCTGGACGCGGGCAACCTCGACAAGGCCCTGGAGCACTGCGACCAGTCCGTGGCGCGCCTGCGCGGCTCGCTGGGGCCGGAGACCTCGCGGGCCGCGATTCCCCTGGTGGTCCGCGGGCAGGTCCACCTCGCCGCGGGCCGCTTCCCCCAGGCCCGGCGCGACCTGCTGGAGGCCCTGCGGCTCCACGAACGGGAGCACGGCCCGGACAGCATCCAGGCCTCGGAGGCGCTCACCTGGCTGGGGAACACCGCCCTGGCCGAAGGCCACCCGCGCGAGGCCATGGAGCACTGTCGACGCGCGCTGGCCGTCGACGAGAAGGACCCGGCGCAGCAGCAGCTCCTCGATGTCGCCCTGGAGCTCACCTGCATCGCGGAGGCGCACCTGGCGCTGAAGGAGCCCGACCAGGCGCTGCCGCTACTCGAACGGGCGTGGGACATCCACACGCGACACCCGCCGCTGGACCCGCTGGACGCGGGGCGCGGTGCCTTCCTGCTGGCCCGCGCCCTCGCGGAGCGACACCTGGCCCCGGTCCCGGACCTGGAGCGCTCCGCGCGGCTCATGTCCGAGGCGAGGGCCCGCCTGGGGAGGCTCGGTGTCCGCGCCGCCCCGGAGCTGCGCAGCCTCGAGGCGCGACAGCGGCGCGAGGCCTCGCGATGACGTCCCCTTCCGCGCCGCTCGCGTCCCGGCTCCGAGCGGAGCTGCCCCCCCGGAAGGCCGCGCTCGTCGACGCGGTGGAGTCCCTCGAGGCGCTCCTGGAGCGACACGTCGCCTCGGCCCGGGAGAGCTGGCCCGGCCTGACGCTCGACATCCCGGCCTTCCTCCAGCACCTGGCCCGACATCTCCCGGACGAGAACGTCCCGGAGGTCCTCCGTCAGCTCCACGCCAGCGACCTGTACCTGGCCTGCGCGTGCGCGGCGGGGGAGGAAGCCGCGCTGCTCGGCTTCGAGCACCACGTCCTCCGGCGGATTCCGGAGCGCCTGCATGCGCTGCCACGGGACCTGGTGGACGAGGCGCTCCAACGCCTGCGCGAACAGCTGCTGCTGAGCCGGGACGGCGCGCCCGCGAAGGTCTCCACCTACTCCGGTCGAGGTCCCCTGCTGGCCTGGGTCACCATCTCCGCCGCCCGCCTCGCCTCGCAGCTGGCGGGCCGGGAGGGGCAACACCTCGCCGCCGACAAGTCGCCGGAGTCCTATGTCCAGCTGCTCGCGCCGGGAGACCCGGAGCTGGAGCTGCTGCGCAAGGACTCCCGCGCGGTCGTCGTGGAGGTGCTTCGCAAGGTGCTCGCCGCGCTGCCCGGACCGGAGCGCGCGCTGCTGCGGCTGCACCACCTCCACGGCTACAGCATGACCCAGCTGGCCACCGTCTTCGGAGAGTCGCGCTCCGGCGTGGCGCGCCGGGTGCTGCTCGCCCGGGAGCGACTCCTGAAGCTCACGCGGACGGAGCTGGCCTCGCGCCTGCAACTCGATGACACCCAGCTCGAGAGCTTCCTGGGATTGATTCGCAGCCGCCTGGACCTGAGCCTGAGCGGGCTCATGGTCTGAGCCCCCTCGGCTGCCCGACCACCTCCACCCAGTCCAGGGCGACCGGGTGGAGGCGCACGCCAGAGGGCCTCATCCGCGTCGACACACGCCTGCCCTACGGACCTGGCCTCGCGCCAGCCGTCATTCCAGACAGACCTTCGAGCGGAAAATCCAGACACCGCCGCGACGCGCGCGACGTTGCGTCAAATGCGTGAGGCCAACGCGCTCCTGGGTGGCTCAGTGCCAGCCGGAGTCCACGCACTCCGCGCCACCACAGAGCTCCATGCACTCCTCCTGCGCCTCCGGGCGGGTGGGGAAACCGCCACACCCCGGTGGCTCGTAGCGCCGGAAGAGACCGTTCGACGGGCACGTCCAGGTGCCCCAGCTGCACACGGCCGCCTCGGAGGTCCCCAGTTCCTGGCCCTGCTCCTCCGGCATGGGACCGCACGCGACCACGCCGAATGCGAACGCCAGACCCGCCAGCACACTCTTCACGATGTTCAATCG
>Ga0164243_10006956_pt1 | contig 17009 bp, 14 predicted proteins | sample OricompcompostOP_FD_108781 | JGI IMG/M metagenome (GOLD analysis project Ga0164243, IMG submission 108781) | Organic Plus compost microbial communities from Emeryville, California, USA - Original compost - Organic plus compost (OP) | ecosystem: Engineered > Solid waste > Mixed feedstock >... | reverse complement strand
CGATCGGCGTCGTGTTCTTCCTCGTCGTGCTCGTCGCCGCGTCCGCTCTGCGCCGCGCTCAATGACGGGGCGTGCGGTCCTCAGGCATGGGCATCGCCCACGCCCACGCGGGAGCCGGCGATGGGGCGCGCGGCGCCGGAGGCGAGGCCCGACAGCACGATCAGGCCCACGATGATGTAGAGCGTGTTCAATAGGCCTATGTGGTCGCTGATGAATCCGAGAGCGGGAGGACCGGCGAGGAACGCGACGTAGCCGATCGTGGCGGCGGCGCTCACGCGCGCGGCGGCGTGCTCCGGATCGTCCCCGGCCGCCGACATCCCGAGGGGGAACCCGAGCGAAGCACCCATCCCCCACAGCGCCGCCCCGACGAACACGAGCGGGAGCGAGGGGGCGAGGATGAACAGCAGCAGACCGCCCGCGGCCGTCACCGACAGAATGCGCAGCGTCGCCACACGGCCGATCCGGTCCACGAGCGGCCCGCCGAGCACCCGGACGGCGGTCATGCACACGGAGAACGTGGTCAGCGCCGCCGCCCCCAGCGCCTCGGGCGCGGAATGCCCGTCGACGACCCCGAGGGCCAGCCAGTCGTTCGCTCCCCCTTCCGCGAAAGACATGCCCAGCATGATCACGCCCAGAGCGTAGGTGCGGGGCTCGCGCCACGCCGAGAGCGCCGTCCTGAGGCGCGCCCGCCACCCCGTGCGCTGGCGGGCCGGGTCCTCGGCATCCATCGCGGCCTCGCGGCGCGGCACGTTGGCGACCCCGCCGACCGCGATCGCCGCGATGGCCGCCGCGATCACGGGCAGATGCACGGCGGATGCAAGGTGCAGCGCGATCGCCCCCGCGCCGAGGGCTGCGCCGATCACGGTGCCGAGACTGAAGAATGCGTGGAACAGGGGCAGGAGGGTCTTGCCAAGCTGCTTCTCGATCGCGGCGCCCTCGACGTTCATCATGACGTCGAGGCACCCGTTCCCGAAGCCCCACAGCACGAGCCCGCCGGTCACGATCGGCCAGGAGTGCAGGACGTCGGTCCCGAGGCCGATGACGGCCACGCCCACCGCGAATGTGAGCATCATCGCCAGCATCGCCCGTCGTGCGCCCCACCGCGCCAGCAGGACGGAGCTGGCCGACAGCCCGACGATCGAGGCCAGGCCGCCCACCAGCAGCATCAGGCCCACATCGGTCCGGCTGATCAGCAATGCGTCCCGGATGGAGGGCACCCGCGACGACCAGGTCCCGATGCTCAGGCCGCTCGCGAAGAAGATCGCGAAGATCGCGGCGCGCCAGCGCACCACTTGCGACCGCCCGAGCACGATGTCCATCGGCACAGTGTATCGAATCGATTCGGCGTACTTGGTCCTGGCGCGGGTAGCATCGAGGCGATGAGCACCCGCAGAGCCACGATCTCCGACGTGGCACGGGCCGCCGGCGTCTCGGCGTCGACGGCGTCCGTCGTGTTCAGCGGCAAGACGCCCGTGTCGGATGCCACTCGCGAGCGGGTCCTGCGTGCTGCGGCCGAGCTCGGCTACACGGGACCCGACCCTCGCGCGGCGTCGTTGCGGCGGGGACGCAGCGGGATCGTCGGGGTGGTGTTCCAGGGCCCGCTGGGCACCGTGTTCGTCGATCCGGTCGCACGGCTCATGATGGACGGGATCGCGGACGGCGTCGCACCACTGGGGGCGGGGCTCCTCCTGCTGCGTGACGACGACGAGCGCGAGCCGACGCTCGCGACCGCGCCGCTGGATGCGGCGGTGCTCGTCGGCTGCAATCCTCGGATGCGCGATTCGCTCGCGACTATCCGCGGGCGCGGCATCCCCGTCGTGGTGATCGAGGGGGATGCGGGCCAGGATGTCCCCCGGATCGATCTGGACAATCGCGACGCACAGCGCCAAGTGGCCCGGCATGTGCATTCGCTCGGGCATGAGCGGGTCGCCGCGGTGACGCTGGCCCGCGATGCGTCACGCGAGCGGGGCTGGCTGCGGGCGGAGGATCCGATCACGGTCGACGTGACGCGGGAGCGCCTCCGCGGATTCCGGGACGTGTATCCGGATGCGCCCGCGTTCGTCGCCGCGGGCAGCTCGATCGACGAAGGGCTTCTCGCCGGGCGAGTGCTGTTCGGCGATCCCGTCACGCGCCCCACCGCCGTCGTGGCGCAGAGCGATCTGCTCGCCGCGGGAGTCATCCGAGCGGCCGAAGAGGCAGGCCTGCGTGTGCCGCACGATGCCACGGTCACCGGCTTCGACGGCATCACGGTCGACGGGCTCGCTCCGTACGAGCTCACCACGATGGTGCAGCCCGCGGCCGACAAGGGGCGGGCCGCGGGTCAGGCGGTGTCGGCGATGCTCGAGGGCGCGGTCGCGGCATCCTTCCGGTTCACGTGCACGTTCCGGCCTGGTAACACCTCCGCGCCCGTCTGAACGAGCGGATCATCCGCCGATCCGGCCGGACCGCTCGAGCGCCGGGTCGCCAACTCTCGCCGACGCGCCACCCGCGCAGGGCCGGACGGGCTGCGCTCGCGGAATCCTGGTCGGTGGGCCCACGCGCGGAAAGTAGAATCGGAACGAGACCCCGACCTGCGAGGAGGCCGCGCTCGTGCTGATCCTCCTCGCCGCGTTCACGGTGACCCCGCTCGTCCTCCCGTGGCTTGTGCGGGTGGCGGGCGCGCGGGCCTTCTCCGTGGCCGCGGTGATGCCGATCGTCGCCTTCGTGCACACGGCTCTTCAGGTGCCGGCGATCCTCGCCGGCGGGATTCCATTCGAGGCATACGAATGGATCCCGAGTCTCGGCATCCGCCTCTCGATGCGGATGGACGCGCTCGGCCTGATCATGGCCCTGATCGTGACCGGCGTCGGAGCGGTCGTCCTGCTGTATTGCCGCTGGTACTTCGCGGGCTCGTCGATGGACGGCGTCCCGCAATTCGCCGCCGTGCTGCTCGGCTTCGCCGGTGCGATGTACGGGCTCGTCCTGATCGACGACGTCGTCGCGCTCGTCATGCTGTGGGAGATCACGAGCGTCCTCAGCTACCTTCTGATCGGTTTCTACCACCGTCGCGGTGCCAGTCGCCGTTCGGCGTTGCAGGCGCTGCTGGTCACGACGGTCGGCGGGCTCGTGATGCTCGTGGGTGTCGTGCTGCTGGTGGTCTCCGCCGGGACGACACGCCTGTCCGAGATCATCGCGGCCCCGCCGAGCGGTTCCGTCGTGGATGCCGCGATCGTGCTGATCCTCGTGGGGGCCCTGAGCAAGTCGGCCATCTTCCCGTTCCATTTCTGGCTCCCGGGTGCGATGGCCGCGCCCACCCCGGTGAGTGCCTACCTGCACGCGGCGGCGATGGTCAAGGCGGGGATATATCTCGTCGCCCGGCTCGCGCCCGCTTTCGCCACGAGCGGGCCGTGGCGACCGATCCTGATCGGGCTGGGGCTGTTCACCCTGCTGCTGGGCGGGGTCCAGGCGTTGCGCGAGACCGACCTGAAGCGGATCCTCGCCTTCGGAACCGTGAGCCAGCTCGGCTTCCTGATCGCCGTGCTCGGATACGGCACGCGCGATGTCGCGCTCGCCGGGCTCGCCCTGCTCATCGCCCACGCCCTGTTCAAGTCGTGCCTGTTCCTCGTGGTGGGTGTCATCGACCGCCAGTTGTCGACTCGCGACATCCGCGAGCTCAGCGGGGTCGGCAGGCAGGCACCCGTGCTCGCAGCGACGTCGGTCATCGCGGTGTGCTCCATGGCCGGAGTGATCCCCACGATCGGGTTCGTCGCAAAAGAAGGCGTTCTCGAGTCCCTGCTGCACGACGCAGCCGGCGGCGCGCCATGGGGCGTCGTCGCCCTCGTGGGAGTCGTGCTGGGGTCGGTGCTGACCGCCGCTTACGGCATCCGGTTCCTGTGGGGGGCCTTCTGGCGCAAACGCTCAACGGGTCGCGCCCGCGCGGCGTCCACGTCCTCCCGCTATATTCCCGACACGGAATGGCCCCGCCCGCCTGTCGGCTTCGTGGCCGGACCGGCCCTGCTGGCGGCCCTGACACTCGTCGCCGGTGCGGGAGCGGGATGGGTCGATCCGATCGTGGCGCGCTACGCCGACACGGTCACTCCCGGCAGCGCGGGCCTCGCGCAGCCGCACACCGGGACCGGCACGGCGGCGTCCGCTCATCTCGCCCTGTGGCACGGCGCGGGGCTGCCACTGTGGGTGTCGCTGGGAACGCTCCTGGCCGCCGCGCTCGTCTTCTGGGTGTCGCTCGCGCGGCGCTGGGATCCGGCGGCTCGGGTCCTGCCTTTCACGGCGCCCGAGCTCTACAACCTGGCGCTGCGCGGCGTGGCGCGGCTCTCGGTCGTCGTCACGCGCGTGACGCAGCGCGGATCGCTGCCCATCTACGTGGGCACCGTCTTCGTCGTCTTCGTCGCGGCCGAAGGGACGGCGCTCTTGGCCGGCACCGAGTGGCGCGCGGCGCTGGACGCCTGGCAGTCCCCCGCCCAACTGCTGGCCGCGCCCCTCATGATCGTCGCCGCCCTGTTCGCCGTGCGCGCGCGGAAGCGCTATACGGGCGTCGTGCTCGTGTCGGTCACGGGGCTCGGCATGATCCTCCTTTTCGCCACCAGCGGCGCCCCCGACCTCGCCCTCACGCAGGTGCTCGTGGAGACGGTCACGATGGTGGCCTTCGCACTCGTGCTGCGCCGTCTCCCCTCGCGTGTCGGGACGCACAACGCCTCGGTGCGACCTGTGGCGCGGGCACTGCTGGCCGCCGCCGTGGGATCGACGATGGCCGCGGTCGCGATCGTCGCGACCGGGGCGCGGGAGGCCGTTCCCATCTCGACCGGGTTCCCGGAGCTCGCATACGAGCTCGGGCACGGCCGGAACGTCGTGAACGTCGCCCTGGTGGACCTGCGCGGATGGGACACGATGGGGGAGCTGTCGGTCCTCATCCTGGCGGCGACGGGCGTGGCATCCCTCGTCTTCGTCACCCATCGTGCCGATCTGCTCTCGTCGCTGTCGGCGCTGCCGGCCGGTCTGGGGCGCAGCCGCCGTCCCCTCATCGAGACGGACGACGGGCTGCGCCGCGAGACCGACCAGTCACGCGGCCGCCGGGCGTGGCTCGTGGGCAGCCGCCGAGTACGGGCGGGCGAGCGATCGATCATGCTCGAGGTCATCGTGCGGATCCTCTTCCACACGGTCATCGTGGCGTCCCTGTACCTCCTGTTCGCGGGCCACAACCTTCCCGGCGGCGGCTTCGCCGGGGGGCTCGTGGCCGGGATGGCCCTCGTGATGCGCTACGTCGCCGGCGGTCGGTACGAGCTGGGCGCGGCGGCTCCGGCCGATGCCGGCCGGCTCCTGGGAGCCGGCATGATGCTGGCGGTCGGGTGCGCCGTGATCCCCGTGCTCCTGGGGGCTGCGCCTTTGACCAGCGCCGTGCTCACCGCAGACATCCCGGTGCTGGGACACCTCGAGTTCGTGACGTCGACGATCTTCGACGTCGGCGTCTACCTCGTCGTGATCGGACTCGTCCTGGATGTGCTGCGCAGCCTGGGAGCCGAAGTCGACCGGCAGTTGTACGAGGACCGGGTCCGGGGGGCGCGCGCATGAGCGTCAGCGGCGTTCTCATCGTCATCATGGCCGTGCTGTTCGCGTGCGGCGTCTACGCGATGCTCGAGCGGAGCCTGACCCGTGTGCTGATCGGATTCCTCCTGCTCGGAAACGCCGCGAACCTCCTCCTGCTGATCGTGATGGGGCGACCCGGACTGGCGCCGTTCTTCGGGGAGGTCCCCAAGAGCGATATGAGCGACCCGCTGCCGCAGGCGCTCACTCTCACCGCGATCGTGATCACTTTCGCGGTCTCGGCGCTGCTGCTCGCGCTCATCTACCGGTCGTGGCAGCTGGGCAAGGCCGACACCGTCGCCGACGACGAGGAGGATGTCGCCCTCCGGCACATCGCTCACGACGCCGACGAGGTCGCCCTGGACGACGAGGTGGCCGTCGAAGACGCCGACGACGCGGTCACGACGGACTTCGTGGACTCGACGACGGCGCCCATCACGGTGCTGCGCCATCGGGACGACCCCGCGATCGACGACGAGGCCCCGACGGATCGGGGTGACGACCGATGAACGCGTTGATCCCTCTCGTGGTGACGCTGCCGCTGCTCGGGGCCGCCGTGACCCTCGTGGCCGGGCGCCGGCCGCGCGTTCAGGTCGCGGCGTCCGTGACGACGCTCACGGCCGTCGTCGTGATCGCTGCGATCCTGCTCGTCGCGGTCGACGCGTCCGACACGCCCATGGCGGTCTCGGTCGGGGGCTGGCCGATCCCGTTCGGCATCGTGCTCTACGTCGACCGGCTCTCGGCACTGCTGGTCGGCGTGTCGGCTGTCGTGCTGCTGGCCGTGCTCCTGTTCTCCGTGGGGCAGGGCGCGGCCGACGGTGACGACGACACCCCGGTCTCGATCTTCCACCCCAGCTATCTGATCCTGGCGGCCGGAATCTTCAACGCCTTCATCGCGGGCGACCTGTTCAATCTGTATGTCGGGTTCGAGATCCTTCTGGTCGCCTCGTATGTGCTGATCACGCTGGGCGGGACCGAGTCGCGCATCCGCACCGGCGTGGTCTACATCGTGGTGTCCCTCGTCTCGTCGATCCTGTTCCTCGCCGCGATCGCCATGGTCTACGGCGCGCTGGGGACGGTCAACATGGCCCAGATCTCCGAGCGGATGAGCGAGCTTCCTCCCTCGACCCAGCTCGTGATCCATCTCATGCTGCTCATCGCCTTCGCGATCAAGGCGGCCGTGTTCCCCCTGTCGTTCTGGCTTCCCGACTCGTATCCGACCGCGCCCGCCCCGGTCACGGCGGTGTTCGCCGGCCTGCTGACCAAGGTCGGCGTCTACGCCATGATCCGGACCGAGACGCAGCTGTTCGCGACGAGCGACGTGAACACACTGCTTCTGGTGGTCGGCCTTGCCACGATGGTGGTCGGGATCCTCGGTGCGCTCGCGCAGGCCGAGCTCAAGCGCATCCTGTCGTTCACGCTCGTCAGTCACATCGGTTACATGGTGTTCGGGGTCGCGATCGCGACCCCGGCGGGCCTGGGCGCGGTCGCGTACTACATCGTGCACCACATCGTCGTGCAGACGACGCTGTTCCTCGCGGTCGGCCTCATCGAGCGGCGCGCCGGATCGACGTCGATCCTCAAGGTCAAAGGGCTCATGCGCGCCGCGCCGGTGCTCGCGGTGCTGTTCTTCATTCCGGCGATCAATCTCGGCGGTCTTCCGCCGTTCTCGGGCTTCATCGGCAAGTACGCGCTGTTCGAGGCCGCCGCTCGCATCGGCACGCCGCTGATGATCGTGCTGATCGTCGGCGGGATCGTGACATCCCTGCTCACCCTGTACGCGCTCATGCGGGCGTGGAACCTCTCGTTCTGGCGCGAGGACGACGAACCCGACGAGGCCGAGCTGGAGAGCCTCGACCGCGTCGCGTATCTGCAGGGGGCACCGGCCGCCGGCGAGCAGAGCGAGCGACGCGCGATCCCTCGTATCATGACGGCTGCGACGGCCGGGATGGTGGCGGTGACGGTCGCGCTCACGGTGTTCGCCGGACCTCTCTACGATCTGTGCGCCCGTATCGGCACCGGGATCTCACAGCCCGTCCACCTGCAGCAGCTCGGCGAGGAGGCCGGCGGATGAACGCGATGAAGACCGTCTGGCGCCAGCTGCCGTTCTTCGTCTGGCTCATCGCGCTGTGGATGCTGCTGTGGGGGCAGTTCACGGTGGTGGCGGCGGTGACCGGCCTGGCTGTCGCGGTCGTCGTGACGCGCGTGTTCCGGCTGCCGCCCGCCGAGCTGTCAGGCCGGGTGAACCTCTGGTGGGGCCTCGTCTACATCGGAGAGTTCCTGGCCGCGGTCACGGTGAGCTCGCTCACGGTCGCGTGGCAGGCCGTCGACTGGCGCCGGCAGCCCGGCTCCGCGATCATCGCGGTCCAGCTTCGCACGGACGACGACCTGATCATGACGCACGTCGGGGTGACAGCGTCGCTCATCCCCGGTTCCCTCGTCGTGCACACGGATCGAGACCGCCGCGTCATCTATCTGCACTTCATAGGCGTCCGGTCCCTCGCCGATGTCGAGAAGCACCGGCGCAGCATCCTCCACTGGGAGGAGCGGATCGTGCGGGCTGTCGGCTCCCGCGCGCAGATCGAACAGGTCAAGCGAACCCGCGGAGGTGCGCGATGAACTGGCTGGTGTGGCTCATCTACACCGTGTTCGCGGTCGCCGCGCTGCTCACCCTGTGGCGCATCATCCGGGGACCGTCGATCCTCGACCGCGCTGTGGCGGCCGACGTCCTGCTGACGGAGGTGCTGTGCGTCGTCGGCGCCGACATGATCGTGCGCCACCACACCCAGAGCCTGCCGATCCTGCTCATCATCGCCGCGGTCGGCGTGTTCTCCTCGATCACGATCGCGCGTTTCGTCGCCCGGAGGGACCAGGGATGAACGTCGTGCTGGATGCCATAGCCCTCGTGCTTCTGCTGTTGGGCGCTCTGCTGTGCTTGACGGCCGCGATCGGCGTCGCGAGGTTCAAGGACGTCCCCACCCGACTGCACGCCGCCACCAAGCCCCAGGTGCTGGGGCTCATCCTGATCTGCATCGCGATAGCCCTCGCGATGCGCTCGTGGCCGGTCACCGCGTTCCTGGTGCCGGTGGTCGTCATCCAGCTCGCGACGGCGCCCCTGGCGGCACACATGGTGGGCCGTCAGGCTTACCGCAACGGCCGCGTCGATCGCGACTCGATGGTGGTCGACGAGCTTCGCGACACCGACGCCTGACCCGCTCTCGCCCGGGTCGGCAGCGGGACGCAACCCGTCGATCAGTACCAGCCGGTCGACTGGGAGTGGCTCCAGGCGCCGCACGGAGTGCCGTAGCGGCTCTTGATGTAGCCGAGTCCCCAGGACACCTGGACGCGCGCGCTGCTCTGCCAGCCCGCCCCCATCTTCGAGCCGGGAAGGGCCTGGGGGATCCCGTAGGCACCGCTCGGGTTCGCGGCGTGCACGCGCCAGCCCGATTCGCGGTTCCACAGGGAGTCGAGGCACGAGAACTGATCGGCGCCCCACCCGTAGCTGCTCATGAGGCTGCGCGCGTATGCACGGGCGGCCGCCGGCGAGTTGTCGCCGCTGGCCGGCACGGCCGAGCCGGCGGATGCCGGTGACGCCGCGCGGGCTCGGGTCTGCGCCGCGCGCGCCTCGGCGGCCTTGCGTGCCTCGGCGGCCTTGCGGGCGCGTTCGGCGGCGGCCTTCTTGGCCGCGGCCTTGCGGGCCTGCTCCTTGTCGTACTGCACGACGTCGGCCGCGACGGATGCCGTGAGTGACCGCAGCCGTGCCGTCACAGCCTGCGCCGCCGGCACGGACAGGTGCGAGGACTGCTCGACGAGCGCGATCTGCGCGTCGAGAGCGGCCGTGCTGACCTTGCCGTGCCCGAGGCTGGAGGCACCGCGTGCCACGCCTGCGAAGTATGCGGCGTCCTGGTCCACGGCGCGCGGCCCCTGGACCACGGCGGCCGGTCGATCGGCCGGGCGCTCGTCGCCGGTCGCGCTGGCGGGAACGGCGATGACTCCGAGTGCGGCCGCGGCGGTGGCCGCGGCGACGAGGGACTTCTGGGGGAAGGTGAGGGTGCGAAGTCGCACAAGGCTCCGATGTTCGTGCGGTCCCACCCTGCCGGGTCCGGGCGCGAGGCGCCCGGACGGGCGTGGGACGCGTCTTCAGCGGGCGCGACTGGGTGGGCTGGTCGCCCCGGCACGATCGTCCGTCCTCCGCGTGCGGAGCCGGTGCTGAGACCGCTCGCCCTGATGGGCCGGACCGGGACATCCGCCGCCCGGCTCGGGTGCCGGCGACGGACCCGTCCACGCTAGGGGCGGTTTCTGGACGGTTCCTCCGAGGTTCCTGACCGGCCGGTGCGCATCGTGCCCGGGCGGGCGATGGCGGGAAGCCGCCTCGCGCCTAGCCGATGAGGCTCGGCTGCAGATCGCGGAGGGTGCGGCGATGCGTCATCCGGGTCACGCCGAGCGCAGTCAGCACGAGCGCCCCGACCAGCCACATCGCGAGCACCCCGAGATCCGCGCCTGCCCGGGCGAGATCGCCGCCGTACATCAGCTGGCGCATGGCATCCACGACGAACCCCATCGGGAGCACGTGATGGAGGCCGACGAGAGGCGCAGGCAGCGTCTGCCAGGGGAACGTCCCGCCCGCCGTGACCAGTTGCAGGACCATCAGCACGAGTCCCAGGAACTGCCCCACAGATCCCAGCCACACGTTCAGTGCGAGGATGATCGACGCGTAGGTCACCGACGCGGCGACCATGACCCCCAGCGTCCCCCACGGGTTCGCGAAGCCGAAGCCCAGCGCCAGCGCCAGCACGCCGAACAGGCCTAGCATCTGGATGCCGCCGAGAGCGGCCGGAGTCAGCCAGCCCGCGAAAGTGACGCGGAGGGGGTTGCGCAAGGCTGTCACCGCGCGCCGCGAGACCGGCTTGACGATGAGGAACAGGGCATAGATGCCGATCCAGCCGGCGAGCGCAGCGAAGAACGGTGCCAGGCCCGCGCCATAGTCTGTCGCCGCCGCCACTTTCGCCGATTCCACCGCCACCGGGTCGGAGATGGTCTTCGCCTGCTGCTCCCGCAGGCCGGACGTGGATGCCGGAATCTGCTCGACCCCGTCCCGGAGACCGTCGCGCAGGGTGGCGGCGCCCTCTGTGAGCGTCCCCAGCCCCTCGTACAGCCGGGTGGCACCATCCTGGAGCTCGATGGAACCGCCGGCGGCGGAATCGGCCCCATCTGCCACCTGCGCGGCGCCGTCCGACACGGTGCGAGCGCCCGAGGCCAGGGCCCCGGCACCGTCTGCGACCTGGTCGGCACCGGATGCGAGCTCGTCGACCTTGCCGACCGCAGCCTGCACTTTCGCGTCGCCGGTCCGGATCCTGTCGGCAAGCGGATCCAGGGCCGCGAGGATGTCGTCGATCTGCTCCGGATCGAGCCCCTGGTCGGCCAGAGCCTTCGCGATGTCCTCGCGTACCGCCGGCAGCGCATCCGTCACGGCCTGCACCGCCGCCCCCGCTTCATCCGCGTAGACCGCGAGCCGGGCGGTCCCGTCGGCGACCTCGCGGGCGCCACCGGCCACGGTCTGCGATCCTGCGGCGAGCCGGCCGGCACCGTCGGCCAGCTGATGCGCTCCAGATGCCAGCGTCGCCGTTCCCGATGCGAGCTGGGTCGCGCCATCGCGCAGCGATCCGGCGCCGTCGGCCGCCGACCGGGAGCCGGACTCGAGCTTGCCGGCGCCGTCGGCCGCTTCTCCGAGTCGGCCGCGGATGTCGGACAGTCCGGTGAGGAGACGCTCGGCCGCCTCCCGTCCCACGAGCTCGGCGACGGAGCGGCGGATCTTCTCGACGGCCTGGTCGCCGATCGTCGATGCCAGGTAGTTGTTGGCGTCGTTGGTCTCCAGGTCGATGCGGGCCTGATGCGGAGAGGAGCCGGATGCGCTGGTGAGGGCCGCCGAGAAGTCCGACGGCAGCGTCACCGTGAAGTCGACCTCGCCCTTGTGCAGCGCCGCGGCCGCGTCCGAAGCCGACATCCGCCGCCAGTCGAACGCGTGCCCGGCCAGAAGCTCGTCGGCGACCTGATTCCCGTAGTTCGTGGCGTGCTGGCCTGAGCCGGTGCCGTCGTCCTCGACGACGAGGGCGACCGGCACCTCACTGAACTGGCCATAGGGATCCTGATTGGCCCAGAGATACAGGCCCCCGTACAGGATGGGCACCGCCATGAGCGCCACGAGGGCCAGCACCGCCATCTTCGTGGAGGTGAGCCGGCGCAGCTCGGCCATGATCATCGCGGGGATCTTCATTCGTCCTCCTCCCGGCCGGTCGCGGGGTCGGGTTCGGGCGCGTCGTCTTCTTCGGTCGCGAGGTCGGGCTCGGGACCCGGACCGGGGGGATGCTCGTCCTCGAGGTCGTGACGCGTGTCGGAATCGGGTCCGGCATTCGGGTCGCGTCCCCTGTCGCCGGGGTCTGCGGCGTCGGCATCCGCGACGGCGTCGGCCGCTGCACTGTCTGCGGCGTCGGCATCCGCCGCAGTGCCGGCCGCCGCACTGTCTGCGGCCGGGGCGTCCACCGCGGCGTCGGCATCCGCTGGGCCCGCGGGGTCTTCCCCCGCGTCCGCGAGGGACGACGCCGACCCGGCTCCGACCGTCTCCGGGTGCTCCGGGAGCTCGGGCGATCGCGATGCCGCGGGCCCGCCCGCCGGTCGCAGCACCATCGCCGACGCGTCCCCGGCGATCGCGAGCATCGCGTACCCGCGGGCGGCGAACTCCTCGACGAGTTCCCACCACTGCGCCGGATCCCCGCCGTGCCGGTCGGGTGAGACGAGGACCATTCCGCGGATCCGCTCGCGCAGCGCCGTCAGCTCCAGCAGGAGCGCGATACGGTCGCGGGGGGCGACGGCCGAGATGGGCAGCCGCCCGAGGGCCGACCTGCCGGTGGCCTCGAGCCATCGTCGCGCCGACAGCAGATTCGAGGGCCGGCCTGCGAACATGAGCTCTTCCTCCACGAGACCGAGCACCGTCACGTTCGGCGCCGGGTCGCACACGTCCGGTGCGTCGACGAGGGCCACCGCATCACGGATGCTCGCTGCATCCGCACGACCGTCGATCAGGACCTCTCCGGCGTCCGGCCTCATCCTGCCGGAGGCGATGAGACCGAGGACTGTCGGGCGCTGCTCGGTCTCGGCGCGCACGAGCGTCGCGGCCCCGGTCGCGAAGACGGTGGATGTCGCTGCCAGAGCGCGTCCTTTGGCGACGTTGTGCAATTCGATCTTCATTCCTGCTCCCTGAGAAGGTCTTCGATCTCGCGCCAGTCCAGTCCCGCCACGCCCAGCGCCGCCCTCGTCGCAAGAGAGTGGGCTTCCGTGACAGCGGCATCCATGCGCGTGATCACCGCGCGGACGGACTCCTCGACGAGTCGTGCCGTGACGGCGGGCGGCAGGTCGCGGCGCAGGACGCCCCGCGCGTGCCCCTCCGTACAGATCTCGGTGAGCCGCTGCCGCAATGGGTCGAGGGCATCGGCGACGCGGTGGGCGAACGTCTCGTGCACAGCGACCGCCGCGACGGAATGGACGTGCGCGGCCTCGTCCCACAGGGCGCGCGAGAGGTGCAGGAGCGCCACCCGTGGATCGTCGTCCGTCACCGCGGCCGCGATCGCGTTGAAGCGCTCGCCGGCCGCGGAGATCACGGCGGAGAGCATCTCGTCGCGGTCGGCGAAATGACCGTAGAAGGCACGGCGTGACAAGCCCGCAGCCCTCGCGATCGTATCGATCGAGGAGTGCGGGTCTTCGCCGAGTGCGGCGGCGGCCGCCGCAACGAGTCCGGCGCGATTCTGCGCGGCGTCCCGTCTGCGTGGCGACGGGGCTGTGCTCATGCGCCCAGGATAGAACTTGCACACTTGTGTGAACAAACGAGTGCCTCGGCTCGGCGCAGAACCCGTTCATGAGGCCACTCTCATTCTGAGCGTATTCCTGCTACCGTGGCCGGAGGGTTTTCGCAGGGCCGCGGGGGCGGCTCGCTGAGACCCTCCGGCACGGTGGGAGGGTCGAGGGTGCCTGCCTGGCCCCTCCCACCGTCGCTCCGGACCACGCGGGTTCGTCCGCCGGCCTGGCCGTGCCGGATCGCCCTGGCGCTCAGTCGGTGCCCGCGTCGAACGCCGCGCCTTCGAGGGCCTCGTCGACGGCGGCGGCCTCCTCCTGGGTCTGGGCGGTGCCCTCCGAGATCTCGTCGGCGACGCCCTGCTCGAGCCGGCCCACGAGTTCTCCCGTCGCCCCGGCGATCAGGCCCTTCGCCGCGTACTGCTCGAGCCGGGCACGGGAGTCGGCGATGTCGAGATTGCGCATCGTGAGCTGGCCGATCCGGTCGGTCGGTCCGAACGCGGCATCCCCGACCCGCTCCATCGACAGCTTCTCGGGCGCGTACGACATCCCCTCGGCGACCGTGTCGAGGATCGTGTAGTCCTCGCCGCGGCGCAGGCGCAGGGCCACGGTGCCGGTGATCGACGAGCCGACCCACTTCTGGATCGACTCGCGCAGCATGAGCGCCTGGGGCTCGAGCCATCGGCCCTCGTACATCAGCCGGCCCAGGCGCCGACCCTGCTCGTGGTACGTCGCAAGGGTGTCCTCGTTGAGGATGCTGTTGACCAGCCGCTCGTACGCGACGTACAGCAGCGCCATGCCCGGAGCCTCATAGATGCCGCGCGACTTCGCCTCGATGATGCGGTTCTCGATCTGGTCGCTCATGCCCAGCCCGTGGCGGCCGCCGATGCGATTGGCCTCGAAGACGAGCTCGACGGGGTCGGCGAACTCGGTCGCGTTGAGGGCGACCGGACGCCCCGCCTCGAACGTGACCGTGACGTCCTCGGGGGCGATCTCCACCGCCGGGTCCCAGAATCGCACGCCCATGATGGGCTCGACGGTCTCGAGAGAGACATCCAGATGCTCGAGCGTCTTTGCCTCGTGCGTGGCTCCCCAGATGTTCGCGTCGGTCGAGTAGGCCTTCTCGGCGGAGTCTCGGTAGGGGAAGCCGTGCTCGACGAGCCACGCGGACATCTCGGCGCGCCCGCCGAGCTCGCCGACGAAGTCGGGGTCAAGCCACGGCTTGTAGATGCGCAGGCTCGGATTGGCCAGCAAGCCGTAGCGGTAGAAGCGCTCGATGTCGTTGCCCTTGTAGGTCGACCCGTCGCCCCAGATGTCGACCCCGTCGTCCTTCATCGCCCGGACGAGGAGCGTACCGGTCACCGCGCGTCCGATCGGAGTGGTGTTGAAGTACGTCCGCCCGGCGGATCGGATGTGGAACGCGCCGCACGCGAGCGCCCCGAAACCCTCCTCGACGAGAGCGCGCTTGCAGTCCACCAGGCGCGACACCTCGGCGCCGTACTGCGCTGCTCGCCCGGGGATCGCGGCGATGTCGGGCTCGTCGGGCTGGCCGAGGTCGCCCGTGTACGTGCAGGGGATCGCGCCCTTGTCGCGCATCCAGGCGACGGCCACGGAGGTGTCGAGGCCCCCCGAGAAGGCGATGCCGACGCGCTCGCCGACGGGCAGGGACTGGAGGACCTTGGACATGCCTAAAGCTTACAAAGAGCCGGGATGCCGCTCTTGCCGCGCGACCTGCCCGGCGACCTCCCGCCGTCGCCCCACCCACACTGTGAAGGCTGCCACGGCGGCGATCCCCACTGCGATCCCGGCGATGTACAGCCAGACGGTGCCGTAGCCGTTCTCGAAGCTGTGCGGGTCCAGGAACGGGTACGGATACCACCACGGCGAGCCCGAGACCGGGTTCACGGTGAGCGGCCCGCGTGCCAGCGTGTAGACGATCCAGGCCAGCGGGAACGCCAGGGCTCCCGCCACCGCCATCCAGCCCAGCCCGCGCCGTCGCGGGGCCACGAGCAGATCCAGCAGCAGGACGATCGGGGCGACCACGTGCAGCACTTCGTTCGACCACGGCACCGTGGATCCCTGCGGGAGCGGGATGCCGCGAAGAAGCGTGTTGTAGACGATCCCCGTGATGATCATGTACGTGGTCACGCACACGAGCGCGAACGCGATGCTCCGCGGCTCCGCCGAGGACGCGCGGCCCGCGCGCAGCCCCCACACCCCGGCCCACGCGAGCGCGACCGCGGCCAGCAGGTTCGAGAGCACGGTGAAGAAGCTGAAGAAGTTGACGGTCGTGGTGGCGACATCCCGTCCGCCCGTCGCGGCGCCCCCGATCGTCGTCCAGGCCTGCGTCACCAGTGCGGCGACGATGAGGACGGCGGCGGCCAGACGGACCCACTCCCACCAGCCTCGTGGCGGCATCGCCTGACCCATCTCCATGGCGTCACGATAGCGGCCGCGGGGTGCGATCAGGCGAAGGACGGGCCGCCCGGCACGCCCGATAGGATGGGGCGTAACCCGTTCCTACACACCCGGGGGTCCTCTCATGCCAGGAATCGTCATCGTCGGAGTCCAGTGGGGCGATGAGGGGAAGGGCAAGGCGACCGATCTGCTCGGCGATCGCACCGACTGGGTCGTGAAGTTCAACGGCGGCAACAACGCGGGCCACACGGTCGTCGTCGGCGACGAGAAGTACGCGCTGCACCTGCTGCCCAGCGGCATCCTCACCCCCGGCGTGACACCGGTCATCGGCAACGGCGTCGTGATCGATCTCGAGGTGCTCTTCAGCGAGCTCGAGGCGCTCTCCGCGCGAGGGGTGGATGTCTCACGCCTTCGCGTGAGCGCGAGCGCCCACATCATCACGCAGTACCACCGCACCCTCGACAAGGTGACCGAGCGGTTCCTCGGCAAGCGGCAGATCGGCACCACCGGACGCGGCATCGGGCCGACCTACGCCGACAAGATCAATCGCGTCGGCATCCGCGTGCAGGACCTGTTCGACGAGAACATCCTGCGTCAGAAGATCGAAGGGGCGCTCGACCAGAAGAACCACCTCCTGGTGAAGGTCTTCAACCGGCGCGCGATCACGTGCGACGAAGTGCTCGAGGATCTCCTCTCCTACGCCGAGCGGCTGCGTCCGATGGTGGCCGACACCGGCCTCCTGCTGAACCGGGCGCTGGATGCCGGGGACGTCGTCGTCTTCGAGGGCGGCCAGGCCACGATGCTCGACATCGACCACGGCACCTACCCGTTCGTGACCTCGTCATCGGCCACCGCAGGAGGGGCCGCGACCGGATCCGGGGTCGGGCCGAACCGGCTGGACCGCATCGTCGGCATCGCGAAGGCCTACACGACGCGCGTGGGCTCGGGGCCGTTCCCCACCGAGCTGTTCGACGAGTCCGGGGAGTGGCTGCGCTCGCGCGGCTTCGAGTTCGGGACCACGACCGGACGCCCTCGACGCGTCGGCTGGTACGACGCCCCGATCACGCGATACGCGACCCGGATCAACGGCATCACCGACATCGTGCTGACCAAGCTCGACATCCTGACCGGGCTCGAGCGCATCCCCGTGTGCGTCGCGTACGAGGTGG
>Ga0164243_10006955_pt1 | contig 17011 bp, 17 predicted proteins | sample OricompcompostOP_FD_108781 | JGI IMG/M metagenome (GOLD analysis project Ga0164243, IMG submission 108781) | Organic Plus compost microbial communities from Emeryville, California, USA - Original compost - Organic plus compost (OP) | ecosystem: Engineered > Solid waste > Mixed feedstock >... | reverse complement strand
CAGCACCGTGGGGCTGACTTCACGCACACCCTGATAGACGTTGAAGAATACGATGAAGAACACGAGCGTCACGCCGAGCGCCACCTTCGACCAGATGCCGAGGCCGAACCAGAGCGTGAAGATTGGCGCCAGCACAATGCGTGGCAACGCGTTGATCATCTTGACATAAGGATCGAAGATCGCGGCGATGATCGGCTGCCGCGCGAACCAGAAGCCGACCAGCACACCGCCAACCGAGCCGATGACGAAGGCAAGCGCCGATTCCGTCAGCGTGATCCACAAATGCCGCCAGATCGTGCCTTCGGAAAACCATTTGACGATCCGCGCGAATACATCGCCCGGCGTCGAGAAGAAGAAGGGCGGCACCAGCGGCTTGCCATCCGACATCGGGATGGCCGTCAGTACATGCCACAGCAGCAGCGTGACGACGAGCACGAGAACCTGAAAGCCGACGAGGGAGAGGCGGTTCATGATCAGCCACCCCCCGTCTGCGCGTAGCCCTTGAGCACTTCTTCCTTCAGCACGTGCCAGATCTCGCGATGCAAATCGTGGAATGCCTTGTCGAGCTTCACTTCGGAAATGTCGCGCGGGCGCGCTAGCGGCACGCGCCAATCGCCGATGATGCGCGCCGCGGGCCCTGCCGACATGATGACCACGCGATCGGACAGTGCGATCGCCTCCTCCAGATCGTGCGTGACAAACAGCACCGCCTTGCGGTCGGCGCTCCACAGATCCAGCAGCAGATTACCCATGATCTGCCGTGTCTGCGCATCGAGCGGGCCGAATGGCTCGTCCATCAAAAGGATCTTCGGGTCGCGGATCAGCACCTGCGCAAGACCAACGCGCTTGCGCTGTCCGCCGGACAGCATGTGCGGATAGCGTTCGGCAAAACCGCCGAGACCGACACGCTTCAACCAGTCCTGCGCGCGCGCCTTCGCCTCGCTCGAACGCGTGCCCGCTGTCTCAAGGCCGATGGCGACATTCTGGATCGCCGTCTTCCAGGGAAACAGCGAATCGGCCTGGAACAGATAGCCGGCCTGCCGGTTCAGTCCGGCCAGGGGCGTCCCGAAGATCTCCGCCTTGCCGGAAGAGGGCTGCAGCAGGCCGGCGGCCACATTCAGCAGCGTGGATTTGCCGCACCCGGTCGGGCCGACGATCGAGACGAATTCGCCGTCCGCTACCGACAGGCTGGCCTTGTCCACGGCGGTAAAGTCAGGCTGACCGCCCAGCCGGAAGGTGATGGTGACGTCGGACAGCGCCACCGCTTTGGCCGATAGTGTCGCCCCCGCCGGCGAAGCCTCGGCTGCCGAACTCTGGTTCAAGTGACGCTCCGCTCCCGTCTTGTTTTGCTGACACCTTAACGGGGCATGTCGCGCGCGCAAGTTCCACGTGCCGTCATTCCAGTTCGCGGTCGGGCTGATTCACGAAGATCAGGACCGCCAGCATGGTCATGTAGAAGCGGAAGGCGGGCTCCTGCCCGTTCCAGTTCTGCGACTGCCACATCGCAAAATATTCGCCGCCGACGACCATGAAACCGAAAAACCAGACGAGGAAGCCCACGGTGACACCCGCGACCATCCAGGTCTTGGAGCGCTGGAAACGCGCCGACGTCCCGCGCAAGGCCAACAGCATCGCAACGGCACCGCAAAGCAGCAGCACGAAGGTCAGCCCTTCCCCGGTGATGATACCGGCATAGGCGATCGCCCAGAGCCGCGGATCGGTAATAGCGCGTCCCATCAGCGCATTACCGGGAAATGTGGTATCCATGCTCAGGACATGTTTCACGAACTCGTAGTTCGAGCCGTAATCGACGAGGTTGTCGTAGGCGACGATAAATGCAAAGGCGGCCAAGGCGGTCGTCATCACGACCTTTGCAAGGCGGACAATCATGATTCCTCTCCCCGATCATGGATGTATGCGACGCCGGAGAAAGGAGCTCAATGGTTGAAACGCGTTTTTTCCTGCGCATCGAATTGACCGACAGCGCCAAGGAGCGCGCCAAGGATGCGGGGCTCGATATCAACAGCGCCACGCAAGTGCTCGATGACAATGTGTTGGTCGGCGACCGCATTTCCTTCGGGCGCGATGCGGCCGACGATTTCGTGGTGATTCGGCGGCGCCACCTGATCGGCACCAGCGCATCGACGCTCGTGCTGGTGCTCGATTATCCGGCCCGCAGCTGATCTGGTGCCGATCGTGACGGCGGCTTCCCCTTCATCCATGATCGCCTTTGACAAGGTCAGCAAAACCTATGACAGCGGCGTGCGACCAGCGCTCGACAATGTCTCGCTCGACATTCACGCCGGCGAATTCATCGCGTTGGTCGGACAATCCGGCTCCGGCAAATCCACTTTGCTCGGGATGATCAATCGCCTGATCGATCCGAGCGATGGCATTGTCCGCTTCGAGGGCGATGACGTTCGGCAACTCGATCCGGTCACGCTGCGGCGGCGCATCGGCTATGTGTTTCAGGATGTCGGCCTGTTTCCGCATATGACGCTGAAGGAGAATATCGGCATCACACCGCGGCTCCTCGGCTGGGACAAGACACGCATCGAAACGCGCGCCGATGAATTGCTGACGCTCATTCAACTGCCGCAGGAGGACTATCGCGATCGTTATCCGTTCGAATTGTCCGGCGGCCAGCGCCAGCGCGTCGGCGTCGCGCGTGCCATCGCCGCCGAGCCGCATGTCGTCCTGATGGACGAGCCGTTCGGTGCGCTCGATCTGCGCACACGCGATGCGCTCAGCCGCGACTATCGCAATCTGCATGACACGCTCAAGCTGACCACGGTCATGATCACCCATGACATGATCGAGGCGGTGCTGCTCGCCGACCGCATCGCCGTTATGCAGGATGGCCAGATCGCCGGCCTCGGCACGCCGCGGGATCTCATGATCAACCCGCCGAACGACACGGTGCGCGGGCTGATGGACATGCCGCGCGAGCAGGCCGGCCGGCTGAATGCGCTCATGCGCGACGGCACAGTGTCATGACGATCGATCCCGCCATTGCCGACGCCTGGTCGCGCCTGCCGGATTATCTCGGCCAGCATGTGCTGGTGAGCCTGACCGCGCTCGCAATCGGGCTTGCCATCAGCTTTCCGCTCGCGCTGCTTTCGGTGCGGCGGCCATATTTGCGCGATGTGGCCTTGGGTTTTGCCAGCATCGTGCAGACGATCCCGGGCCTCGCGCTTCTCGCTTTGTTCTATCCGCTGCTGCTCGGCGCAGCCTCGCTCACCGCACGCTTCCTCGGCTTCGACTTCTCCGCACTCGGCTTTCTGCCATCGGTCCTGGCGCTCGCGCTGTATTCGATGCTGCCGGTGCTGCGCAACACCATCACCGGCATCGAAGGCGTCGATCCCTCGCTGCGACGCGCGGCACAAGGGGTCGGCATGACCAGCCGGCAATCGCTGTTCATGGTGGAATTGCCACTCGCCATGCCCGTGATCATGGCCGGCATTCGCACCGCCGCCGTATGGGTGATCGGCACCGCTACGCTATCAACCCCGATCGGCCAGACCAGCCTCGGCAATTACATCTTCAGCGGCCTGCAGACGCAGAACTGGATTTTCGTTCTGTTCGGCTGTTTTGCCGCAGCCCTGCTCGCGCTTGTGGTCGATCAAATGCTGGCGCTGATGGAGCGCGGCGCAGCGTCGCGCCGGCGTTCCTCGATCGCTGCCGGATTGATCGGCTTGCTGGTGGTTGTCGGCCTCGCGCTCGCGCCGGCCCTTGGCGCGCGCAAGGCCGGTTACATCGTCGGCGCCAAGACATTCTCAGAGCAATATATCCTCGCCGCACTGATGACGCAGCGGATCGAAGCGGGCGGCCAAAGCGCCCGCCGTCGCGAGGGCCTCGGCTCCAACATCATCTTCTCCGCGCTAGCCTCCGACGATATCGACGCCTATGTCGAATATACCGGTACGATTTGGGCGACGATGATGAAACGCGACGACATCAAGTCGCGCGAGGAGACATTGACCGAGGTCTCGCAATGGCTCGAGCGCGAGCACGGCGTTCGCCTTGCCGGCACGCTCGGCTTCGAAAATGCCTATGCGCTGGCGATGAAGCGCTCCGAGGCCGAAAGGCTCGGCATCCGCACCATCGCCGATCTCGCACAGCACGCACCAAACATGTCGATCGCCGGCGACTACGAGTTTTTCGGACGGGCCGAATGGGCGGCCATTCGCGATGGCTATGGGCTGCGCTTTCGCGAGGAGCGCTCGATGCAAGCGGAATTCATGTATCCGGCCGTCGGCAACGAGGTCGATGTGATCTCCGCCTATACGAGCGACGGCCGCATCGCGCAGTTCGATCTCGTCGTACTCGACGATCCGAAACACGTCATCCCGCCCTATGACGCCGTGCTGCTGCTCTCTCCCAAGCGCGCCAAAGACTTGGCATTGATCGATGCATTGAAGCCGCTGATCGGCGCGATCGATGTGAAGCTGATGCGTGAGGCAAATCTGCGCTCCAATCAGGGCCAATCGCCGGATCAGGTGGCACGCTGGCTGTGGGAACAACTCCGCAACAAGCGTCACAACTCCTTAATCATCCTGCCGGGACAATCAGCGAGCGATTCCCCTTTCGGCTAACGTGCCTGCACTTTAACCGCTTTCAGCGAGCGTGACGCATGGCTCTCGGCACCGACTATATTCTCGATGCGCTGATCCGCGAGAAGATCGATCATCTGTTCATGGTGCCGGGCGGTCTGGTCGATCCGTTCCTGCCGGCGCTTGGCCGTTTCCCGACCATCAAGCCGATCGTGGCGGCACAGGAAGGCGGCGCGGCCTATATGGCCGATGGTTATGCGCGCGCCAGCGGCCGATTCGGCGCGGCGCTCGCCATCGGCGGCCCCGGCCTCGGCAATATGGTCACGGCGATGGCAGCGGCGCGCACCGATTCCTCGCGCGTGCTCATCATGAGCGGCGAAGTTGCGGTCGAGATGGAAGGGCTCGGTGCGTTTCAGGACGCGAGCTACGAGACCTTCGACGATCCGGTGCTTGCGGCACCGGTCACGCGCTTTTCAACCTCTGTCGACAGCGTCGCCAATCTCAATCACCTGTTTCGCCGTGCCTTGACCGAGATGATCGGCCCACCGTCAGGCCCGGTTCATCTCTCGCTGCCGCATGACGTGCTGACGGGCGACATCGCCGTCAATCATGTGCCGCTCGATCCGGCGTTGTTTCATTCGCGCGGCATCGATGCCGACATGGCGGACCTTGCGCTGGAGCGCCTGCGCGGTGGCACGGGAGAGAAGCCGGCGCTGAAAGTTGCGATCCTGGCCGGGGCTGGTGTCGAACATGGCGGATGCAGCCAGACGCTGGTGAAGCTGGCAGAGCGCTTCCAGATTCCGGTTGCAACCACGTTGCGCGCCAAGGGCACATTCCCGGAGGATCATCCGCTGTCGCTCGGCGTGTTCGGTTATGCCGGCACGCGCCACGCCACCAGCGCGCTGCTGTCGTCGGACATCGAATTGCTGATCGTGCTCGGCTCAGGTCTCAATGAGCGCGACACCATGCATTGGTCGAGCCGCCTGAAGCCGTCACGCGGCGTGATCAGCGTCAACCTCTCACCGAAAGCCATTGCCATCGAAACGACAGCAGGTCTCGGTGTGGTCGGCGATTGCGGCGCCTTCCTCGACATCCTCGCTCAGGAGAAGAATACGAGCGCGTTTGAAGCAGGTATCGCCGACCGCAAGAGCTGGATCGCGACGATCCGTTCCGGCCCGCGCTTCTACGACACAGAGCACCTCGAGAGCGACATGATGCCGATCCATCCGGCGCGTGTGGTCGGCACCGCGCGCAAGGTTCTACCGCGTGACGCCATCGCGCTTGTCGATTCCGGTGCGCATCGCGCCTTTACCGGTCACTATTTCGACGCCTATGCGCCGCGTACCTACATCTCCGCGACCAATCTCGGACCGATGGGCTGGGGCATTCCGGCGGCGATCGGCGTCTCATGCGCACGTCCCGGCACCAAGGTGGCACTGTTCACCGGCGACGGCTGCATGCAGATGCACGGCATCGAGATCGCCGTTGCTGCGCGCTACAAACTGCCAGTGATCTTTATCGTTCTGAACAATGCAGCGCTCGGCAATGTGTGGCTGCGCGCGCATACGCTCGGCCCGGTGCCGGCCGAGCTCACCAGCATTCCGGATCACGACTGGGCCGGTTTTGCGCGGGCGCTCGGACTGCAGGCCGCCACTGTGAAAAATCCGAGCGACATCGCAGCGGCACTCGAGCGCGCTGTTGCTCTGGACGGACCATTCCTCATCGATTTCAAGACCGAAAAGAATACGCCGACGCCCGTCTACGACTTCTCGCAGGAAGCCAAACGCTGGTCTTATCATGAGTAAGACCCTCTGAAGGTGAATGCAGATGGCATCTCTGCCCTTCGATCCCGCCAAGGCCTCGGCAGAAGACCGCGCGATCTATGATCGCCTGAAAGCCCATCGCGCAGCGGTCGGCGCGCCATTCGACGGGCCTTATCTCGCGTTGATGAATCATCCGGTGCTGGCGGAGAAGATCGAGGCGCTTGGCTATTTCCTGAAATTCGAGGGTGACTTGCCGCGCGAGGTTTATCAACTCGCGGTGCTGATGGTGGCGCGGGCTTGCGGTGCATCCTTCGAATGGGCCGATCACGTCGAGCATGCACGTGCGGCCGGCATCCCCGACGATGTCATCGAAGCGATCCGCACGCAGAGCGACAAGCCCTTGCCCGAACCTTATGCGACCGCATTGCCCGTCATCCGCGCCGCGCTCGCCTGGCAAAACATACCGGACGCCGCGCAAGCTGCAGCCATCGCAAAGTTCGGCATGAAGGGCTTCGTCGAGCTCGTGGTCGTGACCGGCTTCTACCAGATGTTCTCGGCCATCAATCAGGGTTTCGACGTCACACCACCTGCGGGCAGCAAGCCGGCGTTTTAGACGCCACATTTATCCTGCCAGCATTATGTCTGCCGTGCCGCCGATAGCATCCAGACCGCATTCAGATCATCTTGATTGCGGTCGGCATCAGCAATTGCTCTGCAACCGCCGTATCGAAGAATTGCGTATAGGACGCGATCTTGCCATCACGAAATTCGACAAGGTCGAGCGACTCAGTTTCCGCGACATTTCCGGTCTGCTTTGACCGCACCATGATGCGAATGCGGATGGCCGCCTTCGAGCCTTCAACGACGGCGTCGATGATGTCGAGTTTCTGAAATTCGAATGTCTGCACCAGTTGCGTCATCGCCTGACGCAAGGCGTTTGTGCCTTCGGTCCGCAACGAGACCGGCGCCTTTTGCGGCACGGCATTCAGTTTGAATTGCGCATCGCTGGTGAAAATACCAAGCACGCCTTCCACGTCGCCGCGCACACGGGCGGCGTAGCCCTCGCCGATCACGCGCAGCATGTCCTCCCGATCCATCGCGCCCTCCCAATCCACACCGAGACACCATCGTGACGCGAATAGGAACGGCTGTCTACTTATGCGGGTAGCGCACCCCAGAAAAGCAAAGGCCGATGCCAACGGCACCGGCCTTTCAAATCGTTCGTATTGGCTAAGGCGCAATCAGTTCTTGGCCTTGTCGACCAGCGCGCCCTTCTTGATCCAGGGCATCATCTCGCGCAGCTTCTCGCCGACCTTTTCGATGTCGTGAGCGTTCGCACGCGCGCGGGTCGCCTTGAACGAGGCCTGATTGACCTTGTTCTCGAGCATCCAGTCGCGGGTGAATTTGCCGGACTGGATGTCGTTCAGCACACGCTTCATCTCGGCCTTGGTTTCCGGCGTAATGATACGCGGACCGGTAACATACTCGCCGTATTCCGCGGTGTTCGAGATCGAGTAGTTCATGTTGGCGATGCCGCCTTCGTAGATCAGGTCCACGATCAGCTTCAGCTCATGCAGGCATTCGAAATACGCCATTTCCGGCGCATAGCCTGCTTCCACCAACGTCTCGTATCCGGCGCGGATCAATTCCACCGTGCCGCCGCAGAGCACGGCCTGCTCGCCGAACAGGTCGGTCTCGCACTCTTCCTTGAAGGTGGTCTCGATGATGCCGGCGCGGCCGCCGCCAATGGCCGAAGCGTAGGACAGGCCGAGGTCATGCGCGTTGCCGGACGAGTCCTTATGGATCGCGATCAGGCAGGGCACGCCGCCGCCCTTGAGATATTCGCCACGAACGGTGTGGCCGGGGCCCTTCGGGGCGACCATCAGCACGTCGAGGTCGGCGCGCGGCTCGATCAGGTTGAAATGCACGTTCAGGCCGTGGGCGAACAGCAGCGCCGCGCCTTCCTTCATGTTGGCATGCAGGTGGTCGCGATAGATATCGCCCTGCAATTCGTCCGGGGTCAGCATCATGACCACGTCGGCCCACTTGGCGGCCTCGGCCACTTCCATGACCTTGAACTTCTCGCCTTCGGCCTTCTTGGCCGAGCCCGAACCCTTGCGAAGGGCAATCGCTACGTCCTTCACGCCGGAATCGCGCAAGTTGAGCGCATGGGCATGGCCCTGGCTGCCATAGCCGACAATGGCGACCTTCTTGCCCTTGATCAGGTTCAGGTCGGCATCCCGGTCGTAATAAACACGCATCATCAACCCCTTTTGGCGGCTTGTCGCGGCCGCATTGTTATCGGAGCGCCAGAAGGGTTCCGGCGCCGTCCGGCGAGGTTTCTAAAGCATTTTCCGGCGAAGTGGGAAGCGGCTCGCCGCAGAAAAAGCGCTGAAAAACGGGTATGGCGGCCCTGCACTGGGCTACCCAAGCCGGCCGAAAGCCGCCGCTTCTATCGCGCGTCGGCAAAAATCCGGTAGCGCTGGGGCTTGAGGCCGATCGTGGCGCCGACCTCGACCGGCAGGTTCCGCGGGGTGTCAATTTCGACCAGCGTTTCCGGGGCCGAGAGCTGCACCTCGACCCGCCGCGCCGCACCGAGGCCATGCACCCGCTTGACGATGCCGGTCAGCGCCGCCCCGTCCGCCGCCACGACATCGATCTCGTGCGGCCGCACGAACAGGCGGGCCGCGCCGTTGGCGACGCCCTGCGGGTCGATCGGCAGCAGCCTGCCTTCCACATGCACCCTCTGGTCCTGCACCGTAATCGGCAGCACCAGTGACTCGCCGATGAATTCGTGCACGAAGGCCGTGGCCGGCCGGTCGTGCACATCCTCGGGTGCGCCGACTTGCTCGATCCGGCCCTTGTCCATCACCACCACGCGGTCGGCGACTTCCAGCGCCTCCTCCTGATCGTGGGTGACGAAGACCGAGGTGACGTGAATATCCTCGTGCAGGCTGCGCAGCCAGCGGCGCAGCTCCTTGCGCACCTTGGCATCCAGCGCGCCGAACGGCTCGTCGAGCAGCAGCACCCGCGGCTCGATCGCCAACGCGCGGGCGAGCGCGATGCGCTGGCGCTGGCCGCCGGAGAGCTGCGAAGGATAGCGATCGGCCAGCCACGTGAGCTGCACGAGCTCGAGCAGTTCGCCGACCTTCTCGCGGATCTTGGCTTCGCTTAAGCGCTGACCGCGCGGCCGTACCCTGAGGCCAAAGGCGATATTCTCGAACACCGTCATGTGTCGGAACAGCGCGTAATGCTGGAACACGAAACCGACATGCCGTTCGCGCACGCTGCGCGAAAGCGCATCGGTGCCGTCAAACATCACACGTCCATCATCCGGCCATTCCAGGCCGGCAATGATGCGCAGCAGCGTGGTCTTGCCGGAGCCGGACGGCCCGAGCAGCGCAACCAGCTCGCCAGACTTCACTTCGAGATCGACATTGTTGAGCGCCGTGAAATCACCGAAGCGCTTTGTGACATGACGAACATCGATTTTCATCTCACTGCTCCGATATCGCAAACCGTTCCAGAACGACCTTGGCGATCAGCGTCACCAGCGCCAGCAGCGCCAGCAGAGACGCAACGGCGAACGAGGCCATGAACTGGTATTCGTTGTAGAGAATCTCGATATGCAGCGGCATGGTGTTGGTCTCGCCGCGGATATGACCGGATACCACCGCGACGGCACCGAACTCACCCATCGCGCGTGCATTGCAAAGCAGCACGCCGTAGAGCAGCGCCCATTTCACATTCGGCAAGGTCACGCGGAAAAAGGTCTGCAAGCCGGAAGCCCCAAGTGAGATCGCGGCTTCCTCCTCCTGCGTGCCCTGCTCCTGCATCAGCGGGATCAGTTCGCGCGCGACAAACGGAAACGTCACCAGCACCGTTGCCAATACGATGCCCGGCAAGGCGAAGATGATCTTCATGTCATGTTCGATCAGCCAGGCGCCGAAGAAGCCCTGCGCACCGAACAGCAGCACGAACACAAGACCGGAGATCACCGGGCTGACCGAGAACGGCAGGTCGATCAACGTGATCAGAAGGCTCTTGCCGGGAAACTCGAATTTCGCAATCGACCAGGCCGCCACCAAACCGAAGAGAAGGTTGAGTACGACTGAGATCGCCGCGACGATGAGCGTCAACCTGATCGCCGACACAGCGTCCGGATCGGTCAGCGCCCCCAGATAGGGGCCGATGCCGCGAGAAAAGGCCTGCACGAACACCGTGACCAGCGGCAGCACGAGGAAGACAAAGAGAAACAGCAGCGACACGCCGATGATGAGCCAGCGCACAATAAGCGACTCGGTGCGTGCCGAACGCCGTTGCGTGGTGCCATTCGGGCGGACGCGTTCTGCAAAACCGGTTGCGGGGCCAGCCATGTCGCCCTCACGAATGGCTGGTGCGTTCGGCCGACCACCGCTGCAAGCGGTTGATGGCGAACAGAATGACGAATGATGCCAGCAGCATCACCACTGCAATGGCCGTCGCGTCGGCATATTTGAATTCCTCAAGCCGGATCACGATCAAGAGCGGCGCGATTTCCGAGACATTCGGCAGATTGCCGGCAATGAAGATCACCGAACCATATTCGCCGACGGCGCGCGCGAAGGCGAGCGCGAAGCCGGTGAGAAGGCTCGGCAGAACGATCGGGGCGATCACCCTGGTGATCGTCTGCCAGCGGCTCGCCCCCAGCGTCGCCGCGGCCTCCTCAATCTCCGTATCGAGATCTTCCAGCACCGGCTGCAACGTTCGCACCACGAATGGTAGCCCGATGAAAATCAATGCGATCAGAATGCCAAGCGGTGTGAAGGCAACCTTGATGCCGAGCGGGCTCAGCAATCCGCCGAGCCAGCCATTCTCCGCGAACAATGTGGTCAGCGCGATACCGGCCACCGCCGTTGGGAGAGCAAAAGGAATGTCGATGATCGCATCGACCAGCCGCTTGCCGGGAAATTCATAACGGACCAGCGCCCATCCCACCAATGCGCCGAAGAACAGATTCACGGCGGCCGCAACCAGCGATAGCCCGAAGCTGATTTTAAGTGCATTGAGCGCGCGTGTTCCGGTCACGATCGACCAGAATTGCGAAGGCGACAACTCGGCGGTCTTGAGAAACAGACCACCAAGCGGAATGAGCACGATCAAGGCAAGCCAGGTCAGCGTCAGCCCGAGCGTGATGCCAAACCCTGGTATCACGCTCCGGCGGCGCCGGATACGACGGCGATCCAAGGATGTCGTCTCCCGACTGTCCGAACGATCGCCGATTGTATGGGCGACAATGCTCATTGGCTATAGATTTCGTCGAAGACACCCTTGTCATCAAAATGCGTTTTCTGTGCCTTGCGCCAGCCGCCAAACGCGTCGTCGATTGTGATCAACTCGACCTTCGGAAAGATCTTCTCGTACTTCTTGGCGACTTCGGGATCGCGCGGCCGGTAGTAATGTTTGCCGGCGATCTCCTGGCCTTCCTTGCTGTAAAGGTAGTTCAGATAGGCCTCGGCTGCTGCGCGCGTGCCCTTCTTGTCCACGACTTTATCGACGACGGTGACCGGCGGCTCGGCGAGGATCGAAATGGACGGGACAACAATCTCGAATTTGTCCTTGCCGAGTTCATTGATCGCCAGAAAGGCTTCGTTCTCCCATGAGATGAAGACGTCGCCGACACCGCGTTCGACGAAGGTGATGGTTGAGCCGCGCGCACCGGTATCGAGCACCGGCACATTCTTGAAGATGTTCTTCACGAATTCTTTGGCCTTGTCCTCGGAGCCGTATTTCTTCGCCGCATAAGCCCAAGCCGCGAGATAATTCCAGCGCGCGCCGCCGGAGGTCTTCGGGTTCGGCGTGATCACTTTGACATCAGGGCGAACAAGATCGTCCCAATCCTTGATCTTCTTGGGATTGCCGGCGCGGACCAGCAAGACGATCGTCGATGTGTAGGGCGACGAATTCTGCGGCAAGCGCTTCTGCCAATCGGCAGCGATCAGGCCCTTGTCGGCAATGGCATCGATGTCATAGGCCAGCGCCAGAGTGACAACGTCGGCACTCAACCCGTCAATGACGGAACGGGCCTGTCGGCCGGAGCCGCCATGCGAGGCCTTGATGGCGATCGTTTTGCCTGTGTCGGCCTTGTATTTTGCTGCAAAGGCCTTGTTGAAATCGGCGTAAAGCTCGCGCGTCGGATCATACGACACGTTCAGCAGGGAAATGTCCTGCGCGGCGGCGGATGTGATCCAGCCGATAACGGCAAGAACTGAAACCAGAATTCGCATCGTATCCTCCATCGGCCGAGACAACGTCCTGCCAGGCTACAGGTTCAGTCACCTGGCGCGTCAGGCCATGCCCTTCGGTCATCGACGTTTCCGTCATTGTCAGCGATGCGTCCCGGCGAAGCGTAAAATGCAGACATTCCGCTTCGCAACGCCGGCCTCAACAGCCGACGCCGCATTCAGGACACAAGGATCGTTGGGTTGTTCGCCCCTTCACCCAGGCGCAATGGGATCGAGAAAACGCGGCTGAATCAATCGAATAGTATTGTTTATTTAGATGCCTTTAGAGGCGGATTTTTTTACCGCGCGCAGCGCCGCAGCATGGAACCAATCTGGTGAACAAAAGTGTCGCACGCTGGCCTTATGTCTGTCACACAAGGCCCACGCCGCACCGGTATGCAAATTTTTGGGCTCACATCGCCTCGGGGCCACGGCTGATCGCCACAACTCCTGTGCGCGAGACTTCAACAAGGCCAAGCGGCAGCATCAGTTCGACAAACTGATCGATCTTGTCGCTCTTGCCGGTGATCTCAAACACGAAGCTTTCGGTGGTTGCATCGATCACACGCGCGCGGAAAGCATCGGCGAGACGCAATGCTTCGACGCGATGCTCGCCTTTGCCGCGCACCTTCACCATCGCCAGTTCGCGTTCGAGCGACGGGCCGGCCACCGTCAGATCGATGACGCGATGGATCGGCACCAGGCGTTCGAGCTGGTTCTTGATCTGCTCGATCACCATCGGCGTGCCGCTGGTGACGATGGTGATGCGCGAGATGTGCTTCTGATGCTCGGTCTCCGACACCGTCAACGAGTCGATATTGTAGCCGCGGCCGGAGAACAGTCCGATCACCCGTGCAAGAACGCCCGGTTCGTTGTCGACAAGCACCGACAAGGTATGGCGCTCGATGCGCTGATCGACCGGCGCTGCGGGATAATGGGACGTGGTGGGTATGGTGGCGTTCACGATTATCAATCCTTGCTCGGTTCTTTCCCTCTCCCCTTGAGGGAGAGGGAAAGAAATTAAACCAGCATCTTGCCTTCTTCGGTGATCGCGTCCTCGAGGCTTTCCGCGGCATCGCCGAGAATCATCTCGTTATGGGCGCGGCCGGACGGGATCATCGGGAAGCAGTTTTCCTTCTGATCGACGACGCAGTCGAAGATCACCGGCTTGTCGATGGCGATCATCTCCTTGATCGCCTCGTCGAGATCGCCTGGCTTCTGACAACGGATGCCATGCGCATGCATCGCTTCCGCCAGTTTTACGAAGTCGGGCAGCGCCTCCGAATAGCTTTCCGAATAGCGGTTGCCGTGCAGCAATTCCTGCCACTGCCGCACCATGCCCATATACTGGTTGTTGAGCACGAACACCTTGATCGGCAAGCGGTATTGAACCGCCGTCGAGATTTCCTGCATCGTCATCTGCACCGAGGCCTCGCCGGCAATGTCGATGACCAGCGATTTGGGATGCGCCATCTGCACGCCGACCGCAGCCGGCAGGCCATAGCCCATCGTGCCAAGGCCGCCCGATGTCATCCAGCGGTTCGGTTCCTGGAAGTGATAGAACTGCGCCGCCCACATCTGATGCTGACCGACCTCGGTCGTGATGTAGGTGTCCTTGTCCTTGGTCAGTTCAAACAACCGCTCAATCGCATATTGCGGCTTGATGATGTCCTTTGACGGCCGATAGCTGAGCGACTTGCGCGCGCGCCACTTGTCGATCTGCTTCCACCAGTCGGCCAGCGCTTTCTTGTCGGCCTTCATCGAGGATGAGCGCCACAGCCGGATCATGTCCTCCAGCACATGCGCGTAATCGCCGATGATCGGAAGATCGACCTTCACCGTCTTGTTAATCGATGATGGATCGATATCGATGTGGATCTTGCGTGAGTTCGGCGCAAACGCATCGAGCCGGCCGGTGATACGATCGTCGAAGCGCGCGCCGATCGCGATCATCACATCGCAATCGTGCATCGCCCAGTTGGATTCGTATGTACCATGCATGCCGAGCATGCCGAGCCATTGCGGATCGGCCGCCGGGTAAGCGCCAAGGCCCATCAGCGTCGAGGTGATCGGGAAGCCGGTCAGCTTCACCAGTTCACGCAGCAGATGGCTTGCCTCCTTGCCGGAATTGATGACGCCGCCGCCGGTATAGAAGAGCGGCTTCTTTGCGCTCGCCATCAGCTCGACTGCGGCCTTGATCTTGTCCAGGTCTCCCTTGATCTTCGGCGTGTAGGTCTTGTGCTTGATGTTCTGTGGGCCGGTATAAACGCCCTTGGCGAACTGGATGTCCTTCGGGATGTCGATGACGACAGGTCCCGGCCGGCCGCTGGCAGCGACATAGAACGCCTCATGCAGCACGCGCGGCAGATCCTCGATCCGCTTCACGAGATAATTGTGCTTGGTGCAGGGCCGCGTGATGCCGACGGTGTCGCATTCCTGGAACGCGTCATTGCCGATGAGGTGGGTCGGCACCTGGCCGGTGATGCAGACGATCGGGATCGAATCCATCAGCGCATCGGTCAGGCCGGTCACGGCATTGGTGGCGCCGGGGCCGGAGGTCACCAGAACGCAGCCGACCTTGCCGGTCGAGCGCGCATAGCCTTCCGCCATATGGACCGCGCCCTGCTCATGGCGCACCAGCACATGCTTGACCCGCTCCTGCTGGAAGATCGCGTCATAGATCGGCAGCACGGCCCCGCCCGGATACCCGAAGATGTGGGTGACGCCCTGATCGGCAAGCGCCTCGATCACCATTTCGGCGCCGGTCATTTCCTTGCTCATGTCCTAACTCCAGTTGCTGTCGCGTCTCGTGCGTTTCCGGAATGAAAAAAGGGCCCGTAAGGCCCCCGAAACAGCGCATCGCCCGGCATGGGTGGTCTCAACCACCCCCAGCGATGCGCCTTCCTACGATTACGAGCATCCACGAAATAAAATTGCGCGACATAGCCAAGTCCAGTACGAACGTTGCGCGGTTCTATAGGGTTTTATACCAGATCGGTCAAGCGGGCCTTCACACTGCCGGAGTATGCTAAGCCATACGCATAGCGTGGGAGGCAAGGATGACCGGTTCGAGGACTTTGGCGACGATTTTGGTCACAACAATGGCGGCCGTATGGGGGCCTTGCCCCGCCGGCGCCCAAAGTCCGGAAGCACCGGCCAAGCAAGCGCCCGCCAAGCAGGCACCGGCGAAGGAAAGCATCCGTACCTGGACCTGGAACAAGGTCGCCGGCAACTGGAAGCGGATGGCCGGTGCCGTAAAGCAGCGCTGGGGCAAGCTCACCCACAACGAGATCCAGGAATCGCAGGGTCGCCGCGAAACCCTGAATGGTTATATCCAAAGTCGGTACGGCATCGACCGGGATGCCGCCGACAAGCAGATCGACGAGTGGCTGAAGACGCTGAAATGAGCGCCCTCAAAAATCGGCATCATGAATTCCGTTGAACCCAATACGCAGCCCGCGGTGCCGGCCGTCCCCGCACGCGTCCGGTTGACCGCCCACGCCCTCATCCTCGGCGAACGCATCGATACGCTGGGACTGGAGCGCAGCGATGTCATCAGCACGGTGCCGCTGGCCTTCCGTGTCGGTAAGGGCTACGCGGTATTGTTCCGTTACGGCGTTGCTGTCCTCGTCGGCCTGTCACCGATTGAAGAGGATGAAACGTTGCGCGGACTGGGTCCGCGGATCGTCGGTTCGTTCGAACGGATCGAAGATGAAAGCGCCACCATTGAAATCGCTCCGGAGCAGGACGACCTGATCGAGCCGAGCGGACTCATCAAGGTCAAGGATTTGTCGCCGGCCCGCCTGGTGGTGATTGCCGACGCTCTCGCCAAGAATGTCGCGCTTGCGCATGACGAACGCGAAGTCAGCCGCGTCTTCGATGTCATCGATCCCCTTGCCGCACGCCTTGCACAACGAGGCCGCACGCCGGGTCGGCGGGCCGAGATGCTGAAGCTGATCGGTCAGGCCTTGCTGGTCCGTCACCGCATGAGCGGCCGCGTCGAAGTCGAGGAAAAGCCGGACGTTCTCTGGGACCGCTGGGATCTTGAACGCTTGTATGCGCGTCTTGCTGATGAATACGAGCTGAAAGAGCGCGCCGGCATGCTGGCGCGCAAGATCGAAGTGGTGGGAGAAACCGCGCGCGCGCTCACAGATCTCATCGATGCGGCGCGCGCGACCCGGCTTGAAGTGGCGATCGTGCTGCTGATCGTCGTCGAGGTGTTGTTCACCTTGTACGAGTTCCTCAAGCAGATCAAATTGTCCGGCTGATGCTTTAGTTCGACGGCACCAGAGGAGCCGGCTCGTCCGGCCCGGACAGGCGAAAGAACGGGATCTGATTTGCGGCGGTCGCTTTGACGACATCGTCACGCACCCGGTTCACCAGATCACCGATGTCGAGACCCGGGGTTTCGATATTTCTCAATAACGCCGTG
>Ga0164243_10006953_pt1 | contig 17014 bp, 11 predicted proteins | sample OricompcompostOP_FD_108781 | JGI IMG/M metagenome (GOLD analysis project Ga0164243, IMG submission 108781) | Organic Plus compost microbial communities from Emeryville, California, USA - Original compost - Organic plus compost (OP) | ecosystem: Engineered > Solid waste > Mixed feedstock >... | reverse complement strand
GGCGGGTTGTGGAACCACGCCTTCTGCCCGAGGTACCAGATCGCCGTCCAGTCACCCTGCTGCCCGGCCAGGGCGTACGTCTGGCCGGCCGAGGCCCGCGCGCCGTGGTCGGAGATGTGCATGGTGCTCGGCGAGCCGTCGGGCCGCAGCCCGATGTCCCTGACCAGCGGGGCGTCGGCGGACGGGGCGGTGTGCAGGATCACCGCCGAGGATCCGCGCGGCGGGCACGGCTCGCCGGCGGCGTCGCAGCCGATGAACGCCGGCTTGTTGGTGGCGAGGTCCGGGTCGATGGTGACCAGGCCGGTCAGCGGCGTGCCCGTCGACCAGAACGGCCGGCCGAGCAGGTCGAAGTAGTGCGACCAGTCCCAGTACGGCCCGGGGTCCCAGTGCATGTCGGGCACGTAGGCCGCGGTCGGGCCCGGGACGTTGTCGTGGCCGATGATGTGCTGCCGGTCGAGCGGGATGCCCAGCCGCAGCGCGAGGTGCCGGACCAGCTTCGCCGACGTGCGGTACATCGCCTCCGTGTACCAGGTGCCCTGCGCGGCGAAGCCCTCGTGCTCCAGGCCGATGGAGCGGGCGTTGACGTCCCAGTTTCCGGCGTGCCAGGCGACGTCCTTGGCCTTGACGTGCTGGGCGATCAGCCCGTCGGCCGAGCGCAGCGTGTACTGCCAGCTCACGTACGTCGGGTCCTGGACGAGGTCGAGCGTGGTGGCCCAGGAACCCTCGGTGTCGTGGATGACGATGTACTCGATGCGCTGCCGGGCCGGCCGGTCGGAGAGGTCGTGGTTGCCGTAGTCGCCGGGGTCCGGGCCGTACTGTTCGTACGGCGCCGGGATCCACTCGCAGGCGACCGTCACCGGGCACTCCAGGCCGTCGGGCCGGGCCAGCCGGCGCAGCCCGAGCCGGTCGAGCTGGCCGCGCTGCGGCGTCACCGCGCGCGCCGCCAGCCGCACGGTCTGGCCGTCGTCGGTGGTGCGGGTCGCGCCGGCGCGGATCGTGGCGAACACCTCGTCGGCGAATGCGGCCGCCGCGTCCGCGGTGTCCGCGCCGGAATACCGCGCCACCGCGCCGAACCAGGCCCCGGGGTCGCTCGCGGCCCCGGTCGGGTTGCCCAGCGCCTTCTGGTACGAGGCCAGCAGTGCGGCCCCGCCCCGGATGTTGGTCGCCGGGTCCGCCCGCAGCGCTCCCTCGCCGGCGCCGGTGAGGGCGGCGGCGGCGTCCAGCGTCTGCAGGCTCGCGGCCGGTGGGGCGTTGTCCGCCGCGGCGGGGGCGGGCACCGTGAACGGCCGGCTCTCGTCGCCGCGCGCGTCGCCGTGGTCGTGGTGGGAGCCGGCCGCCGCCGCGCGCAGGCCGGCGGCGTCGGTCAGGTGCATCGGGCCGTAGCCGGCGCCGGTGCTCGGCGTGCCGCCGTTGACGTCCCATCGGGACTCCAGATAGGAGACTCCCAGCAGGACGCTCTCCGGCACGCCGAACTCGGCGGCCGCCGCGGCGTACACCCGTTGCCGGTCGCCGCCGGCGCCGCGGCGGCGCCGGGCCCGACCGCGGTGAGCCCGGCCAGCGCCAGCACCGCGGCCGTGCCGTAACTGATGAGTCGTCGCATCGCAGCCTCCCCAGTGCGCCTCCGGCCACCTTGGCGCATCCACGAGGGACGCGTCAATACCTGCCACGCCGTGCGCATCATTCGTAAGTATTCTTCACCACCGGGTCTATGGAGCCCACGGAGGTGCGACCGCCCACGTGCTGTCGGCGGCCCAGAGCGCCGGCGCGTTCCAGGACGCGCCGCCGGCCCCGTTGGAGAGCCAGATCTCGGCGTTGTAGTGCCGCAGGTACGAGCCGCGGAAGTTCCACGACTCGAACGACACCCCGCTGCCGGTGAGCCCGGTCCGCGCGCACCAGGTGGCGTCGGCCCGCAGCAGCGCGGACCCGTCGTCCACCGAGTTCCGCACGCGCGAGTCGGCGTGCCGCAGGAACTGGCCGGGGTAGTTGACCGACTCGAACGAGTAGCAGCTCGCGTCCGCGAGACCCGGCCGGATCGTGTACGTGGCGTCGTTCTTCAGCAGCGCCGCCGAGGAAGCCGTCACCACCTCGGTGTACGCGAGGCTGTTCTGGTGCCGCAGGTACCGGTCGGTGAAGCCGGGCGTGGTGACGCGCAGCGACCGCCGCTGGCCCGCCGGCAGCGCGGTCGGCGCCAGCGCCGGCAGCGACCGGGACGCCGCGATCAGTGCCTGGTTGGCCGCCCGTACCCGGTTCTGGTCCATCTTGACGACCTGCCGGTCGTAGGTGAGGAAGCCGTTGAGCTCGCCCTCGAGGTCCGTGATCTCGGTGTAGATCGCCGCCGACAGGCCGCGGCCGAGCATCAGGTTCTGCACGCCCTGCACGAGCCCGACGTAGCGGTCGGTGAGCGCGGTCGCGTCCGGCTGCCACTCGTACGCGAAGAACCCGCCGCTCGGGCTCCACTCGTGGCCGGGGGTGCGCAGGCCGAGCCCGCCGAACTCGCCGAGGACCGCCACCCGGGAGCTCGCGTTCGCGAGCGGCGAATCGGGTCCGAGGTAGACGTGCCAGTCGGCGATGTCGCCGTTGCCCGGGTCGCCCAGCGACTGGCAGCAGTTGTAGCCACTGTGGACATTGACGAGCCGGGTGGGATCCTGGTTCTTGATGTTCTGGCCGACGCGCCGCGTGTCGGCCAGCGCGCGCTCGCCCCACCCCTCGTTGTAGACCGTGTACGCGACGACGGACGGCGACGACCGGTGCTCGTCGACGATCTCGCGCGCCTCCGCCTCGAACTGGGCCTGCTGCGCGGCGTTCGCGTCGATGTCCTGCGCGGTCATCGACGGGATGTCCTGCCACACCAGCAGCCCGAGCCGGTCGGCGTGGTAGAACCAGCGCTGCGGCTCGACCTTGATGTGCTTGCGCACCATGTTGAAGCCCAGATCCTTGTGCTTCTGCAGGTCGAACGCCAGGGCGGCGTCGGTGGGGGCGGTGTAGCCGCCGTCGGGCCAGTAGCCCTGGTCGAGCGTCCCGGTCTGGACCACGAACTGGCCGTTGAGCAGCGGCCGGCGGACGCCGTTGACCAGCCCCGTGGTGATCTCCCGCATGCCGAAGTAGTGGGTCGTGCGGTCGACCTGCGCGCCGGACGCGTCGCGGAGCGTGACCCGCAGGTTGTAGAGGAACGGGTCATCGGGTGACCACCGGCGCGCGTCGGGCACCGGGACGGCGAACTCGGCGAACCCACCGGTCGCGGAGCCGACCACGGAGGAGCCGTTCATCGCCTCGGCGAGCACGGTGTGGCCGCTGACGGCGCCGCGGGTGAAGACCCGCACCCGCAGCGTGTTGGTGGCCAGGTTCGGGTACATGTCCACCGAGCTGATCGACGTGGCGGGGGTCGGCTCCAGCCACACCGTCTGCCAGATGCCCGAGGTGGGCGTGTAGAAGATGCCGTTGGGGGTCTTCGTCTGCTTGCCGATCGGCGGCAGGCTGCCGTTCTGCCGGCTGTCGGTCGGGTCCCAGACCTTCACCAGCAGCTCGTTGGTCCCGCCGGTGAGCCGCGGGGTGATGTCGAAGGTGAACGCGTCGTAGCCGCCGGTGTGCTGGCCCACCTGCCCGCCGTTGACCCAGACCGTGGTCTGCCAGTCGACGGCGCCGAAGTGGAGCAGCACGCGGCGGCCGGCCCAGCCGGCGGGCACCGTGAACGTGCGCCGGTAGTAGAGGTGGTGGCGGTTGTCGCCGGGCGACCGCATGACGCCGGAGAGCGCGGACTCGACCGCGAACGGCACGTTGACCCGCTCGGGCAGCGTCGTGCCGAACGGCGGCGGGTCGTCGGTCGCGGACTGGCGCAGCTGCCACTCGCCGTTGAGGTTCTGCCAGTCGGGGCGGGTCATCTGCGGCCGCGGGTACTCGGGAAGCGGCGTGCCCGCCAGTGCCTGCGCGGTCCAGGGCGTGGTGAGCGGCGGGGTCTTCGCGGGAGCCGCGTGCGCGGCGTCGGGGGCGACGAGCAGCCCGGCGAGGAGGAGCAGGACGGCGACGGGGGTACGACGGGACGGTCTCATACCGGCTCCGATCACGGCGTCTTGTGGACATCGATGGATGGCTGTATAACGTTATAGAGCCCGCTCCATCGGCCCGTCAATGGGCTCTCATCAATATCTCCGCGCACCGCACCGTCCCGACCCCGTGCTTGAGGAGATCGACCATGCCCAATCGCCTGCGCGCCGTCGCCGCGCTGCTGACCGCCGCCGCGCTGGTCGCGGCCTGTGCCAACCCCGAGGACGAGACGCCGGCCCCGGCCGGCAGCGGCGGCGAGCAGGTCGTCGCCACGGACGCGCCGGCCACCGGCGCCGGCTGCACGCTGTCGGCGTACGGCGCGCCGAAGCTGGACCTGAAGGACGCGATCGTCGGCTTCTCGCAGTCCGAGAAGGAGGCCAACCCGTTCCGCATCGCCGAGACCCAGTCGATCCGCGACGAGGCCGCGCGGCTCGGCGTGCGGCAGTTGCTCGTCACCAACGCGCAGTCGCAGCTCTCCAAGCAGATCAGCGACATCCAGGACATGCTCAACCAGGGTGCGCAGTTCCTGATCGTCGCGCCGCTCAACTCCGCCGGGCTCGAGCCCGCGCTGCAGGCCGCGGCGGCGAAGAAGGTGCCGGTGCTGACCATCGACCGCAAGGTCGACGCGACGGCGTGCAGGGACTACGTCGCCTTCCTCGGCTCCAACTTCGTCGAGCAGGGTCGCCGGGCGGCGGACGCGATGGTCAAGGCGACGGGCGGCACGGGCAAGGTGGCGATTCTGCTGGGTTCGTCCGGTAATAACGTCACTACTGACCGGACGAAGGGCTTCGTCGACCAGATCGCGGCCACGGCACCCGGCATCGAGATCGTCGCCCAGCAGACCGGCGACTTCGCCCGCGACAAGGGCCAGCAGGTGATGGAGCAGCTGATCTCCAGCAACCCGGAGATCACCGGCGTCTACGCCGAGAACGACGAGATGGCGCTCGGCGCCGTGACCGCGCTGACCTCCGCCGGCAAGAAGCCGGGCCGGGACGTCAAGATCGTCTCGATCGACGGTACGCGCAACGCGGTGCAGGCCATCGTGGACGGCACGATCAACGCCGTCATCGAGTCCAACCCGCGCTTCGGCCCGCTGGCGTTCAAGACGGCGCAGGACTTCTACAACGGTGTGGCGATCCCGGAGAACGTGATCATCGCCGACCGCGAGTACGACTCCGCGAACGCCCGCGAGTCGCTGGCCAGCGCGTACTGAGAAGGCCGGCGACCATGACCGGATCCGCTCCCGTGCTCGAGGTCCGCGCCGTCTCCAAGCGGTTCCCGGGCGTGCTGGCGCTCGACGCGGTGAGCATCGCGGTTCTCCCCGGCGAGGTGCACGCCCTCGTCGGGGAGAACGGCGCCGGCAAGTCCACGCTGATCAAGGTGCTCACCGGCGTCTACCGCGCCGACGCCGGCGAGGTGCGCCACCTCGGCGAGCCGGTGTCGTTCGCCCGCCCGCTCGACGCCCAGCGCGCCGGGATCTCGACCATCTACCAGGAGGTCAACCTCGTCCCGCTGATGAGCGTGGCGCGCAACCTGTTCCTCGGCCGTGAGCCGCGCACGAGGCTCGGGCTGGTCGACGTCCGCCGGATGAACCGGGACGCGGCCGGCGAGCTGGCCCGCTACGGCATCGAGGTCGACGTGACCCGCCCGCTGCGCTCCACGAGCCTGGGCACCCAGCAGATGGTGGCGCTGGCCCGCGCGGTCGCGGTCGACGCGCGGGTGCTGGTGATGGACGAGCCCACCTCGTCGCTGGAGCCGCGGGAGGTGGCCACCCTCTTCCGGGAAGTCCGCCGGCTGCGCGAGCGGGGCCTGGCGATCGTCTACGTCAGCCACCGGCTCGACGAGCTGTACGCGCTATGCCAGCGGGTCACCGTGCTCCGCGACGGCCGGGTCGTCCACACCGGACCCCTCGCCGGGCTGGACCGGGTCCGGCTGGTCGCGCACATGCTGGGTCGCGACGTGGAGCGGGTACGGGCCGACGGGCTGACCGGCTTCACCGGCGACCACGCCGTCGCCGGCGCGGAGCCGGTCCTGCGGGTCGAGAACCTGACCAAGCGGCACCAGTTGCGCGGCGTCTCGTTCGACGTGCGGGCCGGCGAGGTGACCGGCCTCGGCGGACTGCTCGGCTCCGGCCGCTCCGAGACCGCGAAGGCGGTCGTCGGTGCGCTTCCGCTCGACGCCGGCACCGTCACCGTCGCCGGCCGCCGGCTGCGCCGCCCGTCACCGGCCGCCGCCATCCGGGCCGGCGTCGCCCTGCTGCCCGAGGACCGCAAGGCCGAGGGGATCGTCCCCGACCTCTCGGTACGGGAGAACATCGTGCTCGCCGCCATGCCGCGGCTGGCGAAGGCCGGCCTCGTCAGCCGCGCCGCCCAGGACCGGGTGGTCGACACGTTCATGCGCCGGCTGCGGATCAAGGCGGCCAGCCCCGAGCAGCGGGTGGCCGAGCTCTCCGGCGGCAACCAGCAGAAGGTGCTGCTGGCCCGCTGGCTCTGCCTGCATCCGAAGGTGCTGCTGCTCGACGAGCCGACCCGCGGGATCGACGTCGGCGCGAAGGCCGAGGTGCAGCGCCTCGTGGACGAGCTCGCCGCCGCCGGGCTGGCGGTCGTGCTCATCTCGTCCGACCTGGAGGAGCTGGTCGAGGGCGCCGATCGCGTGGTGGTGCTGCGGGCCGGTGCGGTGGCCGGCACGCTCGACGGCGACGCGGTCACCGAGGACGCGATCCTCGCCACGCTGGCCGACGCCGCGGAGGTGGCCTCATGAGCGTCGCCACGACCGCCGGGCTCGACCGCGGCCGGCTCGCCGGGTACGCGCGGGACTACGGCGTGTACGCCGCCGTCCTGCTGCTCCTGCTCTTCAACGCGGCCTTCACCGACAACTTCCTCCAGCCGGCCAACCTGCGCACCCAGCTCGTCCAGGTGGCGCCGGTGGTGATCGTGGCGCTCGGGATGGCGCTGGTGATCGGCACCGAGGGCATCGACCTGTCGGTCGGCTCCGTCATGGCGATCGCCGCCGCCGTCGTCCCGCTCTACCTCGGCTCCGGCGCCGTCATGGCGGTCGCCATGGCCCTGCTCGCCGGCGCCACCGCCGGCGTGCTCAACGGCAGCCTGGTCGCGCTCGTGAACCTCCAGCCGATCGTCGCCACGCTGGCGCTGCTCGTCGCCGGCCGCGGCATCGCGCTCGTGCTCGCCGGCGGACAGCTCAAGCAGATCCGCAACCCCGACCTGCTCGCGCTCGGCACCGCCCAGATCGCCGGGCTGCCGGTGATGGTCGGGATCGCCGGCGTGCTCGCGTTGCTGGTCGGCGCGGTCGTGCACCGCACCACCTACGGCCGGCAGCTGGTCGCCATCGGCGGCAACCGGGCCGCCGCCCAGCTCGCCGGGCTGCCGGTGCGGCGGGTCCTGGTCGCCACGTACGTCCTCTGCGGAGTGCTCGCGGCCCTGGCCGGCGCCCTCGCCACCGCCCGGCTGACCGCGAGTGACCCGTCGGCGATCGGCAACCTGATGGAGCTGTCGGCGATCACGGCGGTGGTCGTCGGCGGCACGCCGCTGACCGGCGGGCGGGTCCGCGTGCTCGGCACCGTCGCCGGCGCGCTGCTGATGCAGCTGCTGCGGGCCACGCTGATCAAGCACGACCTGCCGGACTCGACCGCACAGATGACCCAGGCCGTGATCATCCTGGTCGCGGTGTACGTCGCCCGCCAGCGGAGGACCCGATGACCGACCTGGCCCGTCGCGCCGAGGCCGTGGACGTCGCGCAGGTGCCGGTGGGCCGGGTGCCGCGCGTCGAACGGCTCGCGGCGCTCGCCCAGCGGCACGGCGCGCTCGCCGTCCTCCTGCTGTCGGCCCTGGCGTCCGCCCTCGCGTTCGACACGTTCGCGACCGCCGGCAACGTCGCCGGCATCGCGATCCAGTCGTCGTTCCTGGTCATCGTCGCGCTCGGGATGACCTTCGTGATCATCAGCGGCGGCATCGACCTCTCGGTCGGGTCGGTGTTCGCGCTCGGCGGCGTCGTCGCCGCCTGGGCCAGCCCGTTCGGCGTGCTGGCCGCCCTCGCCGCCCCGCTCGCCGTCTGCGGCGCGATCGGCCTGCTCAACGGCGTGATCATCGCCCGCACCGGACTGGCCCCGTTCATCGTCACGCTGGCCAGCCTGCTCGGCGCGCGCGGGCTGCTGCTGGCGGTCACCGACGAGGGGGCCACCACCTACCTCGTACCCCGGGACTCGGTCCTGCTCGACCTCGGCCGCGGCACGCTGCTCGGCCTCGGCCACCCCGTCTGGATCGCGCTGCTGCTCTGCGCGCTCGGCGGCGTGCTGCTCCACCGGACCCGGTACGGGCAGGGCGTGTACGCGGTCGGCGGCAGCGAGGACGCGGCCGCGCTGATGGGTGTGCCCGTCGCCCGGGTCAAGACGCTGACGTACCTGCTCAGCGGACTGCTCGCGGGGCTGGCCGGCGCGCTCAACGCCGCGCGGCTCGGCTCCGGCGTGACGATCCTCGGCGCCGGCATGGAGCTGGACGCGATCGCCGCCGTCGTCATCGGCGGCACGCTGCTGGTCGGCGGCGCCGGCACGGTCAGCGGGACCCTCTGCGGCGTCCTCCTGCTCGGCGTGATCCAGAATGTGATCAACCAGATCGGCAACCTGACGTCGTCGGTCCAGTCGGTGGTCAGCGGCGCGTTCCTCGTCGTCGTGGTGGTCACCCAGACGTACCTGAGCCGCATCCGGCGGCTGCGGTGATCGGCCGCCGGCCTCCGGCGGCGTTAAGGATCGGCCGCCGGCCTCCGGTGGCGCTGAGGATCGGCCGCCGGCCTCCGGTGGCGCTGGTGGGGAGGTGCTGGCGGTGGTCGTGAGCCTCAAGGACATCGCCGCGCGGGCCGGCGTCTCCTTGGCGACGGTGTCCAACGTGGTCAACGGATACCGCCCGGTCGCCGAGGAGACCCGGCGCCGGGTCCAGCGGGCCATCGACGAGCTGGGCTACACGCCCAACCTCAGCGCGCGGCACCTGCGGCGCGGCCGCACCGGCATCATCGCGCTCGCCATCCCCGAGCTGGACAACCCGTACTTCGCGGAGCTGGCCGGCGCGGCGATCCGGGAGGCGGCGGGGCTCGGCTACACGCTGGTCATGGAGGACACCGCCGCCGACCGCGACCGCGAGCTGATGCTGATCGACGGCTCCCGGCGGCACATCGTCGACGGGCTCATCTTCAGCCCCGTGCGGATCTCCCGCGAGGAGGTGCTGGCCAAGCCGCCGGCCATCCCGATGGTGCTGATCGGCGAGGGCGTCTACGACGTGCCGCACGACCACATCGCGATCGACAACATCGCCGCCAGCCACGTCGCCGTCCAGCACCTGGTGTCGCTGGAGCGCCACCGGATCGCGTTCGTCGGCGCGCAGGCCGGCGACACCCGGCAGTCGGCGCACCTGCGGCTGCGCGGCTACCGCGAGGCGCTGGCCGGTGCCGGGCTGCCGTACGACCCGGCACTGGCGGTGCCGACCGCCGACTTCGGCCGGCGCGACGGGCTGCGCGCGATGCGCGACCTGCTGGCGCTGCCCGAACCGCCGGACGCCGTCTTCGCGTACAACGACCTGATCGCGATCGGCGCGATCCGGGCGGTGCTGGAGGCCGGGCTGCGCATCCCCGACGACATCGCGATCATCGGCATCGACGACATCGAGGAGGGCCGGTTCAGCACGCCGACGCTGACCACGATCTCGCCCGACAAGGAGCACATCGGCCGCCTCGCGGTCCGCGCGCTGGTCGCCCGCATCGAGGGCAAGCCGGTGACCCCGCCGTACGACGTGCAACCCCCGTTCCGCCTGGTCACCCGCGAGAGCACCCTCGGCGGCCGCCGTCCCGTCCGGGCCTGACCAACGGCTCAGTAGGTGACGCCACCGCCCGGCGAACTGGTGCCGGTGATCGCGTTGCCGGACGGGTTGACCAGCCACCACAGTGCGCCGAACTGGTTGAGCCCCTGGCCGTTGGTCTGCCCGGCCGCGTTGTCGCCGACGTACCGGTACAGCGGGTGGTTGTTGTACGTCACCTGCTGCGCGCCGCCGGAGCGGGCCGACGTGGCGAGCTTGCTCTGGTCGACGCCGTTGCCGGCGTGCGGCGAGCCGACGAGCGGCGGCCAGGCGACCGCGCACTGCCCGGTGCAGGTCGAGGTGTTCCCGGTGTCGGCCACGAACAGGTAGAGCGAGTTGCCCTGGCCGTCGGTCAGGTACGGACCGTTGGGGCCGGTGCGGGTCTGCACCGTGACGGCGGTCTGCGTCGGTTGCGCGTCGTGTGCGGTGGTGGCGGCGGTCGCGCCGGCGACCACAAGCGCCGCACCGGCCACGGTCACCCCGAACTTTCCCCAGAATCCCTTGCCGCGGGACATGGCGCTGTCCTTCCCCCGTCGAACAGTTCCAGCCCCCGACGCTACGCCGGCTCACGCCTCCAGGCAGGTGACCGGGACGTCCTGGACGGCGTTGTTGCCGAAGCCGCCGCGGTTCCACGGCGCGCCGGTCGGCTGGATCTCGCCGTCGGCGGCGACGGCGCGGGCGGTGACCTGGTGCGTGCCGGGCGTCGCGACCCAGTCGTACGTCCAGCGCCGCCACGCCCAGCGGTGGCCGCCGTCCGGCTCCAACGTCGCGGCCGCCCAGGTGCCGCCGCCGTCGACGCTGACCTCGACGGCGGCCAGCGGCGCGCGGCCCGACCAGGCACGGCCCTCCAGGGTCACCGGGCCGGGGCGGACGACCCGGGCACGGGACATGAAGTCGGGAAAGCCCGGCGGGATGACCAGCGCGCGCGGCGCGATCCGGGCCACCGGCTCACCCGGGTCGCCGGGATCCTGCCGGAAGCGGTACGCGACGGCCTGCTGGAAGCCGGTGAACGGCCGGTCGACGGCCTCGACGCGGGTCAGCCACTTCACGCTGGCCATGCCGTACCAGCCGGGCACCACCAGCCGCACCGGGAAGCCGTGCTGGGGCGGGAGGGGAGCGCCGTTCATCGCGTACGCCAGGAGCACGTCGGGGTCGTCCGCGTCGGCGACGGTCAGGCTGCGCTGGTAGTCCTGCTCGACGCCGCGTTCCACGCCGTGGTCGGCGCCGGTGAAGACCAGCTCGACCGCCTCCGGCGCGAGCCCGGCCGCGGCCACGACGTCGCGCAGCGGCACGCCGGTCCAGTCCGCGGTGCCGACGGCCTCGACCAGCCAGGGCTGGCTGACGGGCCGCGGCTCCAGCCGGGCCCGCCCGTTGCCGGCGCACTCCATGGTGACCCGCACGGTGCGCGCGGGCATCGCGCGCAGGGCCGCGAGGTCGAGGCTGAGCGGCCGCGCGACGGCCCCGTCGACGGTCAGCGACCAGCCGCCGGCGTCGAGGTGGGGGATGTCGTAGTGGATCAGCAGGTAGTGCAGCCCCGGCGGCGTGACGTCGTAACGGAGCGCTTCGAGGGGCATCCCGTGGTTGCGGGCGGCGAGCCCGAGCTCGGCGAGGCTGATCCCTTCGCCGGCGGCCGCGACCCGGCCGGGCGTGCTGATCCGGTCTACTCCCACGGTTCCCACCGTACTGCCGGAAAACGCTCTCATGCCGAGCCGCCGACCACCAGCACGGCGCCGGCCACCACCGCCCGGGCGGTGCGCCGCGCGATACGCTTGCCCATCGACACAGGTGCACCTCGGGGTGGGTGGATGGTCACGTTTCCCGTCGACGATGTCGCGCCGGCGGCGGACGTGCTGCCCACCGTACCGGTCGCGGAGCTGTGCGGTCCCGACGCGCTGGTCGTGGGTGGGGACCCGGCGCTGCCGGTGCTCGCACCCGACGGCGTCCATCCGCTGCTCGGCGCGGTGGCGCGGGCGTTCGCCGGGCACCGGCCACTGGTGCTCTCGCCGGACGCGGTCTGGCTGACGATCGCGCAGGGTGTGGCGCAGCACGTCCGGCTGCACGCCGAGGAGTTGCGGCCGCGGCTGGTGCGGCACGCCGGTCGGCGGCGGATCGAGGTGGTGGTCGACGGCCCTGGGCCGCGCGACGCGTCGTCGTGGGCGGAACTCGTCGGCCGGCTGGGCACGCGGCTCGCGGCCGAGGTGGACGACGCGGCGCTCTTCGAGTGTGACTTCTCCACCAGCACCGACGTCGAGCGGGTGGCCGGGCGGGTGGTGCTGCTCGACATCTACGCGCCGTACTTCGCCGCCGTGCTGAGCTTCGTCTGCGGCATCCCGCGGGTCACGCTGACGGGCACGGTGGACGACTGGCGTCGCGTCCGGACGCGGATCGACGCGATCGCGGACCTGGCTCCGCCGGCCTGGTGCCGGTCGCTCGCGCAGATCCTCGACCATTTCGTGCGCGCCGCCGAGGGTGACGCCGACACCGCCTTCTGGCGACGGATCTACAACCCCGTGGACGCGTACGGTGGGCGGATCATCACCGGCTGGGCCGCGCGCTTCTATCCGTACCTGGAGTCCAACGGGACGATCCACCGGCCCAACCCGTTGCTCGACCTGCCGATCGACGAGCCCAGGAACCTCACCACGGACAACCGCGGGTTCTACAAGGGGCCGGGTATCGTCAGCGACAAGGTTCCGGCGGCGCTCTCCCGGGTCGTGGTGACCGTCAACGACCAGTTCGTCGGGGACAACCGGGTGGTCGCGCTGCACGGCGGGCTGGTCGGCGTCGCGCAGGACGGCGACGGCGCGCTCCGTCCGGTCGCCGGCTGGCATCTCACGCCGGCCGCCGTCGAGATCGACGACGTGCTGGAGCGGATCGTCCGGGACCATGTGACGACGCCGCCCGAGCCGGCCGGCTGGCGGCTCGCGCCGGCCGAACTGGTGGCGGTCTACCGCAGGATCGGCTCGGCACGGCTCTTCGGCGGCGCGTGGCGGCTGCTGCCGGAGAAGGAGCATCGCACCGTCTGGCGGGGAGCGGGGCTGGCGACGATCAGCGCGGTCATCGACCTGTCCGACGGCCGCAGCATCGCCGCGGCGACCGACCACTGGATGCGCGCGCACTGGGTCGTCTGCACGGTCGCCGGGTCCTCGACCGACCGGCTGGTCGAGGACCCGGACGACATTCCCGTGTACGGGACCTCCCTCGCGATCCTGCTCGACGCCGCGCTCGACAGCGGGGGCGACATCGCGCATCTGGAGACCGGGCGGCTCGCGGACCTCGACCGCACGCCGCCGTGACCGGACCGCGGGGTCAGCAGCGCGGTACGCCGGGGATGAAGCCGTCGTAGCCCGTGTAGACGTACGCGTCCGCGATGAAGCGGCCCGCGCCGATGCGGTCCCAGATGTTGCTGGTGCCGTACGTTCCGGTCACCGTCGTGCCCGTGGTCTGGCACTGGATCGTCACCGTCGCGCCGTCGGCGACCGTGCCGACCGAGGCGTAGCCCGTGCCCGGGCCGGAGCGGACCGTCAGCGGCGAGCCGGCCGTGTTCACCGTCGCCGTCGCGCCGCCGCAGCCGTTGTCGCTGGTGTACGTCTTCGTGCCCCAGTACAGCGCCAGCGTCCCGTTGAACCGGATCTGGATCGCGGAGCCGTTGAGGCGCTGCTCGTAGTGCAGGTGCGGGCCCGTCGAGCCGCCGGTCGTGCCGACGTACCCGATGACCCGGCCGTAGCCCACCGACTGGCCGACGGAGACGTTGAAGGCGTTGAGGTGCGCGTAGTAGGTCGTGTACCCGCCGCCGTGGTTGATCCGCACGTACTTGCCGTAGCTCGTGTCACCCAGGTTGGTGACCACGTCCACCGTGCCCGGCGCGCTGGCCACGACCGGGTCGCCCAGGTCGTCGGTGCGGTTGAAGTCGATGGCGTTGGCCGGGCTGTGGTTGGTGCGGGTCTGGCCCGACCAGGACTGGCCGCACGGGAACGGCACCTTGAACGTCGGCGCGGCCAGCGCCGGCGCCGTCGGCAGCAGCAGGAAGACGACCGCGGCGGCGCCGAGCAGCCGCAACCACCGGAACGACATCCAGAACCTCCCCAGAGGACGATGAAGAAATACTTCTATCTATGGATGTGATCCTGGCAGAAAACTCCGGCGACCGACAGAGCGCCGGCCGGTACGGTTGGTCGCGTGCCGCCGACCGTCCCGCATCCCGACCCCGGGGTGCCGGACACCCGGGGCCCGTTCCGCTACCTCTGGTGGCTGGTGCGCTGCCAGCCCTGGCGCGTGCTGCGCGGCAGCGCCATCGGCACGATCTGGATGGTCGGCCTCGCCGTGCGGCCGTACCTGGTCGCCCGCGCCGTCGACGACGGGCTCGTCGCCGGCGACCATGCCGCGCTGGCCGGCTGGGCCGCGGCGATCGTCGCGGCCGGCGTCCTGCTCGCCTGGTTCGGCATCCTGCGCCACCGCACGATGACGTTCGTCCGCGAGGACGCCACCGCCCGCTCCGCCGAGGTGCTGCTCCGCCACCTGGCCCGGACCGGCGCCGCCCTGCCGCGCCGGCTCGCCGCGGGCGAGGTGGCCACCGTCTCCGGCCGCGACCTCTCCTACGTGTCCAACGTGCTCACCCTCACCGGGCCGGGGGTCGGCGCCGTCATCGCGTACGCCGTGGTCGCCGTGGTCCTCTGGCGGGTCGACCCGGCGCTGGCCCTGCTCGTCCTGCTCGGCGTGCCGACCGTCGTCGTCGCCGTGGCCCCGCTGCTGCGCCGCCTGGAGCGTGCCGAGAGCGCGTACCGCGGCCGCCAGGGCCTGCTCACCGCCCGCGTCACCGACATCGTGGCCGGGCTGCGGATCCTCGCCGGTGTCGGTGGCCGCGACCTGTTCGCCCGCCACTACGAGGCGCGGTCGCGCGACCTCCTGGCCGAGGGCTACCGGGTCGGCCGGGTCAACAGCTGGATCGAGGCGCTGGCGGTCGCCGCTCCCGGCGTCTACCTGGCGGTGGTCGTCTGGCTCGCCGCGCGGATGACCGCGGCCGGCGACGTCTCGGTGGGCGAGCTGGTGGCGGTGTACGGGTACGTCGCGATCCTCGTCGTGCCGGTCTGGGTCATGCTCGGCTGCAGCCACGACGTGATCCGCGGCCGGGTCGCGGCCCGGCGGGTCATCGCGCTGCTCACCGTCGCGCCGGACCCGGCCGGCGAGCCCGTGCCGGTGTCGCCCGCGCCGGCCGGGCCGGCGCCGCTGCGCGACCCCGCCAGCGGCCTCGTGGTGCCGCCGGGTCGCCTGGTCGCGGTCGCCGCCGCCGACCCCGCCGACGGGCTGGCCCTGGTCGACCGGCTCGGCCGGTTCACGGCGAGCGACGTCACCTGGGGCGGCGTGCCGATCGCGGAGGTGCCGCTCGACGAGGTGCGTGACCGGATCCTCGTCGCGGACCACGACGCGTACCTCTTCGAAGGCACCCTCCGGTCGGTGGTGGCGGGTCGCGGGCCGGCCGACGCGGTGCCCGCCGCGATCCGCGCCGCCAGCGCCGACGACGTGGTGGACGCGCTTCCCGACGGCCTCGACACGGACGTCGGCGCGCAGGGCCGCACGCTCTCCGGCGGCCAGCGGCAGCGGGTCCGGCTGGCCCGCGCCGTCCTCGCCGACCCCGAGGTGCTCATCCTCGTCGACCCGACGTCGGCCGTGGACGCGCACACCGAGGCCCGGATCGCCGACCGGCTGCGCGCGGCCCGGGCCGGGCGGACCACCGTCGTCGTCACCACCTCGCCGCTGCTGCTCGGCCGGGCGGACACGGTGGCCTTCCTGCGCGCCGGCCGGGTCGCCGCCACCGGCCCGCACGCCGACCTGCTCGCGCGCGAGCCCGCGTACCGGTCGCTGGTCGACCGCGCCGACACGGCGGCCCGCGCGTGAGCGGGCTGCCGGTCGCGGACCGGGCGACCACCCGGCGCGCCGCGCGGTCGCTGGTGGCGGGGGAGCGGCGGGCCGTCGCGGGAACGCTCGTCCTGCACGGCGCCGCCGCGGTCGCCGCGCTGGCCGCGCCGTGGCTGCTCGGCGCGATCGTCGACCGGGTCCGGGACGGCGCCGGCGCGGCGACCGTCGACCGGTACGCGCTGGTGATCCTCGCCGCCACGGTGGTGCACGCGCTGCTGCTGCGGTTCGCCCACTACGGCGGTCACCGGCTGGGGGAGCGGGCGATCGCCCGGCTGCGGGAGGAGTTCGTGCGCCGGGTCCTCGGGCTGCCGGCCGCCGTGGTCGAGCGGGCCGGCACCGGCGACCTGGCGACCCGCGGCTCGACCGACGTCACCCAGGTGGGCACGCTCGTCCGGGACGTGCTGCCGATCATCGTGGTGTCCCTGGCGCAGCTGGTCCTCCTCTTCGGCGCGGTGTTCCTGCTCCACCCGCTGCTGGGCCTGGTGGCGCTGGCCGGCCTGCCCAGCCTGGTCGCGGTCAGCCGGTGGTACCTGCGCCGGGCCCGGCCCGCGTACCTCGCCGAAGGCGCCGCCACCGCCGCCCTGACCGAGACCCTGACCAGCACCGCCGAGGGTGCCCGCACGGTGGAGGCGTTCCGCCTCGCCGACCGGCGGATCGCCGAGGGCACCGCGCGCGTCACCCGGCAGTGGCGGACCCGGGCGGCGACGCTCCGCCTGCGGTCGGTGTTCTTCCCGGTCGTGGAGGCCAGCTACGCGCTGCCGGTGGCGGCGGTGCTGCTCGCCGGCGGCTGGTTCCTCTCCCGCGGGTACGTCACCCTCGGCGAGGTCGTCAGCGCGGCGCTCTACCTGCAGATGGCGATCGACCCGCTCGACCGGGTGATGCAGTGGATCGAGCAGGCCCAGCGCGGCACGGCGTCGTTCGCCCGGGTCCTGGGCGTCGGCACGGCCGCCGCTGCCGTGCCCGCTCCCCGCGCCGCCGCGCCGCCCGACGACCGCCTCGCCGTCCGCGGCGCGCGGTTCGCGTACACCCCGGGTCACGACGTGCTGCACGGCATCGACCTGGAGCTGCGTCCCGGGGAGCGGCTCGCGGTCGTCGGCCCGTCCGGGGCCGGCAAGTCGACACTGGCCCGGCTGCTCGCCGGCACCGAGGCGCCGACCGCCGGCAGCGTCACCCTCGGCGGCGTCCCGATCACCGACCTC
>Ga0164243_10006951_pt1 | contig 17014 bp, 12 predicted proteins | sample OricompcompostOP_FD_108781 | JGI IMG/M metagenome (GOLD analysis project Ga0164243, IMG submission 108781) | Organic Plus compost microbial communities from Emeryville, California, USA - Original compost - Organic plus compost (OP) | ecosystem: Engineered > Solid waste > Mixed feedstock >... | reverse complement strand
GCGGCGGCCGCGTGCGGGTTGGTGGCCTTGGAGTCGTCGACGTAGTCGACGCCGGCGACCCGGGCCACCTGGCTGATGCGGTGCGGCTCGGGGCGGAAGGCGCGCAGCCCGTCGCGGACCGCCTCGGGCGGCACCCCCTCGGCCCGCGCCAGCGCGGCCGCGGCCAGCGCGTTCGCCACGTTGTGCGGGGCGGCGGGCTGCACGTCGCCGACCCCGGCCAGCTCCGCGGCCTCCGCCGGGTCGGCGACGAACGCCCGGTCCACGAGCAGGTCCTCGACCACCCCGAGCTGCCCGGGCCCCGGCGTCTTCAAGGTGAAGGAGACGGTACGGGAGTCCGCCGTGGCGGCGCGTCCGGCCAGGTCGCGGGACCAGGCGTCGTCGGCGTTGGCGACGATCAGCGTGCCCGGGGCGTAGATGCGGCCCTTGTCGGCGGCGTAGGCCTCCAGGGAGCCGTGCCAGTCGATGTGGTCGGCGGCGACGTTGAGGACGGTGGCGGCGGTCGGCGCCAGCGTCGAGGACCAGTGCAGCTGGAAGCTGGACAGCTCGACGGCGACCACCTCGTACGGGTCCGCGGCGAGCACCACGTCGACCAGCGGCGTGCCGACGTTGCCGGCGGCGACCGCCCGGCGCCCGGCGGCCAGCAGCATGGCCTCCAGCATCTTCACCGTGGTGGTCTTGCCGTTGGTGCCGGTCACCGCCAGCCAGCGCTGCCGCGTGCCGTCGGGGAGCGCGGGCCGCAGCCGCCACGCCAGCTCGACGTCCCCCATGATCGGGATGCCGTTCTTCGCGGCGGCGGCCAGCAAAGGCGTGTCCGGCCGCCAGCCCGGCGAGGTGACCACCACGTCCGTCGGGTCCGGCAGCGTCTCGCCGTCGCCGAGGCGCACGCGTACACCGTCGCGCTCCAGCCCGGCGGCCAGCGCGCGCCGCGCCTCGTCGTCCCGGGCGTCCACCGCGAGCACCGCGGCCCCGCGCGCGGCCAGCGCCCGCGCCACCGGCGGCCCGGACACGCCGAGCCCGGCGACGGTGATGTTCTTCCCGGCCCACTCGCTCACGTCTTCGCCCCCGGCATCCACTCGACGTAGAACACCCCGAGGCCGACCGCGACGAACAGCGCCGCGATGATCCAGAAGCGGATGACGATGGTGGTCTCCGCCCAGCCCATCAGCTCGAAGTGGTGCTGCAGCGGTGCCATCTTCAGCACCCGTTTCCCGGTCAGCTTGAAGAACCCGACCTGCACCACGACGGACAGCGAGATCAGCACGAACAGCCCGGACAGCACGGCCAGCAGGAAGATCGTCTGGGTGGTGAAGGCCAGCCCGGCCAGCACGCCGCCCAGCGCCAGCGACCCGGTGTCGCCCATGAAGATGCGCGCGGGCGGTGCGTTCCACCACAGGAACCCGATGCAGCCGCCGAGCACGGCCGCGGCGACGACGCCGATGTCCAGCGGGTCGCGGACCGGGTAGCAGTGGAAGATCAGGTCGGCGGTGCAGGACTGCCGGAACTGCCAGTTGCCGATGATCACGTACGCGGCGAGCACCAGGATCGTCGCGCCGGTGGCCAGCCCGTCCAGGCCGTCGGTGAGGTTCACCCCGTTGGACATCGCGACGATGACGAACAGCGCGAGCACCACGAACACCCACGGGCCGAGGTTGGGCCCGAAGTCCCGCAGGAACGACAGGTGGGTGGACGCGGGCGTGAAGCCGTAGTGGTTCGGGAACCGCGTCGCCCCGACCGCGAAGACCACGCCGACGATGACCTGCCCGGCCATCTTCGCGCCGCTGCGCAGGCCCAGGCTGCGCTGCTTGTAGATCTTGATGAAGTCGTCGACGAAGCCGACCACCCCGAGCCCGGCCATCAAGAAGATCACCAGCGCGCCGGAGATGGTCGGCGGCGTCCAGGTCACCAGGTGCGCGACGGCGTACCCGACGATCGACGACACCAGGAACACCGTGCCGCCCATGGTGGGCGTGCCGCGCTTGCCCGCGTGCGAGGACGGCCCCTCCTCGCGGATCTCCTGGCCGTAGCCGCGCCGCGAGAACAGGCGGATCGCCAGCGGCGTGCCGAGCAGCGCGAGGAGCAGCGACACGGCCGCGGCGAGCAGAACGTTGGTCACGCGTGGCCTCCCTGACGGGGGCCGTCTCCGAGCAGGGCCGCGGCGACCCGTTCCAGCCCGGTCACTCGTGACCCCTTGACCAGGACGACGTCGCCGGGCCGCAATCGGTTGTGCAGAAGGCGGGCGGCGGCCTCGGCGTCCGGTACGCCGATCGCCTCACCGTGCCAGCCGGGCGCCGACTTGGCCCCGGCGAGGATCGGCGCGGCGTGGTCGCCGACGGCGACGAGCGTGGCGACGCCGCTGGCCACGGCGTGCGCGCCGGCCCGCTCGTGCTCGATCTCGCTCTGCGGCCCCAGCTCGGCCATCTCCCCCAGCACCGCGACCGCGTGGCCGTCCCCGGCCATGACGGACAGGGTGTCAAGCGCGGCGCGCATGGAGTCGGGGTTGGAGTTGTAGGCGTCGTTGACGACCGTGACGCCGTCGCCGCGCTCGGACACCTCCATGCGCCAGTGGCTGATGGTGTCGATCTCGGCGAGCGCGGCCGCGATCTCCGCGACCGGCATGCCGAGCTCGCGGGCCACGGCCGCGGCGGCCAGCGCGTTGGAGACCTGCGCGCCGCCGTGCACGCCCAGCCGTACCGGCGCCGACCCCTCCGGGGTGACCAGGGTGAACGCGGCGCGGCCCGTGGTGTCCAGGGTGACGTCGGCGGCGCGGACGTCGGCGTGCTCGGCCCGGCCGTACCAGACCACCCGGGCGGCCGTACGGGACTTCATCGCGGCCACCATCGGGTCGTCGGCGTTCAGCACCGCGACCCCTCCCTCGGCGGCCGGCGGCAGCGCCTCGACCAGCTCGCCCTTGGCACGCGCGATGGCGTCCCGGCTGCCGAACTCGCCCAGGTGCGCGGTGCCCACGTTCAGCACCACGCCGATGCGCGGCGGCGCGATGCCGCAGAGGTACGCGATGTGGCCGATGCCGCGCGCGCTGACCTCCAGCACGAGGTACCTGGTGCCGGGGTCGGCGCGCAGCACGGTCAGCGGGTGGCCGATCTCGTTGTTGAACGAGCCGGGCGGCGCGATCGTGGTGCCGAGCCGGGTGCACAGCGCGCCCAGCATGTCCTTGGTGCTGGTCTTGCCGGCCGAGCCGGTCACCCCGATCACCGTGATGGACGGCAGCTCGTCGAGGACGGCGCGGGCCAGCCGGCCGAGCGCGGTGAGCACCTCGCCCGGCTCGGCGACCAGCGCGGGCACGCCCACCGGGCGCTCGGCGAGTACGGCCGTGGCGCCGGCCGCGACCGCGGCGGCGGCGTAGTCATGACCGTCCGTGTGCTCCCCGGCCAGCGCGACGAACAGCGTGCCGGGCCCGGCCTGCCGGGAGTCGATGACCGCCGGCCCGGTGACCAGCGCGTCGGGGTCCGGTGCGTCGCAGATCCGGGTGCCGGTGAGCTCCGCGATCCGGGAGAGGGGTAGCGGTATCACGCCCGCCTCCTACCGGATGGCCTCAGTCTGCAACGCACGCGCCGTACTCCCTTGTCGCTTGTATTTCCTGCTCGGCCCGGCCTTGGGCGCGCCGGGCCGCGTTGTCGTCGTGGCCGACGATCACGTTAGCGGCTCGCCGCCGGCCGGCCGGCCGTTCCCGGCAACGATCTCCACGTCCTCGCCGCCTCCGGGCGGCGCGAACCGCCGCCGTACGGCCTCCCGCACCTGCTCGCGGTCGTCGAACGGCAGCACCTCGTCGCCCACGTACTGCCCCTGCTCGTGGCCCTTGCCCGCGACGACCAGGACGTCGCCTTGGCGGGCGCGGGCCACGGCCAGGTCGATGGCGGTGGCGCGGTCCGGTTCGACGGTGACCGCCGCGCGCTCACCGGCCGGCACCTCCAGTACACCGTCCATCATGGACGTGAGGATGACGAGGGGGTCCTCCGAGCGCGGGTTGTCGTCGGTGAAGATCGCCATGTCGGCCAGGCGGGCGGCGGCCTCGCCCATCAGCGGCCGCTTCTCCCGGTCGCGGTCGCCGCCGCAGCCGAGCACCACGATCAGCCGGTCGTCGGTGACCGGGCGCAGCGCGGACAGCACGGCCTCCACGGCGCCGGGCTTGTGGGAGTAGTCGACCAGCGCGGTGAACGGCTGCCCGGCGTCCACCCGCTCCATGCGGCCGGGCACGCCCGGGCAGGCGCCCACGCCGGTGACCGCGTCCTGCAGGCCCTCGCCCGCCTCGACCAGGCCGACGATGGCGGCGAGCGCGTTGCTGACGTTGAACGGTCCGGGCATCTGCACCGAGGCGTCCGCCTCGATGCCCAGGGGGCCGACCACGCGGAACGAGGTGCCGTCGGAGCCGAGCCGTACGTCGCAGGCGCGCCAGTCGGCGTCCGGGTCGCCGTCGGCGGAGAACGTGGTGACCGGGATCTTGGCCACGTCGATCAGCGCCCGGCCGTACAGGTCGTCGAGGTTCACCACGCCGACCCGGCTGTACGCGGGGGTGAACAGCCGCGCCTTGGTGGCGAAGTAGTCCTGCATGGTCGGGTGGAAGTCCAGGTGGTCGCGGGACAGGTTGGTGAAGATCGCCACGTCGTACCGCGCCCCGCCCACCCGGCCGTACGCCAGCGCGTGGCTGGACACCTCCATCGCCGCCGCCGTGACGCCCTGCTCGCGCATCGTGGCGAACAGGCCGTGCAGGTCGGTGGCCTCCGGGGTGGTCAGCGAGCTGGGCACCCGTTCCCCGGCGACGCGCGTCTCCACGGTGCCGATCAGGCCGGTGCTGTGCCCGGCGGCGCGCAGCCCCGCTTCCACGAGGTAGGCGACGGTGGTCTTGCCGCTGGTGCCGGTGACGCCGATCAGCTCCAGGGACGCCACCGGGTCGCCGTACACCCAGGAGGCGACCTCGCCGAGCCGGCGCCGCGGCTCGTCCACCACCAGCACCTCGACCGCGGTGCCCTCGGTGGCGGCGACCGCGCGGTTGCGGCCGCCCGGGTCGGTGAGCACCGCGGCCGCCCCGGCCCGCACCGCCGAGGCCACGAAGTCCGCGCCGTGGAAGCGGCTGCCCGGCAGGGCCACGTACAGGTCGCCGGGCTGGACGGCGCGCGAGTCGTGGGTGGCGCCGGTCACGTGACCGTGCGGACGCCGGTACGGCGACGCGGTGGCGCCGAGGAGATCCGCCAGCTCGGCGAGCGGGCGGGGCGGGTTCGTGGTGGGTCGCATGGGTCGCATGATGGGCGCAGCCGTGGGCACGGCGACGAAGGCTACCTGTCTTGAGGGGATCAGGTGATGATCACTTGGCGTAGATGGGCAGTTTCGGGGATTTGCTCCCCGAGGGTGGGATCTTACGACTCTTCAGGGCGAACGACATCACGTCCTTGAAGACCGGTGCCGCGACGGCGCCACCGTAATGCTCGGTCTTGGGGTCCTGCAAAACGACCTGCACCACGAGCTGCGGCTTCTCGGCCGGGGCGAAGCCCACGAAGCTGGAGGTGTAGCCCTTATAACAGCCGCAGGAGTCGTCGATCCGCTCGGCGGTGCCGGTCTTGCCGGCCACCCGGTAGCCGGGGATCTGCGCCTCCGGCGCGGTGCCCTCCGCGGTGGTGACGCCTTCGAGCATGCGCTCCAGGCGGCCCGCGGTCGCCTGGGAGATCACCCGGCGCTTGGCGGAGTGCGCGGGCTGGTAGTCGCCGTGCCCGTCGGTACGGCCGTCGATCAGCGTCGGCGCGGCGCGCACGCCGCCGTTCGCGATCGTGGCGTACACGCTGGCCATCTGCACGGCGTTGACCGACACGCCCTGCCCGAACGCGATGGTGTACCGCGACGTGGCCGACCAGCGGCTAGGCGGCGGCATCAGCCCGCTGCTCTCCCCCGGCAGCCCGATGTTCGTGGTGGCGCCGAACCCGAAGTTGCGCATGTACTGGTACAGCGTCTGCTTGCTGACCTTCTCACTGGCCAGGATCGTGCCGATGTTGCTGGACTTGGCCAGCACGCCGGCGAACGTCAGGTGCTCGGTGCCGTGCGACTCCGAGTCGTGGAAGGTGGTGCCGCCGCGGTTCAGGCCGCCCGGCACGGTGAAGCGGCTCAGCGGCCGTACGCCGCCGCGCTCCATGGCCGCCGCCGCGGTGATCACCTTGTTCGTGCTGCCCGGCTCGTAGACGTCGGTGATCGCGCGGTTGGAGGTGTTCCACGGCTTGAGCGAGTTCAGGTCGTTGGGGTCGAACGAGGGGGTGGTGGCCAGCGCGATCAGCTTGCCGGTACGGGGGTCCATCACGATGGCCGTGCCGCTTTTGGCCTTGGTCTTGCGGACCTGCTCGGCCAGCGCGTTCTCGGCCTTCCACTGGATGTCGCGGTCGATGGTGAGCCGCAGGCTGTGCCCCGGCACGGGGTCCTTGCGCACCTCGGGGGCCATCGGGATGGCCTGGCCCTGCAGGCCGATCTCCACCCGCTGGCTGCCGTCGTGCCCGGCGAGCGTCTTGTCCTGGCTGTACTCCAGGCCGGCCAGGCCGTGCTGGTCGCTGCCGACCACGCCGACCACGTTCGCGCCGACGTCGTCGTTGGGGTAGACGCGCTTGTACTCGCGCTGGTCGCCGACGCCCTTGAAGTTCATGTCGACGATCTGGCGGGCGACGTCCGGGGTGACGGCGTGCGCCAGGTAGGTGAAGCGCTTGGACGACGGGTGCGCCAGCCGATCCTGGACGTCGGCCGCCGGCTCACCGGTCTTCTGCGACACGGTGGCGACGATGCGCGGCACCTCGTTGGGGTCGACGTGCACCGGGTCGGCGTAGATGGCGCGCGCCTCGACGGTCATGGCCAGCGGCTGGCCGTTGTCGTCGGTGACCTCGCCGCGCAGCGCGGGCAGCGTCATGGCGATCGTGCGCTCTTTCTCCGCCTTCACCTTGTACGCGGCCGACTCGATGCCCTGCAGCTGCACGAGCCGGCCGACGAACAGCGACAGCACGAACGCCATGCACAGCGCGCCGAGGCGCAGCCGCTTGGCGGGGTCGCTGCGGCGCAGCAGGCTGCGCTTGGGGGGCTGCGGGGGGCGCGGCGGGCGCCCGGAGCCGCGCCCGGTGCTACGGGGCGGCGCGGAACGGGGGCGGGACGGGCGGCCGGACCGGCCCGCGCCGCCGCGCCCGGGGCCGTTCCCCCGGCCGGAGCCGCTTCCCCGGCCGGAGCCGGAGGACGAGCCGGACGAGCCCGACCCGCCGGGGGGACGGCGGCCTGGCCGGTCGGTCATCGGCCGCCCCCGGCGAACGCGCCGTCACCGGAGGTGGACGGCGCCGGGGTGGCCCCCCTGTGCCGCTTCTGCCCGTTGTGCGGCTTCGCCGTACGCGACGCGTGCGCGCTCGGCGAGGCGCTGGGGTGCGCCTTCTTCTTGTGCTTCTTCTTCGGCTGCTCGCCGTAGCGCGCCGCGGTGCCGATCGCCGGGTGCTGCGCGTCGGCGAACTGCGGCGACATCGGGCCGGGCCGCATGCCAAGCTCGCGGGCGCGCCGGGCCAGCTCGGTGGGCGACTCGGCCTTCTTGACGTCGACCTTCAGCGACTGCTCGCGCTGGAGCAGCTCGGTGTTCTGCCGCTGCAGGTCGTTCAGCCGGAAGGCGTCCTCGGCCAGCACGGTGTTCAGCAGCAGCAGGCTGACCAGCGCGCCGCCGAGCAGGCCGACGATGAGCAGCACGAACGGCGTGCGCGGCGCCCGCGAGGACGGCCGCGGCCGCGCCGCCGGCCTGGCCGCGGGCCGCGCGCCGGGCCGGGTACCGGGCTTGGCCCCCGGCCTGGTGCCCGGCTTGGCCCCGGGCTTGACACTGGGCTTGGTGCCGGGCTTCACGTCCGGCTTCCCGCCCGGCGCCCCCGTGGGCCGGGTGCGCTTGGTCGGCTGGGGCAGTGTGGTGGTCATGCGCCCCTCCCTTCTGCCGGTTCCCCCGTAACCGTCACGTTCACGGGTCGCTCCTCCCTTCGCGTACGCGCTCGGCGGCGCGCAACCGCGCCGACGCAGCACGCGGGTTCCGTTCGGCCTCCTCCTCGCGGGGCTGTTCGGACCCGCGGGTGAGTGATCGGAACTCCGGTTCGTGGTCGGGTAGGGGGACGGGCAGGCCTGAAGGGGTCGTATCGGTGGTGGCGGCGGCGATCGCCCGCTTGACGATGCGGTCCTCGAGCGAGTGGTACGCCAGCACCACGAGGCGCCCGCCGACGGTGAGCGCGGCCATGGCGGCGGGGACGGCCGCCGCCACGGCGGAGAGCTCGCCGTTGACCTCGATGCGCAGCGCCTGGAAGGTGCGCTTGGCCGGGTGGCCGCCGGTACGCCGGGTGGCCGCCGGGATGGCGGTGCGCACCACCTCGGCCAGGCGGGCCGTACCGGTGAAGGGTGTGGTGGCGCGCTCGGCGACGATCGCGTCGGCGATGCGCCGGGCGAACCGCTCCTCGCCGTACTCGCGCAGCACGCGCGCGATCTCGGCGGCGGAGTAGCCGTTGACCACCTCGGCGGCGGTCAGCGGCTGCCGTACGTCCATCCGCATGTCGAGCGGCGCGTCGTGGGCGTAGGCGAAGCCGCGCTCGGCGTCGTCGAGCTGCGGCGAGGAGACGCCGAGGTCGAACAGCACGCCCTGCACGCCGTGGCCGGCGGGCAGGCCGAGCCGCAGCAGCGCGGCGGGCAGCTCGCTGGCCAGGGCGTCGTCGAACCGCGCGTGGACGTAGGTGACGCGGTCGTCGTACGGGGCGAGCCGCTCGCGGCTGCGCTCCAGCGCCTCGGCGTCGCGGTCGACGCCGATGACGCGCAGCGCGGGCAGCGTCTCGAGCAGGGCCAGGGCGTGGCCGCCGCGGCCGAGCGTGGTGTCCGCGAACACCGCGTCGGGGGCCTGGAGCGCCGGGGTCAGCAGCTCCACCACGCGGTCCCGCAGTACGGGCACGTGGTCGAAGGCGCTGCCTCCCTCCGGCGTGGTCATTCGCCCCCCTAACCGGCGATACTCGCGTCCGTCGTCGATGTGCGGGCCCGGATCCGGCGGTCCCGCCGGGTCGTGCGGCCAGATCCCCATCCGCGCTGCCACCTGGCGCCGGGGAAGAAGCGTCAGCTGGCGTTTCACGCGGCTGGAGACCTCGCCGTACGCGCACCGGCGGGCCGTCCGTCACAGCACTCCGGGCAGCACCTCCTCCGACAGTTCCGAGAACTTCTGTTCCTGGTCGCTCAGGTAGCTCTCCCACGCCGTGGAATCCCAGATCTCCAGGCGTGTGTTCGCGCCGACGACGACGCAGTCACGCTCGAGACCCGCGTACGTGCGCAGGGCGGGCGGAATGGTGATCCGCCCTTGCTTGTCCGGTACCTCATCGGACGCGCTGGCGAAGAAGACGCGGCTGTAGTCCCGGACCGCCTTGGCGGTGACCGGCGCCGTCCGCAGGGCCTCGGTGATCCGCTGGAACTCGTCCATGCCGAAGACGTAGAGACACCGCTCCTGCCCCTTCGTGATCACCAGCCCCCCCGATAGCTCGTCGCGGTACTTCGCCGGCAGGAACAACCTGCCTTTGTCGTCCAGACGTGGAGAGTGCGTGCCGAGGAACATCGGCCCACCTCCCCGCGCCGCCTCGCGCCGTGTGCAGCATCCGGGCGCACCTCAGATGCTCCACGGTGCCCCACTGTACTCCACTGTTCCCCACGGTCAACAGTTCCAATCGTGCCCGCGCGCCCGGATCCCCTACGAATACGCAGGTCAAGCGATGGTGGAGCGAAGTGGGGCGGCGCGTGGCGCGGGCGCTGTCCGGATGCGGCGCCGGCCCCGCCGAAACTCCGGAAGCCCCGGCGCCGTAGTTCTTTCCGGCAGGTGGGACGCCGTACGGAGGGGCCTGGTGGGGCGGAAGTGGTGGAGCGTGGTGGAGGTGGTGGGGAGTGGAGGGGAATCGGCGGAACCCCCCGGCGATTCTTCGACCGCTCGGGGGCCGACGACGTACTGTTCATTCAAGCGTTCTTAAAGGCGGAGGAGGCTATGTGGCAGTCGACGCGACCCGTGGGGCGCGGGATGGCCGCCTGTTCGAGCTGACCCGGACCGCCGACGCGATACGTTCCGCGATCGAGTCGGTGATCGACGGCAAACCCGACGCCGTGCGCCTCACCCTCACCGTCCTGCTCGCCGAGGGCCATCTGCTCATCGAGGACGTCCCGGGTGTCGGCAAGACGATGCTGGCCAAGGCGCTCGCCCGTTCGGTGGACTGCTCGGTGCGGCGGGTGCAGTTCACCCCGGACCTGCTCCCCAGCGACGTCACCGGCGTCAGCGCCTACAACCAGGAGAGCCGCGAGTTCGAGTTCAAGCCCGGCCCGGTGTTCGCGAACATCGTGGTGGGCGACGAGATCAACCGCGCGTCGCCGAAGACGCAGTCGGCGCTGCTGGAGTGCATGGAGGAGCGGCAGGTCACCGTCGACGGCACCACGTATGAGCTGCAGGCGCCGTTCATGGTGATCGCCACGCAGAACCCGGTCGAGATGGAGGGCACGTACCCCCTCCCGGAGGCGCAGCGCGACCGCTTCACCGCGCGGGTGTCCATGGGCTACCCGAGCGCCGAGGCCGAGCTGGAGATGCTGGACACGCACGGTTCCACCTCTCCCCTGGACGACCTGCACCCGGTGGCCGAGGCGGAGGACGTACGGCGGCTCATCGAGACGGTGCGCACGGTGCACGTCGCGGCCGGGCTGCGCCGGTACGCCATCGAGCTGGTCGGCGCCACCCGCGGCAGCCCGGACCTGCGGCTCGGCGCCTCACCGCGGGCCACCCTCCACCTGCTGCGCGCCGCCCGGGCGTACGCCGCGCTGGACGACCGCGACTACGTCGTGCCCGACGACCTGCAGGAGCTGGCCGTGCCGGTGCTCGCGCACCGGCTGCTGCCCACCGCCGAGGCGCAGGTCGCCCGGCGGATGCCCGCCGACGTCGTGGCCGATCTCGTGGAGCACGTTCCGGTACCGGACCAGCGCCAGCGGCGTTAGGGGCCGGTCATGGCGCTGCGCGACTCGCTGGGCTCGCTCACCCTGCGCGGGCGGTCGTTCGTGGCCGCCGGCGTAGTCTCGATCGCCTGCGCGTTCGTCGTCGGCGAGCGCGACCTGGTGCGCCTCGGGGTGCTCATCCTCGCGCTGCCCGTGCTGTCCGCGGTCGCGGTGGCGCGCAGCCGGTACCGCCTGGCCTGCACGCGCCGGCTGACGCCGCGCCGGGTGCCGGTCGGGCACGACGCCCGCGTGCAGGTGCGGGTGGAGAACGTCACGTGGCTGCCCACCGGGCTGCTGCTGGTCGAGGACCATCTGCCGTACGCCCTGGGCGCGCGGCAGCGGTTCGTGGTGGAGCGGCTGGAGGCGCGCGGCGTCCGGGAGATCTCCTACCCGGTGCGCTCGGACCTGCGCGGCCGGTTCCCGGTGGGGCCGCTGTCCGTGCGCATCGCCGACCCGTTCGGGCTGCTGGAGCTGGACCGCGCGTTCGCCTCGACGGACCAGCTGATCGTCACGCCGCGGCTGCTCCCGCTGCCGGCCGCGCGGATCGGCGGCGACTGGTCCGGCGGCGGGGAGAGCCAGACGGCCTCGGCGGCGGCCGCCGGTGAGGACGACGTGGCGCCGCGGGAGTACCGCTACGGCGACGACCTGCGGCGGGTGCACTGGCGCTCCACGGCGCGGCACGGCGAGCTGATGGTCCGCCGCGAGGAGCGGCAGTGGCGCAGCCAGGGCACGCTGCTGCTGGACACCCGGCGCGCGTCGCACATGGGCGACGGCCCGGGCTCGTCGTTCGAGACCGCGGTGACGGTGGCCGCGTCGGTGGGGCTGCGGCTGTCCCGGGACGGCCTCGGGGTGCGGTTCGTGACCGACGAGGGCGCGGTCGGCGCGGGCGACGCCGCGTTCGAGGACACGCTGCTGGACGCCCTGGCGGTGTGCCGGCCGTCGCGCCGCCGCTCGCTGGGCACCGGGGTGGCCGCCTTCCGCGGCGAGCACGGCGCGGACCGCGGCGGGCTGGTCGTCGCCGTCCTGGCCAAGCTGACCGCCGAGGACGCCGAGCTGCTGGCCCGCTCCGCGCCCCGCGCGGGCGTGGCCATCGTGATCACCGGCCGGACCCGTGCCGGCACGGCCCGCCCCGCCCCGGAGACCACCGCGCTGACCCAGGCCGGCTGGCGCACCCTCACGCTGACCGCCGCCGACGAGCTCCCCGCCCTGTGGACCACCCTGGACGCCGCCGACCTGGGGAGCGTGCCGCGATGACGCCGACACTCTCCCGCCCCGCGCCCCGTACGGGGGTGGCGCGATGAGGATCCGCCTGACGGTCTTCGCGGCGCTCGCGGTGGCCATGGCGGCGACCGTGCTGTACCCGCTGTTCTCCACCGGCGCCTGGTTCTGGCGGATGATCGGGGCGGTGCTGGTGGCCGCGCTCGCCGGCCTGGTGACCCGGCGGCTGCGGGTACCGGCCCTGCTGTCCCCGGCCGTGGCGGCGGTGGCGCTGGCCGCGTACCTGACGTTCTGCTTCGAGCGGCCGGAGGCGCTGCTCGGGTTCGTGCCGACGCCCGGCGCGCTGTCGGCGCTCGCCGGCCTGGCCGCCCGCGGGTGGAGCGACATCAACCACTACTCCGCGCCGGTGCCCGCGCTGACCGGCATCATCCTGCTCACCACGCTGGGCGTCGGCGTCGTCGCGATCGTGGTGGACCTGCTCGCGGTGCGGCTGCGGCACGCCGCGGTGGCCGGGCTGCCGCTGCTGGCGCTGTTCAGCGTCCCGGTGGCGGTGCTGGAGGACGACGTCGGCTGGGTGGCGTTCGTGCTGGGCGCGGCCGGCTACCTGGCGCTGCTCGTGGTGGACGGCCGGGAGCGGGTGAGCCGGTGGGGCCGGCCCGTGCTGACCCGCCGTACGGATGAGACGACGCGGAGCGAGGCGGCCGACGCGGGCTCGCTGTCCGCGGCCGGGCGGCGGATCGGGCTGGCCGCGGTGGCGGTCGCGCTGGTCGTGCCGATGGCGATGCCGGCGCTGCGGCCCACGTCCCTGGTCGGGTTCGGCGGCCTGGCGGGCGGCCACGGCGGCGGCACCAACACGATCACCATCCCCGACCCCACGGCCAGCCTGAAGGGCCAGATCAGCGAGCCGTCCGCGGTCACCGTACTGACGTACACCTCCGACGACCCGTCGCCGGAGTACCTGCGCATCTACGCGCTCGACGTGTTCAGCGGCGACAAGTGGACGATGTCCCGCACGTCGGCGACCCGCGCGGACCGGGTGAACGGCCGCACCCTGCCGCCGCCGGACGGCCTGGACCGGGCCCGGTCCCGTACGGTCGACACCTCCGTGCACGTCGAGGACCGGATGCGCGCCATGCGGTTCCTCCCGGTGCCCTATCCCCCGTCGCGGATCGACGTGCCGGGGGACTGGCGGCTGGACCGGCGGTCGTTCATGGTGTTCTCCAACCGCGACTCCGCCGGCGGCCGGGACTACAAGGTGCGCGGGCGGCACATGATCCCGACGCGGAGCCAGCTGAGCACGTCGCCGGTGGTGCCGGCGGACGCCCGGCAGTACCTGGCGCTGCCGGACATCCCGCTGAAGGTGCGCCGGCTCGCCGCGCGGATCACGCAGAACGCGGCCAGCCCGTACGCCAAGGCGATGGCCATCCAGGACTGGTTCACCACCGGCAGCCGGTTCACCTACAGCCTGAACCGGCCGGCGGGCAACGGCACGTCGGCGCTGACGGACTTCCTGCTGAAGGACCGGATCGGGTACTGCGAGCAGTTCGCGGCCGCGATGGCGGTGCTGGCCCGGCTGAACGGCATCCCGTCGCGGGTGGCCATCGGGTACACCTCGGGCACCCGCGGCGTGGGGAACCACTGGGTGGTGACCACCCGCGACGCGCACGCGTGGCCGGAGCTGTACTTCAGCGGGGTCGGCTGGATCCGGTTCGAGCCGACGCCGTCCGGGGTGACCGGGCAGGGCACGGCGAGCGTGCCGGACTACGCGATCCCGAACCCGGCGGGCGAGAACGACACGGCCGGGACGCCGCCGAGCCGGCAGGGCGACACCGGGAACCGGACGCAGCAGGGCGACACGGCGACGTCGGGGCCGGACCGGTCGCGGATGCGGGACGGCTGGGGCGCGCCGACGGCGCCGGCGCAGCCGGTGGCCACGGACCGGCGGCCGGCGCTGCTGGGGCTGGCGGCGGTGGTGCTGCTGGCCGCGGCGGCGCCGCGGATCGCCCGGTCGCTGTTGCGGCGGCGCCGGTGGGCGCGCGCGGGTGACGACGCGGGGCTGGCCCGGGCGGCGTGGCTTGAGCTGCGCGACGACGCGGTGGACCTGGGCTGGCCGTGGCGGCCGAGCGACAGCCCGCGGGCGGCGGCGCGCCGGTTGACCGCGCGGTTCGCCGAGCGCGGCGGGGACTCCGGCGCGGTGGCGGCGCTGGGGCGGATCGCCACGGCCGAGGAGCGGGCGCGGTACGCGCGGTCGCCGGTGCCGGGCGGCGCGCTGGCCGGTGACGTACGTGTGGTGCGCCGGGCGATGGCCGCGGCGACGCCGCGGGCGGCGCGCTGGCGCGGGCGGGCCCTGCCCCCGTCGATGCTGGCCGCGATCCGCCGCGGCGCGGTCCGCGCCCTCGACGTCTTCGCGTGGCTGGACCTGCTGGCCGGCCGCGCCCGCGCCCGCCTACGCCGCCGCCCGGCGGACACGGCCTGACCGAGCGGCAGAAGCACGGCCCGACGGACCCGCGCCAACGGACGCGCGCTGACGGGCGGCGGCCTGATCCGGTCGCCTGGACGTGATCGCGCCCACCGCGATGCGGTGGGCGCGCGTGCGGGCCTGGGGCGTGCTCGGCTTCCGGCCGGTCCTCAGGTCGTACGGCGGGTGGCCCGGTGGGCCGCCCGGGTGATCACATTCCGTCGCCCTCGTGGCGCCGGCGCCAGCGTTCCTCCATGCGCTCCATGAAGCCCGCCTTGCGCGGACGCTGGCCGCTTCCGGCCCCGCTGGCCGGCTGCTCGCCGCCGGAGATCCGCTTCCAGCTGGTCAGCCCCCAGACGCAGCAGCCGAGCATGATGAGGAAGCCGACGACACTGATCGGGATGAGCTTGGTGATCACGCCCGCCATGAGCAGGCAGACACCGAGCACGAAGCCCAGGACCGCCTTGACCAGACGGCGCTTGTAGTGGACCTGTGGATCGGTCGCGCGAACCGCGTGAGCGAATTTGGGGTCCTCGGAGTACAGCGCGCGCTCGATCTGCTCGAGCTGACGCTGCTCGTGCTCAGAGAGCGGCACGGCGCCTCCCCTTGACAGCCCCCGGTATGGGGTTCGGGTGCTGAACGACGTTCTCAGGGTCCTTGTTACCACTCAGGATACGTTCCGCCACGGGTAAGACGAAAGGAAACCCGTCCCCTTGTGGGTAACACTCCCCTCCCACCTCTTGACGATCACGGTTCTACCCGCCGGGAGGGGGTGCCATCCCCGGGTTCGCGGTCCACCAGAGCGGCGGGCCGGACGGCTCCCTGGCCGAACCGGCGAACGGCGCGGTCGATGGCCTGCTCGGCCTCGCGCCAGCCGGCCTCCGGCTCGTCGATGAGCATCTGGTGCGCGGCCTCGCCGGCCGGCGCCAGGCCCTCGACCCGGACGCCGATCAGCCGCAGCCGCGTACCCAGCGCGAACCCGGCCGCGTGCAGCTCGCAGGCGATGGTGTGGATCTGCCGGGCGACGTCGGTCGGCTCGGGCAGGGTGCGGGAGCGGGTGACCGTACGCCAGTCGGCGTTGCGGAGTTTGACGCTGACCGTGCGGCCGGACAGGCCGGACTCGCGGAGCCGGGCGGCGACCTTCTCGGAGAGCCGGAGGAGCTCGCGGCGCAGCACCGCGATGTCGCCGATATCACGTTCGAAGGTGACCTCGGCGCCGATGCTCTTGTCCGGTACGTGAGACTCGACCTGGCGGGGGTCGCGGCCCCAGGCGAGGTCGGTGAGGCGGGCGCCGAGGGCGTCGCCGAACTCGTGGCGGAGCGTCTCGGGCGGGCAGTGCGCGATGTCCCCCACCGTACGCAGGCCGAGGCGCCGCAGGCTGGCCTCCGCCTTGTCGCCGACGCCCCACAGGGCGCCGACGGGCAGCGGGTGCAGGAAGTCGACGACGCCGCCGGCGGGGACGACGAGCAGGCCGTCGGGCTTGGCGAAGGAGGAGGCGAGCTTGGCGACGTACTTGGTGGAGGCGACGCCGACCGAGCAGGTCAGGCCCTCCTCCTCGTGAACGCGGCGGCGGATGGACTCGGCGATCCGGGCCGGGCCCATGCCCAGGCGGCGCAGCGCGCCGGAGACGTCGAGGAACGCCTCGTCGAGGGCGAGGGGCTCCACGTCGGGCGTGACGTCGCCGAGGATGCCCATGACGCGGCGGGAGACCGGGCCGTACTTGCCGTGGCTGGGCGGGATGATGGTGGCCTGCGGGCACAGCCGGCGGGCGCGGACCATCGGCATGGCGGAGTGCACGCCGTACGCCCGGGCCTCGTAGCTGGCGGCGGACACGACGCTGCGGTTGCCGGTGCCGCCGACGATCACCGGCGTGCCGCGCAGCTCGGGCCGTTCGAGCAGCTCGACGCTGGCGAAGAAGGCGTCCATGTCGACGTGCAGGATGGTGCATCCGGTGTCGTCCCCGCGGGGCCCGTCCGGACGGGTAGGTCGCTCAAGCTGCCGCCTGCTCACGCCGGTCAGGGTAACCGGCGGTGGTGACAATCGGCGGGTCAGCGGTGGGCGAGGACGTGCAGCTGGGTGGCGATGTCGCGCAGGGCCGGGTGGCTGGCGGCGGCGGACTCCAGTTCGGCGAGGGAGGCGTCGGCGCTCGGGTCGCCGTCGATGAGGCGGCTGGGGACGAGGTCGGCGAAGACGCGGACGCCCTGGGTGGCGGCGACGGTCAGGCCGGCACCGGTGAGCAGGGCGGTGATGGAGTCGCGGGTGAAGCGGCGCGGCATGGGGTCGCGCTCGCCCCAGGTGCCGTGCGGGTCGGTGAGCAGGCGGGCGGCGTCGTCGAACTGGCCGGCCAGGGCG
>Ga0164243_10006950_pt1 | contig 17014 bp, 14 predicted proteins | sample OricompcompostOP_FD_108781 | JGI IMG/M metagenome (GOLD analysis project Ga0164243, IMG submission 108781) | Organic Plus compost microbial communities from Emeryville, California, USA - Original compost - Organic plus compost (OP) | ecosystem: Engineered > Solid waste > Mixed feedstock >... | reverse complement strand
CGAGGAGCTGGCCCGGGGCTGGATGAGCCTGGCCGGCGCCATGGGCGGACACACCGTGGTGGCCAAGCTGCTGCTCGCGTTCGGCACCGAGGAGCAGCGCGCGCGCTACCTGCCCCGAATGGCCACCGGCGAGGTCCGGGCCACGATGGCCCTCACCGAGCCCGGCGGCGGCTCGGACCTGCAGGCGATGACAACGGTCGCGCGCAGGGACGGGGACCGGTACGTCGTCAACGGGGCCAAGACCTGGATCAGCAACGCCCGCCGGTCCCAGCTGATCGCCCTGCTGTGCAAGACCGACCCGCACGCGACGCCGGCGCATCGTGGCGTCAGCATCCTGCTGGTCGAGCACGGGCCGGGGCTGACCGTCTCCCGGGACCTGCCCAAGCTGGGCTACAAGGGCGTCGAGAGTTGCGAGCTGAACTTCGACGACTACGTGGCACCGGCCGACGCGGTGCTCGGGGGCGTGGAGGGCCAGGGCTTCGCGCAGATGATGACCGGCCTGGAGACCGGGCGCATCCAGGTCGCCTCGCGGGCGCTGGGGGTGGGCCGGGCCGCGTTCGAGGACGCCCTGCGCTACGCCCAGGAGCGCCACTCGTTCGGCGAGCCCATCTGGAAACACCAGTCGGTCGGCAACTACCTGGCCGACATGGCGACCAAGCTGACGGCGGCCCGGCAACTGGTGCTCTATGCCGCGCAGCGGGCCGAACAGGGGCACCGCTGCGACCTGGAGGCCGGGATGGCCAAGCTGTTCGCCTCGGAGACCGCCATGCAGATCGCGCTGGACGCGGTCCGGGTGCACGGCGGGTACGGCTACTCGACCGAGTTCGACGTGGAGCGGTACTTCCGGGACGCCCCCCTCATGATCGTGGGCGAGGGAACCAACGAGATCCAGCGCAACGTGATCGTGCGCCAGCTCGTCAGCCGGGGCGGTCTGGGCCTCTGAGCCGCCGGTCCGCGCCCGGCGTGAGGCTTTTCACGTCCGGCCGTCCGGGGGCCGTCGCCCGGCCCACGGATGTGGCCCGGGTCACGAAAGACGGCCCTGTTCGCGTTCCCGGACGGGCTCGGCGCTTGGAGCGCTCTACACCCGCAATGTGACAATGAGATTGCACAGGCGGATCCACGGCCTACCGTCGAAAGACACTTGTCCCGTAAGGGAATTAGCCTCGGTGGCCCGAGTTGCCGGCGCCGAAAGTTACCTCTGGTAGCGAACTTGAGTACGCGATATAGTTCACGCACTTTGGTTCGAGCGCGATCCCGGGGGACGCGCGAACCCACGGTCCGACCCACTGACCACACCTGAAACATCGCCGCCAGTGGCGGGAAGACGGAGAACTGGGTGCGAAGAATGAAACTGGCGGCGGGCCTGCTCGCCGTGATAGCGCTGCTGACCGCGTGCGGGGCGCAGGACCCCGCCGACTCCACCGACAACGGCCCGGATCTGACGGCCAACGCGACCAAGACCCTGCGCGTGGTGGTCCCCTCGATCTCGGCCTACCTGGGCAACCCGTTCCAGGCGGTCTCGCCGCCCCGGGCAGAGACCACCTCGGCCATCTTCGACGCCCTGACCCGGGTGTCGGAGAAGGGTGAGCCCTCGCCCTGGCTCGCCACCTCGTGGAAGCGTCTGGACGACACCACGTGGCAGTTCACCCTCCGCGACGACGTGACTTTCTCCAACGGCGAGAAGTTCAACGCCGACTCGGTCGTCGCGAGCGTGGCGGGGCTCGTCGGCCCGGCCGGCACCGGTGCGGTCGCCCGGCTGTTCCTGCCCGACATCGCCGGCGCCACCAAGGTGGACGAGTACACCGTGAACATCACCACCAAGGCGTCCAACGGTGTCCTGCCGCAGCAGGTCGCCGCGCTCTACGTGGTGCCGCCGAAGTACTGGGCGGAGGCGGGCCCGGACGAGTTCGCCAAGGCGCCCGTCGGCACCGGCCCGTACACCGTCACCTCGATCTCGACCACCGAGATCAACCTGAAGGCCAACTTCGACTCGTGGCGCAAGCCCATCGTCGGCGCGGTCGAGATCAAGCAGGTCGCCGACCCCGGCGCCCGGACCAACGCGATCCTGTCCGGCCAGGCCGACATCAACACCGGTCTGGACATCGACCGGGTGGACTCGATCGGCAACGAGGGCTTCACCGTGCTGCCGCTGCAGAACCAGGGCGTCTACCTGCTGCAGTTCATCAACACCTCCGGCACGCCCAGCCCGCTGGACAAGAAGGAGGTCCGGCAGGCCATCAACTACGCGGTGAACAAGGAGGCCGTGCTCAAGTCGGTCTTCCAGGGCCTCGCGTCGATCGCCAGCCAGGGCGTCGCCCCCGGCGTGGCCGGCTACGAGGAGAGCGTCAAGCCGTACCCGTACGACCCGGAGAAGGCCAAGCAGCTGTTGGCCGCGGCGGGCTACCCGAACGGGGTCGAGCTGACCGCCGTCTACTCGCTGGGCGCGTTCACCGGTGACCGCCAGATCCTCGAGGCCGCGCAGAGCGACCTGGCCGCGGTCGGCATCAAGCTGAACCTGAACCAGGACACCACGGCCAACATGACCAGCTACCTCCTCAAGGGACAGTGGCCGGCCAACATGTTCAGCACCAGCTACCTGGCGGCGCCGACGCAGGACGCCACGAAGGCGTACTTCACCAACAGCTGCCTGCGTTCGCCGGGCTCGTGGTGCGACCGGGAGCAGGCCGACCTGCTGGTCCTGGCCGGTTCCCAGACGCTGGGTAGCCCGGAGCGGGCCGACACGCTGGCCAAGCTGGCCAGGGCGGTCAACGAGAACCCGCCCGGCCTGTTCCTGTTCAACCAGGTGAAGATCATCGCCTACAGCAACAAGGTGGCCGGCTACTCGATTGACACGTCAACCAACGTGGCCTGGGAAAACATCTACTTCAAGTAACGGCCGTGGCCCGGGCGGCACCTCTGAGCAACCATCGGACCCCAGCAAGGAAGGCGAATGGCGAACAGCGACCAGGCAAGGCCATCGGAGTCGGCCGCCACGCTGACGTCGGTGAGTGTGGTCTACCGACGAGGCAGGCAGCGGGTATCCGCGGCGACCGACGTGTCGCTCGACATTCCAGCCGGCCGGGTGGTCGGGCTTATCGGAGAGTCCGGCGCCGGAAAGTCCACGGTGCTGAAGGTGCTGCTCGGGTTGGTCAAACCGACCTCCGGACGGGTTGAGATCGGCGGCACGGACCTCGCGTCCGTGCCGCCACGGCGGGCGGTCGCGCTGCGCAACAGCATCCAGGTCGTGATGCAGAACCCGTACGGGAGTCTCGATCCACGATGGACGGTGGCCCGCTCCATCGCCGAGCCGCTGCGGGCCGAGGCCCGGCGCACGGGTGGGCCGAGTGACTCGGCCGCGATCCGGGCCCGGGTGGCCGAGATGCTCGACCGGGTCCGGCTGCCCGCCGCGAAGGCGGAGTCCTACCCCCGTCAGCTCTCCGGCGGCGAGCGCCAGCGCGTCGCCATCGCGCGGGCGCTGTCGGTGCGGCCCCGCCTGCTCGTCGCCGACGAGCCGGTGACCGCGCTGGACAACGTCACCACCGCGCAGATCCTCGACCTGCTCGACGAACTGCACCGCGACGTCGGGCTGGCCATCCTCATCGTCTCGCACAGCATGTCGGTGATCGCGCACCTGGCCCAGGACGTCTACGTCATGCGGCACGGCCGGGTGGTCGAGTCGGGCGACACCGCGGCCATCCTGGACTCGCCGCGCCATCCGCACACCGCCATGCTCATCGAGGCCAGTCGCTTCCTTGACGAGTGGACCGACGGTTCGGATCTCGCCCCGGCAGGTGCGGCATGAGCCTGACCGACACTCCCCAGGCGGAGGTGACGCACGGCCCCGCCGGGACCAGGGCCACGTCGCTGGCCTGGACCATCGTCTCCCGGTTCCTGGTGCGGGCCGCCGAACTCGTCGGGTTCCTGGTGCTGCTGGTGGTCGCGCTCTTCCTGCTCGCCCGCGCGCAGGGTGACCCCGCGGCCGTGCTGGCCGGACCCGAGGCCTCGCCGGAGGACGTCGAGGCGATCCGGGTCCTCTACGGACTGGACCAGCCGCTGCTGATCCAGCTGCTGAACTTCCTGCGGCACTTCCTCTTCTTCGACTTCGGCACCTCCATCCACGAAAAGGTGCCGGCCCTGGAGCTGGCGCTGGACCGGCTCGGCACCACCGTGGTGCTCTGCCTCATCGCCACGGTCATCAACGTCGCCGTGGCCACCCCGCTGGGTCTGTACGTGGGCGGCACCGGCGGCCGCCTCGCGTGGCTGCGCAAGGTGGTCAGCGGCGCGGTGCTCGCCGCCCAGGGCGTGCAGTACTACATCGTCGGCATGCTGCTGATCGCCGTCTTCGCCATCAACCTGCGGCTGCTGCCGGCGATCGGCTTCGACCGGCCCGACTCCTGGGTGCTGCCCTCGATCGCGCTCGCCTGGCTGGCCGCGCCGCGACTGACCCGGGTGGTGGCGAGCGCCGCTTCCCAGGTGTACGGCTCCGAGATCGTGCACACCGCCACCGCGTACGGCCTGCGGCCCGGCACGATCCGGACCCGCTACGTGCTGCCCAACGTGATGGTTCCGATGATCGCCACCGCCGGCACCCAGTTCACCCTGCTGCTGTCGGGTGCGGTCATCGTGGAGGGCCTCTTCGGCATCAACGGCCTCGGGCTGCTGCTGGTGGTGAGCGCCCAGAACTTCGACTTCCCGACGCTGGCCGCGAGCGTGACGCTCATCGGTCTGATCGTGTTCGCCGTCACCGTCATCTCTGACCTGCTGTACCGACTGGTCGACCCGAGACTGCGAAGGAGTGGCGCATGACGGCCCCGGCCCGCCGGCCCCGCCGGCTGCTGACCTCGCGAGGCGTGCGCAGCTCGCTCTTCTGGGTGGTCGGTCTCGGCATCCTGGGCCTCACCGTCTACTACCACGGTCGCGGTCACGCCCCGCAGCGCATCGCCGACCGGCTGCAGGGCCCCAGCGCCGAGCACTGGCTCGGCACCGACTCGGTCGGCCGGGACAACGTGGCCGAGCTGCTGGCCGGCCTGCCGTGGTCGATCGAGGTCAGCCTGCTCGCCACCGCCATCGCGGCCGTGCTCGGCACCCTCATCGGTGTCGCGTCCGGCTGGTACGGCAACTGGTGGTCGCGGGCGCTGCTGCGCCTGGTCGACTTCGAGGTGGCGTTCCCGTTCGTGGTGCTCGCGGTGGTGCTGATCGGGGTGCTGGGCCGCGGACAGCTGCAGATCGCGTTCGTGCTCGGGGTGTCGCTGTGGCCCCTGGTCGCCCGGGTGGTGCACGGCGAGACGCTGCAACTGCGCGAGAAGGAGTACGTGGTCTACGCCAACCTGGTGTGGGGCAACGGATGGCGGGTGATCCGCGAGCATCTGGTGCCGGCGCTGATGATCCGGGTCGCGGTGGTGAGCGCGTTCGTCTTCGCCGACGTGCTCGGCGCGGCGGCGGCGCTGTCCCTGCTGGGCATCGGGCCGAGCCTGGAGACCCCGTCCTGGGGCAACATGCTCGCCGAGGGCCAGCACTACCTGCAGCGGGCGCCGTTCATCGCGTTCAGCTCCGCCCTCGCGCTCATCTTCCTGGTCGTCTTCGTGAACCTGCTGGCCGACCGGCTGGCCCGGGCGGTGGAGCGCTCCGGCGCCGCGCTGGCCGGGGCGATCACCGAGGAGACGCTGGTTACCGAGGGGAGTGTGCGCTCGTGAACGGCTGGGACCGTTTCCTCACCGACCGCGATCGGCAGATCGCCGCCCAGGCCGGCTACGGCGCCCGGATGGGCCTGGGCACGCGGGTGGCCGTGCTGCTCATCGACGCGACCTACCTGTTCTGCGGTGACCCCACGCTGACCGAGGAGGAGTCGCTGGCCCGCTACCGCAACTCGTGCGGCCGGGCGGCCTGGGACGCGGTCGACGCCATGGCCCGCGTCGCGGACGCGGCCCGGGGCAGGGGGCTCCCGGTGATCTACACGCGCCCCGTGCCACCGCGGCCGGACGCGCTCAACCGGGGCCGCTGGCTGGACAAGAACCGCCGCAACCGCGAGGACATCAAGCCCGCCCCGCGCGCGTTCGACATCGTCGACCCGATCGCGCCGCGGCCCACCGACGTCGTGCTGGACAAGGAGAAGCCGAGCGCGTTCTTCGGTACCCCGCTGGCGGCCTATCTCACCGACTGGGGTGTCGACTCGCTGCTCGTCGGTGGCGGGGTCACCAGCGGCTGCGTGCGCTCCACCGTGCTGGACGCGTTCTCGTTCAACTACCGGGTCGGCGTGGTCCGCGAGGCGACCTTCGATCGCATCGAGGCATCGCACTGGATCAACCTGTTCGACCTGGACCAGAAGTACGCCGACGTGATCGGCATCGACGAGGCCCTGTCCGTCGTGGCCGCCGCACAGGAGGGTCCGGTCCGTGCCTGAACTCCCCCGCGACAGCGGTCGCTACGACTACTCGCCGATCACCGACCGGCCCGCGTTCGCCTGGCCGGCCGGATCGGGGCTGGCCGCCTACGTGGCCATCAACGTGGAGTGCTTCGCCTACGGCGGCGGGGGCGCCACCCTCACCCCGGGCGCGGACCCGCCCCACTCCGAGCACCGCCGGTACGGCTGGCGCGACTACGGCATCCGGGTCGGGCTGTGGCGCCTGCTCGACGAACTCGCGCAGCGGGCCATCACCCCGACCTTCCTGCTCAACGCGTACGTGCCCCAGCTCTACCCGGCCGTCGCCGCGGCGCTGACGGCCAGCGGGGGCGAGATCGTCGGCCACGGCCGCACCAACTCCGAGCTGCAGGGCGGTCTCGACGAGGCCGACGAGCGGGAACTCATCGACGAGTCGACCCGGCTGCTGACCGACGCGTTCGGCACCCGACCGTACGGCTGGATGTCGCCGGGCGCCACGCAGAGCCCGCAGACGCCGGACCTGCTGGCCGAGAACGGCTACCGGTACACCCTGGACTGGCCGATCGACGACCAGCCGGTGTGGCTGCGCACCCGCGGCGGCCCGCTGCTCAACGTGCCGTACCCGTTGGAGACCAACGACTACCCGCAGGTGCTCTCCCGCGGGCACACCGGCCGGGAGTTCGGCGAGATCGCCCTCGACCAGCTGGTCGAGCTGCGCCGCCAGGCCCGCCGGATGCCGCTGGTCTACCCGTTGTCGCTGCACCCGTTCATCGCCGGCCAGCCGCACCGGCTGCACGCGCTGCTGCCGGTGCTGGACCTGCTGGCCGAGCACCGCGACGAGATCTGGCTGACCACGCCGGGCGCCATCGCCGCCCACTACGCCGACGTGGTGCCGGCGCCGACGGCCGAAGGGAACCCGCATGGCTGACCAGCGCTACGGCAGCGACCTCATGGTGGAGGCGCTGGCCCGGCTCGGCATCGAGTACCTGGCCCTCAACCCCGGCGCGACCCTGCGGGGCTTGCACGAGTCGCTCGTGCGCGCGGGCCGGCCCGAGCTGGTGCTGACCCTGCACGAGAACGTGGCGGTGGGGATGGCGCACGGCTACGCCAAGGCGACCGGCCGTCCGATGGGGGTGGCGCTGCACAACCTGGTCGGACTGCAGACCGGGTCGATGGCGCTGTTCAACGCGTTCCTCGACCTGGCCCCGATGCTGGTGGTCGGCGGGTCGGGCCCGGCCGACGCGGTCCGCCGCCGGCCCTGGATCGACTGGATCCACGCCAGTCGCGACCAGGCGTCGTTCGTGCGGGACTTCACCAAGTGGGACGACCAGCCGGCCAGCCTGCCGGCCGCGCTGCACAGCCTGGCCCGCGCCTACACCATCACGACCACGTTCCCGACCGCGCCGACCTACGTGGCCCTCGACGCCGGGCTGCAGGAGGACGCCGTCCCGGACGTGTCCACCGTGGACAATCCACTGTGGATGCCGGGGACGGCGCTGGCCCGGCACGCCTCGCCGGCCGTCGCCGACGCCGACCTGGCCCCGGTCGCGGAGGCCCTGGCCCGGGCGGAGCGGCCCCTGGTGGTGACCGACACCGCCGGGCGCAGCGAGGCGGCCTACCGGGCGCTGGTGGCGATCGCCGAGCAGCTCGGGGCGGCGGTCGTGGACCTCGGTGGCCGGCACAACTTCCCCAACACACACTGGGCCGACGCGACCCAGCGCCACCACGCCGCGGTGGCCGAGGCCGACGCGGTGCTGGCGGTGGACGTGCGCGACCCGTACTTCGCGCTGGGCCGCACCGACGTGGCCCGCCGTGACTTCACCTGGCTGCCGCGGCCGGGGGCGCGGGTGTTCGTGCTCTCCGGCGCGGCACTGCTGGAGCGGGCGCCGGTGGACCGCTCGGCCGCGGTGTGGGACCGGGTCGAGGCGGTGCTGACCGGCGACTCGGCGCTGGCGCTGCCCCGGCTGGCGCAGCTGGTGGCCGAGCTGGCCACCGACCCGGCGGTGCGCGAGCGGGCGGCCGCCCGGACCCGTGAACTGCGGGCGGCGGCCCGTTACCCCGAGGAGTTCCGGGCGCAGCTGCGCCGCGACCCCGGGGCGTACGGGCCGGCCCGGCTGGCCGTCGAGACCTACGAGGCGGTCAACGACGGGCCGTGGCAGCTCGCCTTCGGCGCGCTCTACGGCAACAGCCGGCGCGCGTTCGACATGGCCGACTTCAACTGTTACCTCGGCGTCTCCGGCGGCGGCGGGCTCGGCTACGGGGTGCCCGCCGCGATGGGCGCCGCGCTGGCCCACCGCGACGACGACACTCTCGTCGTCGACATCCAACCCGACGGCGACTTCCTCTACACGGCCGCGTCGCTGTGGACCGCGGCCCGGCAGCGGCTGCCGCTGCTGGTCGTGATGGCCAACAACCGTACGTACAACCAGGACCGCATGCACCAGACGGAGATCGGCCACCAGCGGGGTCGGGGCACCGACGTCGCGGTCGGGATCGACATCACCGACCCGGACGTGGACTTCGCCGGGCTCGCGCGCGCTCAGGGCGTGGAGGCCTTCGGGCCGGTCGCCGACGCGGCCGACCTGCCGGCCACGCTGCGGCGGGCGGCGGCGATCGTGCGCGAGGAGCGCCGTCCGGTGCTGGTGGACGCCGTGATGAACCGCGATCGGAGCTGAACCAGATGAACACCCCCAGCACGACCACCGCCCAGCGGCCCGGGATCGCCATCGTCGGTGCCCGCGACGCGAGCCTCTGGACCTACCTGCTGTTCTCGAACCTGCGGTCCTTCGGCGACGTGGACATCTGGCCGGTGAGCCGGACCCGGGACACCGTGGGCGGCCTGCCGACGGTCAGCGACCTCGGCGCGGTGCCGCGGGTGCCGGAGGTGGCGGTGCTGATCGTCAACTCGGCCGTGGCCAACTCGGTGGTGGCCCAGGCGGTCGAGATGAAGGTGCCGCACATCGTGCTCATCTCCGACGGGTACGCCGAGCGGGGCACCGAGGAGGGCGTGCGCCTGCAGGCCGAGCTGGTCGACATCATCAGCGGCTCGGGGAGCCGGCTCTACGGGCCCAACGGCGTGGGGTTCGCCGACTTCCGCGCCGGCATCGTGCCGCTCGGCGCGCCGATCCCGCCCGACCTCACCGTCGGCCCGGTCTCGATCGTGTCCCAGAGCGGATCGCTGACCACGTCCATCATGGGCGGCCTGGCCGAGGACGGGGTCGGCGTCGACCTGTGCGTGTCGATCGGCAACGGGGCCGCGTTCGACCCGGTGGACGCCATGCACGCGATGCTCGACCGGCCGACCACCACGGTCATCGCCGCCTACCTGGAGTCGTTCGGCTCCGGCGGGCGCCCCCGCCTGGAGGCCGCGCTGCGCCGGGCCCGGGAGCAGGGCGTGCGCATCATCCTGGCCAAGTCGGGCGGCTCGGCCGTGGGCGCCGCCATCGCCCGGTCCCACACCGCGGCGCTGGCCGGCCCCGACCGCCTCGTCGACGAGGTGCTCCACCGCCACGGCGTCATCCGGGTCCAGACGATCGAGGACCTGACCCGGGCCGCCGCCGTCGCGGCCTACCTGCACGGCCGGGAGAAGTCGGGCGTCGCGCCGGCCGGGGCCGGGGTCGCCGTGATCGAGACCTCGGGCGGCGCCGCCGCGCTCACCGCCGACCTGCTCACCGCCGAGAAGGTCGGGCTGGCCCGGTTCGGCGAGAGCACGGTGGCCGCCCTGCGCTCGGTGGCCCCGGACGGGGCGTACGTGAGCAACCCGATCGACCTCACCGCCTCGCCCAAGCCGTACGAGGACGTGACCGCCGCCTTCCGCGAGGTCTACCTCGACCCGGCGGTACGGGCGGTGGTGATCCCGTACGCGCTGACCTTCCCCACCGAGGACGACGAGCGCGAGGTGCACAAGCGATCCCTGGACCGCTACGCGAGCCTGGGCGCGACCACCGGCACGCCGACCATCGTCTCCACCCTCAGCGAGGTGGCGTGGACCGACTGGGCCACCGCGTTCCGGGCCCGGCACCCCACCGCGCTGGTCGTGCGCGGCATCGCCAGCACCGCCCGGGTGCTGGCCCGGCTGTTCCCGGCCCAGCCGTCCACAGTGGAGCATCACGGCTCCGCCGCCGACGAGTTGAGCGACGCCCCCGACGGCCGGACCGCCCGCGAGCTGCTGGAGTCGCTCGGCGCCCCGATGCCGGCCGCCCGGTTCGTCGCGGTGGACCAGCTCGCCACGGTCGCCGCGGCCTCGGCCGAGCTGACCTACCCGCAGGTCGTCAAGATCGTGGCGGACGGGTTGCTGCACAAGGTGAAGGTCGGTGGTGTGGTGCTCGGCTGCGCCACCGCGGACCAGACGGCCCAGGCCGCCCGGAAGGTGGTGGACTCGGCGCTGGCCGCCGGACTGCCGCCGGCCGTGGTGCGCGGCGTGCTCATCGAGGAGACCGGCTCGGGCGTCGAGCTGTTCGTCTCGTTCAACCGGGACCCGTGGTACGGCCCCTACCTCATCCTCGGTTCCGGTGGCGGCGACGTGGAGTCCAAAGGGGACTCGACGCTGCTGGCCCTGCCGGCCGACGACGACGCGATCGCGGCCACCCTGGCCGGTCTGGCGGTGCCCGAGGGCCAGCGCGCGGCCACCACGGCCTTCGTGGCCCGGCTCGGCCGCGAGTTCGTCGACGGCGCGCTGGCGTCGTGGTCGACGCTGGAGCTGAACCCGGTCATGGTCAACGCCACGGTCGGGCCGCAGGTGCTCGACATCGTGCTGCTCCCCCACACCGGGAAGGCCTGACGCCCGATGCGCCTGTCGATCGCGCTGGCCACCCGCCACCTCGAACCGCTGCTCGCCATCACCCGGGCGGCCGAGGAGGAGGGCCTGGACCGGATCTGGACCACCGAAGGATTCGGCGGCGACGCGCTGCTGCGCAGCGGTCACCTGCTCGCCCACACCGAGCGCATCGGGGTGGGCACCGGCATCGCGTACGCGTTCACCCGGGCCCCGCTCGCGGTGGCGATGGCCGCGGCCGACCTGGCCGAGTTGAGCGGGGGCCGGTTCACCCTCGGCCTCGGCGCCGGCACCCGCGGCGTGCGGGTCAAGCGGTTCGACGTCGAGTACGACCACCCGGCCCCGCGCACCGCCGAGTACGTCGAACTGGTCCGGGCGGCCCTGCGCAGCGAGACCGGACTGCGCTTCGACGGGCGCTACTACCACGCCGACTTCCCCCAGCTGGACCTGCCGCAGTCGGTCGAGCTGCGCCGCGGCATCGAGATCTACGGCGCCGCGCTCAACCCGGCCATGCTGCGCGCGGCCGCCCGGTCCTGCGACGGGATCGCCCTGCACAGCCTGGGCACCGCACCGGCCTACCTGCGCGACGTGGTGGCCGCGCAGGTCGCCGGGAGCGAGGCCAGGATCGCCGCCTGGAAGATCTGCGTGGTCGATCGCGACCCGGCGGTCGCCGCCGACGCGGTCCGGCGGCAGTTGGCCTTCTACTTCTCCACCCCGAGCTACCACAGCGTGCTGGCCGGCTCCCCGTGGTTGGAGGCGGCCGTACGGATGCAGCAGCTCGCCGCCGAGCTGCGGTTCCGCGACTGGGAACCGGTGGCCCGGCTGGTCCCCGACGACATGGTGGCGGCGTTCTCCATCGCCGGCGACGAGGCCGCGTGCGCGGACCAGATCATCGCCACCGCCGGCCGGTTCGCCGCCGCCGGCATCGACGAGCTGGTGCTCCAGCTCACCACCGGCCAGACGCCGGAGGAGACCCGGCACAACGGTCTGGCGCTCGCCCGGGCTGCCGGGCTGGCCCGGGCCCGGATGGCCCACCCGACACGGAGGTGACGACCCATGCGCACGTGTGACAGCCAGATTCACCTGTTCCCGAGTGGACACGAGGAACGGGCGGCGAAGTTCGGCCAGCGGGTGATCCCGCTGGAGACGATCCTGGCCGACATGGACGCGGCCGGCATCGACCGGGCCATCCTGGTGCCGCCGTTTCCCGCCGCCATGCAGATCAGCCTCGACGCGGTGGCCCGCTACCCGGACCGGTTCCGCACCACGGCGCACCTGGCGCTGAACAAGCCGGAGGCCCGCGAGGAGGTCACCGCGTGGCCGGACAAGGCGGTGACCGCCGTCCGGGTGGCCTTCCCGCCGTGGCACCAGGTCTCCTGGCTCGACGACGGCACCGCCGACTGGTTCTGGCCGGTGGCGCAGCGCCAGGAACTGCCGGTGATGGTGTGGGCCCCGGGCCAGCTGGCCAAGCTCGGCCCGATCGCGGCCGCCCACCCGCAGCTGCGGCTCATCGTCGACCACCTCGGCTTCTTCGTCGACGACAAGGACGACGCGCTCGACCCGATCCTCGACGAGCTGGTGAAGCTCGCGGTGCACCCCAACATCGCGGTGAAGGCGTCCGCGCTGCCGTGCGCCACCGACGAGGCGTACCCGTACCCGGGGCTGCGGCCGCGCGTCGAGCGGGTGGTGACCGCGTTCGGGGCCGACCGCGTGTTCTGGGGGACCGACGCGACGCGGCTGCCGTGCAGCTACCGCGAGGCGGTGACCATGTTCACCGAGGAGCTGCCCTTCCTCACCGGCTCCGACCTCGACCTCGTCATGGGCGGCGCGCTGCTGCGCTGGCTGCGCTGGGACGACTGACCCCGCCCGACTGACCGACCGACTCAGCACAACCACAGGAGGCTTGTTTCCCGTGCCGGCAACAACATTCGCCGACCCCGCGGTGGCGGAGTTCCGCCGCGAGGTCACGGCGTGGCTGCAGAAGGCGATCCCGACCGAATGGCGTGAACGCGGTGACTCGCTCCCGATGGACGAGGAGATCGAGATCCGCCGGCAGTGGGACCGGCAGCTCTTCGACGCCGGGTACGCGGGCCTGTCCTGGCCGGAGGAGTTCGGCGGCCGCGGCCTGGGTGTGATCGAGGACTTTACCTTCAACGATGTCGCGGCCCGGATGGACGCGCCGGAAGGGCTGGGCCGGGTCGGCCGGCTGCTGACCGGGCCCGCGATCATCCACCACGGCACGCCCGAGATGTGCGCGCGGTTCCTGCCACCGATCCTCAAGGGCGAGGAGATCTGGTGCCAGGGCTTCTCCGAGCCCGGCGCCGGGTCGGACCTCGCGTCGCTGCGGACCCGGGCCACCCGTGACGGCGACGTGTACCGCATCGAGGGCCAGAAGGTCTGGACCACGTACGCGCAGTTCTCCGACTGGTGCCTGCTGCTGGCCCGCACGGGGGACAAGGACTCGCGCAGCCGGGGCATCTCGCTGATGCTGGTGCCGATGCGCCAGCCCGGTGTCGAGGTGCGGCCGCTGATCAACATCACCGGCACGCACGAGTTCAACGAGGTCTTCTTCGACAACGCCGAGACCACCGCGGACATGCTCGTCGGCGACGAGGACAAGGGCTGGCTGGTCTCCGGCACCATCCTCACCCACGAGCGGGGCGTCGGCTTCGGGGCGATCGCGCTCAACCAGCTGCACGGCTACATCCGGCTGTTCACCGAGCACTGCGCCGCGCACGCCCCGGCGATCGCGGCCCGGCTGCCCGAGTTCACCACCCGGGTCGAGCTGCTGCGCTGGCAGATGATGCGCTCGCTGGAGAAGATGGCCGGCGGCAACCCCGACCCGCGGTCCAGCACCGTGCTCAAGGTGACCTGGAGCGAGCTGGTGCAGGAGATCGTGCACGTGGCCGCGTACGCCGGCTGCCCGGTGCACAGCGAGCTGTACCGCAACCGCCTGCTGTTCCACCGCGCCTCGACGATCGTGTCGGGCACCTCGGAGATCCAACGCAACATCATCGGCGAGCGGGTGCTCGGCCTGCCCCGGGAAGGGAGCTCGAAGTCATGACCACGCGATACCTTCCCAGCCAGCTGGGCCAGGAGGTGACCGAGGCGATCGCCCTGATGGCCGCCGAGGGCACCCGGGGCGAGCAGCGCTGGTCGCCGCCGCAACTGTGGCGGGAACTGGCCGCGGGCGGCTGGACCCAGCTCGCCGACGGGGACCAGCCCGGCGCCGACGCCGAGGTCAGCCTCTTCGACCTGTGTGTGATGGCCGAGGCGTGGGGGCGGGCCCTGGTCGGCCTGCCGTTGCTGCCGACGCTGGCCGCCCGGCGGTGGCTGACCGAACGTCCCGACGCCGACGCCGCGGTGGGCCTGCTGGTGCCCGAACACGGCCACCTCCTGCGGCTCTACCCGGCGCAGGCGGCGCTCGTGGTCGGGGCTGAGGGCACCGCCGCGGTGGCGACCGCCGACCCGACCGACGGCTACGCGCCGTCGCTGCCACTGTCCATCGTGGACACCTCGGCGGGGCCGGTGGCGCCGGCCGGGGCGCTGCGCGACTACGCCCTGCTGGCCGTCGCCGAGGCGGTCGGGGCCGCCGACCGGGCGCTGCAGGGCGCGGTCGAGTACGCCAAGACCCGGTTCCAGTTCGACCGGCCGATCGGCTCGTTCCAGGCGGTCAAGCACACGCTGGCCGACATGCACCGCGACGTCGAGCTGGCCCGCAGTGGGGTCACGTGGTTCAGCAACCAGCCCGAGGACATGGCTGGCTCGGCTCCGTACGTGCTCCAGTTGTGTTCGTCCGTGGTGGAGCGGGCGATCCAGATCTACGGCGGCATCGGCTACACCTGGGAGTGCGACCTGCACTGGTCGCTGCGGCACGTGGCCCAGGCGCACCGGGTGGTCAGCGCGGCGCTGGGCGCGCTCGACGGCGCGCCCGCCCTGGCCGGGAGCGCGGCATGACCGAGCTGATCGAGGTATTCACCAAAGACTATGTTGGCTACCTGCGGCTCAACCGGCCGGACAAGCTCAACGCCCTCAACCAGGAGATGCAGGACGGGTTGATGGCGGGCCTGACCGCCCACGAGAACGACCCGACCGTGCGGGTGGTGGTGATCTGCGCGAACGGCCGGGCGTTCAGCACGGGCGGCGACCTGTCGGGGCCGGGCCGGGCCGCGACCGACCACCGCTCGGCCTACCAGGACTGGCAGCGCCAGCGGGCCAGCCTGGCCCGCTGGTTGCGGATCTTCGACTCGCCCAAGCCCGTGATCAGTGCGGTGCAGGGCTACTGCCTGGGGACCGCCACCGTGATGGCCGTCCTGTGCGACCTCACCGTCGTGGCCGACGACGCCGTCATCGGCTGGCCCCAACTGCCGGTCGGCGGCGGGCTGCTCTCGCCGGTGGCGAGCTGGTTCGTCGGGCCCAAGAAGGCCCGGGAGCTGTCCTACACCGCCGGCAGCCGGTTCACCGCGGCCGAGGCGGTCGACCTGGGCTGGGCCAACGCGGTGGTGCCGGCGGCCGAGCTGGGCGACCACGTGCACGAGCTGGCCTCGCGGATCGCGCGCACCCCCAGCGACGTGCTCACGGTGAAGAAGTACGCGCTGAATCGGACGATGAACCTGCAGGGCTTCCGGGAGGCCGTCCTGTCGGGAGCGGAGTTCTCGGCGGTGAGCCACCAGGCGCCCGGGGCGGAGTACATCGCCGCCCGCCGGGTCGAGCTGGGTGTCAAGGACACCATCGCGGCGCTGCAGGAGGGCCGGTTCACGGCCGACTATCCAACCGGCGAGTGAATCCAACCGGCGAGTGAGGAAACCATGACAACAGACGCCATCCCCGCCCGGCCGAGTCCACAGCGGACAGTCGTGGCCTTCCGTGGCTTCGCGGTCGAGCTGGGGGACACCCAGCACGGCAACGGTGTCCACATCGGACCGATCGACCTGGAGATCGGGGAGGGCGAGTGCGTCTGCGTGGTCGGGCCGTCCGGCGCCGGGAAGACCACGATCGGGCAGGCGCTGCTCGGCATGCTGGCTCCGGGCGGGCGGCACACCGGTGGCTCGGTGGAGGTCGACGGGGTCTCCCTGTTCGACGTCGACCAGGCCACGCTGCGGTCGGTCCGGGGCCGGCGGGTGTCGATGATCTTCCAGGACCCCGGCGCGGCGCTCAACCCGGTGCGCCGGCTCGACCGCATCTTCGCCGATGTGCTCTCGGCGCACGGCACGACGTCGCGGGTCGAGATCGAGCAGCGGTCGCGGGCCGCCCTCACGGCGGCCCAGCTCAACCCGGACGCGGTGCTGCGCAGCTACCCGCACGAACTGTCGGGCGGGATGTGCCAGCGGGCGATGGTGGCGTTGGCGCTGGTGAACCAGCCGGCGGTGGTGGTGGCCGACGAACCGACCACCGCCCTGGACCCGACCACCCAGAAGGAGGTCCTGGAGCTGTTCGCCACGGTGCGGCGCACCACCACGCTCGTCGTCATCACCCATGACCTGCGGGTGGCGCGCCGGTTGGCCGACCGCGTGGTCGTGCTCAGCCGGGGCCAGATCGTCGACTCCGGGCCGGTGCAGCAGATCATGACCCGACCGAACCACCCGGTCACCCAGGCCCTGGTGGCCAATCAGAAACTGACCCGCCTCAATCCGCGGACGAGCGGTGCCAAGGAGTAGCCAGCGATGACAGCGAACAACCCCGATCCCAGTGGCAGCACCGGCCTGGCCGGCAAGGTGGTCGCCATCACCGGTGCCGGGCACGGCCTCGGCCGGTGCGAGGCACTGGAGGTGGCCGCGCTGGGCGGCCAGGTGGTGGTGGCCGAGTTCGACCGGGAGGCCGGGGCTGAGGTGGTCGCGGCGATCGAGGCGACCGGCGGCCGG
>Ga0164243_10006949_pt1 | contig 17017 bp, 15 predicted proteins | sample OricompcompostOP_FD_108781 | JGI IMG/M metagenome (GOLD analysis project Ga0164243, IMG submission 108781) | Organic Plus compost microbial communities from Emeryville, California, USA - Original compost - Organic plus compost (OP) | ecosystem: Engineered > Solid waste > Mixed feedstock >... | reverse complement strand
CGTCGACCGGTTCGTGCACTCGCTGCCCGAGGGGTACGACACCGTCGTCGACGCCGAGGGCGGCTCGCTCTCGGCCGGTGAGCGGCAGCTGGTCACGATCGCCCGCGCGTTCCTGGCGGCTCCCGACCTGCTCATCCTCGACGAGGCGACCAGCTCGGTCGACACCCGCACCGAGCTGCTGCTGCAGCACGCCATGGCGGCGCTGCGCTCCGACCGCACCTCGTTCGTCATCGCGCACCGGCTCTCCACCATCCGCGACGCCGACCTGATCGTGGTGATGGAGCACGGCCGGATCGTCGAGCAGGGCAGCCACGACGAGCTGCTCGCGGCCGGGGGTGCGTACGAGCGGCTCTACCGGTCGCAGTTCGCCGCCCCGCAGGTCGAGGTCGACCCGGTGTGAGCGGCCCGGTGTGAGCGGCCCGGTGTGAGCGGCCCGGTGTGAGCGGCCCGGTGTGAGCGGCCCGGTGTGAGCGGTGGAAAACCCGTTGTGGCGCCGCTTCGGCCCGGCGTACCGTCGCGGCACACGGGAAAGGAGGTGACCCGAGGAATGGTTTCTTTTCGGACGCGTGAGGTGATGGCGCTTTAGCGCCTACCGCAGACGTGTGGAGGTGCTGAAAATCCAGCGCCGTCACCCGACCCGCAGACGCGCCGGGCTCGTCCCCCGGCTGGCTCCACCCGGAGCACGTCTGCGGGTCGTCTGCGTCCGGGGCCGGGGCTGGGGCTGGGCGTGGGCGGGAGTTGGTGGGCGTACGCCGGCCGGAATAAAGTTGACGGCGACAACCTTGTTGCTGGCAGCGGCACCTCGTTGCCCCTCGTCTGCCTCGTGACCGTCCGTATCGTCGACCGAAAGAGAGCCCGTGACCCAGGACGCCCCGCTCGCCACGCCGCCCGACACCGAGTCGGCGCCGATGACCCACCGCCAGATCCTCCAGGCCCTCTCCGGCCTGATGCTCGCCATGTTCGTCGGCATGATCTCCGGCACCGTCGTCACCAACGCGCTGCCCCGGATCGTCGGCGAGCTGGGCGGCAGCCAGACCGGCTACACCTGGGTCGTGGTCGCCACCATGCTGGCGATGACCGCGACGACGCCCATCTGGGGCAAGTTCGCCGACCTGTTCAGCAAGAAGCTGCTGGTGCAGCTGGCGCTCCTGGTCTTCCTGGCCGGCTCCACCATCGCCGGCACCTCGCAGTCGATGGAGATGCTCATCTTCGGCCGGGTCATCACCGGCCTCGGGGTCGGCGGCACCGTGTCGCTGATCCAGATCATCATCGGCTCGATCGTCCCGCCGCGCGAGCGGGGCCGCTACTCCGGCTACATCGGCGCGGTCTTCGCCCTCGCGACCGTCAGCGGCCCGCTGGCGGGCGGCCTGATCGTCGACAGCCCGCTCGGCTGGCGGGGGTGCTTCTTCGTCGGCCTGCCGTTCGCGGTGATCGCGCTCATCGTGCTGCAGCGCACCCTGCACCTGCCGGTGGTCAAGCGCGAGGTCCACATCGACTACCTCGGCGCGACGTTCATCATGGGCGGCGTCAGCGTGCTGCTCGTCTGGGTCTCGCTGGCCGGCCAGCAGTTCGACTGGGTCTCGGGCACCAGCTTCGGCCTGGTGGCGCTCGGCCTGGTGCTGATCGCCGTCGCCATCGTCGTCGAGGCGAAGGTCGCCGTCGAGCCGATCATCCCGCTGTGGCTCTTCAAGGACCGCACCCTCTCGCTGGCCACCCTGGCGACCGTCTTCGTCGGCATCTCGATGTTCGGCGCGACGGTCTACCTCAGCGAGTTCTTCCAGATGGCCCACCGGATGAGCCCCACCGAGGCCGGCCTGATGTCGCTGTGGATGGTCGTGGCGATGATGGGCCTCGGCATCATCAGCGGCCGGGTGATCACCGCCAACGGCCGCTGGAAGATCTGGCTGGTCGGCGGCATGGTCTCCCTCATCGTGGGCTCCGGTCTGCTCGCCACCATCGACAGCACCACCAGCATCTGGCTGGTCGGCGTCTACATGGCCGTGCTCGGCGCCGGCGTCGGCGCCACCCAGCAGAACCTCATCCTCGCGGTGCAGAACAACGTCAGCCAGGCCCACCTCGGCGCGGCCACCTCGGTCGTCTCGTTCTTCCGCACCATGGGTGGCACCATCGGCATCTCGGTGCTCGGCGCCCTGCTGAGCCGCCAGACGACGGCGTACGTCGAGGACGGCATCGAGCCGCTCGTGCGGAGCGGCCAGGTCGACCCGGCCGCGCTCCAGGCGCTCGACGGCGGCACCGTGCCGCACCTCGACGAGCTGCCGACGCCGCTGGCCGACCTGTTCTCGGCGGCGTTCGGTGACGCGACCGGCCACATCTTCCTGGTGTCGACGCCGTTCGCGGTGCTCGCGCTCGTGTGCGTGCTCTTCATCCGCGAGGTGCGGCTCCGCACCACCCTCGACGACGCCGAGCTCACCCAGCTGCGCGCCGAGCAGCAGGCCGCGGGAGGGAGGACAGCATGACCACCGAGACCTCCGTGGCGGTCCCGGTCGAGACGCTGCGCGCGCTCGAGATGGAGTTCGGCATCCTGATGCGCCGGCTGCGTCGCAAGACCGACGAGCGTGCGCGCCTGGTGCACCCCGACCTCAACAGCGGCAGCTACTTCATGCTCGCCTGGATCGCCGAGGAGGGGCCGGTGCGGGCCTCCGGGCTCGCCGAGATCTTCGACCTCGACAAGGGGGCGGTCAGCCGTCACCTGCAGCAGCTGGTCGAGCTCGGGCTGGTGGCGCGTACGCCCGACCCGGCCGACGGTCGCGCCACCCTGGTCTCGACCACGCCCGCGGCCGACGCCCGGCTGCACGAGATCGAGGACGCCCGCCGCCAGCAGCTCGGCGACCGGCTCGCCGACTGGAGCGGTCCCGAGCTCGAGCGCCTCGTCGCCGACCTGGCCCGCTACAACCGCAGCCTCGGTGACGTGCGCCCCTGCCAGGAGTGAGCCGGGGCTGCCACGCCGCCCGCGGCCCGGCTCCGACTACTCGCGCAGGATCCAGACGGCCGCGTCGGGCGGGAGCAGGCGACCCTCGAGGTCGGTGCTGCTGAGCACCACCTCGCCGGCGGGGAGCTCGACCGGGGCGTCGCCGCAGTTGAGCACGACGAGCAGCCGGCCCCGCGTGAAGGCCAGCACCTCGGGGTCGCCGCCGGTCGCCTCGCCGCGGCTGGGGGAAAGCAGGGTGACCTGCTCGCTGGCGCCGCGGGCGTGCTCGCGCCGCACCGCCAGCGCCCGCCGGTAGAGCTCGAGGGTCGAGCCCGGCTGCCCGGTCTGGGCCGCCACGGTCAGCGGGCCCCAGTCCTCGGGCTGCGGCAGCCAGGGCTGGCCGTCGCGCAGCCCGGCGCCGTCGGAGGGGCTGAAGGCGTACGGCGGGGCCTCGCCCGCCCACGGCATCGGCACCCTGCAGCCGTCGCGGCCGGGGTCGCCGGTCTCGGCGCCGCTGCGGAACCAGGCGGGGTCCTGGCGCAGGTCCTCGGGCACGGACGCCTGCTCGAGCCCGAGCTCCTCGCCCTGGTAGAGGTACGCCCCGCCCGGCAGCGCCAGCATCGTGATGGTGGCTGCGCGGGCGCGGGCCAGCCCGCGCGGGCCGCCGCCGTACCTGGTCGGGTGGCGGACGACGTCGTGGTTGCTCAGCACCCACGTCGGCGCGGCCGAGACGTCGGCGAGCGCGGCCAGCGAGCCGGTCACCACGTCGGCGAACTCCTCGGCCGACCACGTCGCCTGGAGCCAGGCGAAGTTGAACGCCTGCTGCATCTCGCCCGGGCGGACGTACCGCGCCATCGCCTCGGGCGTCTTGGTCCACGCCTCGGCGACCATCATCCGGTCCTGCGGCCGGCCGTCGGGGGAGGGGAGCCCGTCGAGCACCTCGCGCCAGCGGCGGTAGATGTCGTGGACCTCGGGCTGGTCCCACATCGGCTCGTCGTCGTCGACCCGGGTGACCATCATCGCCTGCTCGTCGCCGGAGGGATGGTCGGGCGCCGGCGCGACCCGCTGGTCGCGCAGCGACTCCTCCTTGACCAGCCCGTGCGCGACGTCGACGCGGAAGCCGTCGGCGCCGCGGCCGACCCAGAAGCGCAGCACCTCCTCGAACATCGCCTCGACCTCGGGGTTGCGCCAGTTCAGGTCGGGCTGGCCGGCGTCGAAGAGGTGGAGGTACCACTGGCCCGGCGTGCCGTCGGGCTCGGTGACCCGGGTCCAGGCCGGGCCGCCGAAGACGGAGGTCCAGTTGTTCGGCGGCTCGGAGCCGTCCTCGCCGCGGCCGTCGCGGAAGAGGTACCGCGCGCGTGCCGGGCTGCCCGGCGGGGCGGTGAGCGCCTCGCGGAACCACGGGTGGTCGCTGGAGGTGTGGTTGGGCACCAGGTCGACGATGACGCGCAGGCCGAGCTCGTGGGCGCGGGCCAGGAGGGCGTCGGCGTCGTCGAGGGTGCCGAAGAGCGGGTCGACGTCGCAGTAGTCGGTGACGTCGTACCCGTGGTCGCGCTGCGGCGAGGGGTAGAACGGCGAGATCCAGACCGCGTCGACGCCGAGCTCGGCCAGGTAGGGCAGCCGCTCGGTGATGCCCGGCAGGTCACCGACGCCGTCACCGTCGCTGTCGGCGAAGCTGCGGGGATAGATCTGGTACGTCACCGCCTGACGCCACCACGGCTCGTCGGCACTGGTGGGGGAGGTGCTGGGGGAGGTGGCGGCGGTCGCGTCGTCCGCGGCTGGGTGCTCGGCCATGCCCTCACCCTAGAATGGACCCGTGAGCGACCTCATCGACACGACCGAGATGTACCTCCGCACCATCTACGAGCTGGTCGAGGAGGGCATCGTGCCGCTGCGGGCCCGCATCGCGGAGCGCCTGCACCAGAGCGGCCCGACCGTGTCGCAGACGGTCGCGCGGATGGAGCGCGACGGGCTGCTGACCGTCGAGGGCGACCGCCACCTCGAGCTCACCGAGGAGGGCCTGCGCCTGGCGACCCGGGTGATGCGCAAGCACCGCCTGGCCGAGCGGCTGCTCACCGACGTGATCGGGCTCGAGTGGGAGCTCGTCCACGAGGAGGCCTGCCGCTGGGAGCACGTCATCTCCGAGAACGTCGAGAAGCGCCTGGTCGACCTGCTCGAGCACCCCACCGAGTCGCCGTACGGCAACCCGATCCCGGGCCTCGCCGAGCTCGGTGAGGAGCCCACCGCCGAGAGCTTCATGACCGGTGTCGAGCCGCTGGCGAAGGTCGCGAACCCGATCAGCAGCACCGTGCTCATCCGCCGCATCTCCGAGGAGATGCAGAAGGACGAGTCGCTGATGAGCGCGCTGCGGCGGGTCGGTGCGCTGCCCGACAAGACCGTCTCGGTGGTCACCACCGACGAGGGCATCATGGTCGGCTCCGGCAACGAGACCGCCGAGCTCATCGGCGACGCCGCCGACCACATCTTCGTCCGCCGCCTCTGAGGCCCCGTCGGTCGAGAGCCCCTCGCTGGTCGAGTAACCCGGTCGTTGGTCGAGTAGCCCGCGAGGAACGAGCGGGCGTATCGAGACCACTGCCGCGTGTGCGGCTACTCGACCGATGAGGCCGAGAGCCGCCGCTCGGCGAGCGCGGTGAGGAGCTCGCTCGTGCCGGCGTCGACGGTGAGCGTGGCGAGGTCGTCGCCGCGGGTGGCGCCGCGGTTGACGATGACGACGGGCGTGCCGGCCTTGGCGGCGCGGCGTACGAACCGCAGGCCGCTCATCACCGCCAGGCTCGAGCCGGCGACGAGCAACGCCCCGTCGCGGTCGGCGAGCGCGTCGACCGCCTCGAAGCAGCGGGCCACCCGCTCGCGGGGCACGCTCTCGCCGAAGAAGACCACGTCGGGCTTGAGCACGCCGCCGCACACCGGGCAGTCGGGCACGACGAAGCCGTCGGTCTCGTCGAGCTCGACGTCGCCGTCGGGGTTGATCGTGACGTCGGAGTGGGCCGCCGCCCAGCCCGGGTTGAGCGCGTCGAGCAGCTCCTGCAGCGCGGCGCGCGAGCTGCGGGTGCCGCAGCTGAGGCAGACCACGTCGGCGATCCGGCCGTGCAGCGCGACCACGCGGCGGCTGCCGGCCTGCTCGTGGAGGCCGTCGACGTTCTGGGTGATGAGCAGCTCCGGGTCGATCGCGGCGACCGCACGGTGGCCGGCGTTGGGCACGGCGTGGCCCATCCGGCTCCAGCCGAGGTGGCTGCGCGCCCAGTAGCGCTGCCGCGCGGCCGGGCCGGAGACGAACTCCTGGTAGGTCATCGGGGTGCGGGGCGTGCTCTGCGGCCCGCGGTAGTCGGGGATGCCGGAGTCGGTGGAGACGCCGGCGCCGGTCAGCACGACGAGAGGTCGGGTGGCCAGCAGGTCGAGCGCGGCGTACGCCGGCTCGGTGAGGACCTCCTGGGTCATCCGGCGTACCTGGCCTGCGCGCGGGCGCGCGCCTTGGCGGCCTCGACCTCACGGTCCTTGGGCGGCGCGGTGGTGACCAGGGCGTCGAGCAGGCGCTGGGTGGCCTCGGTGACCTCGGCGACGGCGCGGTCGAACGCCGCCTGGTTGGCCTGCGAGGGTCGGGTCGACCCGCTGACCTTGCGGACGTACTGCAGCGCGGCGGCGGCGACCTCGTCGTGGGTGGCCGGCGGCTCGAAGTTGTGGAGCGGGCGGATGTTCCGACACATGCCTCCAGCGTAAGCCGCGCGAGGAAGAGGGCGGCCGCCTCGGCGGACGTCGCCGGTCAGGGGTTCGCGCCGCCGCGGCCCGGGGGTACCTCGACACCTTGACCGTCACGGTAAAGACGGATCTACAGTGCAAGCGGGAGGAGAGTGACCGGGTGAGCGAGAACCGTCCGGCGGAGCTGTCGCGAGAGGCGCGGGCGCTGCTCGACGCCGTCGTGGCGATCGGCTCCGACCTCGACCTGGCGAGGGTGCTGCGCCGGATCGTGGAGTCGGCCTGCGCGCTCACCAACGCGAGGTACGGCGTGCTCGCCACCGTCGACCAGCGCGGGGCGTTCACCGAGCTGATCACCCACGGTCTCACCCCCGAGGAGCAGGCGGCGATCGGGCGGATGCCGGTCGGGCACGGCCTGCTGGGCGCGGTGCCGCGGCGGCGTACGCCGATGCGGGTCGAGCACGTCAGCCGCCACCCCGAGTCCACCGGCTTCCCGGCCGCACACCCGCCGATCGACCGGTTCCTCGGGGCGCCCGTGCTCGTCGACGGCGTGGCGTTCGGGCACCTCTACCTCGGCGACCCCGCCGACGCGCAGCCGTTCACCGAGCACGACGAGGCGCTGGTCGAGGCGCTCGCGGGCGCGGCCGGCGTGCTGATCGACAACGCCCGCCGCTTCGACGAGAGCGAGCGGCGGCGGGCGTGGCTGGAGGCGAGCGTGCGGATCAACGCCGCGCTGGCGCCCACGCTGCGCACCGAGGCGTCGCTGCAGCGGCTGGTCGAGGAGGTGCGCGACGTCGCCGCCGCCGAGGCGGTGCTGCTGGTGCAGCAGGAGGTCGGCCCGGTCGAGGTGGCGGCCGTGAGCGGCGAGGCCGACGGGCTGCTCGTGCAGCTCGACGAGGAGCTGCGGCGTACCCGCGAGGAGCGGGAGCTGCTCGTCCGGGGCGAGGACGACGGCTCGGCCACCCTGATGCTCCCGATCGCCAGCCAGGTCGCGGCCCCTGGTGTGCTCGTGGTGCACCACAGCCGGCGCTGGGCGGCCCTGCGCGAGATGGAGCGCGACCTCATCGTCGGCTTCGCCGACGGCATCGGGCTCGCGCTCGACCGCGCCGCCGCGGTCCGCGAGCGGCAGGAGCTGCTGCTCGCCAAGGACCGCGACCGGATCGCGCGCGACCTGCACGACCTGGTGGTGCAGCGGCTGTACGCCACGGGCATGCAGCTCGCCGCCGCCCGCAACGCCTCCGACGACGAGCTGCGCCGACTGGCCGCCGAGGCCGTCGGTGAGGTCGACCAGGCGATGGGCGACCTGCGTGCGACCGTCTTCGAGCTGCGTCGCGGCTCCGGGTCGGTGCGCCAGGTGGTGCGCTCCCTGGTGACCGAGTACGCCGACGTGCTCGGCTTCCTGCCGTCGCTGCGGTTCGTGGGGCAGGTCGACACCGCGCTGTCCGCCTCGGCGGCCGACGACCTGGTGCTCACCCTGCGCGAGGCGCTCTCCAACGTGGCGAAGCATGCCTCGGCCACGGCCGTCGCGGTCGAGCTGGAGGCCGGCGCGACCTGGTTCACGCTGCGGGTCACCGACGACGGCGTCGGGCTGGCCCACGCCGGCCCCGACAGCGACGAGGGCGGCCCGGTCGGGGTGACCGGCCACGGGCTGGGCAACGTACGCCACCGCGCGGAGCGCCTCGGGGGCGAGGTGCGGCTGCTGCCCGGGCCCACGGGAGGCACCCGGCTGGAGTGGGTCGTGCCCGCGGTCTGACGCGGGCGGCGCCGCTACTCCGAGCCGACCGGGGCGGAGCTGTCGGAGGCGCCGCTGCGGGGCGAGGGCACGCTGAGCGGCGTCTCGCCGGTCGACCGCCCGGCGGCCTTGAGCGCGAGCAGCGCGGCCTGGGTGCGGTGCTCGACGCCGAGGCGGGCCAGCAGGCCGGTGACGTGGTTCTTCACGGTCTTCTCGGCGAGGTGGAGCTCGGCGGCGATCTGTCGGTTGGTCATCCCCTCGGCGATGAGGGCGAGGATCCGGCTCTGCTGAGGGGTGAGGCTCTCGAGCGCGCCGAGGCTGTGACGGTGCGACTCGACCCGCTCGACCACGCGTGTGGCGACGGCCGGGTCGACCAGGGAGTGGCCGCTGGCGACCAGCCGGATGCCGTCGACCAGCGAGCTGCCGTCGATCTGCTTGAGCACGTAGCCCGAGGCGCCGGCGAGGATCGCGGCCGAGATGGTCTCCTCGTCGTCGTACGTGGTGAGCACCAGGCCCTTGATCCCGGGGTCGACCGCACGCATCTCGCGGCACACGTCGATGCCGTCGCCGTCGGGCAGCTGGGCGTCGATGACCACGACGTCGGGCCTGATCTCGAGGATGGCGGGCAGGGCGTCGGCGACCGTGCCGGCCTCGCCGACGACCTCGAGATCGGGCTCGTCCGCGAGCAGCGCGGACAGACCGCGCCGGACGACCTCATGGTCGTCGAGCAGGAAGACACGCACGGGGGAGGGCACCCGGTGATTCTCCCCCGTCCCGGGGCGGAAAGCGCCATCGGTGGGCGAAGTCAGGACCAAGGTCCTGGTCCGGGACGTCCCGATCGCCGCTGCGCGGGGCGGCGTACGCCGGGCCCGGCCCTCGAGCACTGTCCCCGGCGGCTGGCAGAGTGCACGCCATGACACGCGACTACGACGTGGTGGTGCTCGGTGCGAGCGGGTTCACGGGCGGGCTGACGGCCGACCACCTGGCGGCTCGTGCGCCCGCGGGGCTGCGCTGGGCGGTGGCCGGGCGGCGCCGCTCGGCCCTGGAGGAGATGAGCGCGGAGCGGTGGGGCGGGGTGCCGGTGGTCGAGGCCGACACCACCGACGCCGCCTCCCTCGCCGCCCTGGCGGCGTCCACCCGCGTGCTGGTCACCACGGTGGGGCCCTACCTGCGCCACGGCGAGCCCGTGGTCGCGGCCTGCGCCGAGGCCGGCACCGACTACGTCGACCTGACCGGCGAGCCCGAGTTCGTCGACCGGGTCTACCTCGCCCACCACGAGACCGCCCGCCGCACGGGTGCGCGGATCGTGCACGCCTGCGGCTTCGACTCGGTGCCGCACGACCTCGGCGTCTACCACGCGCTGCGCGAGCTGGCCGGTGGGGTCGACGGTTTCGGGGGCGGGCTGCAGGAGCCGGTGCGGGTGCGGGGCGTGGTGCGGACCAACGCGACGTTCTCCGGCGGCACCTTCCACTCCGCGCTCGGGCAGGTCTCCCGGCCGCGCCAGGTGCGCGAGGCCCACCGGGCCCGCCGCCGCGTCGAGCCGCGGCCGCAGGGGCGCCGGGTGCGCGCGGTCGCGGGGCGGCCGGGGCGCGACCCGCTGCTGGGCTACTGGCTGCTCCCGCTGCCGACCATCGACCCGGCCGTGGTGGTGCGCAGCGCGGCCGCACTGCCGGCGTACGGCCCCGACGTGACGTACTCCCACTACGCCGGCACCCGCACCCTGCGGTACGCCGCGGGCGGTGTCGCCGGCGTCGCGGCCCTGCTGGTGGCCGCCCAGGTCGGCCCGCTGCGCCGCCGGCTCGAGCAGCGGGTGCCGAGCGGGGCGGGGCCGTCGGAGCGGCGGCGTGAGCGGTCGTGGTTCAGCGTCGACGTGGTGGCCGAGACGCCGACGCGCATAGTGCACACCCGGGTCCTCGGCGGTGACCCCGGCTACACCGAGACCGCCCGGATGCTCGGGGAGTCTGCGCTGTGCCTGGCGCTCGACGACAACCCGCCCAGCGCCGGGTCGGTCACCACCGCCGCGGCGATGGGGGAGGCCCTGCTGGCGCGGCTGCAGGCGGTCGGGCTGAGGTTCGAGGTGGTCGCCCGGTCGTCGTGAGGGCGCGGTGAGCGGCCGCGCATGAGGAGGGCGAGGCGGGGGACCGGTGGGGCATGTTGATCGGCTACCACCTCTCCGCCGAGGAGTACCAGCCCCACCAGCTGCTCGAGCAGGCCGTGCTCGCCGAGGAGGCCGGGTTCGAGGCGCTGTGGATCAGTGACCACTTCCACCCGTGGAACAGCGAGCAGGGCCAGAGCCCGTTCGTGTGGGGCATCATCGGCGCGCTCTCGCAGGTGTGCCGGCTGCCGGTCACCACCGCCGTCACCTGCCCCACCGTCCGGATGAGCCCGGTGATCACCGCGCAGGCCGCGGCGACCGCCCACGTGATGCTCGAGGGGCGGTTCCGCCTCGGGGTGGGCACCGGCGAGGCGCTCAACGAGCACGTGCACGGTGACGCGTGGCCGCGGGCCGACGTACGCCTGGAGATGCTCGAGGAGGCGGTCGAGGTGATGCGCCGGCTGTGGACCGAGGACCTGGTCAACCACCGCGGGCGGCACTACACCGTCGACAACGCGACCGTCTACACCCGGCGCGAGACGCCCCCCGAGGTGTGGGTCTCGGGCTTCGGGCCGAAGGCGACCCGGCTCGCGGCGCGCATCGGCGACGGGTACGTCACCACCCAGGCCGACGAGGAGCTGCTCTCGGTCTTCCGCCAGGAGTCGGGCGGCAAGCCCGCCAGCGCGGGGCTCAAGGCGGCGTACGCCCCCACCGAGGAGGAGGGGCTCGACCACGCCCACCGGCTCTGGTCGAACGCCGGTCTCCCCGGCGAGCTCGCCCAGGTGCTGCCGACGCCGGCCCACTTCGAGCAGGCCTCGCAGCTGGTCACCCGCGAGGCGATGGGCAGCTCGATGGTGTGCGGCCCCGACGTCGAGCGGCACATCGAGGCGTTCCGGCCCTACCAGGAGGCCGGCTTCGAGGAGGTGTACGTCGCCAACGTCGGCCCGCACTACGAGGACATGATCCGCACCTTCGGCGAGCAGGTGCTGCCCGCGGTGCGCGAGCTGTCGGGCCAGCAGACGGGCCAGCAGACGGGCCGGACGGGCCGATGAGCACCCTCTCGTGGTGGATGGTGATCCCGGCCGCGGTGATCGTGCTGGTCTGGGCGGGGTGGTACGTCGGCATGTTCGTCGCCGACCGCCGCCGCAGCGGCACCGTCGAGAACGACCTCGAGCGCCTCGAGCAGGACCCCGACGCCGACGACGGGCCCGGCCCCCACCAGCCCTGACCCGCGTCGGCCTCAGCGGACCGGGCAGCCGGTCAGCTCGCGCAGGACGACGACCGGGCCGGGGCGGGCGTACGCACGGGGGTGCCAGTTGAAGCTGAGGTCGTAGGAGAACGCCGGCCGCTCGACGTCCGCGTGGTAGGGCGAGAACGTCGCCCGCACCCGCGACTCCGCGGCGAGCCGCTCGTAGTAGCCGCGCGCCCCGGCCAGCCCGGCGGCCAGGCCGCGGTCGCGCTGGTGGCTGTTGACCATCACCCAGCAGAAGCCGCGCCGGCGGTAGTCGTCGACCAGGCCGGGCGTCAGCGTGGCCTCGTAGCGCTGGAGCGGCGGCCGGACCGGGTACGTCGTGGCACCCAGCGCGTCGAGGTAGTCGGCCGGCACCGCCGGCTCGACCACCATCCGTCGCGGGGCGGGCACCTCCGCCCGCACCCACGCCAGCGCCTGGGTGCGGGTGTCGGTGCGCAGCAGCACCCGGTCGTTGCGGACCGAGTCGGCCAGCGGCTGGGCGAGCAGCACCACGAGGAGCACCGCCCACACGACCCCGGCCGGCCAGGGGCGACCCGCGACCCAGCGGGTGTCTGCGAGCCGGCGGGCGGCGTACGCCACCCCCGCGGCGGCCAGGACCACCAGCGCGGGGTAGGCCGGCAGCAGCCAGCGGGCGAAGAAGCGGTCCTGCCCGCCGAGGTAGAGCCACAGCACGACCGGGAAGGCGAGCAGCAGCAGCGCCCGGGCGCGTTCGCGCCGCAGCAGCACGACCGCGCCGACCACGGCGGCCACGGCCGGCACCACGCCCAGGCCCCACAGCAGGGTCTGGCCGTAGTACGCCCAGCCGACGCCGTCCTGGCCGAGCTTGGGGGTGGCGGCGTGCCCCTGCTGGTTGGCGTACTGCTCCGCGAAGGTCGTCGCGTCGAGCAGGAGGTAGGGGTTGAGCGCGAGCAGCGCGACCACGGACGCCACCCCGGCAGCCGCCAGCCGGGCCACCACCGGCCACCACCGGTCGCGCCGCTCGACCAGCCGCAGCACCGACGCGAGCGCGACGACGAGCGCGAGCGGGGCGGCGGTGTACTTGGTCGCCGCGGCCACCCCGACGGCCGCGCCCGCGAGCACGTACGCCGGCCACCGCCCGCGCTCGTGCACCCGCAGGCAGGCGACCAGACCGGCGGTCACCGGCAGCAGCGTGGGCACGTCGTTGAGCGCCTGGTGGCTGTAGAAGACCGGCAGGAACGCGCAGCCGCCCAGCGCCGCGGCGACCAGCCCGGTCGCGTGGTCGGCGTACGCCCGCCCGGCGCCGTAGAGCAGCGGCACCAGCAGCGCGCCGAGCACCGCCACCACCACGCGCGCCAGCAGCAGCACCGCCCCCGGGTCGGTGTCGAGCAGGTCGGTGAGGTCGCGACCGGGCCAGCGCAGCCGCAGCACCAGGGCGAGCAGGTACGTGAGTGCCGCCGGGTTGTCGAAGTACCCCGGGTTGAGGTCGCCGTCGGCCGCCCGGGCGGCGTGCGGCACGAAGTGCAGCTCCTCGTCGGGGTTGTAGCTGAACGGCAGCCCGTGCCCCGACCCGACCAGGCGCAGGGCCAGCGCGGTCGCGGTCAGCCCGACGACGGGCAGGCCGGTGACCAGGCGCTCGCGGAACACCTCGATGACGCTAGCCCCGGCCGGCGCACCACCGCGGCCGACCGGCCGGGCGTAGCCAGCGTTCACCGGCTCGTCGGCCGCCGGTCAGACCCGCTGCGAGCCCGGGACCGGCCGATCCTCAGGCTCTTCCCAGGCGCCCGTCGCCTGGGGTTCATCCGCAGGGGGTACGAACAGGGCATGGCCGAGGACTGGATCGTGCAGCTCGCGGGGAGCCCGTGGGCGCTCGCGGCGCTGTTCGGCCTCGTCCTGGCCGACGCGTTCCTGGTGGTGCTGCCCGGCGAGGTGGCGGTCACCGCGCTCGGCACGCTCGCCTCCCACCACGGCGACCCCGCCCTGGCGGCTGTGGTCGGCGTTGCGGCGGTGGCGGCCTTCGCCGGCGACGTCGGCTGCTACCTCACCGGCCGGCTGCTCCACCCCGACCGCTGGCGGCTCCTGGTCGCCCACCCACGGCTGCAGCGGGCGAGCGGGTGGGCGGCCCACCGGCTCCGGACCCGTGCGGCCACGGCACTGTTCACCGCGCGGTTCATCCCGTTCATGCGGCTCGCGGTCAACCTGACCGCCGGCGCGAGCCGGGTGCCGCCGCTGCGCTACCTGCCGGTCGCGGCCGCGTCGGCGGGGCTGTGGGCGGCGTACCAGGCCCTCATCGGCGCCACCATCGCCGCCGTCGTGCCGGGCGGCACCCTGGTCGCGGTGCTGCTCTCGGTGGCCGCGGCCGTGCTGCTCGGCTGGCTGACCGACCAGCTCGTCGCGCGGCTGACCGGGCGTGGCCACGAGCCGGAACCGTTCACCACCTCGTCGGAGACGCGTGGGGCGGCGTACGCCGTCGGCCGCGACGATGACCGGTCGTGACCCCCACACCTGACACCGCTGACCTGCTCCGTCCCACCCGCCGCGGCGTGCTCGTCGCCGGCGCCGTCGGCCTCGGCCTGGCGGCCACCGGCGCGCTCGCGGCACCGGCCACCGCCCGCCCGCGGCCCGGCACCCAGCGGCTGCGCGTGGCGACGTACAACATCCACCACGGCGCCGGCCCCGACGACGTGCTGGACCTCGAGCGCATCGCCCGGGCCATCACGGCGATGGACCCCGACGTCGTCGGCCTGCAGGAGGTCGACCGGCACTGGGGTGCGCGCAGCGCGTACGTCGACCAGGCGGCCTGGCTCGCGCAGCGGCTCGGCATGCACCACGTCTTCGCGGCCAACCTCGACCTCGACCCGACCGAGCCCGGCGGCGAGCGCCGGCAGTACGGCACCGCGCTGCTCTCCCGCCACCCGATCCTGGCCTCGCGCCACACCCTGCTGCCGCTCGCGCCGGGCGGTGAGCAGCGTGGCCTGCTCGAGACCACGCTCACCGTGCGCGGCGTACGCGTCGCGGCCGCCGTCACCCACCTCACGCACAACAACAACGCCGAGCGGCTCGACCAGGCCCGCGCGATCGTCGGCATGCTCGGCGAGGCGCCCGAGCGGCGGATCCTCGTCGGCGACCTGAACGCCACCGCCGAGAAGCCCGAGATCGTCACCCTCACCGACGTCCTGCCCGACGCCTGGCGCGCCGGCACCGGCGACGGCTTCACCATGCCGGTCCTCGACCCGACGGTGCGGATCGACTACATCCTGACCTCGCCCGACATCCGGCCCGTCTCCGCCGAGGTGTACGCCGGCGACCCGACCGCCTCCGACCACCTGCCCGTGGTGACCGAGCTGAGCGTGCCGAGGGTCGTGGGCGCCTGAGCCGCGCTGACCCCGCGTTGCCCGGTGAACTCCAGGTATCGCTGCTGCTCACGGCGGGGCGGGTGAGCGCCCCGGGTCGCGAAACGCAGGGAGGTCGTCGGGCGTAACGACGCGATCCCACGCTGGTCGGACCAGTGTTGCCGACTAGGAGGTGTGATCGTGTTCCGTGCTCCCGACGTCCACGAGGTACAGGAGGTCGCCGAGGCCCTCGGCTGCCCGCTCAGCGCCGACGATGCCGCTGTCTACCAACGGCACCTGAGCGAGCAGCTGGCGGACTTCGACGACTTCCTGCAGTCGCAGACCTACGAGGTGGTGCCGCCACGGTTCCCGGGCGCCCGCGAGCCGGGTCGCCGGCCCACCGACGCCGAGGACCCGTACGACGCCTGGACCTGGCGTTGCCGGGTCACCGGCGCGGCCGAGGGGCTGCTCGCCGGCAAGCGGGTCTCGTACAAGGACCACATCGCCGTCGCCGGCGTCCCGATGAGCTTCGGTGCCGCGATGCTGGACGGGCACGTCCCGGACTTCGACGCGACCGTGGTCTCGCGGGCGCTGGAGGCGGGCGCCACCATCGTGGGCAAGAACGTGATGAACGGCCTGTCGGGTGGGTTCGGGTTCGGCGGCGGCACGGGTGACTACGGCCGACCGAAGAACCCGCACAACCCCGACCACCTCACCGGCGGCTCCTCCTCGGGGTCGGCCGTGGCGCTGGTCACCGGCGAGACGGACGTCTCCTTCGGCGGCGACCAGGGCGGGTCGATCCGGATCCCCGCCGCGTGGTCGGGCACCGTCGGGCTCAAGCCCACGTTCGGGCTGGTGTCGCACTTCGGGATCGGCTTCGGCAGCGACCAGTCGATCGACTTCACCGGGCCGATGGCGATGACGGTCGAGGACGCCGCCCGCGCGCTCGACGCGACCGCCGGGCGCGACGGTCTCGACCCGCGGCAGACGGCCCGGATCCCGGAGTCGTACGACTCGCTGAGCCGGCTCGGCGACGGGGTCAAGGGGCTGCGCGTCGGGGTGCTGGAGGAGGGGTACGAGGGTGCCACCCCCGAGGTGGTCGACTCCGTGCAGGCCGCGATCGAGGTGCTCGAGTCGCTGGGAGCCGTCGTCTCCAAGGTGTCCGTGCCCGCGCACCACCACACCGCCCGCGCCCAGGCCGCGCTCGGCGAGGGCAGCCTCGCGGTGCTCGACACCCAGTTCTTCGGGGTGTGGACCAAGACGTACTACCCGGCCGAGACCATCGCCGCGCTCACCGAGGCGCTCACCCACCACGGCGACCAGGTCAACCCGCGCACGGTGCTCTCGCACCTGGCCGCGACCTTCGCCCGACGGACCTGGTCGGGCCGGCTCTACGCCAAGGCGCAGAACATCCGACCCGCGATCACGGCGGCGTACGACGGGGCGCTCGCCGAGGTCGACGTGCTCGCCATGCCGACCACCGTGACCCAGGCACCGGCGTACGTCGCCCCCGAGCCGCACGAGGTGCTCGAGCAGGCGATCCTCGGCTCGCGGGCCGTGCGCGCGACGCTCAACACCCAGCCGTTCAACTACACCGGGCACCCCGCGATCGCCGTGCCGACGGAGAAGCGGGGCGGACTCCCGGTCAGCCTGCAGCTGGTGGGCCGGATGCTCGAGGACGACCTGCTGCTGCGGGCCGCGCAGGCGTACGCCGGCGCCGTGCCGTTCGCCGACCACGTCGCCGTCGGCGGCTGAGAGGAGGGCAGGATGCGTCTGTCGCAGACCGAGATGGACCGGGTGCTCGTCTACAACGTCGCCCAGATGGCGCGGTCGCGGCGCGAGCGGGGTCTCCGGCTCAACTACCCGGAGGCGGTCGCGCTCATCACCGACGAGATGATGGAGCGGGCTCGCGAGGGCTGGTCGTACGAGGAGGTGCGCGCCCACGGCCTCACCGTGCTCACCAGCGCCGACGTGCTCCCGGGGGTCGACGCGCTGGCGCGCGGGCTGG
>Ga0164243_10006948_pt1 | contig 17017 bp, 17 predicted proteins | sample OricompcompostOP_FD_108781 | JGI IMG/M metagenome (GOLD analysis project Ga0164243, IMG submission 108781) | Organic Plus compost microbial communities from Emeryville, California, USA - Original compost - Organic plus compost (OP) | ecosystem: Engineered > Solid waste > Mixed feedstock >... | reverse complement strand
GGCGGCGCCGGCCTGTGGGACACCGCGCCGGTCGACGCCGAGCTGTTCGCGCTGTTCGGGAAGCGCTGAGGCCGGGGCCCGAGCCGGTCGTATTGTCATACGATGCAGTGAGTCCGTTTCAAGGGAGAAACAGCGCAGATGCCTGAGTACGTCGTCACCGGAGTCAACGGATACATCGGCAACGCGGTCGCCGAGAACCTCCTGCGGGACGGGATCGATCCGGGGCAGATCCGCGTCACGAGCCGGAGCGAGGAGCGGCTCGCCGCGTGGCGCGACCGCGGCGTCGGGACCGCGGTGGCCGACTTCGACGACGTCGGGGCGCTCACCGAGGCGTTCCGCGGCGCCGCGCACGTGTTCATGGTCTCGACGCTCTCCGTCGGCCCGCGCCGCAAGCAGCACCACCGGAACGTCGTCGATGCGGCGAAGGCGGCCGGCGTCGAGCACATCGTCTACACCTCGTTCCTCAACACCGAGAAGCCGCACGTCAACTCCGTCGAGGTCGACGACCACAAGGCGACCGAGCAGTACATCATCGGCAGCGGGCTGACCTACAACTTCCTGCGGAACAACCAGTACGCCGACGCCATGGCGGAGAACGTCGCCGCGATCGGCATCACGACCGGCAAGGCGGTCGGCAACTGGGGCGACGGGAAGGTCGGCTTCGTGTGGCGCGACGACGTCGCCGAGGTCGGCGCGAAGGTGCTCCAGGGCGAGGGCGAGCCGAACGTCGGCTACGACGTCACCGGCCCCGAGCTGTGGGGCAACGAGGACGTCGCGCGGATGATCAGCGAGCTCTCCGGCGTCCACGTCGAGGCGGTCGACCTCTCCGACGACGAGATGTACGCGATGTGGGACGCCCTCGGCGTGCCGCGCGACTCCTCCGGCGACTTCTCGAAGTCGCCGGTGCCGTGGGCGAGCGACGGCCTCGTCACGTTCGGCCAGATGATCCGCAACCACTACCTCGAGGTGACCACGGACGTCGTCGAGCGCTTCACCGGGCACAAGCCCCGCCGGCTCTACGACCTCATGGTCGAGCGCCGCCCCACCTGGCCGACCGCCCCCGCGGCGCAGGAGGCCTGAGGCATGGCGACGCCGGACGAGCACGAGGTCGTCATCGTCCAGTACGGGACGCGCCAGGGGCACCGCGCCGAGGTGTACCTCAACTACGGGATCTACGGGCAGCCGGACGGCCCGATCGGGATGGACTACTTCGTCTGGATCGTCCGGAACGCGCAGACGACGATCCTCGTCGACGTCGGCTTCTCCGAGGTCGGCGGCATCCGGAACCGGAAGCGCAGCTGGGTCAAGGCGCCCGAGGAGATCTACGCCGCCCTCGGCATCGACATGGACGCCGAGCAGACGATCGTCGTCACGCACGCCCACTACGACCACATCGGCAACCTCGCGAAGTTCCCGAGGGCTCGGATCGTCATCGCCCAGTCGGAGTACGACTTCTGGACGAGTCCGATGGGCCGCCGAGCGCAGTTCGCGTGGTCGACCGAGGAGGAGGAGATTGACGCGCTCCGCGCCGCCTACGAGGAGGGCCGGGTGACGACGTTCAGCGGCTCGCTCGAGCTCGCGCCCGGCGTCGAGCTCATCGAGATCGGCGGCCACACCCCCGGCATCAGCGTCGTGCGGGTGCAGACCTCCGACGGGCCCGTGCTGCTCGCCTCGGACACCGTCCACTACTACGAGGAGTACGAGGACGACCTGCCGTTCGCGTTCGTCGCCGACCTGCCGCGGATGTACGGCGGCTTCGACACGATCCGCGGCATGGTCGCCGCCGGCGCGGTCCGGCACCTCGTCCCCGGGCACGACCCGGACACGCTGCGCCGGTTCGCGCCGGTGACGGAAGGACCGCTCGCGGGCATCGCGGCGACGATCGGAGAGGCAGGCAAGTGAGCGAGCGCATCGGCTTCATCGGGCTGGGCAACATGGGGGGCCGGATGACCCGCCGCATCGTCGACGGCGGGGAGCCGGTCCTCGGCTTCGACATGAACGCGGCCGCCGTCGAGGCGGCCGGTGCGAAGCTCGCCGGCAGCGGCGCTGAGGTCGTCGCCGGGTCGGACGTCGTGCTCCTCTCGCTGCCGGACAGCAAGGTCGTCGAGCGGGTCGTGCTCGACCCCGCGTTCCTCGCCGCGCTGCGTCCCGGCATGGTCGTCGTCGACCTCTCGACCGCCGCGCCGAGCTCGACGCAGCGGATCCACGCGAGGCTCCAGGAGTCCGGCGTCGAGTACATCGACGCGGGCATCTCCGGCGGCGCGGCGGCGGCGGAGAAGGGGACGCTCACGCTCATGGTCGGCGGCGACGCCGCCGCGCTGGAGCGGGTGAAGCCGATCATGGCTCACTTCGCGACGAACGTCTTCCACATGGGCGCGTCCGGCTCCGGGCACTCGACGAAGCTGCTCAACAACTTCCTCAACGCGATCGCGCTCTCCGCGACCGCCGAGGTCATGGTCGCCGCGAAGAAGGCCGGCCTCGACCTGCAGACCGTGCTCGACGTGCTCAACTCGAGCTCGGGCGTCAACTTCGCGACGCAGAACCGCTTCCCGAAGATCATCCACGGCGACTACCTCAAGGGCGGCCTGACGAACGCGCTCATGATGAAGGACGTCGTGCTCTACGTCGACCACCTGCACGAGCTCGGGGTCACCTCGCTCAACTCCTCGGCGCCGGTCGCGAGCTTCGGCCTCGCGATGGCGCTCGGCTACGCGAACGAGATCAGCAACACCGTCGTCGACGCGATCGGCGACGTCTCCGGCCGCATCCGCCTGCACGACGGCGAGCAGCAGGCCTAGGACCGGACCAGGACCGCACGAGAGAAGACGGAACGACAGGACACATGGACGACACGACGACGCGCAAGGAGACCTTCGAGGCGGGCCTCGCGAAGCGGAAGCAGGTGCTCGGCGACGAGCACGTCGAGCGCTCGCTCGGGCAGACCTCCGAGTTCGCGCGACCCATCCAGGAGCTCGTCACCGAGTACTGCTGGGGCGCGATCTGGACGCGCGACGGGCTGCCGGACAAGACCCGCAGCCTCATCAACCTCGCGATGCTCTCCGCGCTCAACCGCGGCCACGAGCTCGGGGCGCACGTCCGCGGCGCGCTGCGCAACGGCGCGACGGTCGAGGAGATCCAGGAGGTGCTCCTCCAGGTCGCGATCTACGTCGGCGTCCCCGCCTCGCTCGAGTCGTTCCGGATCGCCGAGGCGAAGATCGAGGAGATGAAGGCGGCGGGCGAGCTGTGAGCGCGACCGGAGGGAGCGGAACCGGCGTGGCGGGCATCTCGCAGCGGGTCGCGTTCATCGGCCTCGGGAACATGGGCACGCCGATGACGACGAGGCTCGTCGCGGCCGGGGTCGAGGTCGCCGGCTTCGACGTCGCGGAGGCGGCGCGCGAGCGCTTCGCCGCGGTCGGCGGCAGGCCCGCGGCGAGCGCCGCCGAGGCGGTCGACGGCGCCGACGTCGTCATCACGATGCTCCCGAACTCGGACGTCGTCGAGTCGGTCCTCGCGGACGTGCTCCCGCATGTGCAGCCTGGGGCGCTCGTCGTCGACATGAGCTCCTCGGAGCCGCTGCGCACCCGCGTCCTCGCCGGCGCGGTCGCCGCCGCCGGCGCGCGGCTCGTCGACGCGCCCGTCTCCGGCGGCGTCAAGGGCGCCGTCGCCGGCACGCTCGCGATCATGGTCGGCGGCGCGGCGGAGGACTTCGCCGAGCTCGAGGAGCTCCTCTCCGTCCTCGGCAAGCCGACGCACGTCGGCGCGATCGGCGCCGGCCACGCGCTCAAGGCGATCAACAACCTCATGTCGGCGATCCACCTCTGGGGCTCGAGCGAGGCGATGCTCACCGGGATCGCGTTCGGCCTCGACCCGCGGATCATGCTCGAGGTCATCAACGCGTCGAGCGGGCGCAGCGGCTCGACGCAGCTCAAGTGGCCGAACTTCATCGTCCCCGAGACGTACGACTCCGGCTTCTCGCTCGGGCTCATGCTCAAGGACATGCGGATCGCGACGAGCCTCGCCGGCGAGCTCGGGATCCCGCACGAGTTCGGGGACGAGGCGGTCGCGCACTGGGCCAGGGCGAACGCCGACCTCGGCGGCACCGCGGACCACACCGAGGTCGCCCGGTGGCTCAAGGCGCACACGCCCGCGCTCGCGGACCGCCCCCTGAGCGCCCAGGCGCAGGAGCCGCGGAGCGAGCCGAAGGGAGACCAGCCATGAACGAGGCCGCGCGCGAGGCGATCGAGGCGCTCGACCCCGCGTTCCTCGCCGCCTACGACCGGCTCGAGGACGCGCCGAAGCGCACCCGCGCCCTCGACGAGAAGACGCAGGCGCTCGTCCGCCTCGCCGTCGACGCGAACGCGACGCACCTCCACGTCCCCTCGATCCGCCCCGACGTCGCCGCCGCGCTCGACGCGGGCGCGAGCCCGGCGGAGATCATGGGCGTGCTCGAGTGCTGCGCCACGCTCGGCATCCACGCGATGAACATCGGCGTGCCGATCCTCGTCGACGTCCTCGAGAAGGCCGGCATGCGCGGCGAGGCCGGGCCGCTCACCGAGTACCAGGAGCGGGTGAAGGCCGACTTCACCCGCAAGCGCGGCTACTGGAACGCGTTCTGGGACGAGATCCTCGAGCTCGCGCCGGAGTTCTTCGACGCGTACACCGAGTTCTCCGCGGCGCCATGGATGGCCGGCGCGCTGAGCCCGAAGGTCATGGAGTTCATCTACATCGCCTTCGACTTCTCGGCGACGCACCTCTACACGCTCGGCGGCCGCGCGCACATCGAGAACGCGATCCGCTACGGCGCGACGGCGCAGGAGCTCGTCGAGGTGCTCGAGATCGCCGTCACGCTCTCGATGCACGCAGTCACCGAGGCGGCGCCGATCCTCGTCGAGGAGAGCCGCAAGCGGGGACTGCTGTGAGCCTCGTGTCGCGCGGCCCGGCGGACCGCGCCGAGGCGCCCGAGCTCGACCCTGCGGTCGTCCGCCGCCTCCGGGACGCGGTCGGCGACGACGCCGTCTTCACCTCGCGCGAGGACCGCGACGACTACCGCGACCCGTACTGGTACGTCGAGGACCGCTCCTACGACTCCTCGGCGGTCGTCTACCCGACGTCGACCGAGCAGGTCCAGGAGATCGTCCGCATCGCGAACGACGTCCGCATCCCGGTGTGGACGAGCTCGCAGGGCCGCAACTACGGCTACGGCGGACCGTCGCCGCGCGTCAAGGGCTCGATCCTCATCAGCTTCCGCCGGATGAACCGGGTGCTCGAGATCAACGAGAAGCTCGCGTACGCCGTCGTCGAGCCGGGCGTTCGGTGGCTCGACCTCTACGACGCGATCGAGGCCGGCGGCCATGACCTCATGGTCTCCGTCCCCGACCTCGGCTGGGGCTCGGTCATCGGCAACACCCTCGACAGCGGCGTCACCTACCTCCCCCTCGGGATGGACTACCAGGCGCCGACCGGCATGGAGGTCGTCCTCGCCGACGGCTCGCTCCTGCGCACGGGCATGGGCGCGCTGCCGAACTCGCAGTCCTGGCACGTCTACAAGCGCGGGCTCGGGCCCGTCCTTGACCCGCTGTTCGTCCAGTCGAATCTCGGCATCGTCACGCGCATGGGCTACTGGCTTATGCGCAAGCCCGAGGCGTACGCGCCGCTCTACCTCACCGTCCCGAAGGACTCGCAGCTCGAGCAGGCGATCGACATCACCCGGGAGCTGCGGCTGCAGGGCGTCATCCGCGGCGTGCCGGTCATGCAGAACACGATCACGCTCGCCTCCCACTTCCCGGAGATCCTCGGGAAGATGCGCGCGCACGAGGGGACCCTCTCCGAGGAGCAGCTCCAGGAGATCGCCGACTCGACCGGCGTCGGCCGCTGGGGGCAGCGCACCGCCGTCTGGGGCGACCGCGCCGTCGTCGAGCACCACGTCGCCCGCATCAAGGAGGCGTGGAGCGCGATCGAGGGCAGCCGGGTCGACGAGTACGGGCTGTACACGAAGGAGAACTGGGGTGACATCCACCACTTCCTCGAGAAGGTCCAGGCGGGCATCCCCAACCTCGACATGCTCGAGGGCCGCCCCGACGACATCGGGCACATCGGCTTCTCGCCGGTCGTCCCGCTCGAGGGGACGAAGGTCCGGGAGGTCGTGAACCTCCTCAAGCGCATCGCCGAGGACGAGGTCGGCGTCAACTTCGTCGCCGGGCTGTGCACGATCAGCGAGCGCTCGACCGTGCTCGTCTCGGGCCTCAACTTCTCGACCGTCGACGAGGAGAGCTGGCGGACCGCGTTCGACGCCGTCAAGCACATGGTCCGGGAGGCGGCGAAGCTCGGCTACGGCGAGTACCGGGCGCACCTCGACTTCATGGACGAGGCCGCCGAGCAGTACTCGTTCGGCGACCACGCGTACCGGCGCTTCGTCGAGCGGATCAAGGACGCCGTCGACCCGAACGGGATCCTCTCACCGGGCCGCCACGGGATCTGGCCGCAGGCCAGCCGGAACCGGTAGACAGGACATTCGGAACCCACCACCACTTGCATCCAATGGAGGAGCGAAGACATGGGAGCAGCACCTGCAGAGGCCGTCGCCGAGCTCCGCTCGAAGCTGAGCGCTGACGCGGTCGTCTACGAGCGAGGCCAGGACGGCTACGCCGAGGAGGCGGCCGGTTACAACGCGGCGTCGAAGATCGACGCGGACTACGTCATCGGCATCGCGAACGAGGACGACGCCGTCGCGGTCGTGCGCTTCGCGGCCGAGCACGACTTGCCGATCACGATCGCCGCGACCGGTCACGGCCAGTACCGCCCGATCACCGAGGGCGTCTACCTGCGCACGCACCGCCTCGACAAGCTCGAGATCGACAAGGCCGCGAAGACGTTCACCGTCGGCGCGGGCCGCCGCTGGTTCCAGATCCTCCCGGCGATCCGCGAGGCCGGTCTCCTCGCGGTGACCGGCTCCTCGCCCTCCGTCGGCATCATCGGGCTGACCATGGGCGGGGGCGTCGGCCCCCTGTCCCGCAAGCTCGGCATCGCCGCCGACCGCATCCTGCAGTACCACGTCGTCACCGCCGACGGCGAGCTCAAGGTCGTGTCGAAGGACTCCTACCCGGACCTGTTCCAGGCGCTCAAGGGCGGCAAGGTCGGCCTCGGCCTCGTCACCGAGGCGACGTTCGAGGCGCTCGAGATGGAGCACGTCTACGGCGGCGGCCTGTTCTTCGTCGGCGACTCGATCGCGCCGGTCTACCACGCCTGGGTCGACTGGACGAAGACGCTGCCGGTCGAGGCGACGACGTCGGCGAACATCGTCCGCTTCCCCCCGGTCGGCGTCCCCGAGAACTTCGCCGGGAAGACCGTGCTCCACATCCGCTACGCCTACGTCGACCCCGAGGCCTCCGACGAGGAGCTCAGGGAGCGCGGCGAGGCGCTCATCGCGCCGATCCGCGCCGCCGGGGAGGTGTACGAGGACACGCTCACGCTGCTCGCCGCCGACGAGCTCGGCCTCATCCACCTCGATCCCGACGGCCCGCTGCCGATGGCGGTCGCCGGTCGGGGCCTCGTCGACATCGACCACGAGTTCGCCGACGTCCTGCTGTCCTTCGCCGGCGACGGGAAGGACATCCCGTTCGTCGCGACCGAGGTGCGGCACTGGGGTCACGGCGGCGAGATCGAGCGCTCCTACGCCGAGGGCTTCAACTCGTTCGGCGGCGGCGCCCAGCCGTACCACCTGCTCACGATCGCGACGCCGGTCGAGGAGCTCTTCGCCGAGGCGTTCCCCGCGGCCCGCGACGCGTTCTACCCGGCGCTGGCGAAGTGGTTCGGCACCGAGACGAATTACAACTGGGCCGGGTCGCCGGACGACGAGATGTGGAAGCAGCTCTGGTCGCCGGAGGTCGCGCAGCGGCTCGAGGCGGTCCGCGCGAAGTACGACCCGAACCACCTCTTCGCGACCGGGCACTGACGTGACCGCCGTCGCGGGGAAGGTCGCCGTCGTCACCGGCGGGGCATCGGGAATCGGCTGGGGCATCGTCGAGGCGCTCATCGAGGCCGGCGCCGCGGGCGTCGTCGTCGCCGACATCGAGGAGGGCGCGCTCGAGACGGTTCGTGAGCGAGCGACGCGAGACGAAGGGCCCGTTCTCGAGACCTTCCGCTGCGACGTCGCCGACGCCGAATCGGTCGAGGCGCTCAAGGACTTCGTCCTCGGGCGCTTCGGCCGCGTCGACATCGTCTGCCTCAACGCGGGGGTCGGGCCGTCCGGGCGCATCCGGGATCTCACGCCCGCGGACTGGAAGTGGATCCTCGGCGTGAACCTCTGGGGCGTCATCAACGGCGTCACGACGTTCCTGCCGGTCCTGCTCGCGAACCCGGATGGCGGGCACATCGAGGTGACCGGCTCGAACTCCTCCTTCGTCGCGCTGCCGGGCATCGGCTCGTACAACGTGACGAAGTACGGCGTCCGCGGCCTCGTCGAGACGCTCGCCGTCGAGCTCGAGCAGGACGGCGCGAACGTCCACGTGACGCTGCTCGCCCCCGGCTTCGTCGCGACGAACATCGGGCGCAGCTCGCGGAACCGTCCCGAAGGCCTCGACGGCGCGCTCTTCGACTTCGACATCCGCTCGATCGAGGACGAGGTCCCCGGGGGCATGCGGTTCATCGAGCCGATCACGGCCGGGCGGATCGCGGTGCGGTCGATCGAGGCGAACGACCTCTACGCACCGACCCACCCCGACCTCTGGCCGCAGGTCGACGCCTGGCAGCAGCGGGTCCGGGCGGCGTACGAGAAGTATCCGGTGATGGAGGACGCATGACGGACATCAGGGGCAGGGTCGCCGTCGTCACCGGCGGCGCCTCCGGGATCGGGCGCGGCATCGCCGAGGCGCTCATGGAGGAGGGCGCGAGCGTCGCGATCGCCGACATCGAGCTCGGCGTCGCGGAGGCGACGGCCGCGGAGCTCAACGCGGGCGCGGCGGCCGGCGCGGATCGAGCGGCCTCGGAGGGCCGCGGCGAGGCCGTCGCGAAGGCCTTCGCCGTCGACGTCTCGAAGCCCGAATCCGTCGAGGCGCTCAAGGACGCGGTGCTCGCCGAGTTCGGCCGCGTCGACATCGTCGTCAACAACGCCGGGGTCGGGCCGTTCGGCCTCATCAAGAACCTCACGCTCGCCGACTGGCAGTGGGTGCTCTCGGTGAACCTGTGGGGGGTCATCCACGGCGTCACGACGTTCCTCCCGGTGCTCCTGGCGAACCCGGAGGGCGGCCACATCCTCAACACCGGATCGGTCGCCTCCTTCGCCTCCGCGCCGTCGGGCGGCATCTACAACGCGGCGAAGCACGCCGTCGCGGCGATCACCGAGACGCTCGCGCTCGAGCTCGAGGCGGAGGGCTCGAAGGTGCACACGACGCTGCTCGCGCCCGGCACCGTCTCGACGAACATCGGCACCTCCTCGCGCAACCGCCCGCCGGGGCTCGAGGGCGCGCTCGAGGACGTCGACATCTCGAAGGGCGTCGCGAAGGACGCGCGGTTCATTCGCCCGATCACCGCCGGCCGGATCGCCGTCAGGGCGATCCGGAACAACGACCTCTACGCCGCGACGCATCCCGACTGGTGGCCGCTCATCAAGTCGCGGCAGGAGCGCATCGAGGCCGACTGGCTCAAGTACCCCGTGATGGAGGACACCGAATGACGATCCGCGGACGCGCAGGGGTGCTGCGCGCGATCAACGAGCCCTTCTCGATCGAGGAGGTCGAGTGGCTCACCGACGACCCGAAGCGGGTCATCGTCAAGACGCACGCATCGCCGTTCTGCTCGACCGACGTGAAGAACTGGAAGGGCCAGCTCTACAAGATCCCGCCGACGATCCTCGGCCACGCCTCGATCGGCGAGATCGTCCACCTCGGCGCCGACGTCGAGGGCTTCGAGGTCGGGCAGCGGGTGTCCGTGCCCGGCACGCCCGAGTGCGGCCACTGCTACTACTGCTCGATCGGCGAGCCGTGGCAGTGCGGCGAGCTCTTCGACCTCGGCGGCATCTACCCGGACATCGCCCGCGGCGACGACGGCGCGCTCATCTCCTGCGCCGGCTGCGTCGGCGGCTACGCCGAGTACATGTCGATCTCGATGAACCAGATCTTCCCGCTCCACTCCGATCTCGACTCGGTGACGCTCTCGATGCTCGGCTGCGGGATCACCGCGGGCGTCGGCTCGATCTTCAACGTCGCCCGGGTCCAGCCCGGCGAGTCCGTCGTCATCGTCGGCGCGGGGCACCTCGGCCTCTGGGCGCTGCAGGCCGCCCGGCTCGCTGGCGCCTCGCGGATCATCGTCGTCGAGTGGCACGAGGGCCGCCGCCGGCTCGCGGAGCAGCTCGGGGCCGACGCGATCGTCGACCCGGGCTCCTCGTACGAGCTCAGCGACGAGGCGGTCGCCGAGGTGAAGCGGCTCACCGGCGGCCGCGGCGCCGACGTGGCGCTCGAGGCCGCGGGCCCGACCGCGGCGCAGCGGCTCGCGCTGCTCGCCTCGCGTCGCGGCGGGCGGGTCGTCTACACCGGATTCGAGATCGGCGGCGCGCAGCTGACGATCCCGCAGGTCGAGACGGCGCTGCAGTCGAGGCAGATCCTCTCCTCGCAGAACGGGCAGGTGCACATGCGCTCGGACCTCCAGCGCTACACGGAGATGATCGAGCGCGGCCTCATCTCCGCCGAGCACATCGTCACGCGGACGTACGACCTCGCCGAGCTCGACCTCGCGCGCGACCGCTCCGGCTCGCTCGACGACACCTGCGGGATCATCGTCTTCGACCACTGACGGCCGCCTTCGCCCCGCTTCGGACAGTTGCCCGTTCCGGGGCAGTATCCGCGTGCCGACTGCCCCGAAACGGGCAAGTGTTCGGGGCGGGCGGGTGCGGGCCTCGGCTCCGGTGGTCCCGGCGGGTCGTCAGGCGGTGCGGTAGCGGGCGGGCCAGACGCCGTGGCGGCCGGGGGAGAGGATCCCGTTCGGGTCGACGGCGTCCTTGATCGCCGAGACGAACCGCTTGTACGCGTGGTCGCCGAAGCCGTACTGGTCGGAGGCGAGGTCCATGAAGTCCAGGTGCGCCCGGTACTCGCCGTAGCCCTGCGCCGAGAGGGACAGCAGCAGGTCCTTCGCCGTCTCGAACGCGGCCCTCACCGAGGCCTCGTCGTGCCGGTTGAACGAGAGCGAGGACACGATGATCGCGGAGCGGTCGTTCGTCGGGAAGATCGCGCAGACATAGTTCGCGCCGGTCGCGGCGATGACCTTCTCCTTGATCTGGTTCGAGACCTTGACGATCTCCTCGCCGATGAGCGGCACGACGGGGGAGAAGCCGACGTGGCCGACGAACTCGGGCATCCGCTCCATCATGTCGAACGAGGGCACGCCCGCCGAGATCCGGTCCATGAAGCCGGCCGTCTGGAGCTCGTGCCAGTTCTCCGCCGTGTACGTCTTCCACCGGTCGACGCGGCCGCCCTCGACCGCGGCCCACGCCTCGCGGATCCGCCGCTCGTGGATGTCGAGGACCTCCGGCTCGCCCCACAGCGCGGTGCGCACGCCCCAGCGGCCGATGCCGGTCGAGTCGGCGAGCTCGTCGAGCCGCTCCTCCGACCAGGTCGCGTCGGCGCCGGGAAAGAGTCCCATGTGCTCGGGGAACTGCGTGCCCATCGTGATCGTGTTCTGCACGTTCGGCACGCCGCGGACGATGCCCTCCTTGCGGAGCTCGCGGATGATGTCGAGCGCCTGGGCGAGCTGGTGATCGCGCGGGATGCTCAGGTAGAGCGGCGTGTACGCCTTCGGGCGCTTCATGAGCCAGACGCCCATCTTGACGACGATGCCGAAGTTCCCCTGGGTGAAGAGCGGCTCGATCGTCGGCCCGAGCCCGCGCTTGTAGAGGTGGAACGACGGGTTGCCGTCCATCGCGCCCATGCCGGTGCGCAGGAGCGAGCCGTCGGCGAGGACGACCTCCATGCCGCACGGCGCCATGAAGTCGCTGCCGAGCGGCAGGTACGTCATGCCGTTGTCGAGCGAGTTGCCGATGACCGAGCCCCAGCCGATGTCGGGGACGGAGAGCAGGAGCTCGTCGCCCTGGGCGTGGAGCACGTCGTAGAGGTCGAACCAGCGAACGCCGGGCTCGACGACGGCATAGGCGAGCTCGGTGTTCACCTCGAGGACGCGGTTCATCCGCCGGAAGCTGATGAGCACCGAGCCCCGGACGCGCGGGCTCGGGCCGCCGTAGCCGTTGTTCCGCCCCTGGCTGGAGGCCCAGAGCGGGACGCCGTTCCGGTTCGCGATCCGGACGATCTCCTGGACCTGCTCCGCGCTTGACGGGAAGACGACGAGGCTCGAGTCGTAGCTGCGGTCGCCGTGGAACCAGTACGGGTCGCGGTACTCGTCGCGCTCCTCGTCGGTGACGAGCGCGTTCTCTCGTCCGACGACGGCGATGAGCTCGTCGCGGACCGCATCCGGCAGGACGAACGCTGGGGCGTCGACGACGCTCATCCGCCGATGCCGTTCAGCTCGGCAGCCTTCGCGTACTCCTCCTCGGAGACCTCCTCGAGCCACGTCGTCGCGCCGAGCGTGATCGCCGTGTGCCCGCAGAGCGACTCCTGCGTGCCGCCGTGCCAGTGGCGCTCGCCCGGCTCGATGTAGACCCAGTCGCCCTCCTTCATGAGGCGAGGGACACCGTCCCCGCCGGCGACATAGCCGCGTCCGAGGAAGACCCGGAGCAGCTGGCCGTGCTCGTGGACGTGCCAGTAGGTGCGGCCGCCCGGGGTGAACGTGACGTTGTTCACCTTGATGGCATCGGAGTCGACGATGACGCCGTCCTGCCACACCACCCCGGTGAAGGTCTTCTCGGCGGGGTTGGACGGGTTGCCTGCACGGCCGCTGACGATGCGCATTGGGATCGCTTCCTTCTCGAACGACGTTGTCGGAGATTGTCTGACGATATCCTAGTCACATCGGATAGTTGTTACAGCTATTACTACCTGCTACCCTCGTCCCAGGACTTCCTGCGGCAGTTCGAAGGAGAGCGCCATGATCATCGCGATCGACCACTCGGTGACCCGACTCGGCACCGTCGAATCGCGGGTCACGCCGGACGAGTTCAAGGCCGCGTTCCGGCACCACCCGGGCGGCGTCGCACTCATCACCGCCGTCGGGGCGAACGGGCCCGTGGCGATGACCGCGACCTCGGTCGCATCGGTGAGCGCCGACCCGCCGCTGCTCGTGTTCTCCGTCTCCGAGCTGTCCTCGAGCCACCCGACGATCGTCGGGGCGGACACCGTCGTCGTCCATCTGCTCGGCGGCAAGGACCGGCACCTCGCGAAGCTCGGCGCGACGAGCGGCATCGACCGCTTCGCCGACAAGAGCCTGTGGCACTCGTTGCCGACGGGCGAGCCGGTCTTCGAGGGGACGCGCTGGATCCGCGCCGCGATCGTGAGCCGGGTCGCGGCGGGCACGGCGACGCTCATCATCGCCGAGGCGCTGGAGACCGACCTCGGCGCCGAGCCCGGGGAGGGCCTCGCCTACGTCGACCGCACGTGGCACCGCCTCGGGGAGCACTCCCGCGTCGAGTAGGCGTCGCGCGCGGCGTTCTCCCGACACTTGCCCGCTTCGGGGCAGTAGCGCCGGCGGCACTGCCCCGAAGCGGGCAACTGTTCGGAACGGGGGCCCGAGCAGAACCTCCCGCACGTCGCGGAAGCAGGGATTCCGCGCCGCGCGGCGCAGCATCGCGCGCGGCCTGAGCCGCTTCGGGAGAATCGTCCCGTGTACGGGGAGCGGCTCGAGCGCTGGAACCGCATTGCGGACTGGCCGCTCATCGGCGCGGCGATCGTGTTCCTCATCGCCTACGCCGTCGAGATCCTCGGGCCGCAGACCGACCCGCTGCAGTCGATCATCGGGATCGTGCTCTGGATCGTCTGGGCCTTCTTCGCCGTCGACTACATCGTGTCGCTCGTCCTCGCCGAGCATCGCGGCCGGTGGTTCGTGCGACATCTGCTCGACCTGCTCATCGCCGTGCTCCCGATGCTCCGGCCGTTGCGGCTCATGCGCTTCCTCACGATCCTCGCCATGGTCCAGAAGGGGGCCGGCAGCGCGCTCCGGGGACGCGTGGCCATCTACGCGGTCGGCGCGACGGCGCTGACGATCTTCGTCGCCGCGCTCGCCGTTCTCGATGCCGAGCAGGGCGCACCCGGCGCGAACATCTCCGACTTCGGCGAGGCGATCTGGTGGGCGTTCACGACCATCACGACGGTCGGCTACGGCGACTACTACCCGGTCACCGTCGTCGGCCGCATCGTCGCGGTCGCGCTCATGGTCGGGGGCATCGCGCTCATCGGCGTCGTCACCGCCACGCTCGCATCATGGCTCGTCGAACGCGTCGCCGCGGACGCCGACAGGCGGAAGGCGGCGTCGGCGCGCCAGGTCGCCGAGCTCGGCGCGGAGATCTCGGCCCTCCGAGCGGAACTCGCCGAGCGCGGCGGCGCTACTCGAGCAGGTTCCGCCTCGTGACCTCGGCGATCGCGCTCCAGTCGTAGTCGGCCATGCCCTCCTCGAGGGCGCGCTCGTAGACCGCCTTGAGCGCGGGCAGGGTCGCCGGATGCGTGCCGGTCATCTCCGCGACCTGCTCGGCGAGGCCGAGATCCTTGCGCCCGAGCGTCATGGTGAACGCCGCCGGCTGATAGGACTGCGTCGCGATGATCGGGCCGTACACGGTGTAGGCGGGGCCGCCGACGAACGAGGCGTTGAGCAGCTCGACGAAGAGTCCCGGGTCGACGTCGAGACGCTCGGCCATCGCGATCGTCTCGCCGAGCGCCTGGTGCGCGTGGATGAGGACGTAGTTGCACAGCGCCTTGATCGCGTTCGCGACGGACGGCGTCTCTCCGAAGCGCCAGGTCTGCTTCCCGAGGACGGCGAAGAACGGCTCCGCGGCGGCGAGGACGGCATCCGGCCCGGCCGCGAGGATGTTGAGCTGCCCCGACTCGGCCACCGCCGGACGGCCGAGGACCGTCGCGGCCGCGTAGCCGACGCCGGCCTCGGCGAACCGCTCCGTCAGCTTCGTCGCGAAGGCCGGCGAGATCGACGCCATGTTCACGTGCGCGGTCCCGGGGGTCAGGCTCTCGGCGGTGAGGACCGCGTCGACCGCCGCGTCGTTCGCGAGGATCGAGAACGACAGCGGTGCGGCGAGCGCGTCCCTCGCCTCCGGCGCCTCCTTCGCGCCCGCGGCGACGAGCTCGGCGACCGGCTCCTTCGAGCGGTTCCACACGAGCACCTCGTGTCCCGCGTCGACGAGCCGCTTCGCCATCCGGGAGCCCATCTCCCCGAGGCCGATGAAGCCGATCGTCGCCATCAGGCCTCGCCCCTTCCCCAGATCGTGTTCTTGTGCGACTGCGAGTCGCGGTTGAGGTTGAGCGGGCCGTCGATCGTGTAGTAGCTGCGGCCGGCGACGATGAGCTCCTCCGCGGGGAACTTCGTGATGACCTCGCAGCCGTCTGCGGTCACGACGACCTCCTCCTCGATGCGCGCCGCGCCCCAGCCGTCCTTCGACGGCCAGTACGTCTCGAGCGCGAAGACCATGCCCTCCTCGAGCGTCTCCGGGTGGTCGAACGAGGTGAGCCGGCTGAAGATCGGCTTCTCCCAGATCGAGAGACCGACGCCGTGTCCGTACTGGAGCGCGAACGCCGCCATCTCGTCCGCGAAGCCGAACTCCTCCGCCTTCGGCCAGACGGAGACGATGTCCGCCGTCGTCGCGCCGGGCTTCACGAGCGCGATCGCGCGGTCCATGATCTCGCGGCAGTACGTGTACGCGTCCTTCTGCGCCTGGCTCGCCGAGCCGACGGCGAACGTCCGGTAGTAGCAGGTGCGGTAGCCGTTCCAGCTGTGCAGGATGTCGAAGAACGCGGGGTCGCCGGGCCGGATGATCCGGTCGGAGAAGACGTGCGGATGCGGCGAGCAGCGCTCGCCGGAGATCGCGTTGACGCCCTCGACGTACTCCGAGCCGAAGTCGTACAGCGTCTTCGCGACGAGGCCCACCGCCTCGTTCTCGCGGACGCCCGGGCGCAGGAAGCGGTACAGCTCCTCGTATGCGCCGTCGACCATGGACGCGGCCTGGGTGAGCAGGCGGATCTCGTCCGGCGTCTTGATCCGGCGGGCCTCCATGAACACCTGCTGGCCGTCGACGACCTGGATGCCCTCCTTCTGCAGGGCGAACAGGACGGGGAGCTCGATGACGTCGACCCCGAGCGGCTCGTTCTGCAGGCCGAGCTTCTCGAGCTCGCGCTTGATCTTCCGCGCGACGTCGCCGGCGAGGTCGGCGTCCGGCGGGAACGCGCCGCGCAGCGTCGAGATGCCGGCCCGGGCGCCCGACTCGAGGCGAGGCCGCTTCGCGCCTTCGTGCGGTGCGTTCGGGTCGGCGTCGAACTCCTGCGTCGTGACGTCGAGCCAGGGGTTGTAGAGCGCATGGTGCTTCGCGGCCGAGCCGAAGTCCCAGACGATCGGGTCGGACTTGCGGGTGACGAGGCAGAACCGGATGAGCTTGTCCATCGCCCACGTGCCGATGTGCGTCGCGCTCGCGTAGCGGATGTTCGAGAAGTCGAACGCGAGGACGGCGCCGAGCGAGGACTCCTCGAGCTTCTCATGCAGCCGCGCGAGGCGGGCGTCGCGGAGCCGGTCGAAGTCGACCCGCTCCTCCCAGTCGACGGCGTTCGTCCCGGTCGATCCGGTGCTCTTCATCGAGTCCTCCTGCGTCCTCAGCACTCGGGGCGGCCGCACCGCCCCGTACAGCCGAGCTTAACGTGTATCCTCGCGGCACGGCGATCGAAGCGGGAGCACGGATGGCGGCGGAGAGCATCGGAGCTCATCTCAGGGAGGCGCGGACGCAGCGCGGCCTGAGCCTGCGCAGCGTCGCCCAGGCGCTCGGCGTCTCCGCGAGCCTCATCTCCCAGGTCGAGACGGGCAAGACGCAGCCCTCGGTGTCGACGCTCTACGCGATCGCGAACCACCTCGGCGTCTCGCTCGACGAGCTCCT
>Ga0164243_10006947_pt1 | contig 17017 bp, 17 predicted proteins | sample OricompcompostOP_FD_108781 | JGI IMG/M metagenome (GOLD analysis project Ga0164243, IMG submission 108781) | Organic Plus compost microbial communities from Emeryville, California, USA - Original compost - Organic plus compost (OP) | ecosystem: Engineered > Solid waste > Mixed feedstock >... | reverse complement strand
CGGTTCGGCTCACAGGGCCGGGTTCGGTGCGATTCGGCTCACAGCGCCGGTTTCGGCGCGGTTCGCCTCACAGCGCCGGTTTCGGCGCGGTTCGCCTCACAGCGCCGGTTTCAGCGCGGTTCGGCTCAGCGCCGTGCGCGGCCCCGCTCGTCGTGGACCAGCTTGTCGAGTTCGAGTTGGACCAGTTCGCCGTCGAGTTCGTCGTCCCGCTCCGGCGGTGTCGTCCGACGCTTCGCCTTCGCCGGTTGCCGGTCGGCGGCCGGGTCCTTCTCACCAGCCGGTTTCTTCGCCCCGGCCGTGTTCTCGCTCGCCGTCGGCTGTTTCCCGCCCGCGGGTTTCTTCTGGTCCGCGGATTTCTTCTCGGCGGTGCCCCCAGCAGGAGTTTCCGGCTTGAAGACGTGGGTGCGGTAGGCCCAGAACCGGAACACCGTGCCGACCGCGATGCCCAGGAAACTGCAGACGTTGAGCACGACGAAATGCGTCGAGTTGAAGCCGTACTTGGCCATCGCCACGAAGGCCGTTTCGATGACCAGCCCGATCGCGTTGAACAGGAAGAACAGGCTGTATTCGCGTCGCAGCGTCGTCTTCGGGCGGTGCCGGTAGGTCCAGTACCGGTTGAGGAAGTAGGCGCAGGTCGCGGCGACGACCGTGGCCGCGGCCTTGGACTTGACCTCGGCACCGGCCATGATGGGCAGGAGCAACAGGAGGTTGAAGACCCCGAAGTTCACGCCGAGGTTGATCAGGCCGATGGTGCCGAATTTCGCCATCTCGTCGGTGATCGCGTGGAACCGCTGCGGCACGCGACGCAGGATGGTGCGCCTCGTCGCGGCGGCCCCGTCGATGGCGCGCCGACGCAGTCGGTCCGCCTGGGCGCGCCAGCCCTGCCGGCGCGTCGGTCGAGGCGTCGGGCTGCTCCGTACGGGTGTGCGCTTCATGGGAGCGGGCGCGGGGCGCCGGGCAGGACTGTTGGTTCGCTGTCCGTTGGCACCGCGTTGCGCGTTGTTCACCCGCGGCATGGTGCTGCCACGGGTGGCTGTGGCGCGTGCCGGTTTCGCACTCGCCTGTTGGATGCGCCCGCGTCCAGCATCATGACCAGCGAGCATTAGCCACCATCCGCGTGATGTTCGGGCCACGTCCGCACCCCGCCACAGTACGCGGCCGAACGTCGCTGATGTTGGTGAACCAAGATGGATCTTGCCAAGATCACATCACGACTCGATTGCCGCCTGGGTACGGAAGACAAACCTCCGATAGGCCCAGAAACGGAAGATCGAGGCCAGACCCACTCCGACCACCTTGCCGGAGATGTTGTCCGCCAGTGGTGAGGCGAAGACGGGCCAGTAACTTCCCAGCACATCGTTACTGACCCACAGGCAGGCGGCGGCGATGCCGATGCCCACGAGATTTACCCCGAAGTAGAGGCTGTACTCCCTGGTCATGCCTGACCGCTCGCGGTGTCGCCAGGTCCAGAAGCGGTTGCCGATGAACGCGCACGTCGCGGCGATGACGGTGGAGATCGTCGAGGCCAGGATGGCCGCGTCGGTGCGGGCCAGGATGATATTGAAGATCGTGATGTCGATGGCGTACGAGACGGCACCGACGACGCCGAACTTGCCCATCTCACGGAAGAGCCCGACGAACCGCGCGACCAGACCGCGCAGGTGCTGCACCAGGCCGCGGGCGGGATGTGCCGTGGCGGATTGAGCCGTCAGCGCGGGTGGTGTCACACGCCGAGCCTACCGGTGCTGGCCGAGGCTCGCCGGGCCGGCCACGGGACGCGCGCACGGGTAGCAGATCCACCCCGGTGAGCGGGCGCGGTCGGCGCACAGCGCGCTTGTGCACTATTTCACCAGCGATGACGGTCCCCGCGCCGCAGTCGCGGGCCTACCCTGACGGCATCCCCAGTTTTTCTCGTCACCGCTCGGCACCGAGCGGCCGGTCGGTCTATCCCCGTGTCGTGGGCGCCGGACGGATGCCGGGACATGCGGGGCAACAGGTCAGAGTCGACCGAAGGAGACAACACCATGACTGCGCTGGCCGATCCGCACGCCGTCGGCGATACCGCCCCCACCCGCCACGCGCGGTTGCTCGCCTGGGTCCAGGAGGTGACCGAACTGACCACGCCCGACCGGGTGGTGTGGTGTGACGGCTCGCGGGCGGAGTGGGACCGCCTCGCGGCCGAGCTGGTGGCCAAGGGCGCGCTCGTGCCCCTCGACCCGGTGCGCAAGCCCAACTCGTTCTGGGCGCGGACCGACCCCTCGGACGTGGCGCGGGTGGAGGAGCGGACGTTCATCTGCTCGGTGGACCCCGCCGACGCCGGCCCGACGAACAACTGGATGGCCCCGGCGGAGATGAAGGCCATCATGACGGAGCTGTACCGCGGCTGTATGCGCGGGCGCACGCTCTACGTGATCCCCTTCTGCATGGGCTCGCTCGAGGCCGAGTCGCCGATGTTCGGCGTGCAGATCACTGATAGTGCATATGTCGTTATGTCGATGCACATCATGACCCGGATGGGGTCCGCCGTGCTGGAGCGGCTCGGCACCGACGCCCCGTTCGTGCCGGCCCTGCACTCGGTCGGCGCCCCGCTGGAGCCGGGCCAGCCCGACGTCATCTGGCCGTGCAACGAGACCAAGTACATCTCCCAGTTCCCGGAGACCCGCGAGATCTGGTCCTACGGCTCGGGCTATGGCGGCAACTCCCTGCTCGGCAAGAAGTGCTACTCCCTGCGGATCGCGAGCGTGATGGGCCGTGACGAGGGCTGGCTCGCCGAGCACATGCTCATCCTCAAGCTCACCTCGCCCGAGCAGCAGGTCCACTACATCGCGGCGGCCTTCCCCTCCGCCTGCGGCAAGACGAACCTCGCCATGCTGGAGCCCACCATCCCCGGGTGGAAGGTGGAGACCCTCGGCGACGACATCGCGTGGATGCGGTTCGGTGAGGACGGTCGGCTCTACGCCACCAACCCGGAGTACGGCCTCTTCGGCGTGGCGCCCGGTACGGACTGGAAGACCAACCCCAACGCCATGCGCACGCTCGAGCGGGGCAACTCGCTGTTCACCAACGTCGGTCGCACCGATGACGGTGACGTGTGGTGGGAGGGGATGGGCGAGCCGCCGGCGCACCTGATCGACTGGCACGGCAAGGACTGGACGCCCGACTCCGGCGAACTGTCCAGCCACCCCAACTCCCGGTTCTGCACGCCGATCACGCAGTGCCCGATCCTCGCGCCGGAGTACCACGATCCGAAGGGCGTGCCGATCTCGGCGATCCTCTTCGGTGGTCGGCGCAAGACGACGATCCCGCTGGTGACCGAGGCCCGGGACTGGGTGCACGGCGTCTACCTGGGGGCCACCCTGTCGTCGGAGACCACCGCCGCCGCCGTGGGTCAGGTCGGTGTCGTGCGGCGTGACCCGATGGCGATGCTGCCGTTCATCGGCTACAACGCGGGCGACTACTTCAACCACTGGATCGAGATGGGCAAGGGCGTGAGTGACACCGCGCTGCTGCCGAAGATCTTCTACGTGAACTGGTTCCGCCGTGGCGAAGACGGCCGCTTCCTCTGGCCCGGCTTCGGCGACAACTCTCGGGTGCTCAAGTGGGTCGTCCAGCGGCTGGAGGGTTCGGCCGAGGCGATCGAGACCCCGGTCGGCATGGTGCCCACGCCGGAGTCGCTCGACCTTGAGGGTCTGGACATCTCGCGGGAGGACATCGAGGCCGTGCTGCGCGTCGATGTCGACGAGTGGCGGGCCGAAGTGCCGGCGATCACCGAGTGGTTCGCCAAGTTCGGTGACAAGCTGCCCGGCGTGTTGTGGGCCGAACTCGACGCGCTCAAGGCGCGGCTCGGGGTGAGCACGGACTGACCGGGCGGAGGGCACCTGCGCTGCAGGTGCCCTCCCCGGCCGCTCGCCTCGCCCGGGGGACGCTGGCGCCCCGGCTCCGCCTTGTTACTTTCCGTCACGGTCGTAAAGCGGGAAACCGACACCACAAGGAACGCGACGAGTCACTAGGCTACGCAGGGTGAGGTCGCTTGAAGGTTCGTCGCGCAACCAGGGGTTGCTCCGGCGATCACTGCGCCGGTTGAGGGCCGTGCCCTGGTTGGGGCCCCGCGACGGCTTCGTCCGCACCGCCCTGCTGCGAATCTACGAGAGCCGGGTCTGGGTCGGCCTGGAGGGCAAGCCGTTGCCTCGCCACGTCGGGGTGATGTGTGACGGCAACCGGCGCTGGGCGCGGGAGATGGGTTACGTCGACCCCAACGACGGCCACCGGGTCGGTGCCGCCAACATCAAGCGGCTCCTGGAGTGGTCGGACCAGGCGGGCGTCGAGCACGTCACGCTCTACCTGCTCGCCACCAACAACCTCAGCCGCCCGGCCAAGGAACTCGACCCGCTGCTGCAGATCATCGAGGACCTCGCCAACGAGCTGGCCGAGGACGGCAACCCGTGGCAGCTCAAGATGGTCGGTGCGCTCGATCTGCTGCCGGCCCACCACGCCAACGCCCTGAAGGCGGCGCAGGAGCGCACCCGCGACCGCAGCGGCGGGGTCAAGGTCAACATGGCGGTCGGCTACGGCGGTCGGCGGGAGATCACCGACGCGGTCCGGTCCCTGCTGCACGAGCACGCCCGTAACGGCGGCACCATCGAGGAACTCGCCGAGATCCTCGACGTCGACCACATCGCCGAGCACCTCTACACCAAGGGCCAGCCCGACCCGGATCTCGTCATCCGTACCAGTGGTGAGCAGCGACTCTCGGACTTCCTGCTCTGGCAGAGCGCCCACTCGGAGTTCTACTTCTGCGACGTGAACTGGCCCGGGTTCCGGCGGGTCGACTTCCTGCGCGCCCTGCGCAGCTACGCCGACCGCCAGCGCCGCTTCGGTGCGTAGCCCCGAACAGCGTCACAGTGGGGCGTAGCCCCGAACAGCGTCACAGTGGGCGCTGTTGGCGCGTTGGTCGGGCATGGACGGTGCGTTGGTGCTCGCGATGATCCTGCTGCTGGTCGTCTCCGGCTATGTCTCCGGTCGGGTGCACGGGCAGTACGGCTACCGGATGGGCTATCGGCTCGGCTATCGCCAGGGCTTCGTGGACGCGGGCCGCGGCGGCCCGACGCCGGTCAGGCCCGCGCCGCCGGCCCGCGATCCGGGCACTCGGGGCGGACGGGGCGAAGCGCCGGTCAGCATCCTGGCCCGTCACCGCGCCCGGTCCCGGGTCGCGTCCCAGGACGCGGACGGTTAGGACCATGTGCGGTGCTCATCTCTGGCCCGTCTGGCGTGATCAGGTTAGCGTCTTGCGTGTAGTCGGGGACTTCCCGCTACCCGAGGCCCGATTCGAGAACGGGGCTTCACCCAGCCCCGCCGGAGCTCCTCGTGGGGACTGGGCCTGGGCCGGTGCAACCGCGGCCGCAGGGTGTGCGGTCGCCGGAGCAGCCTGTGACCGAAGAGAGCAACAGCAAGGCTCGTCGCCGTACGGCCCCGACCACCTCCGACGATTCCCGGGTCGTCCCGCTGCCGCGACGCAACAGCCGTACGGGAGCCAGTGGCCGCGCCGCCGCCGCGGGCCGGGGCACGCGGACCAGCCGGCGGGAGCCGGCGCAGGACCACAAGACCTTCGTCCTCGACACGTCGGTGCTCATTGCCGACCCGCGGGCGCTGCTGCGTTTCGCGGAGCACGAGGTGGTCCTGCCGCTGGTGGTGATCAGCGAGCTGGAGGGGTTGCGCAACCATCCCGAGGTCGGTGGTTTCGCTCGCCACGCCTTGCGGATCCTCGACGACCTGCGGGTCGAGCATGGTCGGCTGGACCGCCCGCTGCCGATCAACGACCAGGGCGGTGTGCTGCGGGTCGAACTCAACCACGCGGATCAGTCCGCGTTGCCGGTGGGCTTCCGGGCCGACACCAACGATGCCCGGATCCTGTCGGTGGCGTTGGGGCTGGCCGTGGAGGGCCAGCACGTGACGCTGGTGACCAAGGACATCCCGCTGCGGGTGAAGGCAGCGGCCGTCGGCGTGGTCGCGGACGAGTACCGGCACGGCCAGGCGAGCGACCCCGGCTGGACCGGCACGGCCGAGCTGGAGATCAGCGACGACGAGCGCAACCGCCTGTACGCGGGCGAGGCGGTGGACCACCCGGCGGCCAAGGACCTGCCCTGCCACACCGGCCTGGTGCTGCACTCACCCGCCGGCTCGGCGCTGGGCCGGCTGCACCCCGACAAGCTGGTCCGGCTGGTGCGTGGCGACCGGGAGGCGTTCGGCCTGCGGGGCCGCTCGGCGGAGCAGCGGATGGCGCTGGACCTGCTGCTGGACGACTCCGTCGGCATCGTCTCGCTGGGTGGTCGGGCCGGCACGGGCAAGTCGGCGCTGGCGCTGTGCGCCGGGCTCGAGGCGGTCATGGAGCGGCGGCGGCACCGCAAGGTGGTCGTCTTCCGGCCGCTGTACGCCGTCGGCGGGCAGGAGCTGGGTTACCTGCCCGGTTCCGAGGCCGAGAAGATGTCGCCCTGGGCGCAGGCCGTCTACGACACCCTCGGCTCGGTGGTGCACGAGAACGTGATCGAGGAGATCGCGTCGCGCGGGTTGCTCGAAGTGCTGCCGCTCACGCACATCCGGGGACGCTCCCTGCACGACGCCTTCGTGATCGTCGACGAGGCGCAGTCCCTGGAACGCGGGGTGCTGCTGACCGTGCTGTCCCGCATCGGCCAGGGGTCCCGGGTGGTGCTGACCCACGACGTGGCTCAGCGGGACAACCTGCGGGTGGGTCGGCACGACGGCATCGTCGCGGTGATCGAGGCATTGAAGGGTCACCCGCTCTTCGCACACGTCACGCTGACCCGGTCCGAGCGGTCGCCGATCGCGGCGATGGTCACGGACCTGCTCGACGAGCTCCCCGACTAGGTCTCATTTACCCCTTTTGGGTGTGGGTGTCATCACACAATGCCCATCTCGGCGCGCCGTCGTGCGCCGAGATGGGTGAGGGTGTTTGGGCTGCGGCGCGGGTCCTGCTTCCCCCGGACCCTGGTCGCCGCGTCCTGTTCCCGGCGAGAGGAAAGCCTGGTGGTCCGGCCACGCGCTCAGAGGTCACGTGCCCACGGCAAGGCGGTGCGGGTCTCCCCCGTACCGCGCCAGCGGGTCTCGGAAGAGCAGACCCAGCTCACCCCGGAGGTGTCCAGCCACCGCCGTCCGCTGCGGCGCTTCCAGGTGGCCGCGACGTTCGTCCTCGTGCTCGGCGCCGCCACCGGCTCCTACTCCGTGTTCGGTGACCGGGAGGCCGAGCAGCCGCAACAGCCCGCGCTGACCGCCGAGATCGCCGCGTCGTTGCCGTTCGACGACATCTCGCGGGAGATGGCGCAGGCGCGGGCCATGGCGAAGGCGAAGGCGGAAGCGGCCGCCGCGGCGGAGGCCGAGCGGGTGCGCAAGGCCAACGAGGTGGCGAAGAAGCAAGCGGAGGCGGCGAAGAACGCGACGCTTCCGGTGCCGTCGTCCTGCGCCGAGTACACGGGCAATCGGGCGCTGGGCTGCGCCATCCTGCTGGAGGTCGGGTTCGGCCTGGACCAGATGCCGTGCCTGGAGCAGATGTGGACCAAGGAGAGCAACTGGCGGGCGGAGGCGCACAACTCCTCGTCGGGCGCGCACGGCATTCCGCAGGCGCTGCCCGCGGAGAAGATGAAGTCGTACGGCGCCGACTACCTGACCAACCCGGTCACGCAGATCCGCTGGGGTCTGGACTACATCCGCAACCGCTACGGCACGCCGTGCCAGGCATGGTCCTTCTGGCAGTCGCACCACTACTACTGATCGTCTCGTCTGCCGATCTGCTCGGTGGCGGTCTCCCTTTCCGGGGTCGGCGCCGACTAGCCTGTAGCCATGCTCGAGGTGGATCTGGCGATCGTGGGGGCCGGCCCGACGGGCCTCTTCGCCGCGTACTACGCGGGGTTTCGAGGCTTGTCGACGGCTGTCATCGACGCGCTACCCGAGCCGGGTGGTCAGATCACGGCCATGTACCCCGAGAAGGTCATCTATGACGTCGCGGGGTTTCCGGCGATCCGTGGCCGGGAGCTCGTGGCGAACCTGGTCGAGCAGGCGGCGCCGTACAACCCGCGTTACCTGCTGGGCGTCCGGGCGGAGCAGCTGAGTTACGGTGCCGACGGCCGCCCGGTGCTGGCCCTCGGCGACGGCGAGTCGCTCACCTGCGGCGCCGTCCTCATCACCGGCGGTCTGGGCAGCTTCACCGCCCGACCCCTGCCCGCCGCGGAGTCCTTCCGGGGCACCGGGATCGTCTTCTTCGTCAAGCAACTCGACGCGCTGGCCGGTCAGGACGTGGTCATCGTCGGCGGTGGTGACTCCGCCTTCGACTGGGCGCTGGCCCTGCAGCCCATCGCGAAGTCGGTGACGATGATCCATCGGCGGGACAAGTTCCGCGCGCACGCCGCGACGGTCGCCCGGGTGCAGCAACTGCCGGTGCAGATGATCGTCAACGCCGAGGTCAGCGCCATCCTGGGCGACGGCCGGGTCTCGGCGTGTGAGGTCACGGTCCGCGGCGAGCCGCCCCGCATCGTGCCGGCCGACACGGTGGTGGCGGCGCTCGGCTTCACCGCGGACCTCGGGCCGCTCGCGGACTGGGGGCTGACCCTCAATCGGCGGCACATCGTCGTCGACTCCACGACCGCCACCAACCTGCCCCGGGTCTTCGCCGCCGGGGACATCTCGGAGTACCCGGGCAAGGTGCGGCTCATCGCGACCGGCTTCGGCGAGGCCGCGACCGCCGTCAACAACGCCGCCGTGGCGATCGATCCCTCGGCACACCTCTTCCCCGGTCACTCCTCCGACGTGGGCTGACCCGGCGCGAGGTCGGGGCGGGGCAGGCCCACGTCGTCGCCGAGCGTGGCGATCTGATGGGCGAACCAGGCGTCCCGGTCGCCGATGACGCCGTCGTAGTGGCCGAACAGCTCGAAGCTGATGGTGCCGAAGAGCTCGGTCCACAGCATGAGGCCGCGAACCATGCCGTGCACGGTCACGCCGGGAAAGCTCGCCGCCGCGAGGCGCGCCAGCTCGTCAGCCAGCGCCGGGGGGAGTCGGGGGCCGTCCGGGCGGCGTAGTGCGCCCGCCGCGGCGGCGTCGACGAGGACGCGGCCGAGCAGGTTCGCCACCCGCGTCGCGGGACCGATGGTGTCCTGCGGGGCGTGGTAGCCGGGCACCGGGCTGCCATAGATCAGCGCATATTCGTGCGGGTTGGCCCTGGCCCAGTCGCGGGTGGCGTGGCAGATGGCCGCGAGCCGGCCCCGGAAGTCGGTGCGGTCCACGGCGGCCTCAGCCTGTTCGGCCGTCTCGCCGAGCCCGTTGTAGGCGTCGAGGATCAGCGCGGTGAGTAGCTCGTCGCGGCTGGCGAAGTAGCGGTACACGGCGGACGAGACGAAGCCGAGCTCGCGCGCCACCGCGCGGAGGGAGAGGCTCGCGGCCCCGTGCTCGGCCAGGTGTCGCCGGGCGGTCCGCTTGATCTCGTCCGCCATGGCGGCACGGACCTTGGCACGCACCTGGGAGCGGGCGCGCCGGGCGGAGGGTTCGGTCATGGGGCCAGTATGCCAGCCGGCGAGAGCACTGCTCTTGACAAGAGAGCAGTGCACCAAGAGACTGGGCTCTTGTAGAGAGCACTGCTCTCAATCTATGAAGGGGGAGGCCATGGGACGCCACGTGATCGTCGGCGCGGGGCCGGTGGGGACGGCGACCGCCGCGTGCCTGGTCCGGCAGGGACACGAGGTGCGGGTCGTGACCCGCCGTGGCGCGGGACCATCCACAGTGGAGCGTGTGGCGGCCGACGCCACCGACCAGGCACGGCTCACCGCGCTCGCCGCGGGCGCCGATGCGCTGTACAACTGCGCCAACCCGCCCTACCACCGCTGGCCGCAGGAGTGGCCGCCGCTGCACGCGTCCCTGCTCGCCGCCGCCGAACGCACCGGCGCGGTCCTGGTGACGGCGAGCAACCTCTACGGCTATGGGCCGGTCACGGGTCCGATCACCGAGCAGACGCCGCTCGCCTCGCATCACCCGAAGCTGCGGATCCGGGCGGACATGTGGCGCGATGCCCTGCGGGCTCACCAGGCCGGGCGGGTCCGCGTCACCGAGGCCCGGGCGAGCGACTACCTCGGCCCCGGCGCCGCCTCGCTGTTCACCACCGTCGTCCTGCCAGGGGTGCGTCGCGGGCGGACGGTGGCCGTACCGGCGGCGTTGGACGCGCCGCACAGCCACACGTTCACCGGGGATGTCGGCGTCACGCTCGCCACGCTCGCCACCGACCCCCGGGCGTGGGGTCAGGCATGGCACGTGCCCACGCCGGCCCCGCTGACCCTGCGCGAACTCGCCGTGCGGGTGGCGGAACTGCTCGCCGCGCCCCCGCCACGGCTGCGCACCATGTCACCGGCGCTGCTGCGGCTGGCTGGGCTGGTCAACGCGGAGGCGCGCGAGTTCGTCAAGGTCCGGTACCAGTTCGACCACCCCTGGGTGCTCGACTCGTCGGCCGCGCAGGCGACGTTCGGGCTGACGCCGACCTCCACCGACGACGCGCTGCTGGCGACGATCGGGTAGCGGTCAGGGCAGCACGGGGTACAGGGCGAGCGGTGCCGGTCGGGCGGAGGCCGGCGCCACGACCGTCACGACGGCGCCGAAGTCGCGGTAGGTGGTGGTGAGCGGCGCCGCGGGGTATCCGGCGATGGCCGGCATCTGCATGACCGTCTTCACCACCCGGCCCTGGGCGTCGAGGGTGGCGGTGAACGGCACGATCCGGTCCTGCGCCGACAGCTTGGCCAACTCCCGCGCGGGCAGCGCGACCGGGGCGGACCGGGTGATGTCGACCGTCCCCCGGATCTCGGTGGCGCTGACGACCTCGGCGGTCACCACGCCGGCGACGTACGACTCCACGGTGGACGAGTCGGGGCCGGGCACCAGCGAGGCGGACAGGCCGTCGGGGTTGAGCCGGCCCGGGTCGACGAGCAACCAGCCGTCGCCCACGTCGGCCAGTCCCGGGATCAGCGGGCCGAGCAGCCCCAGATCGAGCCGGGCATAGACGGTGTTCTCGACCCGCCGGATGTTCGCCTTGATGACCAGGCCGGCGCTGCTGACCGTGACGTCGCGTTCGGCCCGCTGCCCCGAGGCGTCCCGGGCACCCTGCCCGGTGAGCAACTGGCCGTACGTGACCTCGTACCGGAAGCTCTGGCCCGCGGTCGCCGCGGCGGCCGCGTGGAGGATCTCGATGGCCGTGGGCGCCGGGGGCGTGGTCGGGGCGGCCGGTGGCGGCGTCGCGGTGCCGCAGGCGGAGACAGCGAGAAGCAGGCCGGCGAAGACGAGACCGAAGCGGGTACGGATCACGCGGCAGAGCCTACGGAACCCGCAGTGCTCCGGCCAGCACGGTCAGGTCGTCGAGCGTGGCGCGGCCGACCACCACGATGGTGCGTGCCGCCGTCGTGCTGACCAGCGCGCGTTCGTCCCCGCGCACGATCGACGAGGTCCAGGCCTGGCCCGCGACCGACACCTCGCCCTGCGGCCGGGTCTCGTTGCCGAGTTCCTGCGCCAGCAGGTCAGCCGCGGGTGCGTTGGACAGCACCAGCTGTACGCCGTCGCCGGTCGGGGTCAGGTAGCCCAGCCGGAGGGTGCCGACCTCGCCGGCGCGGCGGAAGGACGCGGAGACCACCCGCCAACCCTCGGGCAGGTCCCGGGGCACCACCACGTCGAAGAAGTCCGCCGCCCGCGCGTCCGCGATCGCCTGGGTCGGGTCGATGACGGTCGCGTCCTGGCTTCCGCACGCCTTGAGCAGCGCGCCGATCACGAGGATCGGGATCATCAGCACCGCCAGCGACCGGAACATGTCCCGCGCGCTGTGGCTGCGGCGCATGTTCGCCGGCACGGGCCCCGGGGCGGTGGCGGCGGTCCCGGCGGCGCCGGTCTCGGTGGTGGTGGTCTCGGAGGTGACGGCGTCGGACACGTCCTCCATCCTCGCCCATCGCTGGCGCGCCGTCCGCACCGGTGTGCGTCGAGTGCGGGAATCCACACGCTGCGCAGCGAGCCAGGGGCGTGGCGAGGGCAGGGTGGGACAATTGGCACCTGCCGTTGACCGTGCTGACGATGGAGGAACCAATGACGCAGCCCCGTCGTACCGAGGATCTGGACCGGAACCTGGCCCTGGAGTTGGTCCGCGTGACCGAGGCGGCCGCGATGGCCGCGGGTCGCTGGGTGGGCCGAGGGGACAAGGAGGGTGGTGACGGCGCCGCGGTCGACGCCATGCGCCACCTCATCAACTCACTGCCCATGCGCGGCACGGTGGTGATCGGCGAGGGCGAGAAGGACAACGCCCCGATGCTGTACAACGGCGAACGGGTCGGCGACTGGAAGGGCGGCCCCGAGGTCGACGTGGCGGTGGATCCGATCGACGGCACGACGCTCATGAGCAAGGGCATGCCGAACGCGATCGCGGTGCTCGCGCTGACCGAGCGGGGTGCGATGTTCGATCCGTCGGCGGTGTTCTACATGGAGAAGCTCGTGGTCGGTCCCGACTGCGCCGACGTGATCGACATCGAGGCCGGGGTGACCGAGAACCTGCGCCGCATCGCGAAGGTCAAGAACTCCAGCGTCTCCGATGTCACGGTGTGCATCCTCGACCGGCCACGGCACGCGGAACTGGTGCGGGAGGTGCGCTCCACCGGCGCGCGGATCCGGTTCATCAGCGACGGTGACATCGCCGGCGCGATCAGCGCCGCGCGCGAACAGTCCGAAGTGGACTGTCTCATGGGGATCGGGGGCACCCCGGAGGGCATCGTGGCGGCCTGCGCCCTCAAGTGCATGGGCGGCGCGATCCAGGCCAAGCTGTGGCCGCGCGACGAGCAGGAGCGGGAGAAGGTCATCGCCGCCGGCCACGACCTGAGCCGGGTGCTGTACACCGATGATCTGGTCACGGGGAACAACGTCTTCTTCGCCGCCACCGGGGTCACCTCGGGCGACCTGCTCAAGGGCGTGCGCTACCGCGGCAGCGGCGCCTACACCCAGTCCATCGTGATGCGCAGCAAGAGCGGCACCATCCGGATCATCGATTCCTTCCACCGACTGGAGAAGCTGCGCAACTACTCCATCGTGGACTTCGACGGTCAGTTGCCCGACCAGCCGATGGGCGACGACGAAGCCCTGCCCACCGCCTGATGGCGCGAGAGGCTGCCGTGCCCGGCACCCGGGTGGCGACCCGCAACGCACGCTTCCAACTGCTGGAAACGTTGCTGCACAACCGGACCAAGCGCCACCGGGCGGGCGAGTTCCTCGTGCAGGGGGTGCGGCCGATCTCCCTGGCCGTCGAGTTCGGCTGGGAGATCCGGGCACTGGTCTACGACGACACCCGCAGCCTGTCGTCGTGGGCCCGGCGCATGCTGGCCGCCGCCCCGCACGCGGAACGGATCTGGATGCCGGCCGACCTGCTGGCACAGCTCAGCGAGAAGAGCGAAGGCCCCGCCGAGTTGCTGGCCGTGGTGGCGATGCGCCCCGACGACCTGCGACGCATCCCGGTCGACGGCGGCTTCCTCGGTGTGGTCTTCGACCGTCCGACGCTGCCCGGCAACATCGGCACCATCGTGCGCGCCGCCGACGCCTTCGGCGCTCGGGGTGTCATCACCACCGGCCACGCGGCCGACGCCTACGACCCGAAGTCCGTGCGCGCGTCGACCGGCTCGCTCTTCGCGGTGCCGGTCGTGCGCGCCCCCTCGTCACGCGAGGTGCTCGCGTGGGTGGACCGGTGGCGCGCGGCGGGTGTGCCTGTGCGGATCGTCGCGACCGACGAGCGGGGCGACGCGGAACTGTCCGAGTTCGATCTGCGCCAACCCGTACTGCTGTTGATCGGCAACGAGACGACCGGGTTGTCCCAGCAGTGGCGGGAGGCGGCCGACGCGACGGTGAGCATCCCGATGACCGGTGCGGCGAGCTCGCTCAACGCGGCCAGCGCGGCATCGATCGTGCTCTACGAGACGCACCGGCAGCGGCGTGGCGCCCGTTAGCCGTTGTCGATGCTGGAGGCCAGCTTGGCGGCCGAGGCCGCGGTCTTCTCCGCGGCGGCGCGCATGTCGCGCTTGAGGGCCTGCGGCAGCGAGAAGGTCAGCGTCTCCTGGGTGGTGGTGAACTCGGCGACCTCGTCGAAGCCGCGCTCGGCGAGATGGTCGAGCACCTGCATGACCAGCTCGTCAGGCACGCTCGCGCCCGAGGTGAGGCCCACCGTGCTCGCCCCGGCCAGCCACTCGTCGGAGATCTCGTGCGCGAAGTCGACCAGGTAGGACGCCTTCGCTCCCGCCGTCAACGCCACCTCCGCCAGACGCACAGAGTTCGACGAGTTGCGCGACCCGACGACGATCACGACGTCGCACTGCGGGGCGATCTCCTTCACCACCGCCTGCCGGTTGGAGGTCGCGTAGCAGATGTCGTCACTGGGTGGGGACTGCAGCATCGGCAGCTTGGCCCGCAACCGTTCGACGGTCTGCATGGTCTCGTCCACCGACAGCGTCGTCTGGGAGAGCCACACGACCTTGCTGGGGTCGCGGACCGTGACGTTCTCCACCGCGTCGGGGCCGTCGACGAGTTGGACGTGCTCGGGCGCCTCGCCCGCCGTGCCGATGACCTCCTCGTGCCCCTCGTGGCCGATGAGCAGGATGTCGTAGCCCTCGGCCGCGAACCGGCGCGCCTCGTGGTGCACCTTGGTCACCAACGGGCAGGTGGCGTCGATGGCCCGCAAGCCGCGGGCCTTGGCCGTCTCATGCACCTCGGGCGCCACCCCGTGCGCGGAGAACACGACGATGGCGCCCTCGGGCACCTCGTCGTTCTCCGCCACGAAGATCGCGCCCTTCTCCCGCAGCGTGTTCACCACGTGCTTGTTGTGGACGATCTCCTTGCGGACATAGATCGGTGGCCCGTACAGCTTGAGCGCCTCCTCGACCGTCTGCACGGCTCGGTCGACGCCGGCGCAGTAGCCCCGGGGCTTGGCCAGCAGGACACGCTTGCGGGGCGCGGAGGGCTCAGCGATACCGGTCACGGCCTCCATGCTACGTGGCACCGTAGGGTGGTCCAGGTGAGCGACGGACCCCAGCGTGGCGGGACGCCCGAGGAGCCGCTGCCGGTACGGGTGGTGAGCCAGAAGATCGGCGAGTGGATCGCCCGCCTGGGCTGGGTGTGGGTGGACGGCCAGGTGGCGCAGATCACCCGGCGTCCCGGCACCCAGACGGTGTTCCTGACCCTGCGCGACCCGTCCGCGGACCTGTCGTTGACCGTGACCGCGCACCGCGACGTGCTCGACTCCGGGACGCCGGGATTGTCGGAAGGTGCACGGATCGTGGCGCACGCCCGGCCGGACTTCTTCCCGGGGCGGGGCAGCCTGTCGCTGCGGGCGGACGAGGTGCGTCAGGTCGGCATCGGGGAACTGCTCGCCCGCCTGGAGAAACTCAAGCGCCAGCTGGCGGCCGAAGGGCTCTTCGACCCGGCCCGCAAGCGCCGGCCGCCCTTCCTGCCCCGGCGGATCGGGCTGATCACCGGGCGGGCGAGCGCGGCGGAACGCGACGTGCTCACCAACGCCCGGCGCCGCTGGCCGGCCGTCGAGTTCCGGGTGGTGGCGGTCGCGGTGCAGGGCGCCACGGCGGTGCCCCAGATCGTCGACGCGCTCGCCGTGCTCGACCGGGACCCCGAGGTCGACGTGATCATCGTGGCCCGCGGCGGCGGCAGCGTGGAGGACCTGCTGCCGTTCTCGGACGAGGCGCTGTGCCGGGCGGTCTTCGCGAGCCGGACACCGGTGATCTCGGCGATCGGCCACGAGACCGACACGCCGCTGCTCGACTTCGTGGCCGACCTGCGCGCCTCCACACCCACCGACGCGGCCAAGCGGGCGGTGCCGGATCTCGGCGAGGAACTGGCGTTGATCGCGACCGCCCGGTCCCGGCTCACCCGGGCCGTCCTGCATCGGCTCGACCGCGAGCAGCAGCGCCTGGACGCCCTGTGCTCCCGCCCGGTGCTCGCGGCCCCGACCACGCTGGTGGACCGGCACGTCGAGGCGGTCGCGGCGCTGCGAGCCCGGTCGCGGCTCGTGCTCTCGCACCGGCTCGACCGTGCGGCGTCCGAGCTGCAACACACCGTGGCCCGGCTGCGATCCCTGTCGCCTCTGTCCATCTTGGAGCGTGGCTATGCCGTGGTCCGGCGGGCGGCCGACGGCGCCGTGCTGCGCTCACCTGACGACGCGCCGGTCGGGGAAGAGCTGCGCATCCGCGTGGCCGAAGGGGAGCTGACCGCTAAGGTGGTGCAACCATGAGTAAGGGATCGGCACCGACGCCACAGTCCGATGTGGACGGACTCTCCTACGAGGAGGCGCGGGCGGAACTGGCCCGGGTGGTGGAGCGGCTGGAGTCCGGCGGCACCACGCTGGAGGAGTGCCTGGCCCTGTGGGAGCGCGGCGAGAAGCTCGCCGAGGTCTGCCAGCGCTGGCTCGACGGCGCCCGAGCCCGACTCGACGCCGCCCGCCCCGCCGACTGAGCCGTCCGCTGCCGGTCGCGGGGTCGCGCGTGGGGGACCGTACCGGTAGGTTCCCGTCATGTCACAGCAGAAGGGCCTCATCGTCGAGCGCATCCTGCGCGATCGTGACGGCGTCTGGCGCCAGGTCGTCGAGGAGCGGGGACTGGGCCGGATGACCATGAGCTTGCTGCTCACCTCGTTGCTGAGCCTGTCCGCCTATGGCGCCGTGCTCGGTGCCTCGAACAGCGCGCTGCAGGCCGCGTCCTCCGCGGTGAAGCTGCCGTTGCTGTTCCTCGCCACGCTGCTGATCTGCCTGCCCACCCTCTACCTGTTCAACCTGATCTTCGGCGCTCGGTTGGGCATCATGCAGGCCGTTGTACTGATCATGGTCTGCATCACGGTCATCGCGGTGCTCGCGCTGGCGTTCGCCCCGATCAGCCTCTTCTTCCTGGTCACCGCCAACGACTACGAGTTCTTCAAGCTGCTCAATGTCGCGATCCTCGTGCTCTCCGCGTTCGTG
>Ga0164243_10006946_pt1 | contig 17019 bp, 10 predicted proteins | sample OricompcompostOP_FD_108781 | JGI IMG/M metagenome (GOLD analysis project Ga0164243, IMG submission 108781) | Organic Plus compost microbial communities from Emeryville, California, USA - Original compost - Organic plus compost (OP) | ecosystem: Engineered > Solid waste > Mixed feedstock >... | reverse complement strand
TGATACGGCGCTTGTTATACGATCGTATAACAGCAAGGGACAGCGACATGGCGACACAGTTGAAGGAAGCCGCTCCGGCGGTCGCGGAAGACGCGAATCTGAGCCTGCCGGCATGGCTCTACAGCGATCCCGAATTCTTCGCTGTGGAGATGGAGCGCGTGATGCGCCCGTCATGGCAGGTCGTCTGCCACGTCAGCGACGTCGCCGATGCGGGCGACTATCACGTGTTCGACTTCATCGGCGAAAGCGTGATCGTGATTCGCGGCGACGATGGGGAGATTCGCGCCTTCACCAACGTTTGTCGCCATCGCGCCTCACGACTGGTCGATGGTCCAGCGGGCTGCGCGAGAAAGCTGGTCTGCCCCTACCACGCCTGGACATACGACAATGACGGGCGCCTGACCGGCGTGCCGATGAAAAGCGACTATCGCGGCCTTGCCATGAGCGAGCATGGCCTGGCGCCGGTGGACGTCGACGTCTGGCGCGGCTTCATCTTCATCCGCCTGGCGGGCGACGGGCCGCGCGTCGCGGAGATGATGGGATGTTACGATGCCGAAGTGGCGCCCTACCGGTTCGAGGACATGCGGGCGATCGGCCGCGTCACGCTGCGCCCCCGCACGGTGAACTGGAAGAATATCGCCGACAATTATTCGGACGGGCTTCATATCCCGGTGGCGCATCCGGGGCTTACGCGCCTGTTCGGCCGTGACGGCTATTTCATCGAGGCCGCCGAGCATGTCGACAAGATGTGGGGCGAAGTGGTCGACAGGCCGTCATCCAACATCTCCGAGCGCGCCTATCAGACGCTGCTGCCGCATGTGGACCACCTGCCCGAAAATCGACAGCGCCTGTGGCTCTATTTCAAGCTGTGGCCGAACTTCGCGTTCGAGATCTATCCGGACCAGATCGATTTCATGCAGTTCCTGCCGCTGACGCCGACGACATCGATGATCCGGGAGATCAGCTATCGCCTGCCCGACGACGATCGTCGGGAGATGCGGGCCGCGCAATATCTCAACTGGCGGATCAATCGGCAGGTGAATCGGGAGGACACGCAGATCATCGAGCGCGTCCAGCAAGGCATGGCGTCCCCCAGCTACACGGTCGGGCCGCTCGGCGAGAGCGAGGTCTGCCTCGCGAGCTTCGCGCGCAAGCTGAGGCGCATGATCCCCGAGGCACGGCTGCCGGAGCCGCCCGCCGCGGGCTGGAGCCATGTCGCCCTTGCGGCGCGCTGAGCCTCGCCGGGCCGTTTGGGGGAATCCATGACCAAGCCATATGACGCACTCATCATCGGCGGCGGCCATAACGGCCTTGTCTGCGCCTTCTATCTCGCGCGCGCAGGGCTGAAAGTCCGGGTGCTGGAGCGTCGCCACGTCGTGGGCGGCGCCGCCGTCACCGAAGAATTCCACCCTGGTTTCCGCAATTCGACGGCAAGCTACACGGTCAGCCTGCTCCGCCCCAAGGTGATCGCGGACATGAAGCTGCACGATCACGGCTATCGCGTGATCGAACGGACGATCAGCAACTTCTTCCCGCATGACGGCGGCTATCTCAAGCTGGGCGGCGGCACGGCGCGCACGCAGGCGGAATTCGCCCGCTTCTCGCAAAAGGACGCCGAGACCTTCCCCCGCTATGAGGAGGCGCTGGAGGGCGTGGCGGAGGTGCTGCGCGACATGGCGCTGCGCACGCCGCCCAATGCCGGCGGCGGGATACGCGCGCTGCTGGCCGCCGCGAGCCAGGGACGGCGCCTTGCCGGGCTTTCCATCGAGCAGCAGCGGGACGTGATGGACCTGTTCGTCAAGAGCGCACGCAGCTTCCTCGATAGCTGGTATGAGAATGAATATGTGAAGGCGGCCTTCGGCTTCGATTCGGTCGTCGGCAATTACGCCAGCCCCGACACGCCCGGCTCCGCCTATGTGCTGCTCCACCACGTCTTCGGCGAGGTGAACGGCAAGAAGGGCGCCTGGGGCCATTCGGTCGGCGGCATGGGCGCGATCACCCAGGCCATGGCCGCCGCTGCGCGCGGTGTCGGCGTCGAGATCAGCCTGGAAGCGCCGGTGGAGAAGCTGCTGGTGGACGGCAATCGCGTTGCCGGCGTGCGGCTGGAGAGCGGAGAGGAGATCGCCGCGCCGATCGTCGCCGCGAATGTCGGCCCTGCCCTGCTCTATCGCCAGCTGGTCGATCGATCGGACATGCCGGCCGACTTCGCCCGGCGCATGGACAATTACAAGGCCGGCTCCGGCACGTTCCGGATGAACGTCGCGCTGTCGGAACTGCCCGATTTCAGCGTGCTGCCGGGCAAGGAGACGGCGGAACATCACACCTGCGGCATCATCATCGCGCCCACGCTGGATTATATGGACAAGGCGTTCACCGACGCCCGCGCCTTCGGCTGGTCGACGAAGCCGATCGTGGAGATGAAGATACCCTCGACGGTCGACGACAGCCTCGCGCCTCCGGGGCAACATGTCGCCAGCCTGTTCTGCCAGCAGTTTGCACCTGTTCTGCCCGACGGCCGGAACTGGGACGACGAGCGCGAGGCGGCCGCGGACCTCATCATCGAGACGGTCAACGACCATGCCCCCAATTTCAAGGCGTCGGTGATCGCCCGGCAGATCCATTCGCCGGTCGATCTGGAACGCAAGTTCGGGCTCGTCGGCGGCGACATCATGCACGGCCACATGTCGCTCGACCAGCTATGGGCCGCACGGCCGATGCTGGGCCATGGCGACTATCGCGGCCCGGTCAAGGGTCTCTACATGTGCGGCGCGGGCACGCATCCGGGGGGCGGCGTCACCGGTGCGCCGGGTCATAATGCCGCACATGAAATCCTGGCGGACCGCAGCCTGATCGGGCGGATGTTCCGGCGGGCCTGAATGCGGGTTCGCCTAGCCGGCCGTGGCGTCGGCGGACGGTCGCCCGGCGCGGCGCACCCACAGCAGGATGGGCAGACCCGCGACCAGAAGCACCGCACCCCAGGCGACGGCCTCCGTGCCGGTGCCGTATAGCGTCCACAGCGTGAACAGGGCGGCGGCGATGGCGGCCGCGGTAACGCCGGGGCTCCGCAGCAGCTTGATCGCGGCGAGCGCACTCAGCAGATAAGAGACCAGCCCGGCCGCGATCGAGACCAGCGCGATCTTGCTGAAAAGCTCTGTCATCCCATGGCTGTAGTTCATCAGCATGATGACGGTCAGGAGCGAGCTGGAGACGATATGCGCACGGGCCGGCGTTCCCCTGCGGCTGCTCTTGCCGAGCCAGGCAGGGAAAACGCCGCCACGTGCCATCGCCCAGGGCATCTCGCCCTGAACGAGGACAAACCCGTTGAGCGTGCCGAACGCGCTTATCGCGGCGAACAGCGCCACGAGGTCCGCGGCGCCATTGCCCCAGCGCAGCCCGATGAACTCGGCGATCGGCGCGGGTGAGCTGGCGGCGATGTCCGCCGGCATCAGCAGCGTCACCGCGGAACATACCAGGACATAGACCAGCCCGGTCAAGGCGGTGCCCCACAGGGTGGCGCGGGGAATGACGTTGGCGGCGTCCTCCACCTGATCGGCCGGCACCGTCGCCGATTCGAGCCCCAGAAAACCCCAGAAGGTGAGCGCGGCAGTGGTCGCGACGGCACCAAGGCCGATCGTGTCCGGCCGCCATGGCGCGACGGCGGCCGCGCCTTTGTCCGACAGGATCAATATGGCCAGCACGACCACGGCAAACAGGGGCAGCAGCTTGAGCGCGGTAGTCACCACCTGCACGCGGCCGGCTGTCGCCACGCCATAGATATTGATGGCGGTCACGCCCCAGACGAGGATGACCGCCAGCAGCGCCGGCAGCCCCGGCTGTGCGCCGATCTGCGGGAGCAGCAGGCCGATCCCGCTCACCACGGCCACGGCGACCGCGCCGTTGCCCGACCAGAGCATCACCCAATAGCTCCAGGCGACGATGAAGCCCGCGGTCGGCCCGAATGCGGCGCGCGCATAGGCATAGGGCCCGCCCGCTTCCGGAAGCGCGGCAGCGAGGCGGGCAAAGACGAATGCGAGGCACAGCGCGCCCGCAATCGTCACCAGCCAGCCAAACAGCGCGTTCCAGCCGTAGGGCGCAAGGCTGGCGGGCAGCAGGAACACGCCCGAGCCGATCATGTTGCCGACGACGAGCGCCAGGCACATCCAGAAGCCGAGCGCGCGGGAGGATGGGCGTCGCGTCATGCGCCCAACCCTAGCCCACGCGGCCGCAGTGCATCAGAATCTTGTGCCGATCTTCAGGCCGATCGTTCGAGGCTGCGTGCGGTAGGTGTAGAATTTGCCGCCTATGGCCGTCTCGCCGTCCGGGTCGCCGCACACCGTCTCGCCGCACTGGACGGTCCTGCCGACAGCGCCCCTCTTGTCGAAGAGATTGCGCGCAAAAACCTCCAGCGACCAATTGTCGTTCTTGATACCGGCGCTGAGATCGACCGTGGTGTAGGCGGGCAGGCTGCCGACGAGCTGGCGTATGTCGGTCCTGAGATCGGTCGTCCTGCGGCCCTCATAGACCGCCGTCGCCTGGATATGGCCGTTGAAATCGCCGCCGACCGGGAAGTCGTAGCGCGTCACCACATTGCCCTTGAACTTGGCGGTGATCGGCAGCCGCGTGCCGGACGGAGCGAGCAGCGCGTTATCCTCTCCAGCCGGCCCGGGAACCGAGCAATCGAAGGACAGGTTGGCTATCAGGCAGAAATCCTTCGTGATCTTCGCATCATTGTAGGAGCCGCCGGCATTGATCGACAGACCTTCCATGGGACGGATACCGATGTCGGCCTCGATGCCGCGTATGCGCGCATCGCCCGCATTGCGTATTTCGGTGAGGCCATTGGCGCCCAGGAAGCTGAGCTGGATGTCGGTCCAGTCCAGCTGGTAAACCGCCATGTTGAAGCGCAGCTTCTTGTCGAAGAACGTCGATTTCAGGCCAAGCTCGTAATTGTCGATGAAGTCCGGCTGATAGGGCGGCAGCGTCCCGCGCCGGTTGACGCCGCCGGGGCGGAAACCGCGCGACATGGTGCCATAGACCAGGACATCGTCGCTGAACTTGTAGGTCAGGTTGATGCGGTGCGTGAAATCCGTGTCCTTGGTGCCCTTGTCCAGATTGGTGCAGGGGGAACCGGAGACGACCGCGGGACCGAAGCATGCGGCGACTCCGGTGCGCGAACTGAAGCCGTCGGAATAGCCGAAGAAGCCGACCAGGGTATTGTCATATTTGAACACGCGGGCGCCGAGCGTGACCGTCAGCTTGTCCGTCACATCGGCTGCGATTTCGCCGAAGACGGCATAGTCGCGGTCCTTGCGGATCTGCTTGGTCAGCCAGATGTCGCTGGCGGTGCCGGGAACCGTGATCGCATCGGCTATATCGTCGATGATATAGTCCTGCTGAATATTGTGCTTCTGGATCTGGTAGAAGACGCCGCCGATGAAGCGCACCGGCTTGTCCGAAGGGGACGAAATGCGCAGTTCGTGGCTCTGCTTGGTGAAGCGGTCGCGCGATACGAAATATTGGTTGGGGCTGACGAGATTTCCATCATTGTCATAGAGGTAGGCGCCCGAACCGAACAGCGCGTCGTAGAAATAGGCATAGTCGGCATAGTCCGAAATGCCGTCGATCTTCCGATTGAGATAGGCGCCCGCATAGGTGATGTCGAAGCTGCCGATCTTGCCTTCGATCGTCAGCGACGCCTGATACCAGCGGTCGTTGAACCGTTCGGGGTTGAACTGCTGCACCTGGAACTCGTCGAGGCCGGATTCCTCGGCGAAAGAGCCGTGGCTGACCTGCTTCTGTGCCATCACCTGGGGCGTAACGGTCCAGTTCTCGTCGAGATCGACCTTGAGCGCGGCGCGGCCGCCATAGGTCTCGACGTCGTTATAGTCCTTCTCGACATAGGGATCATTGTTGATGGTGATGCCCGATGTGGGGAACGTCAGCGAACCGGGCACATTGTCGATATAGCCCGCGTCCTTCTTGTACCAGCCCACCAGGCGGACGGCCATCTGGTCGTTGATCGGCGCGTTCAGGAACGCCTCGCCGACATAGCCTTCGCCGCCGTGGGCGACCGTGTTCACTTCCAGGTCGGCCCCGCCGTAGAACTTCCCGATTTCCGGCTTGTTGGTGATGATGCGGATCGTGCCGGCCTCGCTCGACGCACCGTAAAGGGTGCCCTGCGGCCCCGCGAGGGCCTCGACCCGGGCGATGTCGTAGATGTGAATGTCGAGCGCGCCCTGGATGGTCGTGATCGGTTGCTCGTCGAGATAGGTGCCGACCGACGGCAGCGAGGCGGAATGGTTCGCCACTTCGCCCGACGCGACGCCGCGGAAATAGACGTTGGCGGCGCCCGGCCCGGCCGTCTGGTAGGAAAGGCTGGGCACGTAACGGGCATAGTCGTCGAAATGGGTGACCTGGAGCTGGTCCAGCTTCTCGGTTCCGATCGCGGTGATCGCGAGCGGCACGTCCTGCAGGTTTTCGGCACGCTTTTGCGCGGTGACGACGATGTCGTCGTCACCCAGCGCCGATGCGGCCTCCTGCGCCAGTGCGGGATGCGACAACATGCTGGAAGCGAGCAGCGCCGCCCCTGTCGGCACGGCCTTGATCCAACGTCTATGTGAACGCAATTCCCCCACCGCCATCGCTTCTTCCCCCTGTTGAAGCCCGCATGGACTGCTTCAAAGCGCAGCTTTATGGGATGAAGGTCCACCTTTATCGAGCCGCCGTCAATCAGGCTTTGTTGCAGAGCAGCAACACTCAGATGACAATTTCCGGATAGCTCTCGTCGAGGCCCTTCAAGGCGGTTCGCAACGGACCGAGATGGGCGTCGAACGCGCGCCACATATCCATGCCTGAACGATATATCGGCTGGCGCACCTGTTCGGAACTTGCGGTGCGAACCGCCCGATCGGTTTCATGGAAATTCAGGCATGCAGGGTCAAAAGGAAGGCCGAGATAGTCGAGCATCCGCCGCACCTGGGCTTCGAGATCCTCGACCGTCGCCTCGTAATGGACGCGATGGACACGGCCAGGCAGCGCGGCGTCGAACGCCGCCATCATGCGCACATAGTCGCGATAGTAGCGCCCGACATCCTCCAGCGAATAGCTGAATGCCTGCCCCCGCGCGAAATGCTGCTTGAAATTCGAAAAGCAGCAGCCGAGCGGATGGCGCCGCGCATCGATGATCTTCGCGTTGGGCAGGATCAGATGGATGAGGCCCACATGCACCCAGTTATTGGGCATCTTGTCGATGAAATAGGGCCTGTCCGTCTTTCGGTGGATGCGGCTGCGCTCCAGATATTCCTCGCCCAATTGCCTCAGCCTGGCCGCATCCAGATCGCCGAGGACCTCGGGATAGCGGCTGTGCTCGGTCCGCAGCTTCCGTTCGCCCAGCCGCCGCGCGAGAATGGTGATGTCGGGCAGTTCCTGCGTGCCCTCGACCAGCGGATGGCTGGCCAATATCTGCTCGATCAATGTCGATCCGGCGCGCGGCATGCCGAGCACGAAGATCGGATCGCCGGCTTCGCATCCCCAACCCTGGCGCTTCGCAAAGAATTCCGGAGTGAATGTTGCGATGGCCCGATCGACCTGTGCGCTGATCTCCGCGCCATCATAATCGAGCTGCTCGCGGCGGAGGCGATTGCCCTCGGCATAATGGTGGAACGCCTCGTCGTGACGGCCCTGGTCCTCCAGCGCCTTGGCCAGCGCGAAATGGAGGTGAAAGCGATCCTCCGGCGCCAGGCCATCCTGCCCGACCGCCGCCTTCATCGCGTCGATGTCCTCCGTTCTGAAGCGCACCGTCTTCAGGTTGGCGAGGCTCCACCAGGCCTCGCCCAGCGTCGGCGTGATCGCTATGCTGCGCCGATAGGCGGCAATGCTGTCTGCTTGGCGGCCGACGGTCTTGAGCGTGTGACCATAGCTCATCCACACGCGCGGTTCTTTCGGAAAGGCCGCCAGCACCGCCTCGAACTGGTCGAGCGCGTCGGCGAACTCGCCGATCCTGCCCAGCGCCGCGCCCTTCAGGTTGCGATAGGCGGGGTTCCCCGGCTCGTCGGCCAGCAGTCTTTCCAGCTCCGCAATCGCGGCAGCGGACTTGTTCTGGCGGTAGAGCACGGTGGCGAGATTGAAGCGCGCCGCAGCGAAGCCCGGCGCAAGCTCCACCGCGCGGCGCAGCAGATTCTCCGCGTCGCCATAGCGGCCGAGGCGCCCGGCAAGCTCGGCCAGCATCCGGATCGCGGCGACGTCGGTCGGAAACTGCTTGAGGTGCGGTTTCAGGATGCGTTCGGCGACCGCCAGCTGGTTGTCGCACAATGCCTCCGCGGCCGCGCGCAGGCGCGGATCCTTCACCGAATTGCGGATATGGCGCGCATAGGCCGCATCGGCCGCGTCGTGATCGCCCATCAGGACGAACTGGTCGCCGAGCGCCCGCCACGCGGCCGCCGAGCCCGGATCTCGTGCGACCGCCTCCCGGAGCGCCGCGACCGCCCCTTCGCGCCGGCCAAGCGCGGCAAGGGCGCTGCCCTTCAGGAACAAGGCCTCGGCATGTCCGGGCGCGGCATCCAGAATCGCGCTTGCCTGCTCCACGGCCAGGGCAGGATGCGAGCGTATCAGATCGCGGCAATGCGCCAGCGCAAGGGCAAGAGACCCTGTCTTCTCGGCCGATCCACTCGCCATCGGATCACTGTTCCCGCACCTGTTCGGCAATGATCTTGGCGGGAAAGCGCCGACCCTTCAAGCTAGGGCAATCGCGCCTTGGGAAAGCCGCGCCAGCATGCGTCATAGTCGGGCTGCAATTCGCCCAACGCCATCGCCCGGGCAGTGGGCAGGAAGGGCCGGCGGCTTTCGAACATGAAGGCCATCGTGCCTTCGATCCTGCGAGGAACCATCGCCTCGTCGCTTGCCGCCTGCCACGTCGCCACATCGGGGCCATGGCTCGACATCTGGTTGTGGATGCTGAGCGCACCAGGCTCGAACCCCTCGGCCTTGGCGTCATAGGCGCCGCGGATCAACCCCATGCATTCGCTCATCACATTGCGATGGAACCAGGGCGGACGGAACGTGTCCTCCGCCACCATCCAACGCGGCGGGAAGATCACGAAATCGCAATCGGCGACGCCGGCGGTGTCCGAAGGCGCGGTGACGACCGTGAAGATCGACGGGTCGGGATGGTCGAAGCTGACCGTGCCGATGGTGTTGAACCGGTCGAGATCATATTTCCACGGCGCGAGATTACCGTGCCACGCCACGACGTCGAGCGGCGAATGGGCCATCTCCGTGCGCCACAGCCGCCCCCGGAATTTCTGGATCAGCTCGAACGGCTCGTCGCGATCCTCGAAACAGGCGACCGGCGTCAGGAAATCGCGTGGATTGGCCAGGCCGTTGGAGCCGATCGGTCCCAGTTCGGGCAGGCGGAAGGGCGCGCCGTGATTTTCGCCGAGATATCCCCGCGCCTCCCCGTCGGGCAATTCGGCCCGAAAGCGGAGACCCCGCGGGATCGATCCGATCTCGCCGGGCGCCAGCTCCAGAACGCCGAGCTCGGTCAAGAGCTGCAGCCGCCCCTGCTGTGGCACGAACAGCATCTCGGCATCGGCATTGAAAAAGGCGCGCGAGGTCATGTCGCGATCGGCGCGATATATATGGACGGTTACGCCGTCCGCCCCGGCGCTGTCCGCATTCGAAGCCATCGTGAACAGGCCGTCGATCAGGTCGGCATCGACATCCTGCATGGCGAGAGGCGACCAGCGCAGCCGATTGGGCGCCGGGGCCCCTGCTCCGCCCTCCATCACGAAAGCCGGCGCACCATCATAAGGCTTATATCGGCCATGATCGCCGCTTGGCCGCAGGCGATACAGCCAGCTTCGCCGGTTCTCCGCCCGCGGCGCCGTGAAGGCGGTGCCGGAAAGCTGCTCGGCATAGAGGCCGAAGGGCGGCCGCTGCGGCGAGTTCCGCCCTTCCGGCAGCGCCTCGGGCACGGCCTCCGTGGCGAAATGATTGCCGAAACCGCTCATATGACCCGACATGGCCCGGATTCCGCTCAAGCCTCCACCTGACCCGGAATGACGCCGCGGCGGATCTGGTCGAGTTCCAGGCTTTCGAACAACGCCTTGAAATTGCCTTCGCCGAAGCCTTCGTTCCCCTTGCGCTGGATGATCTCGAAGAAGATCGGCCCGACCATATTCTCGGTGAAGATCTGCAGCAGGATGCCGCCGCCGGTTTCCGGCGCGCCGTCGATCAGGATGCGCCGCTTGCGCATCTCCTCGACATCGTGGCCATGCCCCGGCAGGCGCTTGTCGATCATGTCGAAATAGGTGTCGGGGCTGTCCTGGAAACGGATGCCGTTGGCGCGCAGCCTGTCCACCGTCGCGAAGATGTCGTCGGTGGCGAGCGCAAGGTGCTGGATGCCTTCGCCCTTATATTCCTTCAGGAACTCCTCGATCTGGCTGTGCTCGTCCTGGCTTTCGTTGAGCGGAATGCGGATCTTGTTGTCCGGCGCGGTCATGGCCTTGGAAAAGAGACCCGTCGCCTTGCCTTCGATGTCGAAATAGCGGATTTCCCGGAAGTTGAAGATGCGCTCGTAGAACTCGGCCCAATAGGCCATCCGGCCACGGTGGACATTGTGCGTGAGATGATCGAGCGTATGCAGGCCGACCGAGCGTTCGTCGCGCGCCGCACCCGGCACCGGCCGGAAATCCACGTCATAGATTTCCTGCGCGCCATAGCGGTCGACAAGATAGAGGTTCGATCCGCCGATACCCTCGATCGCGGGAATGTTGAGCTCCATCGGGCCGACGGGTCCCTGGACGGGCTTGGCGCCGCGCCTCACCGCTTCGTCGAAGGCGCTGGCGGCATCGTGGACGCGGAAGGCCATCGCATTGGCGGACGGCCCGTGCACCGCGCGGAAATCGGCGACCTGCCCCGAAGGCTCCATGTTCAGGATGAAGTTGATGTCGCCCTGCGCATAGCGACGGACATTCTTCGATCGGTGATCGGCGAGATGGGTGAACCCCATCGCCTCGAACAAGGCGGCCAAGGCGGCAGGATCGGGACCGGTGAACTCGACGAATTCGAATCCATCCAGCCCCAGCGGGTTGTCGTGGGCATCTGACATGGCATCACTCTCAATCTGTTGACGCCAAAAGTAACATCTGAAACTATCTATCGCAAGCCTCGGCGGCGGCCTGGATACGGCGCAGCAGGCTCTTCAGCGCCCCACTCTCCCATTCGTCGAAGCTGGAAAGCAGGCGCTGCTCCATCGCCAGTGCTTCGGGCGCGACCTCATCATACAGCGCGCGTCCTTCGGGCGTCAGCACCAGATGATGCGATCGCTGGTCGGCGCCATGCGCGACGCGCGCGACCAGCTCCCTGTTCTCCAGCGATTTCGCCGCGCGACTGACGGTAACCTTGTCCAGCTTTGCCCGCGCGACGATGTCGCGCGCGGCCAGCGGCTCGCCCTCGCCCAGGATCGCGATCACCCGCCATTCCGGAATGCTGATGCCGAACCGCCGCTCATATAGCGTCGCGATCACCGCGCTGACGGCATTGGTCGCGACGGACAGGCGATATGGGAGGAAATCATCGAGCTGAAGCACGCGATCGTCCATGCGCCAAGCCTAATCCTAGCCTTTATTGGTTTCAACTGAAACTATAACCATCTTCGTCTTGCAAGCCCTTCGACAGTCAGGCGCGGCTTCTGTATCGTTCGCGCGATTCGGATAGAGAGCAGGGTCGCCACCGCATCGAGAACACGGATCATTGTCGCAACTTGCGGCACATCGCATCCGTAAATTGCTGCGGGCGGCCTTGCGCGCCGCCTGATGCGCCTGGGGTGGGAGACGGTTGTGCGCAGGCTAGGGAAATTCCGCTCGGTGCTGGTTGCCGGCGCGGCGAGTGTGCTATTGCCTGCCTCGGCCTTGGCCGCCGTGGCGGAGCGCCCGAGCCTGCTCGACAGCTTCCGTCTCGGCGACCAGCAGGGCGTGCTCTGCCGCGTGCAATCGACCGCGATCGACCCGGCCATCGAGGGAATGTTCGATCGCGCCTACACCATCGTCTGCCGCGACGCCGCGACCCCGGTGGGACGCATCTATGCGCTCCGGACCAATGAAGGCGATCCGGTGGCCCGCCTGCAATCCATCCGCGCGGAGCAGACGGATTGTGCCGCGCCCACGGGCAGCGCCAACCTGGCCGACATCGGCGATGTCTCCGTCACCGATTGTCATCTGAAGAGCAGAGATGTCCAATATCGCGCCTATTCGGCGGTCCGCGGCAGGACGCTCTATGTCGCCGAGGGGCTGACCGGATATGACGACGCCCTCACCCTGGGCCTGCGGACCATCGCTACCGACCGGATGATCGACGGCACGATCGAGGCGGCGGTGACGACGGTTTCGGATCCGGCAGCCTTCGCGCGGGTCCAGGCCGGCACGCTCGACATCGAAACCGCGCTCGCCGAAGGCTATCGGCGCAACAATAGCGGCTCCTATGCGGAGGCCGCCGAATTCTTCGACGCGCTGCTCCAGCGCGCGGAAGGCGGCAAGGTCAGCCAGGCCGTGCTTGGCGAATATGTCGTCAACCGGGCGCTGCAGAAATCCAACCTGGGCGAATTCCTGGAAGCGGACGCCCTGTTCGCCGAAGCCGACCGGATTCCGACGGCCGATCCCGTGCAGTTGAGGCTGCGGCGGAACTTCAGGGCCATGCACCTCATCAACCAGCGCAAGCTGGCGGATGCATCGGCTGAGCTGGATCGGCCGCTGGCTCCTGTCGGCCGCCCGGTGGAGGCGGTCCAGACGGGCGTGATCGGTCCGGAGACTGCGGCGGAACTCAACAGCGCCATGCCCCTCGCACGGCAGCTCGGCGGCACGACGGAGACCGCGCTTACCCCGCAGGAAAAGGCCGCGATCCTCGATGCGCAGGCATTGCAGCTGCACGGCACGATCCTCCGCCTCGACGGCAAGCCGGCCGAGGCACGAACCGCCTTCGACGGCGCGCTCGGCCAGTTGATGGCGATCCGCGAAGGCCGCGTGACCTCCATCACACGGCTTCGCGCGCAGACCATGGCGGAAATTTCCGCCGTGGAGGAAGCCGCCGGCAATTACGGCCAGGCGGAAACCCTTCTGCGTGACGGGCTGGGCCTTCTCGAAGGCGAATATCCCGGCTCGGTCGCGGTCGCGGCCGCCAAGGCACGGCTGGCAGCCTATCTCGGCCGGCGAGGCCAGACCGAGGCCGCTCTGGCCCTCTATCGGGAAGTCGTGGCGTCGGTCACGCAGAACGGCGGCACATCGGCGGGCTTCGAGAATCTCCTGGCCCCCTATTTCGCGCTGCTGGCGGGGCTCATTCCCGATCGCCCGGCGCTGGTGCAGGACTTCTTCCTCGCGAGCGAGACGCTGGTCCGCCCCGGCGTCGCCGACACGCAGGCGGTGCTGGCGCGCGAACTGAGCGGCGGCAGCGACGATGCCGCCCGCCTGTTCCGCCAGTCGGTGGACCTCACGCGTGATATCGAGCGCAGCCGCGTGGAATATGCCCGCCTTGCCTCGCTTGCCGCGCCGACGCCCGACGATCAGATGCGGATCGCGGCGCTTCAGGAAAGCCTGAAGGCGCTCGAGGCCGATCAGGTGGCGACCCAGGCGAAGCTTGCCGAATATCCCCGCTATCGGGCGGTCTCGACGCAGGCCATGCCGCTCGCCGACCTGCAGAAGGCATTGAAGCCGGGCGAGGCCTATCTGAAGCTCATCGTCGTCGGCAATGCCGTTTACGGCATATGGGCGACGCCCGGCGACGCAACCGCCTATCGCACGGCATTGAGCGCGGACGATCTCAATCGCCGGGTCGACGCGCTGCGCGACACGATCTCGGTCGAGGAAAATGGCGAGCGGCTGACCTATCCGTTCAACCTGAGGCTCGCTCGCGAACTCTACGTCCAGCTCATGCAGCCGATCGATGCCCGGCTGCAGGGCGTCAGCCATCTGATCTTCGAACCCGCTGGCGGGATGCTGCGCCTGCCGCCGGCGCTGCTGGTGACGGAGCAGGCGGGCGTCGATGCTTATTATGCGCGGCTCAAGAAGCCGAAGGCGGACGATTTCGATTTCCGCGGGGTCGCGTGGCTCGCGCGCAAGACGGACATCAGCACGGCGGTGTCGGCCCGCGCCTTCCGCGACGTGCGCAACACCGCGCCTTCGGCGGCCACCCACGAATTCCTCGGCCTGGGGCAGAATGCCCCGGTCAATCCGTTCGTCCAGCTCGCCTCCAGTCGCGGTGTTTCGTCCGTGGGCGCTGTCGACTGCGACTGGCCTCTCGACGCCTGGAACAGCCCCATCCAGGCGACGGAGCTGAAAACGGCGCAGTCCGCCATCGGCGGGGCGAGCGGCAATTCGGAAGTCATTACCGGCGCAGGGTTCACCGACACGGCGGTGCTCGCCAAGTCCGATCTCAACCAATATCGCATCCTGCATTTCGCGACGCACGGCCTCGTCACCGCGCCGCGCCCGCAATGCCCTGCCCGCCCCGCGCTGCTGACATCGTTCGGCGGTGCGCAGTCAGACGGGCTGCTGACCTTCAAGGAAATATACGACCTCAGGCTCGACGCCGATCTGGTCGTGCTTTCCGCCTGCGACACGGCAGGCAAGGCGAGCGTCGCCGCGACACGCGAGGCGGGCATCACCAGCGGCGGCGGCAATGCGCTGGACGGCCTCGTGCGCGCCTTCATCGGCGCGGGCGGCCGCTCGGTGCTGGCCAGCCACTGGCCCGCGCCCGACGACTTCCGCGCAACCGAGCGCCTGATCGCAAGCCTTTATCAGGCGCCCGCCGGAACATCGACCGCCGATGCGCTCCGCATGGGCCAGCGCATGCTGATGGACGACGCCGCGACCTCCCATCCTTATTACTGGGCGGATTTCGTCATCATTGGCGACGGCGCGCAGCCCGTTCTCAAGCGACGCTGACGGACATTGCCGGCAGCGGGGGATGGTATCGGCGACGGAGCGGGACAGCAGTTGACCCAGTCAACCGCGAAGCTGGGCTCGCGCGTCCGGCAATATTATCGCCGGGTCGGGCCCTGGCGGCTGCTCATCACGCTCGCCTTTCTGGCGCTCGCTTTGTTCATCGCGCGCTACAGCTGGGAAAGGGTGCCGCTGGCGGCGGATATCGAGCGCATCCTCTACGATCTTCGCGCCACATCGACCGCGCCGCGCACCGAACAGGACGACCGCATCCTGATGGTCGTCTATAACGACCAGACATTGATCGAGACCGGCCGCCGCTCGCCGCTCGACCGCGTCACGCTGGCGAAGGCGCTGGCAAAGCTCGACATGCTGGGCGCGAAGGCGATCGGCATCGATATCCTGATCGACCAGAAGACGCCCGAGGACCAGCAACTCGTCGACGCCTTCCGGGCGATGCACACGCCGACCTATCTGGCCTTCGCGTCGGCGGCGACCAACCCCGACTATGTGGAATATGGCCAGGAAGAATTCCTGCGCGCTTTCCAGCAGTCCATCGCCGGCGGCGCGGTCAAGCCCGCGAGCGTGCTGTTCGAATCCGACCTTACCGACAATGTCATTCGCAGCTGGCCCTATCAGCCGGACAGCCTGCCTCCCCTCCTCGCCAATGCGCTGACACCGGTGCATCCCGAGTTTCGCCAGTATATCGGAGCGATCCGCTTCCGCGAACCGCTCGATCCCGAGCGCCCCGTATTCGCCAAGCTGCCGATCCAGCTCTTCACCGGCGATTTCCCGGTCGAGGCGCTGCGCGATCAGGTGGCGGGCCGCTATGTGCTGATCGGCGGTGACATATTCGACGTCGACCAGTTCGAAACGCCGTCGACGCGCGTGCGTGGCGGCACGACCATCGGGCTGGAGATCCACGCCCATATGCTGGCCCAGCTTCTCGACGGCGTGATGTACCGGCCGGTCCCTTCCTGGCTCCTCTGGTCGGCGGCGATCCTGGTCGTGCTCGCCGGCGCGCTGACCAGCACGCTCGACGTGCGGCCATGGCTCCTCGGGCTCATCCTGCTCGCGCAGATCGCGCTGATCCTCTTCATCCCCTATTGGGCGCAGGCACGCGACGTGGACACGCAGCATCTGCCGGTGTTCGGCTGGGTCGCGGGCTGGATCATCGCCTTTGCCGCGGTCGGCAATGCGGCGCGCACCGTGGGTTCCGAGCAGCGCCGGTTCGCTCAGTCCGCGCTGGGCAAATATCTTCCGCGCGACGTGGCCAACCTCATCATGCGCGACCCGGACAGGCTCGCCCTTCATGGCGAGAAGCGCGAGATATACGCCCTGTTCACCGATCTCGAGGGCTTCACCAAGCTCAGCCACGCCATCGCGCCGGAAATGGTGGCCTTCCTCCTCAACCGCTATCTCGATCTGCTCAGCGACGTCGTGCTGCGCCACGGCGGCACGATCGACAAATTCGTCGGCGATGCGGTGGTGGCCTTCTGGGGCGCGCCGATCGCGAAACCGGACGACCCCGATCGGGCCGTGGCCGCAGCCATCGCCATGTATGAAGCCGGCGAGGAATTCCGGAATTCCGCGCCCGAGGGCGTGCCGCCGATCGGCCGCACGCGCGTCGGCCTGCATTTCGGCGAGGCGATCGTCGGCAATTTCGGCGGCGAGGGACGTATCCAATATACGGCGCTGGGCGACAGCATGAACGCGGCCGCGCGGCTGGAAAGCGCCAACAAGCAGCTCAAGACCACGGTGCTCGTCAGCGAATCCGTGGTCCGTCGATCAAGTTTTTCGCATTTTCGCGCCATGGGCCGCGTCGCCGTGCGCGGCCGATCGACCCCCTTCTCCGTATATGAAACAGCACCTCGTCTTCCGGTGGGCGATGTGACCCGACTCACAGCGCTTGTCGAGGATTTCGACCAGGGAGACGAGAGTGCGATGGGAGAGCTTGAGAAATATGCGTCAGACCATCCGGAGGATGCGGCCATCGCCAATCTGGTGTATCGTCTGCGCAAGGTGGGACCGGGAGGTAGCTTTGTCTTGGACTGAACTTGTGAAGCCGTCGGGAGCCCTGGCGGCGCTG
>Ga0164243_10006945_pt1 | contig 17022 bp, 19 predicted proteins | sample OricompcompostOP_FD_108781 | JGI IMG/M metagenome (GOLD analysis project Ga0164243, IMG submission 108781) | Organic Plus compost microbial communities from Emeryville, California, USA - Original compost - Organic plus compost (OP) | ecosystem: Engineered > Solid waste > Mixed feedstock >... | reverse complement strand
GCGTCAGTCGGTGCCGGTGTCGAAGGCAGCACCCTCGGACGCGGCGTCGACGGCGTCGGCCAGCGCCTCGTCCGTCTCGGCGAGGGAGCCCTCGACCGTGCCCGCGATCTCGGACGCCTCGCCGGCGGTGACCCGGCCGACGAGCTCGCCGGTCGCGCCGCCCACGAGCCCGAGACCGGCGTACTGCTCCAGCCGCGACCGGGAGTCGGCGATGTCGAGATTGCGCATCGTGAGCTGCCCGATCCGGTCGACCGGTCCGAACGCGGCGTCGCCGACGCGCTCCATCGAGAGTTTCTCCGGGCCGTAGGAGAGGTTGGGCGAGACCGTGTCGAGGATCGTCCAGTCGTCGCCGCGACGCAGACGGATCGTCACCGTCCCGGAGATCGTGGACCCGACCCAGCGCTGGATCGACTCGCGCAGCATGAGCGACTGCGGCTCGAGCCAACGCCCCTCGTACATGAGGCGGCCGAGACGGCGGCCCTGCTCGTGGTACGTCGCCAGCGTGTCCTCGTTGAGGATGCCGTTGACGAGGCGCTCGTAGGCGATGAACAGCAGCGCCATGCCCGGGGCCTCGTAGATGCCGCGCGACTTGGCCTCGATGATCCGGTTCTCGATCTGATCGCTCATGCCGAGACCGTGGCGGCCGCCGATCGCGTTCGCCTCCTGTACGAGGGCGACCGGGTCGGCGTGCTCCACGCCGTTGATCGCGACGGGACGGCCGCCGTCGAAGGTCACCGACACGTCCTCGGTCTCGATGGCGACGGACGGGTCCCAGAACCGCACGCCCATGATCGGGTCCACCGTCTCGAGCGAGACGTCGAGGTGCTCCAGGGTCTTGGCCTCGTGCGTCGCGCCCCAGATGTTCGCGTCGGTCGAGTAGGCCTTCTCGGCCGAGTCGCGGTAGGGGAAGCCGTGCGCGACCAGCCACTCGCTCATCTCCTGACGGCCGCCGAGCTCGGTGACGAAGTCGGCGTCCAGCCACGGCTTGTAGATGCGCAGGCGCGGGTTGGCGAGCAGGCCGTAGCGGTAGAACCGCTCGATGTCGTTGCCCTTGTAGGTGGAGCCGTCGCCCCAGATGTCGACGCCGTCCTCCTTCATCGCGCGCACCAGCAGCGTGCCGGTCACGGCGCGTCCGAGGGGCGTCGTGTTGAAGTAGGTCTTGCCGCCCGAGCGGATGTGGAAGGCGCCGCAGGCGAGGGCGACGAAGCCCTCCTCGACGAGCGCGGTCTTGCAGTCGATCAGGCGCGAGGCCTCGGCGCCGTACTCGAGCGCGCGCCCGGGGATCGAGGCGATGTCGTCCTCGTCGTACTGTCCGAGATCGCCGGTGTAGGTGAACGGCACCGCGCCCTTGTCACGCATCCAGGCGACGGCGACCGAGGTGTCGAGGCCACCGGAGAAGGCGATGCCGACGCGCTCGCCGACGGGGAGGGACTGGAGGACCTTGGACATGCTCTCAGCTTATCGGCCCGGCATCCGGTCCTACGGCGGGCAGGCGGCCCGACGTCTGTCGCGAAACGCTCGACTTCCGTCTAGGAGGAGGAGACGAAAGTCCGATGCCCGGCGAGGATCCGGCTGGCTAGCTTGACGGTGACAAACCGCGAGGCGCCCGTCAGCGTCCGCGAGAGACGACACCCAGGAGGCACGCATGCGCAAGAACCGCGGCTGGTCGCTCGCCCTCGGGACTCTGCTTCTGGGAGTCGCCGTGTTCACGTTGATCCGGTCTGAGGGGCGTTTCGAGGCCTACCTCAGCGGCGGGGGCTGCCTGCTCGCAGGGATCGCCCTCGTCGTCGCCTTCCGGGTTCGGCGCGGTTGATCACCTAGACCTTCGGTGAAGGAGCGCTACCAGAGTTTTCTCTTCGAAGACGAATGGTCGCTGTGCCGCTCTGTCACCGCTCACTACTTTCGTGTCGATCCCAAACGGGACCGAAAGGATGAAAGGAGGGGCGCATGTCTCTGACAACCATGACGGCGACGGTGCACAACGGTCTGAGGGGCGCGATCGAGACAGGGGAGGAGAACGCGCGGCGCATGCTCTCCGTGCGTCAGGACCGCTACGTCTGGCTGATCGTCATCGCGATCGCCGTGATCATCGCACTCGGTCTGGCGACGGCGTGGTTCGTCTACTGCCAGGCCCAGGGCGGATGGCCGGCGATGGACCAGCCGAGCTGGGTCAACGGCGGCACCTGGAAGGCCTACTGCCGCAAGTAGGCCCCGATGTGCGATGTGGAGGGCGGAATGACCACGATTCTGAGCGCGCAGGCGCTGACGAAGAAGTATGGTGCCCGCGCGGCATTGCGCGATGTCGCGCTCGCCATCGAGGCAGGGCGGATCCACGGACTGCTGGGCCCGAACGGCTCCGGGAAGACCACCGCCCTCCACATCATCACCGGGCTCATCCCCGCGGATCGGGGGGCCGTGCGGATCGGCGGCATCGACGTCGGCGACACGGCCAGCAGGCGCGCACTGGGCTTCGCCCCCGACGACCTGCCGCTGCCCGCAGCGTTGACGGGCCGCGAGTACCTCCGTCTCCACGACGCCCTGCGTGGCCGCGACGACGCCTCACGCGCCGACGTCCTCGCCGACGCGCTGGGGATCGCCGACGATCTCAGCAAACCCGTCGGCGACTACTCACACGGCATGCAGCGGAAGCTCCAGCTCGTCGCGGCCGTCATGCACGAGCCGCGGCTGCTGGTGCTCGACGAGCCCTTCCGAGGGCTCGATCCGGACGCGGCGGCGATCGTGCGCAGCCTCCTGCTCTCGTATGCGCGGGGCGGCCGCGGCGTGCTCGTCGCCACGCACGACATGCTCCGGGCCGAGCGGGACTGCGACGCGGTCACGATCCTCGACCACGGCTCCGTGGCCGCCTTCGGCACCCCGGAGGGACTCATCGCGGCGTACGAGGGCTGCGTCACGTTGGAGGACGTCTTCCTCCGCGCCACGGGACGGCTGGGCGACGCCGCGCGTCGCGCAGAGCGCGTCGACTCCGTCTTCGTCTGAGCACACATCCGAACAGAAAGGGGATCGACCTTATGACTACCGGCGTCCGCCTCCTCCTGCATTCGCTTCTCGGCGTGGTGATGGGCGTCTGCGTCGTCGTCATCGCCGTCGCCGCCTGCCTGCTGCTGGCTTTCTCGAGCGCGGGAGAGGTCACGATCCCGGGAGTGATCGCGATCTGGCAGTCGACCGAGAACGACGCGATCGCGCTGAACGTCACACCCCGCCCGTGGGGGCTTCTCCTCGCCGTGCTCGGGGTCGCCGCCACGGTCGTCGCGCTCCGCCTGCTGGCCGATCGGCGCAGGGCGCGGAAGGAGCAGGGGTGACGACGCTCCGTCAGGCCCGTGCGGTCGCGAGGGCGACGCTCTCGCTCTGGGTGCGCGAGGTCGCCCGGCTGCTCGGGACGAGCGTACGGACGGTCGTCGCCGGAGTCGTCGTCGCGGTGGCGCTCGCCGCCGTCCTCGGGCTTGCCCTCGCGGTCGTCGCCGGTGCACAGCTGGACGGCGCCCTTCCCGTCGACATGCGCTTCGCGATCGTTCGCACCTCGTTCGCCAGCGCCGCGCTCACCGCCGGCGCGGTCGCGGTGATCCTGAGCCTGTCGCTGCCTCCGCGCACCGCGCTGCAGAACCTTCTCGACCTTCTGCCGGTCGCACGCACGGCGGCTCGTCTCGGCCAGTTCGCTCCGATCCTCCTGGTCGGGGGCATCTACAGCCTGGCGCTGACGAGCACCTCGGTCGTCGTCCTCCTCCGGACGAGCGTCTCGCCCGGGGAGTCGATCGCAGGGATCGCGCTCTTCCTCGTCCTGCTCGCCATCTCTCTGCTCCTCGCCGCCGCCCTCTTCGCCCTTCTGCAGGTCGCCGCGCTGCGCCTCTTCCGCCTCCCGTCGTCCTATGCGGCGACGGTGGCGGGGGTTCTGTCGTTGGCTGCCGTGATCGCGGTGTCGGCTCCCGACATCCTCGCTATGCAGTCGGCGCTGGCGGTGTCTTGGGGTGCGGCGGAGCTGACGCCGTCGCGGATCCTCGCGCGGCTCGCGACCGCGCCGTCGTTCGCAGTCGGCGTGGCAGGAGCCGGCTGGGCGTCGCTCGCGGCGGTGCTCTTCTGGTCGGCTGCCCGCCTGCACGTGCCGGCAGCCCGGAATCGCTCGATCCTCCTGTTCCGGCGCACATCGCCGCCGCGGCGCACACCGTGGTGGGGGCTCTTCTGGTCCGAGACGCTGACCGCGATCCGCAATCCGCAGTTCGTCATCACGGCGATGCTGCTGCCGTTCGCGATCGTGGCGGTCGCCCTCCTCACTCTCGTGCCGAACGCGACGCCGATCGTTCCCGGGATCGCCGGGGCGCTGCCGGTGCTCCCGTTCATGCTCGGCCTCTATGCCGTGGGCCGTACGCTCCGGGCACGATGGATCCCGACGCTGGTCACGGCGCGGCGAGCGGTCTGGATCGTCCCCGCGGCGCTCGCACAGACGGCCGTCAGCGCGGCATTCGCCGTGGCCGCCCTCGGCGCGGTCGTGCTGCTCGGCCTGCTCCCGGCGGTTCAGGTCCCGGACGTGCTGCTCCGCTGCGCGTTGGCCTCGGCGGTCGCGCTCGCCGGCGGAGCGCTCGTCCCCTATAGCGAACAGCAGCCGCTCTCGGTCACGGCGGGCGGGTTCCTCGTCGGCACCCTCTACGCGCTCACCTCGCTCGGGATCGGATGGGCGGCCGAGAACGCCGCGCCGGGGACAGACCGGGTCCTCGTCGTCGCGGCGATCGTCGCCTTCGCCGGGCTCTATGCGCTTGCCGCTCTTCGTCAGAGCGTGCGAGAGCCTGCTCGTGCGTGAGGTCCGGCGCGTACCGCGGGCCGGGGTCATCCGCGAGGCGGACCTCCTGAGCTGCCCGGAGATGGGGCTGCGCGTGCCGGCGGCGTCCGACGACGCCCTCGACCTGGGGCTGTGCAGCGACGAGCTCTGGCTCCGCGCAGGACGGTGGTCGTGCCGGCTCCCGCCGTGGACGACCAGTCGGGCGGTGCCTATGCCGTCCGGGGTGCTTCGCGCTGCGGCAGGGGCGCTGCGGCACTTCTCCTCGGGGATGGGGCTCGTCCTCGTCGCCGGGGCGGGCACGTTGGCCCTCGGAATCCTGACCGGTGCCCGTGCGCTCGTCGCGCTCGCCGTGGCCGTGCTGCTCCTTCTGTGCTCGGTCCTCGTCCACGAGATCGGGCACGTCCTCGCCTACCGGCTTGCGATCGGGCGTGCGGCCCCGGCCGCGCTCGTCGTCCGGGGGCTGCACTGCCGCGTCGTCCGTCTCAGGGGCGGACGACGCGCGGACGCGTCCGTCGTGCTCGCGGGATCGCTCGCCCCCGTCCTCGCCGCGGCGCCCGTGTGGCTTCTGGCGGGGTGGGCGCCTGCGTTGCCGCTGTCGGCCACCCTCATCGCGCTCGGGCATGTCGCCGGGCTTCTCCTGCCCGTCGGAGACGGCGCCTCCCTGCGCGAGATCCTCCGGTCTCGTCGACGTGCTCGCGTGGGTTCATGAGGGCGCCCCGCCCCTGCCGCTACAGCAGTCGGAGATGTCCTCCGAAAGGGGGACAGTAATTCGTGTGATCCCGGGATATCAGGCTGTTAGCGTGAGAGACGGGGGCATAAATGAGATGTACTTTCATGAAAGTCGGTCGTTCGTCCGCGCATCCTGGCATGGGGGACCATCGGTCAGGGCCGAGGGGGCCGTACGGCGACGTGCACACGGTCACGGACCGCTGCGGAGGGGCGATGCGCCATCGCCGAGGGGCAGCGAGCAGGGGGTCGGGCCATGGGATCGGCTGAGGCGCTGCAGGACGTGATCGTGGTGTCGCACGACGCACTGGTCGCCTCCGCGCTCTCTGCCGTCCTCGCCACCGAGTCGGGGCTGCGGGTCACGGCGAGCACGTCGGTCGCGAAGACCATCGTGACCGCGAGCGGAGAGACGCGGCCCATCGTCGTGTACGACGTGGGGAGCGACGAGCCGGGGTCCGCCGACCTCGCCGCGCTGGTCGCAGCCTGCCAGACGTCACAGCTGATCGCGGTCACGTCCTCCGCGTCGTTCGCGCAGGTCGCGGCCCTGCTCGCTGCGGGCGCCCGAGGCATCGTCGGCCGCAACGCCGGCGCAGAGGAGCTGGGCAGGGCGGTCGCCGAGGTCGCGGTCGGGCACGTCTTCATCTCCCGGCTGATGCTCCGCGAGATCGTGGAGCACATCGCGCGGTGCCCGAGCCGGGCAGAGGCCGGGGGACGGCTCACGGGCGACGGCCTCCTCGCTCCTCGCGAGCGCGACGTGGTGCGACTTCTTCTGCGGGGGATGACGAATCGCGAGATCGCCGGGGCTCTGCACCTCTCGGAGGCCACGGTCAAGGCGCATCTCGGGCGGGTGATGGCCAAGTGGCAGGTGCGCGATCGGCTGCAGGTGGCGCTGTACGCGCTCGGTCTGGCCGGCGCGGAGGACCGGCGGGCCGGCTGACCCGGCTCAGCGTCTGCGCATGCGGGAGGCGCCGATCACGCCGGCGCCGACGACGAGGATCCCTGCGGCGATCCCGATCACGTACAGGGCGACGACGAGGTAGCCGCTCTCGAAGTTGTTCGGGTTGAGGAAGGGATAGGGGTACCACCAGGGCTCGCCGGTCGTCGGGGAGACGACCAGGTTGGCGCGGACCAGGGTGTACACCGCCCAGACGATCGGGAACGCGGCGATCGTGCCGAGGGTTCCCCAGCCCAGCCGTCGGCGGCCGGGGGCGAACAGCACGTCGACGAGGAGGATCAGCGGGCCGACCACGTGGAGCATCTCGTTGGCCCAGATCACGGTCGTCCCCTGCGGGAGGGGGATGCCGCGCAGCAGGGTGTTGTACACGATGCCGGTCACGATCATGTAGGTCGAGACGCAGGCGAGCAGGACAGCGATCCCTCGCGGCTCGCGGTCGGCGTCGCGATGCCGGAGCGCCCACACGGCGGCGACGATCAACGCGACCGCGGCCGAGACGTTGGACTCGATCGTGAAGAAGCTGAAGAAGTTCGTCAGGACGGTCGCGAGATGCGCCGCATAGGGCTCGCTCGCCGTGAGGGCGCGAGAGACGGTCGCGATCAGCTGGTGCCCGACGGCGACGAGGATGGCGGCGGCTCCGACGATCCGGAACGCCGACCATCCGGCGATCCGGGCGGGCGTGGCGGAGGTGCGCCGCGGCGTTGCGGAAGCGAGGGAAGTCACGAGTCTCACTCTAGGGTCGCGGCGGCTCGGTGCGGGGCAGCCGTCCCCCGGGGACCTGGAGGAGAACCGGAGGAGAAGGGGTCCACCGATAGGATGGGGTGGCCCGATCGGGTCAGCTCATCGGCCGGTGCAAGCCCGGCGACGCAGCGGCGGCGCAGCGCGGCCGCCACCAAGGGGGTTCTCCCATGCCAGGAATCGTGATCGTCGGCGTCCAGTGGGGCGACGAGGGCAAGGGCAAGGCGACCGACCTGCTCGGCGAGCGCACCGACTGGGTCGTCAAGTTCAACGGCGGCAACAACGCCGGCCACACGGTCGTGGTCGGCGACGAGAAGTACGCCCTGCACCTGCTCCCGTCCGGCATCCTCTCGCCGGGCGTCACCCCGGTCATCGGCAACGGAGTGGTCATCGACCTGGAGGTGCTCTTCAGCGAGCTCGAGGCGCTCGGCTCCCGCGGCATCGACGTGTCCCGCCTCAAGGTGAGCGCGAACGCGCACATCATCACGCAGTACCACCGCACGCTCGACAAGGTCACCGAGCGCTTCCTCGGCAAGCGCATGATCGGCACCACCGGGCGGGGGATCGGCCCGGCCTACGCCGACAAGATCAACCGCGTCGGCATCCGCGTGCAGGACCTCTTCGACGAGAACATCCTCCGCCAGAAGGTCGAGGGCGCTCTCGACCAGAAGAACCACCTGCTGGTGAAGGTCTTCAACCGGCGCGCGATCGCCGTGGAGGAGATCGTCGAGGACCTCCTCTCCTACGCGGAGCGACTGCGCCCCATGGTCGCCGACACGAGCGCGCTGCTCGACGAGGCGCTGAGCCGCGACGAGGTCGTGGTCTTCGAGGGCGGGCAGGCGACCATGCTCGACGTGGACCACGGCACCTACCCGTTCGTCACCTCCTCCTCGGCGACGGCCGGCGGCGCGGCGACCGGCTCCGGTGTGGGACCTGGGCGCCTGGACCGGATCGTCGGGATCGTGAAGGCCTACACCACCCGCGTCGGCTCCGGTCCCTTCCCCACCGAGCTCTTCGACGAGCAGGGCGACTGGCTGCGCGCGCGGGGTTTCGAGTTCGGCACCACCACGGGCCGCCCGCGCCGCGTGGGCTGGTACGACGCGCCGATCACGCGGTATGCGACGCGGATCAACGGCATCACCGACCTCGTGCTCACCAAGCTCGACATCCTCACCGGCCTCGAGCAGATCCCGGTCTGCGTCGCCTACGGCGTCGACGGGACGCGGTACGACGACGTGCCCGTGAACCAGAGCGACTTCCACCACGCGAAGCCGATCCTGGAGCACTTCCCCGGATGGAGCGAGGACATCTCCTCCGCGCGCTCGTTCGAGGACCTGCCGCAGAACGCGCAGGACTACGTCCTCGCGCTGGAGCGGATGAGCAACACGCGGATCTCGGTGATCGGCGTCGGCCCGGAGCGCGACCAGGTGGTCGTGCGACACGACCTCCTCGACTGACATGACCCGTTTCTGGGTCGGCGGGTACGGTCCGGACGGCGGAGGCTCCGCCGCGGGCATCGGCCTCCTGGCCGGAGACGAGGGGCGCGAGCCCACCACCCTCGCCTACCGCGGCGCCGTGGCGGCGGCTCCCTCGCCCTCCTGGCTCGCCGCGCATCCGCGGCTCGACGTCGTCTACGCCGCGCTGGAGGGCACGGGCAGGGTGGCCGCGTTCGCACGCAGCGGCGACGCGGCGCTCGCGCCGCTCGGCGTGCCGATCGAGGCGGGACAGGGGGTGTGCCACCTCGCGGTCGCCCCCGACGGCGGCTCCCTCGTGGCCAGCTGCTACGGCGACGGCCGGGTCGTGCGCCTCGGTCTCGCCGCCGACGGGTCGCTGCGCCCCGCTACGGCGGACGGGGCGGCCGAGCTGCGTGCGGCGCTGTTCGGCGCGGACCCGGCTTCGGCCGCGGCCGGCCCCGATGCCGGCCGCCCCGGGGACGGCTCCCATGCCGTGGCCGAGCCCGGCGACCCCGGTGCCGTGGCCGGCTCGCCGGAGGGGTCCGATGGCGGTCGCCCGGCGGATCCGCTCGCCGCGGTCGATCCCTACGCATCGGACCCGGACCGGACCGACCCGAACGGCGATCCGCGGGTCTCGCACGCCCACGCGGCGGCCTTCCTGCCGGACGGGCGGATCGTGACGACGGATCTGGGCTACGACCTCATCCGGTTCTGGCGTCCGGGCGGGAGCGGCCTCGTCCCCGACCACGAGGTCGTCCTGCCCCGGGGTACCGGCCCGCGGCACATGGTGGTGCACCCGAGCGGGCACCTGCACGTCGTGACCGAGTACTCGTGCGAGGTCTTCACGCTCGCGGAGGGCGCCGACGGCCGCTGGGGCGTCGTGGCGGCGACGATCGCGACCCCGCTCGCACAGCCCGGGTCCGACTTCCCCGCCGAGCTGGCCCGATCGCGTGACGGCGCGACGCTCTACACCGCTCTCCGCGGCAGCGACACGATCGCGGCGCTGCGCGTGCGCGGCGCGGGAGAGACGGTCGAGCCGTTCGCCCTGGCCGAGTCCGGCGTGGACTGGCCCCGGCATCACCTCGTGCACGACGGCGCCCTGCTCGTGGCCGGGCAGCGGTCCGACGACGTCGCGGTCCTCGACCTCGACGACCGCACGGGGGCTCCGGGGCGTGTCCGTCACCGGGCGCCCGCGCCGGCTCCGACCATGCTCCTCCCTGTCCGGTGACCCGGATCGCGCGGGCCGGTGACGAGATCGGGCCGAGAGCCTGCCGGCCCGATCTCAGATTCCGGGCCGACCGCGTTCACGGATCCGATATGTGACTGATCCGACCGCAGGCGTGGCTGGTCGCGGGACGGCCCAGGGCGGTGACCTTTGTCGGGCCGCCGCGATTCTGTCGGCCCGATTTCAAGGTTTAGGCCGACGAAGGCGCAACGGCCCGACAAACATGCGGCGGTCCGGGACCGAAGGGGGAGGAATCGGCGGGAATCGGCCCCCGTGTCGGCGGGTTCTGTCAGGGTGGAGGACGGGGGAGCTCTCCGGAGAGGCGGCAGGACATGACGACGGACGAATACGACCTCATCGTGCTGGGCGGAGGGCCGGTCGGCGAGAACGTCGCGGATCGCGCCGTGCAGGGCGGGCTGACGGCGGTGATCGTCGAGAGCGAGCTGGTCGGCGGCGAATGCTCGTACTGGGCCTGCATGCCCTCCAAGGCGCTGCTCCGTCCGGCGCAGGCGCTGCGGGCGGCGCGGAAGGTCGCGGGCAGTGCCGAGGCGGTGACCGGCGATCTCGACGTACGGGCGGTGCTCGCCCGTCGCGACGGCTTCGCGAGCGACTGGTCGGACGAGGGGCAGGTCGGCTGGCTCCGCAGCGCCGGGATCGACCTCGTGCGCGGCCACGGACGCCTCTCGGGCGAACGCGAGGTCACGGTCACGACCCCGGACGGAGAGGAGCGCCGGCTCCGGGCCCGTCACGCCGTGGCGGTCAGCACCGGCTCCGACGCGGCGATCCCGCCGATCGACGGACTTCAGGAGGCGCGTCCGTGGACCAGCCGTGAGGCGACGAGCGCCCAGGAGGTGCCGGAGTCGCTCGCGGTGATCGGCGGCGGCGTCGTCGCGGTCGAGATGGCCACCGCCTACGCGGCGCTTGGCTCCCGCGTCACCGTGATCGCGCGCGGAGGGCTGCTCACCTCCGTCGAGCCGTTCGCCGGCGAGCTCGTCGCCGAGGGGCTCCGCGAGCTCGGCGTCGACGTCCGCACGAACACGGCCACCCTCTCCGTCGAACGCGACGCGGGCACCGTCACCGTCCGCACGGACGCGGGAGACGTCGTGGCGCAGGAGGTGCTCGTCGCCACGGGGCGGCGGCCCCGTTCGGAGGACATCGGGCTGGAGCATGTGGGCCTGACGCCGGGCGAGTGGATCCGCACCGACGACACGCTGCTCGTGCCCGGCACTGACTGGCTGTACGCGGTCGGCGACGTGAACGGACGGGCGCTCCTCACCCATCAGGGCAAGTACCAGGCCCGCGCGGCCGGAGACGTCATCGCGGCCCGCGCTCTCGGGGGAGACCTCGACGTCAGCCCGTGGGGCCGCCATGTCGCGACCGCCGACCACGGCGCGGTGCCCCAGGTCGTGTTCTCCTCTCCCGAGGTGGCCGCGGTGGGGCTCAGCGAGGCGCAGGCGAAGGAGGCGGGCCTCACGGTGCGCGCGGTCGACGTCGAGCTCTCCTCGGTCGCCGGCGCCGGCCTGCACGAGGACGGCTATCGCGGCCACGCCCGGATGGTCGTCGACGAGACGCGCGGCGTGGTCGTGGGCGTGACGCTGGCGGGGCCGGACGTGGCCGAGCTCATCCACGCGGCGAGCGTGGCGGTGGCGGCAGAGGTCCCGGTCGCCCGGCTCTGGCACGCCGTGCCGTCCTATCCGACGATCAGCGAGGTCTGGCTCCGGCTCCTCGAGGCCTACGGCAGGGATTCCGCCTGATCACGGGCGAATCCGGAAGAAAGACGGGAGAGTTCGCCCCGATGTCGGACCCGTGTCCTACGCTCGAACCGACCCGAGGAGGGACGATCATGAAGGCTGCACTCGCAGGGACCGCGATCGCCGAGGCCGACGCCGAGGCGGTCCCCACGGACCCACGGAACGAGGTCGGCGCCTAGGGGGCGCGGGGGATCTCATGATCGAGTTCCGTTCGGTCACCAAGACCTTTCCCGACGGCACCCGCGCGGTCGACGACTTCGACCTCGTGATCCCGTCGCGCCGCACGACCGTCTTCGTCGGCTCCTCCGGCTGCGGCAAGACCACGCTGCTCCGCATGATCAACCGCATGGTCGACCCCTCCTCCGGCGTGGTCGAGATCGACGGCGAGAACGTGCTCGACGGCGATCCGGTCGCCCTGCGCCGCCGCATCGGCTACGTCATGCAGAACTCCGGGCTCATGCCGCACTTCACCGTCATCGACAACGTCGCGACGGTGCTGCGCCTGAACGGCGTCGGGCGGGCCGAGGCGCACGAGCGCGCGCGAGAGATGCTCGACATCGTCGGCCTCGACCGCGCGCTCGCCGACCGCTACCCGAGCCAGCTTTCCGGCGGCCAGCAGCAGCGCGTCGGCGTGGCACGAGGCCTGGCGAACGATCCCAACATCCTGCTGATGGACGAGCCGTTCGGCGCGGTCGACCCGATCGTCCGCACCGAGCTGCAGCAGGAGATGCTGCGACTGCAGCGGGAGCTCGACAAGACCGTGGTGTTCGTCACGCACGACATCGACGAGGCCTTCCTGTTGGGCGACCAGATCGTGATCCTCGACGTCGGCGCGCGGATCGTGCAGGCGGGCTCTCCGGAAGAGATCATGTCCGCTCCCGCCGACGACTTCGTCGCGGCGTTCATCGGCGCCGACCGCGGCAAGCGGTCCCTGCACCTCAAGGCCACGCCGCAGGGCACGGTGGTCGTCGACGCCGAGGGGCGGGCCCAGGGCACGCTGGTCGGCGAGGTCCCCGCCGGCGTCGGCGAGGCACCGGCCGGCGTCGTCGAGAACGGCGGCTGAATGCGCTGGATCGCAGAGAACATCGGGCTCATCCTCGAGCTCGCGGTCGTGCACGTGCGGCAGAGCCTCATCGCGCTCGTGCTCGGCTTCGTCCTCGCGGTGCCCCTGGGCCGGTTCGCCTGGCGCTACCGTCTGGTGCGCGGGCCGATCATCGTGCTCACGGGCCTGCTCTACACGATCCCGTCGCTCGCGCTGCTGATCCTGCTTCCGGCCGTCGCTGGCTATCCCGCGACGATCGAGGCGAACCTCGTGATCGCGCTGACGATCTACGCGGTCGCGATCCTCGTCCGCGCGGTCGCCGACGGGCTCGACTCCGTGGACGCGGACGTGCGGCAGGCGGCGACCGCGATGGGCTACGGCGCCGCCAGGAGGTTCTGGACGGTCGAGCTCCCCCTCGCCGGGCCCGTGATCCTCGCCGGTCTGCGCGTCGCCGCGGTCAGCACGATCTCGCTCGCCACGGTGGGGATCCTCATCGGCGTGACCAATCTCGGCTACCTCTTCACCGACGGCCTCCAGCGCCGCATCATCGAGGAGGTCTTCGCCGGAGTCGCGGCCGTGGTGATCCTCGCGCTCCTCGTCGACCTTCTGCTGGTCCTCCTGGGGCGCCTGGTCATGCCGTGGCAGCGCCCCGCCCGCCGAGGGCGGAGCGCGAAGGCGACGGTCGCCGAGCCGGCGGAGGCGGTCGCATGAACCTCTTCGTCGACGCGCTGCGCTGGCTCTTCTCGCCCGACCGGCTCGAGGGGACGTACGCCCTGCCGGTCCTCCTGGGGCAGCACCTGTTCTTCACCGTGGTCTCTGTGCTCATCGCCGCGGCGATCGCGGTCCCGGCCGGATGGGTCATCGGCCACACCGGGCGCGGCCGAGAGATCGCGGTCGCCGTGTCGGGCGCCGCCCGTGCGATCCCGTCGTTCGGGCTCCTCGTCCTGCTCGTGCTCCTGCTCGGGGTCCTGCGCACCCCGGTGGCGGCGATCATCACGTTCGTGCTCCTCGCGATCCCGTCGCTCCTCGCCGGCGCGTACACCGGGATCGAGGCGATCGACCGCCGGGTGATCGACGCGGCGCGGGCGATGGGGATGACGCCGTGGCAGGTGTTCCGCAAGGTGGAGCTCCCCCTGGGCCTTCCGCTGCTGATCGGCGGTCTGCGCGCGGCCGTGCTGCAGGTCATCGCGACCGTCACGATCGCGGCCTACGTCAACCTGGGCGGGCTCGGCTGGCCGATCATCCAGGGCATCCCGCTGCGGCGCTTCGACCAGGTCCTCGCCGGGGCCATCCTCGTCGCCGTTCTCGCGCTCCTCGCCGACCTGCTCCTGGCGCTCGCCCAGCAGGCCGCGGTCCCCGCCGGCATCCGCGCCGCCGGCGGCCGTCCGTCCTCCTCTTCTCGCCGTGACGCCCGGAAGGCTGCCATGGCGCGGGCCTGACCGTCCCGTCCAGATCCCGACCGTCCCAGACCCTAGACCGTCCCAGAACCCTGACCGCCACTGAGAGGAAACCCCCATGTTCACCGCTCGCCTCACCCGCGCCGCGGCCGCCGTCGGCGCCGCCGCGGCGCTCGCCTTCGCGCTCAGCTCCTGCGGATCGAGCAACCCCCTCGCCGAGCCTACGGGCTCGACGACGGGCGGCTCCTCCGACGCCGTCGTCATCGGATCGCAGGCCTACTACTCGAACCAGATCATCGCCGAGATCTACGCCCAGGTCCTCGAGAAGAAGGGGGTGGACGTCACGCGCCAGTTCAACATCGGCCAGCGCGACGCCTACATGCCCCAGGTCGAGTCCGGAGCGATCGACGTCTTCCCCGAGTACACCGGCAACCTGCTGGAGTACTTCGACCCGAAGGCCACGGCGACGAGCCCCGACGACGTCTACGCGGCGCTCAAGAAGGCGCTGCCCGACGGGCTCGTCGCGCTCGACTACGCCCAGGCCACGGATCAGGACACCTACACCGTGACCAAGGCGTACGCCCAGGAGCACGGGCTCGAGAGCATCGCCGACCTCGCCAAGGTCCAGGGCACGGTCACCGTCGGCGCCGCGCCGGAGTTCGAGCAGCGGCCGTACGGTCCCGCCGCCGCCAAAGAGACCTACGGCGTCTCGCTCGGCTTCTCGGCCACGGGCCCGACGACGCTCGAGGCACTGCTGGCCGGGACGGTCCAGGTCGCCGACATCTACTCGGCCGACCCCGCGTTCCAGACCGAGCAGATCGTGGCGCTGAAAGACCCGAGGAACATGATCCTGTCGTCCAACGTCGTCCCGATCGTGAGCGCCAAGGCCGAGTCGAAGGTCGCCGACGCCATCAACGCCGTCAGTGCGAAGCTGACCACCGAGGAGCTCAGCAAGCTCAACGTGCAGAGCACGAAGGACAAGAAGGAGGCGGCGGACATCGCCAAGGCCTGGATCGCGGAGAAGGGTCTGGGCTGAGGCCCGGCTGAGACCCCGCCCGCACGCGAACGCGGCCGCCGAATCCTCCGGGAGACGGCGGCCGCGTCGTCTGCGGCGGTCGGGCGGTCAGACCCGGGAGTCCTGCCGGGGGATCCAGATCTGCTTGACGATGATGAGGATCGAGGCGGCGACCGGCACCGCGATCAGGGCCCCGAGGAGGCCCAGGAGCGTGCCGCCGGCGAGAGCGCCGATCACGACCAGCGCGCTGGGGACCGAGACCGCCCGGTTCATCACGCGCGGCGTGATCACGTAGGCCTCGATCTGCATGTACGCCAGGTAGATCGCGGCGAAGACGAGCGCCGCCACCGGGTTCGCGAACAGGGCGATGCTCGATCCGATGACCCAGAACAGCACGGGCCCGACGAGCGGGATCATGGTCACCAGGAAGGCGACCGTGGCCATGAGCGGCGGGAACGGCAGGCCGAGAACCGTGTACAGCAGCAGGGTGATCATCGCGTTGATGAACGCCAGGATCACCATGCCCTGCACGTAGCCGCCGACGGAGTCGGTGATCTGGTCGGTGATGTCTCCGGCCCGCTTGCGGTCGCGGGCGGGGACCAGGCGCAGCAGGCCGGTCTTCATCGACGGCAGGGTGGCGACGAAGTAGAGGGTGAGCACCAGCACGACGATGAGACCGGAGATCCCGGTCGCGATCGACGCGCCGACCTGCAGCGCCCCGCCGCCGATGGCCGCGATGTTGCTCGGGTCGGAGAGGAACTTCTGCACCTCGCCGAAGAGGTCCTCGAACTGGGCGCCGAACTGTCCCTCCAGCCAGCGGTAGACGTCGCTGTGCATGAAGTCCTGGATCATCGGCTGGATCGAGCGGGCGAAGATCGAGACCTGGTTGACGACGATCGGCACGATCAGCACGAGGACGGCGATCAGCAGCACCAGCAGCGACAGGATCACGATCAGCACGCTCACGCCCCGCGACAGGCCGCGGCGCTCCAGGAAGCGCACGGCCGGATCCAGTCCGAGCGCGGCGAAGAGGGCGAAGGCGATGTAGATGAGGACGGTCGAGAGGTTCGACAGCGTCAGGCCGAGGAGGATCGCAGCGAGCCCGCCGAGCGTGGCGAGAAACCCGAACACGAAGGGCTTGTCGATGCGGGTCCAGAACGAGGCGCGCGGCGCGGCGGCCTCGACGTACGTGCGCCCGGCGGACGCCGCGGCGGACCCGCCGTCGGCCGGGGCGTCGGCGGCTGCGGGCGCGGATGCCGTGCCCGCAGCGTTCCCGGCCGCGGCGTCGGCGGTCTGTTCGTTCTCCGGGTCGGTGCCGGTCGCGCTGTCATGGCTCATGGGTTCACCCTAGGCGAGTGGCGTTTCAGCGGGCACGCTAGTGTCGGAATGTCGAGCGCGAGGAGGGTGCCAATGACAGCTGCGGAAGACCCCAGGGCCGAGCTCCTGCGTCTGCGGGCGAGCATCGACAACATCGACGCGGCGCTGGTGTTCATGCTCGCGGAGCGGTTCCGCTGCACGCAGCAGGTGGGTCGCCTCAAGGCGGAGCACGAGATGCCGGCCTCGGACCCGAAGCGCGAGGAGCAGCAGGTCGCACGCCTGCGCGCGCTCGCCGAAGAGGCGCACCTCGATCCGGAGTTCGCCGAGAAGTGGTTCAACTTCGTCGTCGCCGAGGTCATCCGCCACCACACCGAGGCCGCCGAGGGCCGCTGACCCTCCGCGCACGGCGCGACCGGCCCTGCCGGTCTCGTCCCTGCCGGCCTAGGTGTGATGTCCAGGGAGGTTGTTGAGTCTGCTGATGGGCGGGGCTCCGATGGCGGAGTGGTGTCTGTGGTGATTGTAGAAGTGGATCCAGCCGGGTAGTGCGGCTCGGCGTTCGGTCTCGGATCCGTAGAAGCGTGCGTAGGCCCAGCCGTCGGCGAGGGTGCGGTGG
>Ga0164243_10006944_pt1 | contig 17022 bp, 12 predicted proteins | sample OricompcompostOP_FD_108781 | JGI IMG/M metagenome (GOLD analysis project Ga0164243, IMG submission 108781) | Organic Plus compost microbial communities from Emeryville, California, USA - Original compost - Organic plus compost (OP) | ecosystem: Engineered > Solid waste > Mixed feedstock >... | reverse complement strand
CCCGTGGCGGGCCTGCCGGCCTTGCAAAAACTGCCTTATGAGTTATCTGATATTCAATATATTGCTGCCGTTGCCAGGTATCCGTCAGTTATTTCAGTAGGTGCGCGATCGGGCATTTCAACGCTGCAGGAACTGGTCGATCAGGCATTGAAAGCACCCGGCAAACTTAATTACAGTTCGGCCGGCAACGGGACAACACCGCATATTGGGGCTGAATTGTTCAGGCAGGAAGCGGCTATCGAAACCATGCATATTCCGTATAAGGGAGCGGCGCCGGCAACCACGGCATTGCTGGCGGGCGAGGTCCAGTACGAGGTGTCCGATCTGGCGCCAGTGCTGTCGTTTCATCGTGCGGGTACCTTGAAAGTGCTCGCTGTGGCGGGGCCGGAACGGTTGTCGCAATTGCCTGATGTGCCGACGACCGGCGAGTCGGGGCTGCCCGGTGTCATTATGGAAACGCTGTATGGGCTGGTCGGGCCTGCTGGTGTTTCCGACGAGACTATTGTCCGGATCGGGCAGGCCGTCAAAGACGTGACAGACTCGGAAGCGGTCAAGACGTTTTTGTACGAGCAGGGTGGCAGCGCCGCTTACATGAACAGCGGCCAATACCGCGAGACGATGATGGCGGAATTTGCCAAGTGGAAGCGGGTGGCACAGAAAGGCAATATCAGTCTGAATTGAGTGTTAAGCTGGTGACGGGATGATCTAGACTGGCAGAGCTTGGCCTGCCTTGGGATATAACAACGTCATGCAGCCTGACCATAGTGCAACGGATTTTCAGATTACTCTGTCCGCGGATTTGAATCGGTGGCGGTTTTTTGTCGTTATTGCCGAAATGGGCAGCCTGACGCGTGCCGCCGCCTTTCTGGACAGCAACCAGTCTCTCTTGAGTCGCCAACTGAATGCCCTCGAAAGAGAGTGTGGCGTACGCCTTTTTAACCGTACTGGCCGCGGTGTAGCGCTTACCGAGGCCGGAAGCCGGATTTTCGATCGGGTGGTCGCTTTGCTGCGGGAAGCAGAGCACCTGGATCAGAGCTTGCAAGAGTATATCAAGGCGCCTGCCGGCACGGTCACCCTGGCCTGCTTCGGCTCTATCGGCGCGGCGCTGGTGAGCCGCTTATACAGCGACCTTCGCAACGACGCCCCGGGTGTACGGCTGCGATATCTGGAGGGTAATGTCGGGCAGATTGAATCCTGGCTCCTTGACGGTCGCGCTGATATCGGCATCTTATATCGGTATGGCGATACCCTTCCTGAACAGGAGTTCGAATTGGCGACGGTCGACAGTTATCTGATTGGCGCCAGCGGTGATCCACATACGACGGCACCCGATGTTGAATTTTCCCAGTTAAAGGACGTGTCGTTCGTGCTTCCTGTCGCATCCAACGAACTGCGCAATAAGATGGAATCGCTGGCGCGTGAAATGGGGTTTTCTATTGATACCGCAATGGAGACCAATTCGCTGACGCTGATGAAACAGTTTGCCGCGCAATGCGGACTGCACACGACGCTGCCCATTCATGCCGTTTCGCTGGACATTGCCAGCGGCCGTTTGCAGGCATCGCGGATCGTGAATCCGCCAATCAAACGGATGATATCAATGGCTATTTCCAGGACCAAGGGGCCCTCCCGGGCAGTGTCCCTTGTTTCGTCCCGATTGCTTGATCTGGCACGATCAATGTTGGTTGAGCAATAGACTGCGTGGTCTGCGCAGCCTTGTTCAATCACATCAGGATTGCGACGCTTGGTTTTCCGGTTGCATGGCGATCATCCACTCCATACCGAATCGGTCCTTGAGCATGCCAAAGCAGGGCGAAAAGAACGTCTCGCCCAATGGCATGGTCACTGTGCCGCCGTCGGCCAGGGCATTGAACATTCGATTGGCGTCTTCTTTATCGGTCGGAACGATGGACAAGGCAAACCCGCCAAACGCGCTGCCACTTTCACAACCGTCGGAGGCCATGACGACCGTGTTGCCGATCCGGAAACTGGTGTGCATGATTTTATCGTCGAAGCCGGGCGGTACGGCGTCAGGAGGTGGTTGATCAGGGCTATCGCCAAATCGCATCATCATATCGACTTGTGCGCCCACGGCGGTTTTGTAAAAGTCCAGCGCTTCTTCGCAGCGCCCGCCAAAAAACAGATAGGGAATGACATAGGTCTGGCTCATGATAGATCTCCTCGGAATGGGCCAGTCAGGAAGGCCTGGCGCCGATAAGGGGTGAAAGGACGTTAAAATGTCATCAAAAAACAGAGTATTTCAATTGTATTCGAACGGTGGTTGGCGCCAGGGCATTCACTGTGTTTACGACGCCTTGTCAGCTGCGGCCTTTAGTGTTGCAATGTCCAGCTTTTTCATGGGCAGCAATGCTTCCATGACGCGTTGCGCGCGATCCGGATCGGTCAGCAATGCCGGCATGATGGCCGGCACGATTTGCCATGACAGTCCGTAGCGGTCTTTGAGCCAGCCGCATTGCTGTGCCGATGGATCGCCGCCGTCATTCAACGCAGTCCAGTATGTATCAATTTCTTCCTGGGAATCGCAATGGACCTGGAGGGAAATGGCCTCGTTGAATTTGAAAATTGGGCCCCCGTTCAAAGCGGTAAACGGGACACCGGCCAGCTCGAACGCGACGGTCAGCACGCTGCCGTCGGGGCGTCCGCTGACCTGCGTCATTTTTTCGCCGCGATAATGGGTTGTTTGCGTAATACGTGAATCGGGGAAGATGCCGGTGTAGAACCGGACGGCGGCTTCTGCCTGGTCATCAAACCACAGGCAGGGCGAAATTTTTGAGGTGACTTTCATATGGGTTTCCTTTTTCCAGCGCTTCTTGTTTCGGCTGACATTCCTCGTGCGACGCCGCTATGGCATTCACCGGTTCAGGATGTGTTTGCTGCATAAGACCAGTATGGGCGGGCAGGGGTTTGCTGTAAATAGGTGTATGCGTCAATCTGCGAGGGGTGATACGGCAGGGCCTACAGAGCGAAAAGAGCCATAGAGGAAAAATGGATTCCGGCAGGTTTTGATTGGATCCCGGGTCTGGGCGGTGGTGTGCGAGATGACCGACCGCCCCTGGCCTCTAGTTCAGGCCGAGCTGTTGCATGGCCTGCTCGCGGCTCACCACCATGGCATATTTTTGCTTCATATCGAACAGGTTTGCCTCGTGGGGTGCCAGAGCTCGGTCGCCGACACAATCGGCAACGACCAGTGGGCGAAAGCCCAGTTGCATGGCGTCGACAACCGAAGCGCGCACACAACCGCTGGTTACGGCGCCTGCAACCAGCAGGGTCTTGACGCTGCGCTGTGTCAACCATGCTGCCAGCGATGTGCCAAAAAAGGCCGAGGGCACATTCTTGCGTACGATCAGCTCGCCCTGGACCGGGGCCAGTTGCGGCACAATCTGGCTATTCGGCTCGTTTTCCAGCAAACCCAGCATGCCGGGAACCTTAATACTGAAAATATTGTTGTCGGCCCCATCGTCCGCATAAACAATCCGTGTGTGCGCTACCGGCCAGCCCTGTTCGCGTGCTGTTTGCAGCAGTTTTTGCGTATTGTCTATCGCCTGGGCAATATTACCCCCGCCAAATACCTCGGGATCGGCAAAGCCGTTGACCAGGTCGATAATCAGCAGGCCATAGGGCGCCACCGGTTCCAGCTCGGCGCCAAAGCCCTGCTGCTCATAGACTGCGTTTTCCTTACTCAATGTGCGCCCCCGTCCAGTACCTTGCCGTTACGTACTACATCCATGCCGTCCAGTTTGACCGTGCAGTGACGCAATGGAATATCGATGTGGCAGGCGGTCGTTCTGCTGCCGCCCGCTTCGTTATTGGGCCCTAGGGAGAACAGGAAATTGCCCTCGAATGCGCGGGCATCCATGCCAATCGTATTTTCCCGGTCATACAGGCCCAGGGTCGACCAGTGGGCGCGCGGTTGGAGCCCCCAGCCGATATGGGAAATGGCGTAGCCTTCCGGATCGTTGAAGGACTGCATGTACTCATCCAGCAACTGGGCATCGATACCGCCTTCTATACTGGTGGCATAACCATTTTCGACGGTCAGGATAATGGGCTCGGCAACGTATTTTTTTTGCGGCAATAAGATATCGCCCTTATCAATCACAATGCGTCCTGTCGCCCCGCCTTCGTTCGGCCAGGTCAGGGTAAAGCCGCTGGGCCAGTGGTCCCAGCGCCCTGGTTCATCAACATAACCATACTCGCTGATGGCTGGAAACTCCCCCAGGGGACAACGCAAGTCGGTGCCGGCGTCAGAAGTGATATGCATTTGCTGCGATTTGGCAATCAATGCAGAGGCCGCCTTGACGCGCTTGCGGTCTGCCTCGACAGGAATCGTACGCAGTAGAATTTCAGGTGGTTCTACAGCCAGCAGGATTTTCGTGCCGCTTTCAAGAATGTCCGTTTGTTCTGGTGAAAACAGCAACGTCATCAGGTCCAGCACCAAATCGCTGGCCTTGAGCGCAGCAATGGCAGCCTTGTTCCCGGTCAATGGTGTCGTGCCCAGATACGCCAGTGCGTCCCGGCTTAAGGCCTTTTCTGCATTGACCGGCGGCAGATCCAGGCGATTGACGATTGCGCCTTTGGATTGTGCTGCAATGGTTGCGCAGGACAGTGTTTGCGGATGCGTTGACGAACTCGTTAGAATCGTGACGGTCTGCCCGGCTTCAAGGTTGGACAGGGTCAATACCTTCTGCCATGCTTCGATGAATTGATAATCGCTTACTGCCATAGTAGTCCTCTTATACGTTGTCGGTTGCGGGCAGCGACCCGCAGCCCCGTTGCGACAGCCCTAAGCGAGCCGTGCGCCGAGAAAGTCGCCAAAGGCGGCGTAGAATCCGGCTTCGTTGTCCCAGGGGATCATGTGCCCCGCATCCTTCACTCGTGTCTCTGTGAGACCGGGAATCAGGGAGGCGATTTCCTGCACGTCTGCGGCAAGGACCACATCGCCACGCTCTGCGGTGATCAACATGACTGGCACCTTGATCTGCGGAAAGTTGACATGGACATCGTCATTCTGAAAATCGTTGAAGCTCTGAATGATGGCGCGCTCATCACATGTGTGCAGCCATTGCGCACGAAGTTGCAGTTGCTCCTGCGTCCAGGTCGGACAAAAGGCGCGCATTGCCTCGGCATCGCACCCTTTACGTGCCATGGCCATGGAATCAACATACCAGGGTAACTTGGCGGGATAGGCGCGGCGACCAGGACCCGAGACCGGCGGGTCGACCATGACCAGCGCTTCGAGTCCGGCAGGGGCGCTGCTCGCAGCACGTGCGCCGATACGTCCGCCCATGGAGTGACCGACAAGGACATAGCGGCTCAGGCCCAAGGCTTTGGCAAATTCCACCACATCGGCAGCTTGGGCGTCCAGACCATAATCCAGCGTATCGGACGCCTCGCTCAGGCCGCGGCCCCGCACATCCAGTATGTAAGTATCGAATTCACGGGCGAAGCGCTCGCCGACAAATCCCCAGGTTACCGCCGGGCTGGTAATGCCCGGAATAATGATGACGGCAGGGCGGTTCGCCCTTTCACCTTCGTTGCCGCCATAGCGCAAATAATGCTGCCGGATACCATTGGCTGATATATTGGCGCCATACAGATAGTCACTCATTCAATCTCCCTTAAATAAAAATTTACGCTCCGGCCAGTGCAGGTATCGCATCGTTCAGGCTGGCCTTTTGCAGCGCCTCGCGTATTGTCTGTGGCGTAAAAGGCGCCTGGTAAAAGCGCAAGCCACAGGCATCAAACAAGGCATTGGCCACGGCCGACGCGCAGGGCACCGAAGCCGATTCGCCAGCGCCCATGGGCGGTTCATCCTGCCTGTCCATCAGGACCACATCAATGGGCGGAATGGCGGTAAAGTCGATAATCTTGTATCCACCCCACTCGGCCTGTACCGTGCCATTAACATCAAAGCTGACCTGCTCATACAAGGTCCGGCTCAGTGCCTGGATTACGTTGCCATGCAATTGATGACGAACCCCTGCAGGATTGACCATTTGCCCCGTGTCCTGCCCAACCACAACATGATTGAGGCGAACCTCGCCGGTGCGGGCATTGACGCTGATATCGGCAATCCATGCCGACCAGGCCGCACCAAAGCCGGGGAACCTGGAGTGAATATAGCGGGCGTACGAGACGCCTCGCCCGTGCAGCCACCCTGCTGCGTCGGGCGTACCCCGGCTACCGGGCTTGCCGGGCTGCCAGTGCGCCCGTTCACCCACCGCAAGCAGCAACGCCTGGGCACGCTTGTCAGTCGCCAGATTCGTTACCCGAAATGCCAGCGGGTCGGCCTGCGCTTCGAATGCCAGTTCGTCAATAAAGCAGTCATGGGCAAATGAATTAGGCAGCGCCGAAACGCCTCTCAGCCAGGAGGCCCGCACAATGGTCGCCATATCGTTGCAAACAATTTTCTGGCTGCGGTATCCGTAAGGGGGCACGGCAGTGCGATCGCCCATTTGCAGACTGCGCGGCAGTGCCGGCTCTTTACCGGTAAGCAGCAATGCCAATAAGGGCCCGTCGTTTGACGGGTAATGCGTAGTGAAGTCGTAATGCAGCAGATTACCGTGTGCATCAATCGAGCCTTGCACATCCATCAACTGCGCTGCTCCCTTGGGTTCCCAGCCATGTTCCTGCTCGCGACTCAATTGCACGCGCACCGGCATGCCGGCCTGCTGTGAAAGTAGAAGTGCGTCACCACAAACGTCATCGGCACAATTGCGTCCATAGCAGCCGGCCGCCTGCAGACGGATAATCTCGATCTGCGCTTCGTCAAGACCGCTGAGCTGGCTAAGATGCACTCTCAACATATGCGGATTCTGCGAACCAGACCAGACCCTGACATGCCCGGGCTGATAATCGGCAACCGCGCATGATGGACCTATGGAGGCATGCATCTGGTAAGGCCACACATAGGTTCTTTTGATATCGGCCCTGGCTGGCGGCAGCTCGGGATGTTCGCTGCGGTTATCCTGCAGGATACGTTCGCTCATGGGCTGGCGTCGTATGGCCGCTGCCAGATCCTGGAGATCCTCCAGCGGTGCAACAGACTTCCAGGTAATCTTCAGCTCTCGTGCTGCACGAATCGCATGTTCTTCGCGGCGTGCCACCACGCCTATAAAATCGCCTTGCATGATTACCCTGATATCAGGGCAGATATGACTAACCGAGTCGACGTCCACTGAAACAAGGCTGTGGCCGATGAAGGCGCCTGTGTCACGTCCGACATAGGGTGGCCGTATCACGCGGCCGTGCCACATACCCGGAACCCGCATATCATGAACATACATGAACTGGCCGAGCGCCTTGGCGGGGATATCCACGCGGGGCTGGGAGTGTCCTACAAGCTTCAGGTCTTTGGCGGCCTTTGTCTGAATTTCGTCCTTCAGGTATTCACGATATTGCTTTCCCTCCAGCAACGTCCAGTAATCGACGATGTGCCCATTTGCAGAAGATATCCGGCCATCCTGAACAAGCAAATCTGCAGCGTCCACACCCCACATATCCGCAGCCAAATCCATTAGAATATGGCGAGCCTGAGCAGCGGCCCGGCGCAAAGGCTGGGCCGTGATCTGGATTGATGCGCTGGCTATGGTGGGCCCCTGGTTGGGCGACGCATCGGTATGGCCCAACACCATTTGCACGGCACTCATCGGCACATCCAGCTCATCGGCAACAATTTGCGCCAGCGCGGTCTGAATTCCCGTACCCAGATCAACGTGGCCGCAAAAGGCCCGGATCCAGCCGTGCTCGGAAACCGCCACGAACACGTCGTCATAATCCTGCAGATAAACGGACACGACCCCAGGCTGCCCCGGCGCTGGGGCAGGCGGCACTACCGGGGCGCGCAAGATCAGCAGCGTGCCGGTGGATTCCAATAGCAATTGTTGCTCTGCGCGAGGCGCTATATGCGTCATTAACGGGCATCCGGTTCGGGCGTGTTTTGGATAAACTGAATAACTACAGTGTACACGCTATATAGAAATGATCAAACCCCAAAAGGATAGCTTGACGGAAATGGAATGGAATTTGTATTTTGCAGTGTAAACTCTGGCTCTGTAAAGAAAAAACTAGTAAAAACCCGAAGAAATACCAGTTGATACACTGTTGTGCGTTTACATGAAATTCTTTGTTTGCTGAAAAAATTAAAGTGTGTAAACTTATTATTGGTTGACATACTTCACGCCCATGGATCATGAACCCTATTACCACGCGCCAATTTACCCTATCGGTCAACAACGAAAGCCACCAGGTGACCGTTGAGCCTGACACGCCGCTGCTATATGTATTGCGCAACGACTTAGCCCTGAATGGTCCGAAATTCGGCTGCGGGCTCGGTGAGTGCGGCGCCTGTACGGTGTTGGTGGATGGAGTGGCGGCGCGCGCTTGCGTAATACCGGTTAATGTCATAGAGAGCCGAGCGATCACCACCCTGGAAGGACTGAGCTCGAGCGGGCAGCCCAATACGGTTCAGCAGGCATTTATTGATAACCAGGCTGCCCAATGCGGCTATTGCCTGAACGGCATGATCATGACCGTCCAGGCACTATTGAACCGCAATCCCAATCCCTCCGAAGCACAAATTCGTAACGAACTGCGTCACAATCTATGCCGTTGCGGGACCCATGTGGAGATTATGGCCGCCGCGATCTCAGCAGCCAGGGGGCGCCCATGACCACGGGCCTGACCTCTCCCACGGCAGCCGGCCTCAGCCACCCGCCAGACGATAGCATCGGTACGGACCTGTCTGCGCCAACCGGCAGCCAGGTGCTGCATGGCATAGTATTGCGTCCGCCGCATTGGGAACAGGGCATACAAACAAACCGGATGGTACAACTGCAGTCGCTCGACAGCGACAGCGCGAACAGTGTGCCGGGCGTTGTCCGTTGTGTCACCCGCGGCAGCTTTGTCGGTGTTGTTGCCGTGCAGCGCACTCAGGCACAACAGGCTTGCGCCTTGCTTAATGCCCACTGGTTGACGCCTGTCACCGCAGGCGCCGATGTGTCACACTCAGGAAGCCAGACTGTGACACCTGGCGCGATCCACTCGGCAACCCGATATGAATGGAATAATCACCTGGCGGCTCAAGCACCGGATTGGGCGATCGCATGGCACCAGAACGACCAGTTGACGGTGTGGGTCAATACCCATCGCCAAGTGGCCCTCAGGCGGGAATTGTGCGCACTGCTGGGCCTGGCGCCCGAAAACGTCCGAATTGTGCAACATGGGGAGCATACGCAGGACGGGCTGGAGACAGCCGTCGAAGCTGCGGTTTTGGCCTGGGATTTGCATCAACCAGTGCGGGTGCAGTCAGCCTACGCACCTGCCGCATTGGCGCTTGACGTCGAGCAGAACGATCAGGCCCGGGGACAGGACCTGGCAGACGGGGAACAATGGAGCATCAATGCGCCTGATCCGCGTCGCTCGTCCATTGCCGGTCGTTTGTGCGGGCTCGAGTCGATTCCGACCGGCGGTATGGCGCTGTTGACGGACTATGCAACGGCACCCGTACAGAAAACCACCGTTGACCCTGTTGTCACGGACCCATACAGTTATACCGCAGCAACGGTTTTTGCCCAGGAATCGCACTTCGATGAATATTGCGAAAACCGCCAACTGGATCCCGTGCAAACGCGTCTCGCGCATATCAGCAGCGATCGTGGACAGCAATTGTTAAGGCGGGTTGCACAACAAAGCGGCTGGGATGCCGCCGCATCCGGTCCGACTGCCAGGGCAGCCGGTCTGGGCCGTGGCATCGCCTATAGCCATATCATTGACAACGACAGCAGTCCACCGCAGGAAGTGTGGTCGGTCTGGTCAGTCGAGCTGGCCGTGGACGCGCGCAGCGGCAGCCTGTCGGTCAGTCGGCTGACGGTGGGGCATGACGCAAGCCATGCTGGCAGCTCATCGGCCGCCACGCCTGAAGCCCAGCATGCCCTGAAAGATCGACTGGGCAGGTGGACTCAATCCCTTTTGGGGCATGTCCGGCAGGATGCAGCCGGCGCGTCAGCCTCACAGAACGAGCAGCGCCAGTCAGCGCTCCCAGATGTGCATGTGGTCAATAGCTCACGTGCGCTGGATCAGCCCCTGGTATGGGGACCAGGCGTCGAGCTGCCTGCAGCGGCCGCCGTTGCCAACGCCATATATAGCGCTACCGGACTGCGCATCCGCGAAACGCCGTTTGCCTTGCCTACGCTATCTCTGGCTTCACCTGCGACGACAACACGCAGCAGGCGCTGGCGCAATGGCTGGCTGGGCGGACTGATGGCTGCCGCGACCGGTGCCCTGCTGGTTGCATCCCCCTGGCGCACCAGCATTCCACCCGTCAGCCGGGTTGATACTTCCATTTTTTCCAGTCAGGCGATTGAGCGCGGCCGGCTTGTGGCTCTTACCGGCGATTGTATGGTCTGCCACACCGCGCCGGGTGGCCAGACCAATGCGGGTGGCCTGGGACTGGATACGCCATTTGGCACCATTTTTACGACCAACATTACACCCGATCGGGAAACAGGCATTGGCGGCTGGTCATATAAGGCGTTCGAGCGCGCCATGCGTGAAGGCATCCATCTCGACGGCAGGCACTTGTACCCCGCCTTCCCCTACACAGCGTACGCAAAAATGTCCGACGAGGATTTGCAATCGCTTTATGCCTATCTGATGAGCCAGCCGGCCGTCTCGGCGACCAATAAGGTAACGCAGCTTCCGTTTCCGATGAACCTGCGTCCCCTGGTGGCGGGATGGAATGCGTTGTTTCATCGGGATCGGCAGGCATATTCGCCGAATCCGGAAAAAAGTCCACTCTGGAACCGCGGCGCGTACCTGGTCAACAGTAGCGGACATTGCGCCGCCTGTCATTCTCCCCGCAACGCATTGGGTGCTGAAAAATCAGGTGAAAACAACTTCCTGGGTGGCGGTTTTGCCGACAACTGGGAAGCTCCGGCGCTCAACCGGCTCTCGTCCTCTCCCATCCCGTGGACCGAACAGGAACTGTTCCAGTATTTGCGCACGGGCTACTCCCCATTGCATGGGGTCGCCGCCGGTCCGATGGGACCCGTGGTTGCCGGGCTGGCGCAATTGCCCGAGGCCGATGTACAGGCCATGGCCCATTATCTGGCCAGCCTGAATCCTGCCGCAACCGAATCGGCAAACAACCATGCCGCGATGGCGGCCAGGCTGGAGGCAGACAGCCGTACTAACGAGGACACACGCCTGCTGCCCGGGGAGACTCTGTTTAACGGCGCCTGTGCTGTTTGCCATGATTCGGGCAGCGGACCGGTGTTGTTCGGCGCACGTCCCTCACTGGCGCTCAATAGCAATCTGCACAGCGACCATCCGGATAATGTCATCCAGGTCCTGATGCATGGCATTACCCGCCCGGCCCAGGCTCACCTGAGTACGATGCCGGGCTTTAAAGGCAGTATGAATGATGCGCAAATGGAATCACTGCTGCAGTACATGCGCAAACGTTTTGCGCCAGACAAGCCGGCCTGGGATAATTTGCGTAAAAAGATTGCCAATATCAGGCAGCAGCCGGGTCATCCATGATCTGAAGAAAAGATTATGCCCGGACAGTCCGAATTGTTTCGGCTGTCCTGGATGATGAACTTATTCGCCCTGAAGATCGCTGGCGTTCATTTTTTGCAATAGATATAAAATCGCGACCTGTTCGGCAGGGTTGAGTTTGCCCATGGTGAGTCTGCTGATTTCCTGTGCCCGGGGAATCGTACGGGACAGCAGCGCCTGGCCTTCGGTTGTCAGACTGGCAATGACCTTGCGCTTGTCCAGCTTGCCTGGCGAGAGCGAGATCAGGCCGCGCGCCTTCAGGCGATTGATAATCCCGCGTATGGTTGCCTGGTCGATCGCTGTGGCTTCGACCAACTCTGCCTGGGAACTGCGCCCGCGATCACGCAAGGCGCACAAGGTAACAAACTGGATGGCCGTCAGTTGGTCATCGCCCACGTTCTGTTGAAAAATGGCCGTATGACGCTGTACCGCCTTGCGCAATAAATGTCCGACCTGCTGGGTGACATCATACGGCGCGCTGGAACGCTCTGCCGCTGTTTCAGGCTGCTCGTTTTTTCTGGACATAGTTCGGCTGCTCGTTTTTTGACATGATTAAGCTGTATTGATGACGCATCTATAACTGTTATCCGGTATTTTTCACTATAAGTATACCCGCTGGCGCTGCGCAAACCTTGTTGCGCTTGGCGTGGTGAATGAAGCATGGGCGTTGAAAAACACCCAGGCTGTGGCTCGCAGCCAACGTCTATTTAGAGTCTACACACTGTTTAATAGTATATAGCAATCATCATCCGTCAGACATATGCAACGTTAATAATGACATTGTTTGGTGCAACTTCCCTGGCGCATACCTTTCTGGTGCAAAAGGGCCTGAGGCTCTTCACAGAACCTGCAGAGCTATCTGTGAAGGCGCCAGACTGTGTGCCAAATTCGTTGATTATCATCAATAAATTTCATTTGTGAACTACACCGGTGCAACAGTGCATCAAAAATGCCACCGATATTAATCGCAATCGCCGGCCATCTGTTTATTTTTCTTACATCAAAGTCATGCGCCTGCTCGTAAACCCCAATTCGTTTTTATTTTAATCCACAGAATAAGTGTGTACACTCTTATTTAATCGAAATGAACGTGAATTGGATAGTCAGGAGCAAAGTTATGAAAGACACAGTCAAAATCGCCATCGTCGGTGCCGGCCTGGGCGGTGCAGCAGCGGCAACCCTATTGCAAAAAGCAGGTTTCGAAGTTGAAGTCTACGAACAGGCGCCGCAATTTTCACGACTGGGTGCAGGCATCCACGTCGGCCCCAATGCCATGAAAGTTTTCCGCCGAATGGGACTGGAAAAAGAGCTGGAACAAATGGGCTCGCACCCGGATTTCTGGTTCAGCCGTGACGGCAACAGCGGTGAGTATTTATCCCGTATTCCCCTGGGCGCATGGGCGAAAAAGGAGTATGGCGCATCCTATATCACCATCCATCGGGGTGATATGCATGCCCTGCAGATGTCCAGCATCAAGCCGGGGACAGTTCACTTCGGCAAGAAACTGGAAACGCTTGAGGACGATGGCGATAAAGTTCAGCTGGGTTTTGCTGACGGAACGCGTGTCACCGCCGATATTGTGATTGGCGCCGACGGTATTTATTCAAAAATCCGCGAGACCCTTCTTGGCGTTGAAGCGCCCACATATAGCGGCTGGGTAGCACATCGCGCGCTGATTCGTGGCGAGAATCTGGTCAAGTTTGCCGATGAATTCGAAGACTGTGTCAAATGGTGGACAGAGGATCGCCACATGATGGTCTATTACACTACCGGCAAGCGTGATGAGTATTACTTCGTTACCGGCGTCCCGCACGAAGCCTGGGATTTCCAGGGCTCATTCGTGGACAGTTCCCAGGAGGAAATGCTCGCGGCGTTCGATGGTTATAACTCGACCGTCCAGAACCTGATTCGTTCTACAGAAAATATTACCAAATGGCCGCTGCTCAATCGCAACCCGCTGCCCATCTGGAGCGAGGGTCGCCTGGTCATGCTTGGCGATGCCTGCCATCCCATGAAACCACACATGGCGCAGGGCGCCTGCATGGCAATTGAAGACGCCGCCATGCTGACCCGCTGCCTGCAAGAGACCGGACTGGGCGACTACCGGACAGCCTTCGAACTGTACGAAGCCAATCGCAAAGAGCGCGCATCCAGGGTCCAGTCAGTCTCGAACGCAAACACCTTTCTCCTCAAGCAGGAAGACCCCGGCTGGGTCTACGGCTACGACCTGTATGAGCAGGACCTGACTGCACAAAATGTCGGTACAAACCCATAACACACTTCCCGGATCCGGATGATCCGGCCAACGCTGTCATCCGGCTCTATTGCCTGTCACGGACCCCTACCTCCAGGAGACATTTGACGTGAACTCGACCACTTCAAACCCACCATTGCTCCAAACCGGCGAAACAAACCGGGACCTCTATACCAAAATTACCTGGCGTCTTATTCCCTTTCTGTGTTTCTGTTACCTTGCCGCATACCTGGACAGGATCAATGTCGGTTTTGCCAAATTGCAAATGGTGGAAGATCTGCAGTTCAGCGTTACCGCCTACGGTCTGGGCGCAGGCCTGTTCTTTGTCGGCTACATTATTTTCGAAGTGCCCAGCAATCTGATCCTGGAAAAAGTCGGTGCTAGAATGTGGATCGCGCGGATCATGATTACCTGGGGCATTCTGTCCGGCCTGACCATGTTTGTCACCACACCGACGCAGTTTTACACTTTGCGCTTTTTCCTTGGCGCCGCCGAAGCGGGTTTCCTGCCCGGTGTTCTGTATTACCTGACCACTTGGTATCCGACTTACCGCCGCGGCAAAATCATTGCTCTGTTCATGATTGGCCTGCCGCTATCGAGCGTTATCGGCGGGCCCATCTCAGGCTGGATCATGGGCCATTTTGACCAGTTGCACGGCTTGCGCGGCTGGCAGTGGCTGTTCCTGCTCGAATCTATTCCAAGTGTATTGCTGGGTATTCTGACATTCTGGGCCTTGCCTGACAATCATCACAAGGCTAAATGGCTTAATAACGAAGAGCGAGCATTGTTGCAGCGTGATCTGGATCACGATAATGCCGAAGGAAAACACAGCAAACATTCATTTAAGGACGGTTTTTTCAATATCAAAGTATGGATGTTGGGCAGTATTGATTTTTCAATTTTGCTGGGCGCTTATGCAATCGGGTTCTGGATGCCATCGTTTATTCGCAATGCCGGGGTAGCCGATACCTTTGAGATAGGTTTGCTTACGGCCATTCCTAGTATTGCGGGTGTGATTGGCATGCTGGCCATCGGAGCCAGTTCGGATCACTATCGCGAGCGTCGCTGGCATTTGTCCGTTCCTCTTACAGTAGGCGCCCTGGCCCTGACGTGCAGCACATTTGTTTCAAGCAACCTGATCCTGACCGTCGTAACCTTTACAATTGCTTCCTGCGCTTTGCTGGGGGCAGTACCGGTGTTCTTCAGCCTGCCTGCGACCTTCCTGAAGGGTACGGCAGCGGCAACCGGCTTTGCCCTGGCGTGCTCAATCGCCAATATTGCCGGTCTGGTCAGCAACTCCTTGATAGGCTGGGCGACCGATCTGACAGGCACGGCGCATGCCGCGCTATGGTTCTTTGCCGTATGTCTCGTATTCAATGCGGTACTCGTGATGGCCGCATTTCCCGCCAAGCTGGTGAATCGCTGAGCACAACGGTCAACCGGTCATTTTCCCATTCACAATCTTTGCGATCCGAACAGGATTGGACACACCGCGCTTTATTGCACCGTCGGCTTTTGGCGCGCCAGTTGGCGGTAGACCGTGCTCCGATGCAATCCGAGCTCACGTGCTGTCTTGCTGATATTGCCGCTGTTTTTCGCCAGTGCCTGTCGGATCCGCAGGGTTTGCAGGTTCTTGAGGCTGACTTCGGGTAAAGGTCGGTCCGATTGGCTTTGAAGAGAGGTAAAGACAGTCGTGTCAGCGTCAGTGTTGTTGGCAAGTGCATCGGACGCCGGAACCATGGTGGAGGCTGGATTGTCCTCTTCTGGCTCTGCAGTTTTCGGTGGCGCACTGCGCGCTTGCTGTAGCAAATGGGCCGGCAGTGATTGGGGGCGAATAATGCTTCCGGTCGGCAAAAAAGCCGCCAGCGTCTTGAGAACAGAACGCAATTGCCTGTAGTTGCCGGGCCAGGGGCAGGCGCACAGGATGTCCAGTGTCTCGTCGTCAAAAATCAGGCTGGGCGAGCTTTCGTGGCGCCGGAGCTCGGCGCAGATAAACGTGCGCAGGTCGGCGCGCTGGCGCAGAGGGGGCAGATGAACCAGATGGTCCTGAATACGGTAGTAAAGGTCCTGGCGGAAATTCTCTTCCTGAGCCAGTGCGTCGGGCTGCTGATTGGTGGCGCTGATCAGGCCGAACTGGACTGGCCAGGCTTTATCGGACCCCAAGGGCTGAACCACGCGTTCCTGCAATACCCGCAGAAGGCGTGACTGCAATGGCAGGGGCATGTCGCCGATTTCATCCAGGAACAACACGCCGCCATTGGCGTCGCGCAGCCGTCCGCGTGAGCCGTTGCGCTGGGCGCCGGTAAAGGCGCCCGGCTCGTAACCGAACAGTTCTGCTTCAATCAGGCTTTCGGGCAGCGCGGCGCAGTTAATGGCAATAAATGGTCCGCTGCGCCAGCGGCTGTGCGCATGCAGGTGTCGGGCAAACACCTCTTTGCCGGTGCCTGTTTCGCCCAGCAGCAAAATGCCCAGATCGGCGTTAATTGCCAGCGTACTCTGGCGCAACGCATGCTGCAATGCGGGTTCCAGCGTTGGCAGGCTGGAAACGGGAAGATTAGCGGGTCTCGTGCGGTCTTTATCTGCAGAGGTCCTTGCGTTGATTGGTGCCTCCAGGTCAGTCTGTTCGGCTGCAGTGGTATCTGACTTCGCTACGCCGACCCGTTCAAAATGCAGCGTGGCGTAGAGCACCGTGCCGTCAACGTCGTGACTGGCCGACGGATGAGGTTGCAGCTGTTTCCATTGCGGCAACCAGTTCTCGACAGCCTGATCCAGTAGCAGAGACAGCGGCATGCCCAACAGTTCGGCCGCCCCTTCGCTTGCGCCCACAATGCGTTCATCGGCAATGAGCAACGTTCCGCATAGCGCCGGGTTCATAAGGCCTGGCTGGCGCTGAAATTGCAGTCGAGCGATATGGGTATCGGCCAGATCCAGTATCTGATCGCCGATCTGGCGCGCCGTGGCCCGGACCAGATCGCCGGTATAGTCGGGCAGCGTACGGGCATCGCCCGAGATGTCCAGTACACCCAGTATGTCGCCGCGTGGCGAGCGGATGGGCGCGGCATGACAACTGAGAATGTGGTTGCAGGACAGATAGTGTTCCTGGCCATGCACCCGGATGAAGGCGTTTTCGATGAGTGCAGTGCCGATGGCATTGGTGCCGCGGTGGTCTTCTGCCCAACTGGCGCCTG
>Ga0164243_10006943_pt1 | contig 17023 bp, 20 predicted proteins | sample OricompcompostOP_FD_108781 | JGI IMG/M metagenome (GOLD analysis project Ga0164243, IMG submission 108781) | Organic Plus compost microbial communities from Emeryville, California, USA - Original compost - Organic plus compost (OP) | ecosystem: Engineered > Solid waste > Mixed feedstock >... | reverse complement strand
GCGGCGAGCACGCTCGCCGACACAGTGTCCGGCATCGGGCATCTGCACAACATCCTCCTCGCCGACTGACTGCAACACCAGCCCCACCAACCACAACACGAGTTACGAGACATCCCTTAGGACTGGTCTAGCGCTTCGAGGTGGGCCCGCAGCGCCGACAGCGCCTCGGCGGGCGACCACAGGTCCGGGTGCAGGACCCCGTTCAGGCTCAGGCCGTCGATCAGGGCTGTGAGTCGCCGCACCTCGGTGTCGGATCGTCGAGGGCTTCGACCTTCTCGATCAGACGGGCGGAGCCGACGCTCAGGCCGGCTTCGGCTGCCACCGTCCGCAGCGACGCGCGGCAGCGACGCGCGGCGCAAGCCGACGCGCACGGCCGGGTTCGCCCGGCGCCGGATCGGGCGCTGAACGCGAGAAGCCCGGCCCCTCGGGAGCCGGGCGTTCGCGGTCGGGTGTCAGCGCCCTTGGTTGGCGACCGCGGCGGCGGCCTCCGCAGCGGCGTCCGGGTCGAGGTAGGTGCCGCCCGGGTTGGTCGGCTTCAGGTCGCCGTCCAGGTCGTAGCGCAGCGGGATGCCCGTCGGGATGTTGAGGCCCGCGATGTCGTCGTCGGAGATTCCGTCGAGGTGCTTGACGAGGGCGCGCAGCGAGTTGCCGTGCGCGGCGACGAGCACCGTCTTGCCGCCGCGCAGGTCCGGCACGATGGCCGATTCCCAGTACGGCAGCAGCCGGGCCACGACGTCCTTCAGGCACTCGGTGAGCGGCGCGTCCGGCCCGTAGCGCGGATCGGTGTCCTGGCTGAACTCGCTGCCGCGCTCGATCGGCGGCGGCGGCACGTCGTAGGAGCGGCGCCAGAGCATGAACTGCTCCTCGCCGAACTCGTCGCGGACCTGCTTCTTGTTCTTGCCCTGCAGTGCGCCGTAGTGGCGCTCGTTGAGCCGCCAGTCGCGGCGCACGTCGATCCAGTGCCGGTCGGCCACGTCGAGCGCGATGTTGGCGGTCGAAATCGCCCGGCGCAGCAGCGACGTGTGGACGACGTCCGGCAGCAGCCCGGACTCGGCGAGCAGCTCACCGCCCTTGCGGGCCTCCTGCTGCCCCTGGTCGGACAGGGGTACGTCGACCCAGCCGGTGAACAGGTTCTCGGCGTTCCAGGTGCTCTGCCCGTGGCGGAGCAGCACCAGCGTCCCAAGTTCGGCCATGCCGTTAGCCTGCCAGAACACGGCGCGCGACCGGACAATGCCCCACGCGGGCGCACCGCCTCTACACACAGTGTGTCGCCACCCCGGTCGGTACTTTCACCACGACCCGTTCGCTGGTTGAACGACGGTCAGGAAAGTGACACTTGATGCACACCGTTAACACAGACAGTGAGAATCACTCGAACGGAGTAACCAGTAGTCTTGTGATTACTGGTGGACATCTGACAAGTTGGCTTACGTCCCGCTCGGCTGGAATTCCACGCACTCCCCAGCCGACAGCGGGGTACGACCGCAGCCTGTCTCCCCCTGCCGGGCTGCGGCCCCGCCGGCCCCGTTGGCACTCCCCCTCGCCACCGGGTCCAGAAGCGGCGGGAGCGTTCGCGGGGCGGCTTGAGTTCGCGACTCCCCCTCCCTCAAGCCGCTCCGCCCAGCTCCGCTCACCCGTTCCCCCCGTCGCGCCCGTGGGCTCGGGGCCCCTCGGGTCAGGTGGTCAGACTGCCGGGTTCGTGCGGCCTCTCCGGCTCCACCAAGTGCTTGAACGCCTGCAGGTTCGCCAGGCTCTCGCCGCGGCTCACCCGCCAGTCCCACTCCCGACGGATGCTCGTCGCGAAGCCCAGCTCCAGGATCGGGTTGAAATCGCCGTCCGCGGCCTCCAGCACCTGGCCGAGGATCTTGTCCAGCTCCGCCTCCGTCACCGCGTCCAGCCCGAAGCGGCCGACCAGGTAGATGTCCCCCAGCGCGTCGACGGTGTAGTGCACGCCGTACAACTTCGCGTTGCGCCGCAACAGGAAGCGGTACACCTGCTCGTGGTTCTCGTCCGGGCGGCGGCACACGAACGCCTCCACCGCGAACGCGTGCTCCTGCTCGATCAGCCACACGTTCGTCTGCAACTTCTTCGTCCCCGGCAACGTGACGAAGAACTTGCCCTCGCCCTTGCGGTCGTAGGACAGCCCCGCCTCGTCCAGCGACGCCTGGACGACCTTGTCGATCGTCATACCGCGACCTCCTCGTGCAATGCGGCCAGCGAGCGCGAGGCCGCCGCGTACGTCTCGAGCAACGCGTCCGTGGTGCGCGCCCACGAGAAACGCCGCGCGTGCACCAGCGCGTTCTCCGCCAGCTCCGCGCGCCGGTCCGGTCGCAGGGCCACCCCCGCCAGCGCGCCCGCCCAGTCCCGCGCCCCGTGCGAGGGCACCAGCAAACCGGACACACCGTGCGCGACGGCCACCGGGAGCCCGCCGACCTCGGCCGCCACCACCGGCGTCCCGCAGGCCTGCGCCTCCAGCGCGACCAGGCCGAACGACTCGTTGTAGCTCGGCACCGCCACCACGGCCGCGGCGCGGTACACCTCCGCCAGCCGCTCTCCCGGCTGCGGCGGAAGGAACCGCACCACGTCCTGGATACCCAGCGACACCGCGAGTTCACGCAAGGCCTGCGGCTGCTCCAGCCCGGTTCCCGACGGACCGCCCACCACCAGCACCACCAGCCGCTGCCGCAGCTCCGGCCGGGTGCTCAGCAGGTGCGCCGCCGCGTGCAGCAGCACGTCCGGCGCCTTCAACGGCTGGATGCGGCCCGCGAAGGCCAGCACCACCGCGTCCGCGCGCAAGCCGAGCCTGCGGCGGGCACCGGACTGCGAACCGGGCACGAACCGGTTCAGGTCCACACCCGGCGCGACCGTGTGCACGCGCTCCGGGTCCGCCCGGTACAGGTCCACCAGCTGCCGCGCCTCCACCGGGGTGTTCGCGATCAGCCGGTCCGCCTCCTCGACCACCTGCTCCTCGCCGATCACCCGCGTCCGCGGCTCCGGCTTGTCGCCCTCGGCCAGCGCGGCGTTCTTCACCTTCGCCAGCGTGTGCGCGGTGTGCACCAGCGGCACGCCCCACCGGTCGCGCGCGAGCCACCCCACCTGGCCGGACAGCCAGTAGTGCGAGTGGATCAGGTCGTAGTAGCCGGGCTCGTGGAACGCCTCCGCGCGCAGCACACCCGAGGTGAACGCGCACAGCTGCGCGGGCAATTCGTCGCGGCCCAGCGGCTCGAACGGCCCGGCCGGGATGTGCCGCACCAGCACGCCGGGCGCCAGCTCGGCGACCGGTGGCTGGTCGGACGAGGTCGCGCGCGTGAACACCTCGACCGCGACCCCGCGCCGCGCCATCTCGACCGCGGTGTGCGTGATGTAGACGTTCATGCCACCGGCATCACCGGTGCCGGGCTGCTCCAGGGGCGAAGTGTGCACCGACAGCACAGCGACCCTGCGCGGCCAGCTCGTCTGCGTACGTCGTGGTCCGCGCAGCGAGATCGTCACCTGGTTCACTCCCGTGTCAGTCTCTTTCCGCTTCAGGGCGGAGCCCGTGAACGACAACGCTCACGGGCCCCCGACATCTTCCCAGCGGTCCGGGACCATCACGGTGCCGGAAGAACCGACATCACAGTGACGTCAGGCGCTCACAGCGCCGACTTGCCCTGCCACGCGCTCCACGAGAACAGCCAGTCGTTGACGTCGGAGTTGACGACCGGGCCCAGCCGCGAGCCGGTGACCTCGACCGGATCGCCGATCAGGGCCGAGTCGAAGTAGTCCTTCGCGTCGCGCTCGAGCAGGTTGACGCAACCGTGCGAGGTGTTCGCCTTGCCGATGTTGGCCGCGTTGTCCTGGTTCTCGTGGATGAACTCGCCGTGGTTGGAGAATCGGCACGCCCACTTCTTGTTGACGTTGGTGTAGCCGTAGCGCGCGTTGTCGAAGACCGCGGTCGGCTGCTTCGTCATGATGATGTACGTGCCGTTGGGTGTGTTGAGGTTCACGTCCGAGTCCTTGCCGTTGCTGCACGGGTAGCTCTTGGCGAGGGACCCGCCCCGGTACACGTTCATCGTGTGGTCCGGGGTGTGGATCTTGACGACCTGGTTGCGGCCGATTGTGAACTCGGTGGTGACGTCGGCGCGCGGGTAGGCGCCGCCGCCGAGGTCGGTGCCGTACAGCTTCGCCTCGACCCTGACCGTGGTGTTCGCGGGCCAGTACTCCTTCGGCCGCCAGTCCACCTGCCGGTCGGACAGCCAGCCCCACGAGCCCTCGACGTCGGTGGACGTCTCGATCTTGAGCGCCTTCTCCACCTCGGCCTTGTTCTTCACGGCACTGCTGAACTTGACGCTCACCGGCATCGCGACACCGACCGTCGCGTCGTCGGCCGGGTTCAGCGTGACGCGCACCGTGGAGGCAGGCTTGATCGTCGAGAAGCCGCCGGTGAGCGTGACCGGCTTGCCGTCGGTGCCGGTGGCCGACGCGGTGTAGGTGTAGGTCTTGTCGTAGCCGAGCGTCTCGTTGCTGGTCCAGCTGGTCCGGTCGGGGCTGAGCTCGCCGGGGACCTCCTTGCCGTCCGGGTTGGTGAGCGTGACCTCGGTGAGCGTGCCCTGGGCGACCCGGACGGTGACCGGCTGCAACACGGACACGTCCGTGGCGTCCACCGCGGGGTCGGCCGTGATGACGGCGACCGGTGCGGCCGGTGTCTCCTGGCCCGCCGCGCCACCGTCCGGACCCCCGCCGTCTCCGCCGCCGGTGCACGCCGCGGCCACCGTCGCCGCGCTCGCAGCGAGTGCCGCCTTGAACACCGTGCGCCTCTCGATCACCCTGCTACCTCCGCACTCAGTGCTTCTCCCCGGACGTCACCGACGCCCGGCCCTGCCGTGTTACCGGCATGTCCCCCACTGGGAGTATGTGCGGCATGACGACGAAGCGAACCGCAGTCATCACCGGCGCCAGCGCCGGCATCGGCGAGGCCACCGCGCGCGCCCTGGCCGGTGCCGGGTTCCACGTGGTGCTCGGTGCTCGCCGCCTCGACCGCCTGGAAACGCTGGCCGCCGAATTGTCCGGAACCGCACACGTACTGGACGTCACCGACCCCGCATCGGTTGCCGCGTTCGTCCAGCATGTTCCAGACTGCCACGTTCTCGTGAACAACGCGGGTGGAGCGCGTGGTCTGGAGCGCGTCGAGGAGGCCGACGAGGACCACTGGCGCTGGATGTGGGAGGTCAACGTTCTGGGCACGCTGCGCCTGACGAAGGCGCTGCTGCCCAAGCTGATCGCGTCGGGTGACGGCCACGTGGTGACGGTCACGTCCATCGCCGGGCACGAGGTCTACAACGGCGGCTCCGGCTACACCTCCGCCAAGCACGCCCAGTCGGCGCTGCACCGCACGCTGCGGGGTGAGCACCTCGGCGACCCGGTGCGGATCACCGAGATCGTTCCGGGAATGGTCGAGACCGACTTCTCCGCCAACCGCTTCGACGGCGACACCGAGCGCGCGAAGAAGGTCTACGAGGGCCTCACGCCGCTCACCGCGGAAGACGTCGCCGAGGTCATCGCGTTCGCGGTCACCCGTCCCTCGCACGTCAACCTGGACACCATCGTGCTCAAGCCGCGGGCGCAGCTGGACGGCAGCCGCAGCCACCGCGAGTGATCACAGCGAACAGTTGATCAGCAGGGGTTCGGGTCGCAGCGTGACGCCGAAACGGGCGCGCACGCCGTCCCGGACCTCGCGCGCCAGTGCCAGCAGGTCGGCCGTGCTGGCGCCACCGCGGTTGGTGAGCGCGAGCGTGTGCTTGGTGGACAGCGACACCCGGCCGCCGGGTCCCGGATGCCCCTTCCCGAAGCCCGCCCGGTCGATCAGCCACGCCGCGGACAGCTTCACGCCGCCGTCGGCCGGGTAGCGCGGCATGTCCCGGCCGTCCAGCGCCGCCGGCACCTCGGCGACGATCGGGTTGGTGAAGAACGAGCCCGCGCTCCACGTGTCGTGGTCGTCCGGGTCGAGCACCATCCCCTTGCCCCTGCGCAGCGCGAGCACGGCCTCGCGGGCGCGGGCGGCGGGCACCCGCTCGCCCTGCTCGACGCCCAGCGTGCGGGCCAGCTCGGCGTAGCGGATCGGCGCGGAGAGCCCATCGCCGCGCAACGCGAACCGAACGGTGAGCACGATCCACCGGTCCACGCCCTTGAGGACGCTCGTGCGGTAGCCGAACCCGAGCTCGTCCGCGGTCATCGTGCCGACCTCGCCGGTGCGGCGGTCGTAGCAGGTCACGGACGAGAGCAGGTCCGCGACCTCGCAGCCGTAGGCGCCGACGTTCTGGATCGGCGTGGCGCCCACCGAGCCGGGGATCCCGGACAGGCACTCCAGCCCGCCGAAACCGGCCTCGACGGTGGCCGCGACGAACTCGTCCCAGTTCTGTCCCGCCTCGACCTCGACCTCGATGCCGTCGACGCGCCAACCGCTGGTGGCGATCTTCAGCACCGTGCCGGGGAACCCGTCGTCGCCGACGACCAGGTTCGACCCGCCGCCGAGCAGCAGCACCGGCCCATCGGTCGCGCGCACCGCGTCCAGCAGGTCGTCGGTGCTGCGGGCGACCACGAACGCGCGCGCGGGCCCGCCCAGCCGCAGCGTGGTGTGGTCGGCCAGGGTCGTCTGGGTCGGTGTTTCGAGAGGGCTCACGAGGACAAACGGTACTGTCTGCCCTCATGGCATCCCGTATCGAGCACCGCGCGGAGTACGCCCAGAGCGTCTCCGCGGTGTTCAGCGCCGAGACCAGCGAGGAGGCGCTGCACGCCCGCCTCGCCGAGATCGGTGGCAAGAACAGCACCTTGCTCAGCCACAGCTCCGACGACAGCAGTGTGCGGTACTCGCTGCGCCAGGGCATCGAGGCGGAGAAGCTGCCGCAGATCGTGCGCAAGCTGCAGCCCGGCGACCTCTACGTCGACCGGGAACACACCTTCACGCGGCGGGGCGAGGGCTACACCGGCACGGCGCGCGCGACGGTGAGCGGGATGCCCGGCGAGATCACCGCGCGAACGGAGATCCGGCCCGCGGGCGCGGGCACCGTGGTGGAGACCACCGGCGAGGTCAAGATCAGGATCCCGCTGGTCGGCGGCAAACTGGAGAGCTTCGTCGCGGGCGAGCTGAGCAAGCTGCTGGCCCGCGAAGCGCGGTTCAGCCGCGAATGGCTCGCCCGGTAGGCGCGCCGACCCGAGGAACCACGAACCCCAACCGCCTGCGCCGCGTCGACCGCTGGCTCACCGGCACCCCCGAAGTGTCGGTGGTGCTGCGCCGCGCACCGGATCCGCTGGTCGTGGACCTCGGGTACGGCGCGTCCCCGGTCACCACGGTCGAGCTGGCCACGCGGTTGCGGCGGATCCACCCCCGCGCGCGGGTGCTGGGGCTGGAGATCGATCCGGAGCGGGTCGCCGCGGCGCGGCCCGCGGCGCGGCCGCCGCACCTCGACTTCCGGCAGGGCGGGTTCGAGCTGGCGGGGACCCGGCCGAACCTGGTGCGCGCGTTCAACGTGCTGCGCCAGTACGGCGAGGACGAGGTCGCGTCGGCCTGGAAGCTGGTGCTCGACGGTCTCGCGCCGGGCGGGCTGCTCGTCGAGGGCACGTGCGACGAGATCGGCCGGTTGTCCACGTGGGTCACCCTCGACGCGAACGGTCCGCGTACCCTCACGTTGTCCTGCCACGTGGAAACGCTCGACCGTCCGTCCACTTTAGCCGAACGCTTGCCGAAGGCGCTGATACACCAGAACGTCGCGGGCGAGCGGATCCACGAGCTGATGTCCACGTTGGACGCGTGCTGGGCGGTGGCGGCGCCGCACCGGTCGTTCGGTGCGCGCGCCCGCTGGTCGGAGACCGTGCGGTTGTTGGCGCAGCGCGGGTGGCCGGTGCTGAGCAGGCCCCGGCAGATCCGGCTCGGTGAGCTGACCGTGCCGTGGGACCGCGTGGCACCCGGAAGCGGGTAGGGCCACCCCTACCTCCGGCGCGGGGTGAGCACGTACGGGTCTTCCCCGGGTTGTCCCGGAATTTGCCGAAAGTACCTGGCTCAGGCGGCTGCCGCGGCGACACGCTGTTCATCATGACCACGACGCTGACGAACCGGCAGTACGACGCCGTCATCACGACGGACGCGGACATCGTTCGGGCGTGCCAGAAACTGCGGCACAGCGTGTTCACCACCGAGTTCGGCGCGGCCCCCGTTCCGGGCGGGCTCGACACCGACGGGTTCGACGACCTCTGCGAGCACCTCGCGGTCCGGTCCGACGGCGAGGTGGTCGGTACCTACCGGCTCCTGCCACCCGGCGCCGCACCTCGCCTGTACGGCGAGTCGGAGTTCGACCTGGACGGTCTGGCGCCGCTGCGACCGTTCCTGGTCGAGACCGGACGGTCGTGCGTGCACCCCGGCCACCGCTCGGGCGTGGTGATCAACCTGATGTGGTCGGCCATGGCCCGTTACGTCGTCGATCACGGCTACCGCTACCTGGCCGGGTGCGCGTCGGTCTCACTCGCCGACGGTGGCACCGCGGCCGCCGCGACGTGGGAGCTCGCGCGCGAGCGGCACCGGCCCCCGGAGGAGCTGCGGGTGCGGCCGCACCGGCCGTGGATCCCGTTGCCACGCGGGGAACGGGCCGCGAGCTACGCCCAGGTGCCGCCGCTGCTGCGCGGTTACCTGCGCCTCGGCGCGTGGGTGTGCGGACCGCCCGCGCACGACCCGGACTTCGGGGTGGCCGATTTCTTCACCGTGCTTGCGATCGACGAGATCGGCGAGCGCTACCGGCGCTACTTCCTCGGGTTCGGGTCATGACCGGGTGGGAAGCCACCTCGCCGTGCACGCCCGCGTGCGTCGCGCACCGGCTGCCCGAGGTCGCCCCGGGTGTGACGGCGCGGCGGTGGCTCGCGCTGTCCCGGGCACTCGCCGGCGTGCGCCGGGACGATCTGCGGCCGCACGCGCTGCGGGTGCTGGACGCGCTGGACCTACCGCTGGACGCGAACACCGATCTGCTGCGGGTGCCCGCGGGCACCGGAACGCTGGTGGTCGCCAACCACGTGTCCTGGCTGGACATCGTCGCCGCGCTCGCCGTCGACCGGGTGGGCTTCCTCGCCAAGCGTGAGGTGCGGTCGTGGCCGGTGGTCGGCTCGCTCGCGCGGTCCTGCGGCACGCGTTTCATCGGCCGCCGCGAGCTGCGCGCGCTACCGTCGGTGGTCGCGGGCCTGGCGGACGCGCTGCGCGCGGGCGAGTCGGTGGTGGTGTTTCCGGAGGGCACCACGTGGTGCGGCGGCGCGGGCGGAGCGTTCCGGCGGGCCGCGTTCCAGGCGGCGATCGACGCGGGCGCGCCGGTGCGGCCGGTGACCTTCGCCTACACGCAGGGCGGGCTACCCAGCACCGTGGCGTCCTTCGTCGGTGACGACGCGCTGCTGCCGTCGCTGCACCGCGTCACGCGGGCCCGTGACCTGCGGATCGAGCTGACCGCGCACTCGCCGCTGGATCCCGTCGGCGACCGGCGCGAGCTGGCCGCGCGCGCCTCGGCGGTCGTGCGGCGCACGCGAACCCCGGCTCATGCTTGAGATCCTCGACCGCGTCGGCGAGCTGCTCGCGGGCACACTCGGATCTCCGTGGCTGTGGCTGATCGTTTTCGCGGTGGCGGGGCTGGACGCCCTGCTGCCGTTCATGCCGAGCGAGACCACCGTCATCACCGTCGCCGTGCTGCTCGGCCCCGAGCTGCCGAAACTGGCGCTGCTGGTGCTCACCGCCGCGGTGGGCGCACTGGCCGGGGACTGCGCGTCGCACGCCATCGGCCGCGGCGCCGCCCCCGTGTTGCGACGGTGGTTGCGGGCGGGCGGCAAGGACCGCTACCAGTGGGCACGCAGGCAGGTGGAGCGCAACACCGGGCTGTTGATCGTCGCGGGCCGGTACCTGCCCGGCGGCCGGGTGGCCAGCGGACTGGCTACCGGCAGCACGGGTGTGCCGTGGGCGCGGTTCGTCGCGCTCGACGCGCTCGGCACCGCGATTTGGGCGACTTACAGCGTGCTCATCGGCGCGATCGGCGGTGCGAGCTTCGAGGGGCAGCCGGCCAAGGGACTGCTGCTGTCGTTCGGTATCGGGTTGATCATGGTCGGTGTCATCGAGGTGGCACGCCGGTTACGCTCGCGGCATGGAACACGCCCAGTACCTGGCTGCGATCGCGAACCAGTGCCGGGAGCTGCGGACGGCGGCGCTGGCGGCGGGGCCGGACGCGAGTGTGCCGACCTGTCCGAGGTGGACCGTGCACCGCCTGGTCGACCACCTGGCGAAGGTGCAGTCGTGGGCTCGCTCCGCGATCGCCGACCCGACCGGCGCGGACGTGCGGCGCGGCCGACCACCGGCGAACTGGACTGAGCTGCTGGACTGGTGGGCCGAGCAGCAGAGCGGGCTGCTGGCCGACCTGGCCGATCCGGAGGCGCCGGCGTGGCTGCCGTGGCCCAGCTACCCGCCCACCACCGCGTCCTGGGCCCGCAGGCAGGCGCACGAGGCGGCGATCCACCGGCTCGACGCCGAGCACGCGCGGGCCGGCGGCGACGACCCGTCCGCGGTGCCGTCGCTGGTGTTCGAACCCGGGTTCGCCGCGGACGGGATCGACGAGCTGCTGGTCCGGATGCTGCCGAGGCGCCAGGACTGGGACCGGTTCGCGGTGTCCGGTTCGGCGCTGGTGCACGCCGCCGACGCGGGGCGGATGTGGCGGATCATGCTGTGCTCCGGCGAGGCTCCGGCGATCGAAGCGACCGCGGTGGCGTTCGACGCCGACGTGACGATCGCGGGCACCGCCGACGCCGTGTACCGGCGGGTGTGGGGGCGGCCCAGCCACGCCTCGGTGTCCGGTGACGTGCGTCTCCTGGAGCCCCTGGCCGCACCGTGATCGGAGGCAGCGGGGAAGATGGAGACGTGTCCGAACGACGTTTTGTGATCACTTTCGGCTGCCCCGACCGCACCGGCATCGTCGCGCGCGTCTCGTCCTTCCTCGCCGACGCGGGAGGGTGGATCGTCGAGGCGGCCTACCACACCGACCCGGACACCGGGTGGTTCTTCACGCGCCAGGAGGTGCGGGCCGACTCGCTGCCGTTCGATGTGGACGAGCTGCGCGAGCGCTTCGCCGAGGTGGCCACGTCGCTGTCCGCCGAGTCGAACTGGCGCGTCGAGGACACCGCCGAGCGGCGGCGCGTGGTGATCCTGGTGTCGAAGGAGGGGCACTGCCTCTACGACCTGCTCGGCCGGGTCGCCAGCGGTGAGCTGGACGTGGACGTGCGAGCGGTCATCGGCAACCACGACACGCTCGCCGACATCACGCGCGCTCACGGGATTCCCTTCCACCACGTGGAGTTCCCGGCCGGCGACAAAGCGGACGCCTTCGCGGAGGTCCGCAAGCTGGTCGAGGAGCACGATCCGCACGCCGTGGTGCTGGCCCGGTTCATGCAGATCCTGCCGCCCGAGCTGTGCCGCGCGTGGGCGGGCCGGGCGATCAACATCCACCACAGCTTCCTGCCGTCGTTCATCGGCGCGCGGCCGTACCACCAGGCGCACCGGCGGGGCGTGAAGCTCGTCGGCGCCACCTGCCACTACGTGACCGCCGATCTGGACGCCGGGCCGATCATCGAGCAGGACGTGATCCGCGTCGACCACGGTGACGCGGTGCCGGACCTGGTGCGCAAGGGCCGCGACATCGAGAAGGTCACGCTCGCACGCGGCCTGCGGTGGCACCTGGAAAGCAGGGTGCTCGTGCACGGCAACCGCACGGTCGTCTTCTGACCGGTCCGTCCTGCGGCGTGAGGCGCCGCAGGACGGGCGGCGGATCAGGTGGATCAGAGGCGCACGAGCATCTTCCCGGTGTTCTTCCCGGCCAGCAGGTCGAGGAACGCCTGCGGCGCGTTGCGCAGACCCTCGACCACCGTCTCCTCGTACTTCAGCTCGCCCGAGGCGACCAGCGGCGCGACCTCCTCGCGGAACTTCGGCTGCAGCTCGAAGTGGTCGCCGACCAGGAAGCCGCGGATGTCCAGCCGCTTGGCGACGATCTGCATCAGGTTGCGCGGCGCAGCGGGCGGCTCCGTCGCGTTGTAGAGCGAGATCATCCCGCAGACGGCGAAGCGGGCGTGCAGGTTCGCCGAGTTGATGGCGGCTTCCAGGTGGTCGCCGCCGACGTTGTCGAAGTACACGTCGACGCCCTCCGGGGCGGCCTTCTCCAGCTGCTCGGCGACCGGTGCGTCCTTGTAGTTGAACCCGGCGTCGAACCCGAGGTCCTCGGTGAGGTGCCGGACCTTGTCCGCCGACCCGGCGCTGCCGATGACCCGCTTGGCACCCTTGAGCTTCGCCAGCTGGCCGACCACCGAGCCGACCGCGCCCGCCGCGCCGGACACGAACACGGTGTCACCGGGCTGGAATCGCGCGACGTCGAACAGCCCGGCGTAGGCGGTGAGACCGGTCATCCCGAGGACGCTCAGGTACGCCGAACGCGGCGCGGCGCTCACGTCGATCTTGCTGACGTGGCCGGGCGTGACCACCGCGTGCGAACGCCAGCCGTACGAGTGCAGCACGAGGTCGCCGGGCTTGAGGGCGTCGGTGTTCGACTCGACGACCTCGCCGATGGCGCCGCCGTCCATCACCTTGCCGACCTCGTACGGAGCGGCGTACGACTTGGCCGAACTCATCCGGCCGCGCATGTACGGGTCGACGCTGATCTCGGTGTTGCGGACCAGCGCCGCACCCTCGCCCGGCCGGGGCACGTCGACCTCGACGATGTCGAAGGTGTCGAGTGTCGGCGTGCCGTGCGGCCGGGACGCGAGCCGGATCTCGATGGCGGGTGTGGTCACAAGCACTCCTCGCTCGAAGGTGACGGGTTGTCATCCGACACCAACGAGCCAAGCGGGGCGCACATTCCGCTTGTGGCCGAGGCGACAGCCTCAGACCAGTCCGGCCAGCTTGCCCAGGACCCCGTCGTAGATGCGGCGAAGCCCGCCCGGCGCGAACGTCTTCTCGAAGAACCCGCCGATGCCGCCCGCACCCTGCCAGCTGGTCTCGATCCGCACGATGCTGCGCTCACCCGAGGGCCGCACCGTCCAGGTCGTGACCATGCTGGAGTTGGCGTCGGTCTCGACGAGGGTGCCCTCTTCCGGCTCGGACACACTCGCCGCGACGTCGCGCACCCGTTTCGAGGTGGCCTGCAGCTTCCACTTCACCGTCGTGCCCGCGCCGGTACCGCCCTCGACCACCTCGTAGTCCCGGTAGTGCTCGGTCAGGATCTTGGGCCGGGTCTCGGCGTAGTCCGCGACCAGCGCGCGCACCCTGTCGGCCGGTGCGTCGATCGTCCTCTCCGCCGCGGCGGTGACCTTCGCCATGAACCCTCCCGATCTGCTCGAACCCCTGACGACCGCGACTCTAGCCATCAGACGAGGCCCTGCTGCGACAGCCAGTCCTTCGCCACGTCGGCCACCTGGTCGCCGTCCTCGTCGACCTGCCGGTTGAGCTCGCGCAGTTGCTCGGTGGTCAGCTTGGCGCTGACCGCGTTGACCGCGGCCGCGAAGTCGGGGCCGCGCTCGTCCAGCACGTTCTGGCGCACGGCGGGCACGATGTTCTCCGTGGCGACGATCTTCTGGTCGTCCTCCAGTGCGGTGAACTCGTCCGAGCCGACCAGCGGGTTGACCGAGTCGAGCGGAATGACCGTGACCGCACCCGAACGCAGCTGCTCGACCCGCGGCCCGGACTCCTGGATGCTCGAGAACGTGACGTTGAGCCCGTAGACGTCACGGAACCCGACGAAGCAGTTCGCGCGGGTGCCGCACTCCGGCGGCCCGCCCAGCACGACCTTCTCCAGCTTCTTCAGGTCGCCGATCGTCTTGAGCCCCTGCTGCTGCGCAAGGTCGGACTTCACCACGTAGGTGTTCTTGTTCTCCGCCGGTGCGTAGTCCAGCAGCCCGACGCCGGAATCCCGGAACAACTCGGCGAGCTTGGTGTGCTCCGACTCGGCGTCGTTGGGCGCCTGCTCGTCGAAGCCGGAGCTGATCGCCGCGCCCTGGTACTCGGGGATGAACTGCAGCTCACCGGACTTGAGCGAGGGGTACACCAGCTCGCGCGAGCCGATGTTGAACTTCCGCTCGACCGGGTACCCCTTCGCCTCCAGCGCCTGGGCGTACACCTCGGCCAGGATCTGGCTGTCGGTGAAGTTGAACGACGCCACCACGACGGGCGCGCCCCCCTTGCTCGGCTCGGCGGAACCGCCGTCGCTCCCGCCGCAGGCCGTCAAACCGAGGACCGCCGCCGCGAGCAGTCCCACCGCCCGCAGACCCGTCGTCCACCGCATACCGATTCCCTCCCAGTGCCGTTCGACGGAGCGACCCTATCCGCGGTCACCGACAGAAACCACATTCTGAGATCGTTCCCCGATCATTGTCGGTGATCACCCGTATGCTCGCCGCGTGAGCGAGTACGTGCTGGCCGCGGGCGACCGGCCCCTGTTCGAGTGGCGCTGGGTCGAGCGCAACGCGGACGCGATCGCGGAGCGCCTCGGCGAACACCTGGCGCTCACCGCGGCCGCGCTCGCGATCGGACTGATCGTCTCGGTCGCACTGGCCGTGCTGTCGCTGCGGTGGCGCTGGTTCTACGCGGTGTCGCTCGGCGCCGCGGGCGCGCTGTACGTGATCCCCAGCCTCGGCGCGTTCGCGCTGCTGGTGCCGTTCTTCGGACTGTCGTTCACCACCGCGGTCATCCCGCTGGCCACCTACACGTTGCTGATCCTGCTGCGCAACATCGTCACCGGTATCCAGCAGGTGCCCGCGGAGGTGCGGGAGGCCGCCATCGGCATGGGCTTCACGCGGCTGCGGCTGCTCACCCGGGTCGAGTTCCCGCTCGCGCTGCCGGTGGTCATCGCGGGCCTGCGGGTGGCGGCGGTCACGACGATCGGGCTGGTCACGGTCACCGCGATGCTCGGCATGGGCGGTCTCGGCTTCTTCATCCGGCAGGGCATCCAGACCACCACGCCCAATCCGACGGCGATCATCGTGGGCATCGGGTTGTCGATCGTGCTGGCCGTCGTGGTCGACGCGCTGCTGTGGTTGAGCGAGCGGGCGCTGGCCCCGTGGGCGCGAAAGGCGGGGCGCGCGTGAACGCCTTCGAGCAGGCACTCGACTGGCTGGGGCAGCCGCACCGCTGGAGCTGGACCGACCCGGCCGGCATCCCCTACCGCACGCTGGAGCACCTCGGGTTCTCGGCGCTGGCGCTGGTCGTCTCGGTGGTCATCGCGGTGCCGCCCGCACTGGTGCTCGCGCACTACCGGCGCGGCGCGTTCCTGGCGAGCAGCGCCGTCAACATCGGCCGTGCCATCCCGAGCTTCGGCCTGATCATCCTGTTCTGGTACCTGGCCAGCCGGTGGGATGTCGACACGTCGTTCTGGCCGCTGCTGCTCGCGCTCATCGCGCTGGCGCTACCGCCCCTGTTCACCAACACCTACGCGGGTGTGGTGTCGGTGGAGCCGGAGTCGGTCGACGCGGCGCGCGGCATCGGGCACAACGAGCGGCAGATCATGCTGGCGGTCGAGCTGCCGCTGGCACTGCCGGTCGTGCTGGCCGGCGCACGGGTCGCGTTCCTGCAGCTCATCGCCACGGTCGCGATCGGCGCCATCGTCAACGACGGCGGCGGGCTGGGCCGGTTCATCGTCGACGGGTTCTCCCAGGGCGCGGGCGGCTACGGCGAGATCCTGGCCGGCGGGCTGGCCGTGATCGTGCTCGCGCTGGCGTGCGAAGGCGTGTTCGCACTGCTGGAGCGCTTCGCGGTGCCGCGTGGGCTGACGCTGTCCCGGCGGGCCACGCTGTCCACCCGCCCGGTCTAGCCGCCGCGGGGTTACGCGACGGTCTTCGCCAGGCCGTCGATCACCTCGGCGCCGGGCAGCCCGGTGAGCAGCGAGCCGGTCACCAGCAGCTTGCCGCCGCGGGTGCCGCTGCCGATCACGAGTTCCGCCGAGTCGGCCACGGCCTTGTCGATGAGGATGGGCCAGTCGGCGGGCAGGCCGACCGGCGTGATCCCGCCGTAGGCCATGCCGGTGAGTTCGACGGCCTGGTCCATCGGCGCGAACGACGCCTTGCGCACGTCGAGGCGGCGCTTGATCACGCCGTTGACGTCGGCGCGGGTGGTCGCGAGCACGAGCGCGGCCGCGAACCGCACTTCCCCGGCCCGCTTCCCGGACACGACGACGCAGTTCGCGGATGCGGACAGCGGGGAGCCGTACGTCTCGCAGAACGCCGCGGTGTCGGCCAACTCGGGGTCGATTTCGACGGCGGCCACATCGTCCGGGCCGAGCGCGGGCAGCGCCTTGGCGACGGGTTCGGCGAGCAGGTCGGTGCGTTCGGTGGCCGGGTGAACGGTCAGGCTTCCGGCGATGGTCCAGGTCCTCACGGGGCCAGGATAGGGACCTACCAGTTCTTGCCGCCGCGCTGGACCTCGATGAGCCGCGGCCGGACGTCGACCAGGTAGACGAGGACTGCGACCAGCCCGGCGATCCAGAAGAGGCTGCCCGCTCCGCCGAAGCCGAACAGGCCCATGGCGACGGTGCCCGCGCCGGTGATGGCGAGCCAGATGGGTTTGGTCTTGCGGTCGGCAGCGGTGTAGGCGTCCGCGCGCTGCAGGACGGCGTGGACGAACGCGCCGATACCCGCCAGGGTGCCCAGCCACCCGATGACCTGCATGATCCAGAACGCGATTAACGGCACTTTCCCAGCCTACGTCCCTTCGCCCCCGCCGTCGGAATCCCCTGTGTCCAGAATGCCATGAAGCCCCCGCGGCCGTCACCGCGCGCGCCCGCGGGAACGGCAGCGGCCCGGTCCTGGCAGGACCGGGCCGCTTTCCGCGTCTGGCACCGCTGTGCCGGCGCTGCTTACTTGGTGTTCTTCGGCGTGGTGGCGTTCGCCGGGCGCTTGGCCTGCGCCGCGTTCCGGCGGGGGGTGGCCTTCGCCGTGGTGGCCTTGGCGGGCTTGGCCGGCTCGACCGGGGCGGTGTCCTTGGTGTCCTTGGTGTCCT
>Ga0164243_10006942_pt1 | contig 17028 bp, 14 predicted proteins | sample OricompcompostOP_FD_108781 | JGI IMG/M metagenome (GOLD analysis project Ga0164243, IMG submission 108781) | Organic Plus compost microbial communities from Emeryville, California, USA - Original compost - Organic plus compost (OP) | ecosystem: Engineered > Solid waste > Mixed feedstock >... | reverse complement strand
TTCATACATCCACAGATTACCCAGGAAAAAGCTGTTTTTCACGCTGCCTGGGAAACGGCCGTGGCCCGGGCGGCTGATGACGATTTTTTCCGGACGCAATGAAATCAGCGCCTGGCCTGCCCCGCTGCCAGCGGGGGGTTCGGCCTCGCCTGCCAATGTGATGCGATGGCCATCCAGGTCAAACTGTCTGCCCTGCGATGTGCTGGTCAGGACCACGGTAAAGGTATTGGTTTTGCCGACAAAACGCGAAATAAACGGAGTGGCGGGATTCTCATACATGGCATAGGGCTCATCGATCTGTATGACCTTACCTTCGCGCATGACAACCACGCGATCACTGACCGACAGGGCTTCGGCCTGGTCGTGCGTAACCATAATGGTCGTCGTGCCGATCTGCTGCTGTATCCGACGCAGTTCGAACTGCATTTCCTCACGAAGATTGGCATCCAGGTTGGATAGGGGTTCGTCCAGCAACAGGACCGGCGGCTGAATGACCAGGGCGCGTGCCAGCGCCACACGTTGCCGCTGCCCTCCCGACAATTCTCGCGGATAGCGATGTGCAAATTTTTCCAGCTGGGCCATGGCAAGCGCGTCTTTGACGCGGGCAGCAATGTCGCTGCCCGACAGTTTGCGCATTTCCAGACCGAACGCCACATTTTTTTCCACCGTCATATGAGGAAACAGGGCATAGGTCTGAAACACAATACCCAGTCCGCGCTCGTTGGATTTTGCAAATGTGATGTCCCTGCCATCCAGAACGATGCTGCCGGCGGTCACGTCAACAAAACCAGCAATCATTTGCAGAGTCGTCGTTTTGCCGCAGCCGGACGGGCCCAGCAGAGAGACAAACTCCCCCTTCTCAACGTCCAGGGACAGGCTGTCGACCGCGGTGATGTCCGCAAATTTTTTGGTCAGGCCGTTCAACTGCAAAAAAGACATAGGTGCTCACTTCGTTCATTGAGAGATCCGTTCACTGGATGCGCCAGGCATCGATAGCAAGCCGGTGACGGATATGCGCGCAAAGGCGATCCGGAATGAAAATGTGTCGACTGCCAAAGGTGTGATGACAGTTGTGTTTAATCGGGTTTATTGTCCCTTGCAATACTCAATTTATGTATTGGTATTTCTACTAATAAAATTATTTTTATTTATATTTCATTTAATGGAAAAATAGATGTAATATTTAATTGTTAATTTCATTAAACAGAATTTATTAAATAGATTATTAAAATGGAAAATACTTCGAGTGGTGTGCAGGGCGTACTGACCAAAGGGTTGGGTATTTTGCGGGTGCTGAGCGACGCCGGGCCGCAGGGCTTGCGCGTAACCGATATTGCCAGGCAGCTCGAGCTATCGCAGGCAACGGTTCATCGTCTACTGCAAACGCTCATCACCGAAGGCTTTGTCCAGCAAAGGCAGAACAGCAAATCATATGCACTCACGCTGGAACTCTTTTCCCTGGTCGCCCGTTCGCACCATCAGACTTCGTCCTTGCGCGCCCTCTGCCGCACGTCGATTCTGAACATTGTGGGAACACTACAGGACTCTGCCTTTGTGCTGCTACGCGATCGCTATGACGTGGTCTGCGTCGATAAAATGGAAGGCAGCTACATTACGCAATCGCTCACTGGCGGCATTGGCGGGCGCATTCCCATTGGACTGGGCCAGGGCAGCATTGCCATTCTGGCTGCCCTGCCGGACAGCGAGCAGAATGCCATTCTGGCGTTTAACGTGCCTCGTTTTTATCAGGAAGATGGTATTGATGAGCCGCATTTACGGGCTAGAATCAAGCAGGCACAGCAGGATGGCTATGTACTCAATACCGGTCCTGGCAAGCTCACCGGTATTGGTGGTATTGCAGTTGCGTTTACCGACACCACAGGCTACCCGGTCGGCGCGATTGGTTTGAGTGTGCTGACAGACAGGCTGACCCAGGAGAGACTGCCTTTTATTGTGGATATTCTGAAACGGGAAGCGGCGCAGATCAGCGCCAGCCTGAATCCGTTTGACCCGGCGCTGGGCAGCCCGCATATGGCATTGTCAAACTGAGCACGGCGCTCCCGCAAGCGAAAGCGACCCAACAAGCGCACGACAGGCTTCGTTTTTTTCCTGTCTAGCGTTCTGCGCTGGCTTTGATGCCTTGATAGAAAATCGCGCTCTTGACGCCCAGCGCGCGCAAGGGTTCCGGCGGCAGCCAGGACGGTCCTCCCAGGCCCAGCACGGCATCCAGTTCCTCTGAGGAATGATCCAGCATCAGATCGGCCAGCAGCCGGCCATTGACCGTGCCACGCAGCACACCCGAGCCGTTGCATCCGAGCGAACCGTAAATGCCGTCGGCCAGTCTGCCAAAGAAGATGCCGCCATTACGCGTCAGCGCGGTCGTACCACCCCAGACATACTCGAATTCATGCGAAGCCATGTGGGGAAAGCGTCGCTGATAATAGTGCGTCAGCATCCGGGTGTAGGCGGACACGCTACGTTCCGATTCATAGGAATAGGCACTGCGCACCATGAAGCGGTTACCCGACACCTTGCGCAGTGTCGTGCCCAGGCGATGAGCTGGCAGCAGGCCCCATTGACGGGCCGCGCCCAGTTGAGCAGCCTGTTCATCGGATAACGCAGGTGTGAGGCCCGCATAGGTATAGATTGCAATCAGCCGGTCTTTCAGAAAGCCCAGTTTGCGGGCAAAGGCGTTATTGGCAATGACCAGCTGTCCGCCTGAAAAATCGCCCTTGCTGGTGGCAACCACGAAGCGCCCGGGCGAACCTGAGATGCGCTGCGCGAAGGTTGCTTCCAGAAGCGTGACGTTGTCTGCCAGGGTGTCGGCCAGGCCACGATGCATGGCCGCTGGCTGAACAAAAACATTATTACGTGTGTAATAACCAAAATTGTAATAGCGCGTACCGAGCCGCTGTTGCAACTGATCCTGGTCCAGCACCTCGCTGTCGATACCCAGCCTGGTATTTTTCTGGATACTTGATTGCAAGGCCATTTTGCCTGCGGGCGTGGCCGACGCATTGTACTTGCCGCTGTCTTCGTCCCAGTCGCAATCGATCTTGTTGTGCAGCAGCGTGTCTTTAAGCCATTGCAAACCCTGTTCGTAGACCCGGATCTGCGAGCGCCCCAACAGATCGTCCTGCGCCGGGTCTTTTACGATGCCGGAACGCGGAAAGGTGGACATGAAGCCCGAGTTGCGGCTTGACGACCCTTCGCCGATCACACTGCCTTCCAGAACCAGCACGGATTTATCCGGAGCCAGCTCGGATAATCGGCGTGCAGCCGACAGCCCGGTAAAACCAGCCCCGATGACGATATAGTCAAAGGTGCGAGAGCTCGGGGGCTCGGTCCTGGCAACCCGCGCAGGCAGCAGCGCGTTCCAGCCGGAATGGCTGCTGTAGTGGGGTAAAAAAGAGGTATTCACGCGTCGACCTGGATGAAAAAGGGATTGTCTTTATTTAACCGCAATATGCACGCTGACCTCAATAGCTGTCTCGACACGACCGCGATACACTTCAAAGTCGCTGGTATAGGCCCGTTCTAGCTGCACATCGTCACGTTTAAAATAATCCCAGATATCCAGCCAAACGCGGATGACTGTTTCAGGCATTTTTCCCTTGCCGGTAAAGACCACATACCGACCCGCGGGAACTGTGATTTCTAACAGGTCGAGTGTGCATTTTTCCGGTTTCTGATCGGCGCCTGCGGTCACGGTGTAGGCCCCATCCTGATCCGATTCATACCCCGCATACACCCCATAGACAGGCGCGTCGGCCGGCAGTTCGGGGACCAGTTCCGTATAGACGTCATGCCACAGCAGGGGCAGCCTGGCCGTTTTCAATGTCTGTTCGTCCGCATTGCTGGTACGGGTCTGCACGCCAAATATCTGGAATGCAGGCAGGTCTATGGTTTGCATGTGCACCTCGTGCAATGCCCTGCAACACGAGCAGGGCAGGATGGGGTTTCAGTTTATGACTGTCGCGCCGCCGCGATTTTCTTGTCGGTGTTGTACTGGCTCAGAGCATAGACTGCCCACAGCGCTGCAGGCAGCCAGCCGATCAGCGTGATTTGCAGAATGAGGCAGATAATGCCGGCAATGGGGCGGCCGATTGTAAAAAAGACGACAAAGGGCAGAAAAATAGCCAGTAAAAGTCTCATGGATGATTCCGTAATACGATGCAGTGATTAAGAAGGTGATTCAGCGTTGCAGATGGTGCTAAATCACGTAATATCAAGGCTGTATATTATATGGAAAAAAGGATCGCATATGTCACCGCAGGATATTCTGGACTTCTGGTTTGAGCAAACGCCCCCCGAGAACTGGTTTACCAACGATCCGCAATTTGATGCGACGATCCGCGAACGCTTCACCGAAGTCTGGCAGCAGGCCTCGCGCGGCGAATTGAGCGGCTGGCGCGGAACGATACGGGGCCGCATTGCCGAGATTATTGTGCTTGACCAGTTCTCACGTAACATCGGGCGAGGTACGCCCCTCGCTTTTGCCCAGGACCCCATGGCGCTGGTACTGTCACAAGAAGCTTCGCGCACGTCCGAATTCGCAGAATTATCGCAGCAGGAGAACAATTTTCTGCTGATGCCCATGATGCATTCGGAGTCGACCGTGATTCACCAGGCGGCCGAGTGTCTGTTTCGCAAATATGGATCAACGGAATCTTACCAATTTGAACTGAAGCACAAAGCCATTATTGATGCGTTCGGACGTTATCCGCATCGCAATCATATTCTTGGGCGGGAGTCCACCCCGGAAGAAATCGCCTTTCTGAAGGAGCCGGGCTCGTCATTCTAGGGTGTAAACCGGCAGATTCGATTCCGTAAGGTCCCATGCCATGTAACCGTTTGCACAGGCGCGTTACTGCAATGCACAATCCCCCTGCCTGACGGCTGACTGAAAATCCCGGCGTTTCACAACGGATTTGGTTGGATCAGGGGGTCGTTTTCAGAAAAGATTTGACCTGCATTTGCCGTGTGATTATTATTATTTGACCAAGCAATTATTGCATACCCAATAAATAGATGTTGAAGTATCCCGGCGTCTGCTGGTAACTGGCGGGGCTTATGCCCTGCCTGTCCCTATTCTTTGGCTGATCTTCACGGTTTATCTTCCATGAGTTCCAATTCAAATACACCGGCCGCCGCTCCTGAAGCGCCGTCTGCTGCTCCCGTTTCTCCTGTCAAAACGACGAAAGGCAAACAGCAGAAAAAACCCGCCAGCAACAAACGCGGGGTTCTTTTCAAACTGCTGTTCCTGGCCATTGTCATTATCGCCATTATCGCAGGTGTCATGTATTACCTGAACGGTCGCTGGTACGAGAGTACCGACGATGCGTATGTGCAGGGCAATATCATTCAGATTACACCGCAGGTGAGCGGGACGGTGGTGGGCATTTTTGCCGATGACGGCGATTTTGTTCATGCCGGCGATACACTGATCCGCCTGGACCAGACCGAAGCCGAGGTGGCGTTAAATGAAGCCAAGGCATCGTTGGCCAAAACGGTGCGCGAGGTTCGCAGCTTGTACAGTCAGGCTAGCGGCGCCAAGGCAACGTCTGGCGCACAACAGGCCCTGGTGCAGGCCCAGGAATCTGCCGTGAAAGGCGCCAAGACGGCGCTGGATCAGGCGCGAGCCGATTATGGCCGCAGGCAGAAACTGGTTAAGTCCGGCGCCATTTCCCAGGAAGAAAGCGCGCACGCGAAAGATGTGCTACTGCAGGCACAAAGCCAGTACCAGGCAGCCATCAGCCAGCTTGAAGCCACGCGCAGCCAGTTTACGGCATCCCAGCAAACGGCCGAGGTGAGCAATGCGCTGGTGTCGGGCACCCTGATCAACCAGCATCCGGATATTCTGGTGGCCGAATCCAAACTGAAGGCCGCGTATCTGACCTATGTCCGCAGCACGATCACCGCGCCGGCCGATGGCTACGTGGCCAAGCGCGCTGCGCAGGTGGGCCAGCGGGTAGCGGCAGGCAGCGCCATGATGGCGGTGGTGCCGCTGAATAATGTCTGGATTTACGCCAACTTCAAGGAAACACAGCTCAAAGACATGCGTATCGGACAGCCTGTGGCGATTACATCTGACCTGTATGGCGACGGTGTGGTGTATGACGGCGTGATTACCAGCCTGGGGATTGGCACAGGCAGCGCATTTGCCCTGCTGCCCGCCCAGAATGCGACCGGCAACTGGATCAAGATTGTGCAGCGGATTCCGGTACGAGTGGAGTTTTCCAAGCCGGAGCAACTGGAGAAACATCCGCTGCGTATTGGCATGTCCATGTTTGTTGAAGCCGATCTGCACAATACGGATGGTCCCGTACTGGCCCAGGGTGTCAATCCCAACAGTAAACTGCTGACGACGATTTACGATCAGCAGGTTGCAGCGGCCGACAGGCTGATTGCCGATATCGTGCAGCAGAACCTGGCTGCCGACGAAACGGACAACATGGACAAGGCCCCTACGGACTCCGATACCAAAGCAAATGAGTAACGAGAACGCCAAGGCCGGCCCCCCTGGGACGCCGGCGCAGCCATTTGCCCCCGCCAGCTTGTGGCTGACGACACTGGGCCTGTGTCTGGCGACCTTTATGCAGGTGCTGGACACGACCATTGCCAACGTGTCGCTGCCGACGATTGCCGGTAACCTGGGGGTCAGTTCGTCCCAGAGCACCTGGATTATTACGTCCTTTGCTGTCAGCAACGCGATTACCCTGCCGCTGACAGGCTTTCTGAGTCGCCGCTTCGGTGAAGTGCGTCTTTTCAATATCTGCACCGTGCTATTTGTGATTACGTCGTTTCTTTGCGGCATATCATCGAATATGACGGAATTGATTATTTTCCGGGCCCTGCAGGGAGCGGTGGCCGGCCCGATGTACCCCATCACGCAGAGCTTGTTGATTTCCATTTACCCCGCCGCCCGGCGCGGCATGGCGTTGGCGATTCTGGCGATGGTAACCGTGGTCGCGCCGGTAGCCGGTCCGATTCTGGGCGGGTGGATTACCAGCAGTTACTCCTGGGAATGGATTTTCTTTATCAATATTCCGGTGGGGTTGCTGGCCAGTTTCATTGTGTTTGTGCAGATGCGGGCGCGCCCCGTCACGACGGTCAAGTCGGGCGTTGACTATATGGGCCTGATCCTGCTGATCGTGGCGGTAGGGTCGCTGCAGGTGGTGCTGGACCTGGGTAATGAAAAGGACTGGTTCGGCTCAAGCTTTATCGTGGTGCTGACCATTGTCGCTGTGATCGGCACGATTGCCTTTCTGATCTGGGAGCTGACCCATCCGGATCCGATTGTGAATCTGACGTTGTTCCGGCATCGCAATTTTGCTTTCGGTACGGTTGCGCTGGTTTTCGGCTATTCTGCCTTCTTTGCCATTGGGCTGCTGATTCCCCTGTGGCTGCAACGCACCCTGAATTATGACTCGATGTGGTCGGGCATTGTTTCTGCGCCGATCGGCATTTTGCCGGTGTTTTTGGCGCCGATTGTGGGCAAGTATGCCAACCGTATTGATTTGCGCATTTTGGCATCGCTGTCGTTCGTTGTGATGTCGTTCACGTCCTTCTGGCGCTCAGACTTCACAACAGACCTGGATTACATGCATATCGCCATGACTCAGCTGGTGCTGGGTCTGGGCGTGGCTTTCTTCTTCATGCCGGTGCTGACGATTCTGCTGTCCGATCTGCGCTCGGATGAGATTGCCGCCGGTTCCGGCCTGGCAGCGTTCCTGCGGGTGCTGGGGGGCAGCTTTTCAGCATCGATTACGACGTTTTTATGGGACCATCGCTCGGTCATTCACCATGCGCAACTGAGTGAAAATATCAATATCTATAATCCGACTGCGGTGGAAGCGCTCAAGCAATACGGCGATACAACGGAAATCGCCGCCTACAATATCAATAATCTGATTAATCAGCAGGCTTTGCAGATTTCCTTTAATGAGGTTTTCTGGGGCCTGGGATGGTTGTTTGTGTTGCTGGTAGGACTGGTGTGGCTGACACGGCCGCCGTTCATGGCCAAGCCGGGGGCTCCGCCGGCGGGCGGGCATTGAGTCACTGAACGATTTAGTAACCCTGCCAGCCCTTTGCCGCAGGTTGCGTCAATACCGGATATCTTCTGCGAATTTCAGTGTGGTAGCAACACGATTTTTCCCGCAGATGTCTGGCCTCCGTCCAGATCGGAAAACGCACCAGCCCCATCCTCCAGGCTGCGCATTTCAACCCAGGATAAATTCCCGAATGCCCCGTTATGCAGCGCATTCACAGTCGCCTGCATGTCCGACATTGTATAGGTATAGGTTCCCAGCAACGTAATTTCCGCCAGGGTCAGTTTACGCATGTCGATCTCGCTGGCCCAAGCCTGCAGCCCGATGTGCAGGATGGTTCCTCCCGGACACACACTGGCAAGCGCAGTATCACGTGTCAGTTTGGCTCCTACTGCATCTACCACGAGTTCAAAGCTGTCTGAAGGCGGAGCTTCCTGCTGCGGATCCACTGTCATGCAGCCAGCATGTTGCTCTGCTGAGTGTCGCCGCAGGGAATTGGTTTCTGCCAACAGCACGTGCCTGCAGCCGTAAGACGTCAACAGTAATGCGGTCAACAATCCGATGGCGCCGCCCCCGATCACCAGTGCTTTGGCTTCGGGCAGGGGACGACACATGTTTGCCATGGCAAGGTTCACCGCATGCAAGACTGTTGCAGCCGGCTCCGTCAATGCCGCAACCACGGGGGTCATTTCATCGGGAATAGGCAAGACTGATTTGGCAGGTACTGACATATATTCCGCGAATCCCCCCGCACGGGACATTCCGACCATACCACGATTGCTGCACAAGTTATCTCTCCCCTGTCTACAGTAGATACATGTACCGCAGGTAATCAGAGGATTGACAGTCACCCTCTGATCAATGGAGAAGTCATTCGAAGCGCTCTCCACGACGGTCGCCGCCAGTTCATGCCCCAAGATCAGGCCGGGTTTTCTTCGCGGGTCGTGTCCATGATAGGCGTGCATATCAGAACCACAGATTCCCGCTGCGTCAATTCGCAAGATTACCTCTCCCGCGACAAGATCCGGATAGGGCCGCGTTTCCAATTCGACTGTATTAGGGGCAGTATAGACTAGCGCTTTCATTTGCAATTTTTCCTTGGTTGTTTCAGATTTCGTCGCTGTCGCAAACTCAGGACGGCACCACTCCGGGAGTTGCGTTGACAACATGATCAGAAGACGACTCGACAATTTTTTGCCGTGAGATCCAGATGGTACACGCCGTACTCACCATGCCAATCAGCAAAACGTAGAGACACAAATACCATGGGTTTCCGGCATTCATATCTGTCAACACAGTTGCAATAATCGGCGTCAAGCCGCCAGCAACAACGCCCGCCAGTTGATATACGAAAGAGATTGCGGTATAGCGTACACGGGCGTCAAAACAGGAAGAGAAAAGCGAAGACATCGTGCCGAATACTGCTGCGTGAAAAATTCCAAACGGAATCACAATCGCCAACCAGACCATATAAATATTGTCAGCATACGCTTGCATGATATAAAACGCAGGAAATGCAGAAAGTGCAGCAAGCAACGCACCAGTTCCGTAAACGCGAGCACGGCCGACCCTGTCAGACACGGCTCCCCAGAAAGGAATGCAGCAACTCATAAGCACTGCACTGATCATTACTCCGGTCAGCGCATAGGTTCTTGGCATATTCAATTCACGAGTCAGATAGTTCAGCGAGTACACGCCAAAGACATTAAAAAATACGCCATCGATCATTCTCGCACCCATACACGCAAGTATCATGCGTGGGTAGCGTCTGAGCGTATCCACCAGCGGCAGATTTGCTGTATTGGCAGGCTTTTCAAAATCTTTCTGTTTTTTCATCGCCTCGAACTCAGGCGTTTCCGAGACATGGGTCCGAATATAACCTCCGACCAATGCCATGACGCCGCTAAGCAAGAAGGCAGCGCGCCATCCCCAGGAAAGAAACGCCTCGTCACTGAGTTGCCAGGAAAGCAGGCCAACCACACCGGATGCCAACACCAGTCCGAGCGACATACCTGCCTGCGGAATACTACTGAAAAAACCACGACGGTTCTCAGGGGCGGATTCATATGTCATCAGTACTGCTCCGCCCCATTCTCCACCAAGACCAATTCCCTGAATAATGCGAAAGAACAGGAGCAGGATAGGAGCCCAGATTCCAATACTCTCATAGGTAGGTATGAATCCAATTGCTACGGTCGCTCCTCCCATCAGAAAGAGCGTGAGCATGAGCATTTTCTTGCGACCAATCGTGTCGCCATAATGGCCGAAAATGATACCCCCCAGCGGTCTGGCGACAAAGCCGAGAGCGAACGTGCCATAAGCCAGCATGGTAGATACGAATTCGCTTTCACCGGGAAAATACAGTTTGTCGAATACCAGTCCGGCCACAACGCCGTAGAGAAAAAAGTCGTACCACTCTATGACCGAGCCAAACAGGCTTGAAATCGTAGCCCGATGCAGATTCGTTCGGGAATCCTTGGTTTGTGCATGTTCCATCTTGTCTCCATATTTCTGTAGTTTTGAATTTCCAGATCAACATTGCGCGATTTACAGATGTGTTATTTCGCGGTATAGCCTCCATCGACCATAATGAGCTGACCTGTGATATAGCACGAGGCCTGACTTGCCAGAAAAACGGCAACGCCGTGCAAATCTTCCATATGACCATTACGGCCGATACATGTCTGCATGGCGTGTTGCCTACTTAACTGTGTATCTTCGAACACCGGAGCAGTGAGGGGGGTGGGAAAAAATCCGGGACCGATTGCGTTACAGTTAATCCCCGATGAAGACCATTCCTGTGCAATCGCGCGCGTCAATTGAACAATGCCACCTTTCGCACTCCCATACGGTGCACTATTGGCAAAGGCGCGTGATGATTGCAACGATGCGATATTGATAATCCTGCCCCAACCCCTTTTCTTCATATTCGGCGCAAGCGACTGTACCAGAAAAAACGGTGCTCCAAGATGGATATCCAATTGCTTGCGCCAGGATTGGTGGTCCACTTCGTGGAACGGTTGCCGCAAGTTGATTCCTGCCGCATTCACTAGAATGTCAACTCCATTTGTCATGCTTTCAGCGCGTAAAGCGCACGGTTTCAGTGCATCAAAATCGCCAAGATCACAAATCAGGAATGCAGCTTCGACCCCCGCTTTGTGCAGTTGGGTGCACTGCTTTTTCAGCTCGGCCTCGCGTCTGCCTACCAGTACGACCCGCGCGCCCGCATTCCCCAGGCCTGACGCGATGGCCGCTCCAACTCCCGAACTACCGCCGGTCACTAGCGCCGTTTTTCCGGATAAATCAAACAGCTCCATGTTCTTCATTGTGGGCTCCTCCCATCGAAATGCATCAGACAGTCACGGGATCGCCAGTATTAAAGACCTCGTTAGGGAAATATTTTGCGAGCCTGTCATCGGCTGTGCGCGCATGTGCTTCCATGCCCTCTAGCCTGGAGATCCTGGCGGTCACTTCCCCTATGTCACGGACTGCATCCCGTGTCATGCGCTGCCAGGTCAGTGTTTTCATGAATTTGTGCACGGACAATCCCCCAGAATATCTTGCCGCACCTTTGGTGGGCAAGACATGGTTCGGACCGCTGCATTTGTCGCCAAAGGCAACCGTTGACTCTTCCCCCAGAAAAAGCGATCCATAGCATGTCAGGCGCTCAAGCCACCAGTCAAGGTCACGCGCCTGCACTTCCAGATGCTCCGAGGCATATCGATCCGATACCATTGCCACTTCCTCTCGGCTGTCGCAAACGATGATTTCACCGTAGTCAATCCATGCCGCTGTTGCCGCATCACGCGCAATGGGAGGGAGTTTGTCGATGAGTTCCGGCACAAGCCGGGCAACCCGCTGCGCCAGTTCCAGCGATGTGGTAAACAGCCAAGCTGGCGATTCGTGACCATGTTCTGCTTGTCCTACCAGATCGCTCGCAACGATTTCGGGGTCAGCTGTTTCATCTGCAATCACGGCCACCTCCGACGGTCCGGCAAATACGTCAATGCCTACCTCGCCAAACAAGGCACGCTTGGCTTCGGCTACAAACTTATTGCCTGGTCCAACGACAACGTCGGCAGCCTTGTTGGTGAATAAACCAAACGCCATACTGGCAATCGCCTGTACTCCACCGAGTGTCATAATCGTGTCAGCTCCCGCCGTCTTGAACGCATAGAGAACATAGGGATGCATGGCGCCGCCACGAAAGGGACTGGAACACGCAATAACGTTTTTTACTCCAGCAGCCTTTGCCGTAGCGACACCCATATATGCTGAGGCGATATGTGCATAGCGACCCGCAGGTGCATAGCAACCAACAACATTGACCGGGAGTACGCGTTGTCCCGCTGTAACGCCACCCTCAAGGGTCACCGAAAATTCTTTTATGGAGTCCCGCTGATGCGACGCGAAATCGTAGACCTGTCGCACCGCAAATTCGATATCTCTTTTGATATCACCTGAAATATCACGAATGGATTCGTTGATTTGGGCTTCGGTCATAACAATCTCCCCGGTCCACTTATCCAGGTCCCGTGCATACTGTCTGACCGCCGCTTCCCCGTCCTGGCGAATTTTCGCCAGCATATCCTCGACGACGGCACGCGCAGCACCCGTCTCGGTTTCCGGTGTCTTGTCAGCTTTTTTCAAATAATTAATTGACATTTTGCCTCCATATGTAATCGCATACATTTCTAGATTGAATGCGAGATAAATTTATACTCTGATATATTGATTGAAAAAAGTTTTTTAGGTGTAGACACATCAATAAAAAAACAATAAATGTATGCGCTTACATTTTTAGTATAGGTAAAACGGAACTCAACGTCAACCATTAAAATAAAACTATTGAGATGGCAAGCCTTATAATCAGTCCACGCCAAGAGCAAAAAGGATTTCTATGAAAGCGCGGTCAAAAATTGCAGATGTGGCCATGTTGGCCGGCGTATCGGTTGCAACGGTCTCCCGGACCCTTTCTAACCCCGGGGTGGTCAAACAGGCTACCCGCGAACGCGTACAAAAAGCCATCGATGAACTGGGTTATTTCATGGATGGCTCCGCCCGAACTCTGGCATCGGGACGCTGCTATACCATTGGAGTGGTGGTACCCACGCTTGACAATGCCATTTTTGCCCGCGCTGTCCAGGGCCTGCAAACCACTCTTGCCCGATTCGGATATCAATTGCTTATTGCAGCGCACGAATATAATCTGGACACGGAACAGCGGCAGGTCCGTGCCCTGCTCGAAACAAGAATCGACGCCTTGGTCGTTGTCGGAACCGACCATACAGAAGGCAGCTGGGAGCTGATCAAACGTAGCCGCACGCCGCTGTTGGTTGCCTGGTCACAGCATAGGGAATATCCGTCGGTCGGGTTCGACAATCACTTAATTGGCAAACTTGCGGCAGAACATTTACTGGGATTAGGCCATACAAAACTGGGAATCATCTCTGGTTACACAAAGGAGAATGATCGCGCGCGCGCGCGCGCTAGAGGATTTATCGATACCGTGAGATCACACGGCATTACCTTCGAACCAAACTACATCATTGAGCAACCGTTTGGCTTTGCCGGAGGCCGTACCGGCTGGTCGCGTTTGATGCAATTAGCAAACAGGCCCACTGCCATTTTTTGCGGAAATGATGTTCTGGCCATGGGTTGTATGTTTGAGGCGCAGAAGCATGGCATGAAACTACCTCAGGATCTTTCTATCGTGGGTTGCGACAATCTTCCCATCGTTTCACATCTGCCGCCGGGATTGACAACAATACAGCTGCCCACCCACGAACTGGGCATCCAGTGTGCCAATTCTTTACTGGAATGGATAGAGAAAGACAGCAGACCGGCTGACATTCTTATTGATATAGAAATCATCGTTCGAGGCACCACCGGACAACCGACACGGCAGTCGATATAACACGCCGCTGGAGTCCGGAACGACGCCTCAATTCTCTGCGCAATCAGCCCATATGGATCTGCTTGCCATCCACCTTGACCAGGTCTTTGGCAGTGACCATGGTGTATTTGGAATGCAGGCGGGCCGATTGTTCGGCCTGGTAGTCAATGGTGCCGGCGCGCAGGTGTTCGACCTCTTCGGTCATTTTGAAGGAGGTGCGGCTCATGAAAGACAGGCGATCCATGATGGATTCGTAGACCTTGCCGATCAGGCGTACCATGCCGACCGTGGACTTGAGTTCACGTCCGACATACTGCATCTCATCAACAACACACTGGCCTTTTTCGGCGCTCATTTTCAGCTGAGTCGTTTTCATATCCAGGCCGGTGCCCCCATGCAGCTGCATGCCCGCTTCGCTGCTGATACGGACTGACTGGGCCGAGATATTAAGCTGGCCCGGTACACTGACCGTGGACTGGTTCTGCCGGGCCTGTTCAATGACCGCGATCAGGTAGACGCGCTCACGTTCCGGGCCGCTGATCAGCACGACGTCGTCCACCTGAGGTTGCAGCAGGCAGCTTGCGGCCAGGCGGCAGACCCATTCGTGACCATCGCACTCGACAACAAATTGCTGCTCCTGCTGTTCTTTGACCGTGCCAATCAGATGAACCGGATCATAAACGGGATAGGTTTTGGGCTGGGCAACTGAAGACATGTGGTTTCCTTTGACAGTTGATCGACGACGTTCAGCGGCGTTCAGACGGCGGGCCGGGCGCCCATGCGGGGCTTCCAGCGCGCCAGCTCGCCATGCTGCAGGGTAGAGAGCACAAGCTCGGACATCATGTTGATAGAGACGTGACGGGCAAAGAACTGCTCGAGCACGGCGCCAAATAAATACGGACTTACTCCGGAAAAAGCCCCTTCATCCACTTCCAGATGAATACGCGCCCCCCGTCCGAAAACAATGGGGCCGGGTACTGGCAGGCGGTGATGCACCGGTTCGACCCGTACATGCCGTACGCCATTGATTTGCCGGGCGATCGCCGGATCGGCGATATTTGCATATATTTTTAACATCTCGCGCAGGGTTTGTGCGCCTTTTTCTGTATCCAAATCAATCAGACTCAGATAATTGAGCCCCAGATGGCTGATCAGGTGCCAGGCATAGGCGCCCTGGGCCAGTGCCGGACGCGGCCGGGATGGGCCACGCAGGACCCGGATGCCGCCGATGGGAGCCGAAATGCGCAGCATCAGGTCATCCTGCTGGCCCACCGGCATCAGCATGGGCAGATCACGATTGGTGCACAGCACATTCAGGCTCAGGTGACGCAGGTCTTCCGAGAATGGAGCCTGGTGTTTGTCCACAAGTGAAATAAACACTTCGCTGCCGATATAACCTGTACGCGCGCCATTGCGCGAGGCGATATCGGACATCAGGCGGGGCTCGCGTCGCAGAGAGTAATAGGCGCCGTAGTCATCGGTATCGCTGCCCAGCGAGCCAAAAAAGGGTCTGAACTCTTTCTCGGACTGCGCGCTATCATTGGAAAAGCCCATGATGCGCCCGGCGTTATAGACCTCGTAATCCAGGGGGCGGACGCGATCGACGACCAGATGGTATTCGTGGATATTGGGCGCAATATTGATTCGATCGGCGTTTTTGGGAAAGAGATTGATAACGGGCGTGCAATGCAGGGCCAGGTTCTCGGCCGTGACGTTGCCCTCCAGTTCGGGCATGTCCTTGTCGAACAGGAAAGTGAGTTCGAAGGCGCGCATCTCTTTGCCGGGCGGTGCATTTCTGCTGCGTTCGGCCACATCGGGCGGCAGTTTCAGCGCCTTCTGCATGTTGTTGACGCTGAAGAACATAAAGCGCGCCGGGAAGGCGAAATATTCCTGGATGATGCGATAGCCCTGGAATATCCGCGACTCCGCGGGCAGCAGTGCCTGATCGGCGTCAAATCCTTCATGACGAACGTCATTGACGTTGATGCGGTTGACCCAGCTGACCGGCTTGTCGACATCGTGGCACAGCACCGTGATGGTGTGTCCCATGACCAGCTCCAGCAACCGCTGCATATGGATGTCCTGGCCGTTCAGATGAAAGACCAGCTGATCCAGTTTGAAGTCGTGCAGTTTGACGCCGCCCTTGATTTCCAGCCGGATCCGCAGCGAACTGCGCACCGGCTGGTTGCGATTGTTCAGGTTCATGCGCTTCAGGGGCAGGTCTGGAGGCACGCCTGAAAGCTCGGCCGAGGTCACTTCCAGCGGCCATAACGTCACCTTGTGCCCCGTGGCAAAATCACAGGCTGTGGGTTCGGTTTTGGGGGTCTTGCCGCGCATGATCGTGCCTTTGGGCAGGACAAAACCTTTGGCCAGACTGCCTTCGTTCATGCTGGGTGTAATCTGCGCGATGGCCATGGAAGGCGTGGGCGCCAGGTAATTCGGGTAGACCACCTCGAGCAGGCGTTGGGAGAATTGCGGAAACTCGGCATCCATCTTCATGTGGATGCGCGCGGTCAGAAAGCTGAAGCCTTCAAGCAGGCGCTCGACATATGGGTCAGCGACCTCGATGCCGTTCATGCCCAGGCGGCCGGCGATCTTGGGGTAATTGTCCGCAAACTCCTTGCCCATTTCCCGAATGTAGGCAAGTTCACGATTGTAATAATCCAGAAAACGCGGTTCCATCAGGCGGCTCCCTGTTCCTGCAGATCCATGTGTCCGCTTTCCAGATCAATATCGGTACGAAACAGAAACTCGCGCGGATAGGGGTTGCACCAGAGCTTGCCGCGGATTTCCAGGGAAAGCACGTTGTGGTGTTCCAGCGACGAGACTTCACTGACGCAGGCCACTTCCAGCGAGTCGGCCAGAATGCGCGGCTCAAAATGGATAATGGCGGTCTTGACGGAGGCCTCCATATCGACCCAGTCAATATCCGACATGCGTCGGCCGGCCAGCGCTTCGACGCCGAAATTGATGGTTGAACTGCGTACTTGCGGAAAGACGGTCAGATCATCGACGGTTTCGATATTGACTGTATTGAGCACCCAGCGCAAATCACGCAGTACGGCGTAACGCAGAGTGTCA
>Ga0164243_10006941_pt1 | contig 17028 bp, 19 predicted proteins | sample OricompcompostOP_FD_108781 | JGI IMG/M metagenome (GOLD analysis project Ga0164243, IMG submission 108781) | Organic Plus compost microbial communities from Emeryville, California, USA - Original compost - Organic plus compost (OP) | ecosystem: Engineered > Solid waste > Mixed feedstock >... | reverse complement strand
GGGTAAGGGTGAAAGGGTGCGGTAAGAGCGCACCGCGGACCCGGCGACGGGGACGGCATGGCAAGCCCCGCCTGGAGCAAGACCAAATAGGGACGGCGCGCCTGACAGCTTCGCGCCAAAGGTAGGGCCGTCGCCGGCCTGAGCCGTCCGGGTAGGTCGCGAGAACCGCGTCGCAAGGCGCGGTCCAGAGGAATGACCGCCGCGCGCCGCAAGGCGTTGGCACAGAACCCGGCTTACAGGCCGTCTGGCCCTCCAGTTCCCCTATCCCTCACCCTTGGCCCTGTGCCGAGGGGGCCACGCGCCGCGGCTGCGGCCGTGTCCGAATGGGTGGGAAACATCGAAGCTGACGCTTGGATCCTCGGCGCAGGCCCAGGATGACGGATGAGCGGCGCGCCGGAACAAACCCCGCACGCACCATTTGTTCAATGTATGTTCTGTTGATAACTGTCGCGCCCCCTATTTGCCGCGGGTAAATAGGTCGTAAATCCCATTTGGTGTCATTGTCTCCCAGTTGATCCCATGTTAACCCAATAACCGTTCCAGGGGGCTGGATTTGCGCCCGCCAGCCGGCTGCGGCCGTTGGGGGCGGGCAGGGGTTTTCGCGGGTGTTTCTCTCGACGTTCGAGAAGCAGCTGGACTCGAAGCGGCGCATCGTCGTGCCGCAGGAGTTCCGCGCTCTCGCATCAAGCCCCTTCGGCGGCGTCTTCTGCCTGCCCTCCATCGAGGCCGAGTGCGTCGAAGGCGGCGGCGAGGCCCTGTTCAAGCACTACAAGGAGCTGATCGAGGAGCTGCCGTTCGGCGATCCGCTGCGCTCTGCGCTGGAGACGTCGGTGTACGGCGGCATGACCCAGCTCGCCTTCGATTCCGCTGGCCGCATCACCCTGCCCGAGGCGCTCTGCGAGCAGTTCGGCCTGACCGACTGGGTCACGCTCGTCGGCATGGGCGACCGGTTCCAGATCTGGCCGCGCGAGGCCTATCGCGCCCGCCTGGCCGAGGCCCGCACATCGGCTCGCGAGGGGCTCGCCGCCCTGCGCAACGCCCAGCGCCAAGCGAAACTGGGGGGCGCATGAGCGACGCGCCCCATCTTCCCGTCCTGCTGCGTGAGGTGGTCGAGGCGATGGCGCCCGCGCCCGGCCGCCGGCTGGTCGACGCCACCTTCGGCGCCGGCGGTTACACCCGCGCCTTTCTGGAGGCCGGCGCCGAGGTGCTGGCCTTCGACCGCGACCCGGGCGCATCGGCCTTCGCCGCGCCGCTGGAACGCGAGTTCCCGGGGCGATTCCGTCTGGTGCTGCGTCGCTTCTCCGAGCTCGAGGAAGGTCTGGCCGAAGCCGGCCTGGAACGCTGCGACGGCGTGGCCTTCGACCTCGGCGTCTCGTCCATGCAGCTCGACGAGGCCGAGCGCGGCTTTTCGTTCATGCGCGACGGGCCCCTCGATATGCGCATGGGCCGTGACGGCCCCTCCGCCGCCGACCTGGTCAATACGGCCGAGGAGGCCGAGCTGTCGCGGCTGTTCTGGACCTTGGGCGAGGAGCGTCAGGCCCGCCGCATCGCCGCGCGCATCGTCCGCCGCCGCGAGCAGCAGCCGTTCGAACGCACCCTGGACTTGGCCGAGGTGGTCGAGCGCGCGGTCGGTGGCCGCAAGGGCGCGCCGACCCATCCCGCCACCCGGGTCTTCCAGGCGCTCCGCATCGCCGTGAACGACGAACTGGCCGAACTCCACGCGGGCCTCGACGCGGCCGAGCGCGTCCTCGCCCCGGGCGGGCGTCTCGCCGTGGTCACCTTCCATTCCCTGGAGGACCGGATCGTCAAGGCCTACCTGGCCGAGCGCTCGGGCAACGCGCCCGCCGGCTCGCGTCACCGTCCGCCGACGGAGAAGGGGCCCGAGCCCACCTTCCAGCTCCTGTTCAAGGGCGCGCGCGGTCCCGCCGAGGCGGAGATCGACGCCAACCCCCGCGCCCGTTCCGCCAAGCTGCGGGCGGGGGTGCGAACGGCCGCCCAGCCGTGGAGGCTGGCGGCATGATCGCGGCCTCGTTCAAGATCATCGGCATCCGGCTGCTCGCGGTCGCCACCCAGCTGTTCAACCGGCGCGTCCGTGGTTTCCGCCTGATCGAGATCCTCGCCTTCGGCTGCCTCGCCGTCCTGGTGCTGAGCGTCTACATGACCAAAGCGGACGCCGGGCGCGAAGCTTCGGCCATCGCCGCCATAAACCGCGACATCGAATCCGAGGAGCGCCAGGTGCGCCTGCTCCGCGCCGAACTGGCCCATCTGGAGCAGCCCGAGCGGTTGGAGGCTTTGACCAGCCGCTATCTCGCCCTGGCCCCGGTCTCGCCCAAGCGCGAGACCGTGCCGGACGCCTTGCCTGAAGTAGTCCGCCAGAACGCCGGAGCGTCGACGCCGTGAGCGCCGTAGAACCCCACCGCCGTGCAGCGCCCAACTTCAGCCAGGCCTGGCGATGGCTGGCCGAGAGCGTGTGGCGCGTCGAGCACGCCTTCGAACGCTCGAAGGCGGAGGGACGGGCCGCCGACGACACGCGCCTGCGGATCTTCTTCATCCTCGTGATCTTCTCGCTGGCCTTCGCCACCTTGGCGGTGGACGCCAGCCGGGCGGCCCTGTTCTCCAAGATCCGCGGCGGCGGCGCCGGCGCGCCCCTGCCGGCCGGGGCGCGGGCCGACCTGGTCGACCGCAACGGACGCCTCCTGGCGCTGAACCTTCCGCATTTCGGCCTCTATCTCGACCCGCGCGAAGTCTGGGACCGTGAGGAGACCCGGCGCGGGCTCACCGCCGTCCTGCCGCAGCTCTCCCGCGAGCCGTTGGCCAAGGCGCTGGGCTCCAACCGGCGGGAATACCTGATCGGGGGCCTGACGCCCCAGCAGCGCGAGCGCGTGCGCAACCTCGGCCTGCCGGGTGTCGCCTTCGAGGAGGAGGAGCGGCGGGTCTATCCGCTTGGAGCGTCCGCCTCCCACCTGATCGGCTTCGCGGATTCCGGAGGCGAGGGCCTGGCCGGCGCCGAGCGCGCCCTCGACGGCGAGCTTCGCCAAGCCGCGGCGGCGCATCGGCCCATCCGTCTGGCCGTGGACCTGCGCATTCAGGGCGTGCTGGAGGACGAGCTGGCCCGCGGCATGGCCGACCACCAGGCGCTGGCTGCGGTGGGCGTGGTCACCGACGTCCACACGGGCGAGATCCTGGCCCTGGCCTCCCTGCCGGACTACGACCCGAACGATCCCGGCGCCGCTCCGCCCGAAGCCAAGCTGAACCGGGCCGCCGCTTCGGTCTACGAGATGGGCTCGACCTTCAAGATCTTCACCTTCGCCATGGGCCTCGACAGCGGCGTGGCGACGGTGCGCTCGACCTACGACGCGACCCAGCCGCTGCGGATCGGCTCGCGCCTGATCCACGACTACCACGCCACCCGCCAGGTGATGACGCTCGAGGACGTGTTCCTGCACTCGTCCAACATCGGCACCGCCCGCCTGGCGCTGATGGCGGGCGGCGAACGTCTGACCAGTTATTTCGAGCGCTTCGGCCTCCTCGCCCCGGCCAAGGTTGAGCTGGTCGAATCCGCCCGTCCTCTGGCGCCCCGCGACTGGAACGAGAACACCGTCGCCTCCGCTTCCTTCGGGCATGCGATCTCCGTGAGCCCGCTGGCGGTCGCCGCGGGCGTGGGCGCGATCATGAACGGCGGGACCTATGTGCCTCTGACCATCGAGAAGCGTCCGGCCGGCTGGAAACCGCAGGAGCGCCGGGTGGTCAGCCCCGAGACCTCGCGCGCCATGCTCGACCTGATGCGCGCCAACGTGGCGTCCAAGGCCGGCTCCGGCGGCAAGGCCGACGCGCCCGGCTTGCGGGTCGGCGGCAAGACCGGCTCGGCCGAGAAGGCGATCGGCGGCCGCTACGAGCGCAACAAGCTGGTCTCCTCCTTCGCCGCGGTGTTCCCGACGGACGGAGCGCTGGAGGCGCCGCGCTACCTGGTGCTGATCCTCATGGACGAGCCGAAGGGCAACAAGGAGAGCTTCGGCTTCGCCACCGCCGGTTGGACCGCTGCGCCGGTCGCCGGCCGGGTGATCGACCGTATCGCGCCCTTCGTCGGGGTCGCCCGCACCCCCACCACCCTGTTCGGCCAGCCCGGCACGCTCGCCGCCGCCCCGGTGGCCGACGCGCCGAGCGAGGGGGCGCTGTGAACCCCCGCCGCCCGCTGTCGGAGATCGTGGCCCGGCGGGACCTCGCCGCCGACCCGACGATCACGGGCGTGACCGCCGACAGCCGCAAGGTCGCGCCGGGCGTGCTGTTCGCCGCCCTGCCGGGGACCAAGGCCGACGGGCGCGACTTCATACCCGCCGCCATCGCCGCGGGCGCCGCGGCCATCCTCGCCCCAGAGGACACGCCCGACCAGGCCGTGCCGGTGGTGCGGGCGCTCGACGTGCGCCGCGCCTACGCCCTCGCTGCGGCTCGCTTCTGGGAAGCCCAACCACCGACGGTGGTCGCCGTCACCGGCACCAACGGCAAGACCTCGGTGGCCACCTTCTGCCGCCAGATCTTCGGGACCCTGGGCCGCAAAGCCGCGAGCCTCGGCACCCTCGGCCTGCAGGTCGGGGACGAAGCCGTCACGCCGCCGGGCCTGACCACGCCGGACGCCGCCGATGTCGCCCGTTTCGCCGCCCTGCTGGCCGAGCGCGGGGTGACCCACCTGGCGCTGGAAGCCTCGTCCATCGGCATCGACCAACGCCGGCTGGACGGCCTGGCGCTCGTCGCCGCCGGCTTCACCAACCTCTCCCAGGACCACCTGGACTATCACCCGGGCATGGACGCCTACGCGGCGGCCAAGCTCAGGCTGTTCGAGGAACTGCTGCCCCGCGGCGCCGCCGCGGTGCTGAACGCCGATTCCGACGCCTTCCCTGCCTTCGCCGCCGCCGCGGTGACCCACGGCCAGACCGTGCTGTCGGTGGGCGAGGCGGGGCAGGGCCTGCGCCTCGTCTCCCGCACGCCCACGCCCGAGGGCCAGCGCCTGGTGGTCGAGCATCTCGGCGAAACGGTCGAGGTCGCCCTGCCGCTCGCGGGCGCCTTCCAGGCCGCCAACGCCCTGGTCGCCGCCGGGCTCTGCATCGCCGCGGGCGAAGAGCCCCGGGCCGTGCTGAAGGCGCTGGAACGGCTGCGGGGCGCGCCGGGGCGGCTGCAGCGGGTCGGGACCGGGCATCGCGGGGGCGAAGCCTACGTCGACTACGCCCACACCCCCGATGGCTTGGCCACCGTGCTGCAGGCCCTGCGTCCGCACGTCCGAGGTCGGCTGATCGTGGTCTTCGGCGCAGGTGGCGACCGCGACCGGGCCAAGCGGCCGCTGATGGGCCGGGCCGCGGCCGAGTTCGCCGACCTCGTCATCGTCACCGACGACAATCCGCGCACGGAGGACCCCGCCGCGATCCGCCGCGCCATCCTCGAAGCGGCCCCCTCCGCGCTGGAAGTGGCCGATCGCCGTGCGGCGATCCGCGCAGGGGTCGAACAGTTGCGAAGCGGCGATGTGCTGGTCGTGGCCGGCAAGGGCCACGAGCAGGGCCAGATCGTGGGAACCGAGACCTACCCCTTCGACGACGTCGCCGAGACCGCCAAGGCGTTGGAGTCCGTCCATGCCTGACGTCCTCTGGACCGCCGGCGAGATCGCCGCCGCAACCGGCGGGACGGCGCAGGGCGCGGGCTTCGCCGCGACCGGCGTCTCCATCGACACGCGCACCATCGAGCCCGGCGACCTGTTCGTGGCGCTGGCCGGCGCGCGCGATGGCCACGAGTTCCTGCCCATCGCCTTCGAGCGCGGCGCCGCCGGCGCCCTCGTCTCCCAGCCGCTGGAGCGGCCGAGCGTGCGCGTTCCCGACACCTTCGCCGCCCTGGAAGCGCTCGGCCGCGCCGCCCGGGATCGCGCGCCGCAGGTGCGCCGCGGCGCGGTGACCGGCTCGGTCGGCAAGACCAGCGTCACCCAGGCCGTGGCCGCGGGCCTGCGCCTGGCCGGCCGCTCGCACAACTCGGTCAAGTCCTACAACAACCACATCGGCGTGCCGCTGACCCTCGCCCGGATGCCCCGCGACACCGAGCGGGCGGTGTTTGAGATCGGCATGAACCACGCCGGCGAGGTGGGTCCGCTCTCGCGCATGGTCCAGCCGCACGCGGCCCTGATCACCGTCGTCGGGCCCGTCCACGTGGAGAATTTCCCGGACGGCGAGGCCGGCGTCGCCCGCGCCAAGGCGGAGATCTTCGAGGGGCTCGTCCCCGGCGGAACCGCCATCCTGAACGCCGACGACCGCTGGTTCGAGCTGCTGGCGGGCGAGGCCAGGGCGCGGGGCGCGCACATCCTCACCTTCGGCGCGGCCGACCGCTGCGACGCCCGGCTGGAAGGCTTCGCCCTGGCCGGCGACGGCGCAGTGGTGGGCGCGCGGCTGCACGGCCGCGAACTGAGCTTCCCCATAGCCCAGACGGGCGCCCATTGGGGGCTGAACAGCCTGGCCGCGCTCCTGATGATCGAGGCGCTGGGCGCGCCGCTGCAGGCGGGCCTGGACGCGCTGAAGGAATTCGCCCCGCTGGAAGGCCGCGGCGCCGTGCGCACGGTCGAGGGCGAGGACGGCGCCTTCACCCTGATCGACGAGAGCTACAACGCCAACCCGCTCTCCATGCGCGCGGCCCTCGCCAGCCTCGCCGTCCGGCCCACGCACGGGCGCCGCATCGCGGTGCTGACCGACATGCTGGAGCTAGGGCCGGACGCGCCGGTGCAGCATGCCGAACTCGCCCGGCCGGTGGTCGAGGCGCACGTGGACCTCGCCTTCTGCGCCGGGCCGTTGATGCGCAGTCTCTGGGACGCCTTGCCCGAGGGCCGCCGCGGCGGCTACGCCCCAACCGCGGCCGAGCTGGCGCCGCTCGTGCGCGCCGCGGTGCGGCCTGGGGATCTGGTGATGGTGAAGGGATCGAACGGCTCCAAGGCCGCCCTCGTTGTAAAGGCGCTGACGGACGCGGCCGCCCCGGCCGGGGAGGGTCGCTGATGCTCTTTCTGCTCTATCAGCAGCTCGACCCCCAGGAGCACTACATCCCGCTCCTGAACCTGATGCGGTATCTGACCTTCCGCACGGGGATGGCCCTGTTCACCGCCCAGCTCGTCTGCGTGCTGATGGGCAGCCGCTTCATCAACTGGATGCGCGTCAAGCAGGGGCGCGGCCAGCCGATCCGCACCGACGGCATCGAGCGCCACGTCCTCGAGAAGAAGGGCACGCCCACCATGGGCGGCTTCATGATCCTCGCGGGGGTCGTGGTCGGCACCCTGTTGTGGGCCAACCTCGCCAACCCCTACGTCTGGGTCGTCCTGCTCGTGACCGTCAGCTACGGCGTGCTGGGCTTCCTCGACGACTACGCCAAGGTGACCAAGCAGACGACCGCCGGCGTCTCGTCCCAGATGAAGCTGGTGGTGCAGTTCGCGGTCGCGGCCATCGCCACCTGGTTCATGATCCGCGTCGGCGCGGCCATGCCCCAGACGCCGGGGCTGGAGACCTCCATCGCCTTCCCGGGCTTCAAGGAGCTGCTCTGGGACATCGGCTGGTTCTACGTGATCTTCGGCATGGTCGTGATCGGCGGCTTCTCCAACGCCGTGAACCTGACCGACGGTCTGGACGGCCTGGCCATAGTGCCGGTGATGATCGCAGCGGCGGCCTTCGGCCTGATCACCTACCTCATCGGCAACGTCCGCTTCGCCGACTACCTGCAGGTCCACTACGTCGCCGGCACCGGCGAGCTGGCCATCATCTGCGGGACCTTGATCGGCGCGGGCCTGGGCTTCCTCTGGTACAACGCGCCGCCGGCCAAGATCTTCATGGGCGACACCGGCTCGCTGGCCCTGGGCGGCGCGCTCGGGACCATGGCCGTGGCCACCAAGCACGAGATCGTGCTGGGCGTCGTCGGCGGCCTGTTCGTGGTCGAGACCCTCTCGGTGATGATCCAGGTCGGCTACTTCAAGGCCACCGGCAAGCGCGTCTTCCTGATGGCGCCGATCCACCACCACTTCGAGAAGCTCGGCTGGCGCGAGAGCCAGGTGGTGATCCGCTTCTGGATCATCGCCACCGTCCTCGCCCTGGTCGGGCTCGCAACCCTGAAGCTGAGATAGGAAAGGGGAGTAGGCGCTCGTGATCCCGGTCCGCGGCTTCGAAGGCAAGCGCGTCGCCGTGTTCGGCCTGGCCCGCACGGGGCTGACGGCCGCGCGCGCGCTGATCGCCGGCGGGGCCGAGGTCTTCCTGTGGGACGAGAAGGGCGCCGCCCGCGCCGAGGCCGCCGCCGAGGGCCTGCCGCTGACGGACCTGTCGCTTGCCGACTGGACGCAGTTCGACGCTCTCCTGCTGTCGCCGGGCGTGCCGCTCACCCATCCCAGGCCGCACTGGACCGTGGCCGCCGCCCAGGCCGCAGGCGTCGAGATCCTGGGCGACGTGGAGCTGTTCGCCCGCACCGTCGCCGCCGCCCCCGACTGGAAGCGGCCGAAGATCGCCGCCATCACCGGCACCAACGGCAAGTCGACGACCACGGCCCTGCTCGGCCACATCTGCGCCATGGCGGGCAAGGACGCCCGTATCGGCGGCAACATCGGTGTCGGCGTGCTGGGACTGGAGGAGATGCACGGCGGCGCGGTCTACGTGCTGGAGCTTTCCTCCTATCAGCTCGACCTGACCTCCAGCCTCCACCCCGACGCGGCGATCCTGCTCAACATCTCGCCCGACCACCTCGACCGGCACGGGGGGATGGAGGGCTACGTGGCCGCCAAGCGGCGGGTGTTCCTGAACCAGGGCAAGGGCGACACCGCCGTGATCGGCGTCGACGACCCCTGGTGCCAGCGCATCTGCACCGAACTGGTGGCCGCCAACCGGCGCACCATCCGCCCGATCTCCGCCTCGCGCTCGATGGGACGCGGCGTCTACGCCCTGCAGGGGATGCTGTACGACGCCACCGGCGAGCGGGTGGCCGAGGTCGCCGACCTGACCCGCGCCCGCGCGCTGCCCGGCCGGCACAACTGGCAGACCGCGGCCGCCGCCTACGCCGCCGCGCTCGGCCTCGGGATCAGCCCCGACGACGCCGCCCGCGGCCTGATGAGCTTCCCGGGGCTGGCCCATCGGATGGAGGACCTGGGCCGCATCGGCCGGGTCCGTTTCGTCAACGACAGCAAGGCGACCAACGCCGACGCCGCGCGCCAGGCGATGAGCGCCATTCCCCGGTTCTACTGGATCGCGGGGGGCGTTCCCAAGGCCGGCGGGATCGAGCCGCTGGCCGACCTCTTCCCGCGCGTCGAGAAGGCCTATCTGATCGGCGAGGCCGCGCCCGAATTCGCGCGCACCCTGGAGGGCCACGCGCCCTACGTGGTCCAGTCGTCGCTGGAGGCGGCGACCGCCGCCGCCTTCCGCGACGCGGGGGCCAGCGGCGAGGAGGCGGTGGTGCTGCTGTCGCCGGCCTGCGCTTCCTTCGACCAGTTCCCCGATTTCGAGGTCCGGGGCGACGCCTTCCGGGCCGCCGTCCAGGCGCTCGCCGCCGAAACCCCCGCCGCCGCCCGAGCCTGAGGCCGTGCTTGAATCGCGCCCTGGCGAGGGGCTTCCCCTGTCGCGGGAGTGCGGATGACTTGCACGCAGGCCGGACTAGGGTCCGCGGCGCTCCGCCAAGCTAGGCGGATGAGGAGGCGGTCTTGTCCATTTCGCTTTATGAAGCCAGCGTCGGCAATTACCTGCAAATACTGAACGCCATGACGGGTGTCTTGGCCAAGGGCAGGTTGTGGTGCGCAGAATCGGGGGTCGATGCCGAGACTCTGGTCGAAACCGCTCTGTACCCGGACATGCGCCCGTTCCGCTTCCAGGTGCAGTCGGCGGCCTTCCACTCGCTGGGGGCCGTGGAGGCGATGAGGAGCGGGGTGCTCAATCTGGTCACGGATCGTCCGGCCCACGACTACGCGGGCCTGGAAGCGCTGGTGGCCGAGACCCGCGACGCGCTGTCGGCCCTCACGCCGGAATCGATCGACGCTCTGGCCGGTCGCGAAGTGGTGTTCGAGGCGCGCGGCATGCGGCGGTTGTTCTCGACCGAGGGCTTCCTGCTCTCCTTCTCGCTGCCGAACTTCTATTTCCACGCCACCACCGCCTACGGCATCCTGCGCTCGCGCGGGGTGCCGATCGGCAAGATCGACTACATGGGCCAGTTGCGGCTCAAGGGCTGACGGGATCAGGCCCCGCGGGCGGCGAGCGCTTCGACCACTTCCGCGGGGTCGAAACCCCGCGCGCGGATGATCGCCTCCCACCGTTCGAACGCGTCCCAGTAGTAGTCGAAGATGCAGGGGCAGCAGCCGCGGTGGCAGCACTCGGCGTCGCTCGGCTTGTCCGGCGGTTTCGGCAGGGCGGCGAGGTCTTGCGGCGTCATGCCGGGCGACCAAGACCACATCGGGCGCGGCGATGGAACCTCGGGATGATAGGCTGCCGCCCTCGCCCGCCGCCAGCCGCGCACCCGCCCTGTCTCCAGCCGCCTTCATCCGCGCCAACCTTCCGCCCGTCCCGGCCCCCGGGGCGCCGGAGCTGCGCCTGCACCTGGCCCACCCCGGCAGCGGGCTTCGACGCTATCTCGAAGCCGGCGACCCGCGGTCCGATGCGCCGGCGCCCTACTGGGCCTACGCCTGGGGCGGCGGCGTGGCGCTCGCGCGCTATTTGCTGGACCGCCCCGCGCTCGCCGCCGGCCGCCGGGTGCTCGATCTCGGCGCCGGGTCGGGGCTGGTCGGCATCGCGGCGGCCAAGGCGGGCGCCGTCGAGGTGCTGGCGGCCGAGATCGACGCCAACGGCCTGGCCGCCATCCCGCTCAACGCTGCGCTCAACGGCGTGACGGTGCGGACCCTGGGCGAGGACCTGCTCGACCCCCGCTCCACGCTTCCGTCTGTCGACCTCGTGCTCGTAGGCGACCTGTTCTACGCGGCGGGCTTGGCGGAGCGCACCGCGGCCTTCCTCGACCGCTGCCTGGCCGCCGGCATGGAAGTCGTCGTCGGCGATCCCTACCGCAGCTTCCTGCCCCGCGCGCGGCTGCGCCTGCTGGCGGACTATCCCGCGCCGGACTTCGGCGATGGAGCGGGCGGCCGGGCGAGCCGGGCCGCCGTGTTCGCCTTTATCGCCCCCTGACGGCGAGCCTGGGCTGGAAGCCCACCTGCTCGTAGCGGAGCCCGTCCTTGAGCCGGTCGAGTCGGCGCAGGTAGAGCTTGCGCGTGCCGTCGCGCATCGGCTGGCCCACCGCCTGCACCCGGTCGCCGGGGCGGAAGGTGGCGGCGGTCATCCCCACCTCGGTCAGCTCGAACAGGTTGTCCATCTCCACGCGCCAGGCGCGCGGCGTCGGCCCCGCCCCGGGTTCCGGCGCCTGCAGGATCAGGTAGGGGTGGGGCTGGGTGAAATGGAACTCGCTGACCACCGCGTCCAGCTCGACCGAGCGGCTGGAGTCGTAGCCGGCCAGGGAATGGTGCGCGCTCGTCGGCCCAGCCTGCGCCGCGACGAAGGCGAGGGCCGCGCCCAGCACGGGACCGTATCGCTGCATGGCCGTCCTCCCGACGGTCCTGTCGCCGGCAGCTTGGAGCAGCCGGGGCGGCGCGGCAATCGCATCGCCACCCATGTTCGCGGAAGCGGTGTTGTCCCCTCAACGGCCAAGGTCTGGCGTAAATTTCCCCGCCGATTTTCCCGACCCGTCGAGACTCTCGTCAGCGGAACATTAGGTCGATCGTCAATTTTATTTTTTATTTCGCTGGATTTCCGGGTGCGCTTTCCCCATACTTCTTGATGTCGACTTCTGCTATGCGACGCTATTGAGGCTGCCGGGCATCCGGTGCGGCCATGACTGCCGACCTTCTCAGACCTCGATCCGCCTGCCGGGCTCTTCCGTGCAGGCAACTCATTTCGGAGGCTGAAAATGGCTACCGGCACTGTCAAATGGTTCAACATCGCCAAGGGTTACGGCTTCATCCAGCCGGAGGACGGGGGCAAGGACGTGTTCGTGCACGCCTCCGCCGTCGAGCGCTCCGACCTGCGTCAACTGGTCGAAGGCCAGCCTATCGCCTATGAGGTGGAGCTCGACGGGCGCTCCGGCAAGCAGAGCGCCGTCAACCTGAGGTCGGCCTAAGGACGCCCTCGATGGCGGCGGCCGCCGCGCCGACCCGGCGATGATCTCCTTCCATGGACGCTTGTTGCGGTGGAATGTCGACGGTTCCTGCGACGTGCGGCTGGACAACGGTCACGTGGTCCTCGCCCATCCGTTCGGCGCCCCGGCCTCGCCTTCGCCGGGCGGACGCGTCGCCATCGAGCTGTCCGTCTATGAGCTGAAGGGCTGGCGCCTCGTGCGCCGGCCCCGACGCCGCTTGCCTGCGCCGCTTGCCTGTAAGTCTCCAAGAGGAGGGCGCCCATGACGCTCGCCGAACGCATCCCCGACCTGGACGACGACGCTCTGAAGACCTTGCGCGCCAACGCCCATCGGCTTCAGGCCGAGGGCGGCCGCCGCCAGGAGGAGGCCGCCATGCTCCTTCCGTTGATCGACGCCGAACTGGCCGAGCGCCAGGCCCGCAATCCGCCCGCCCCGACGGCGGCCAGGCGCAAGCGCGCCTCCGCCTAGGCTTCGCCCGGGAACAGGAGAGCGGCGTATCAGCGCGGCGCCGCCCGACGGCGCAGCTCCTTCTGGATCGCCTCGTCCAGCGCCTGGAGGAACCGGGAGCGGTCGGCCCGCTCGAAGGCTCGGGGGCCGCCCGTCGTCTCGCCCGTCGAGCGCAGGTGCTCCATCAGGCTCCGGTGCGCCATCGCGGCGCCGATCGAATCCTCCGTGAAGCGGCGGCCGTTCGGCGCGATGGCCTGTCCGCCGGCCTTGAGCACCCGGTCGGCCAGCGGGATGTCGTTGGTGACCGCCACGTCGCCCCGGCCGATGCGCGCGGCGATCCAGTCGTCGGCGACGTCGGGGCCTGCGTCCACCACCACCCGCTCGACCAGCGGCGAGGCCGGCGTGAACACGAAGGCGTTGGCGACTACGTAGGTCTTGAGCCCGTAGCGCGCGGCGACCTTGTAGACCTCGTCCTTCACCGGCAGGCGTCGGCGTCGACGAACACCTCGACCGGCTTCATGCCTTCGGCTCCGGCGGATAGAGCCAGCCGCGGAACACCCGCGTCAGCCAGGGCGCGACCGCATAGGTCATCGCCGGGACTACCAGTCCCGTGGTCAGCGCCGCGCGCAGCACCCAGGGCGCGGCCGACGGCAGCAGCCGCGCCAGCACCCATCCGACCGCCGCCGTCAGCGGGAAGATGCCGAGCCAGGTCACCACCGTCATGCGGCCCTTCCGGGGCGGCCGCAGCGCCCCGGGCAGGTTGAACCAGGCCTCGAGCCCGGTCAGGTCGCGGCTCTCCGCCGGCCCGAGGGTGTGGCTGTCGGCGACCGCCGCCAGGCGAGCATAGGCCTCGGACCCGAGCCAAGCCTGCAGATGCTCGGGCGTGTCGAAGCGGTAGATGATGCGGAAGCCCGGCTGCACCGGCGGCGCCGGCCGGGTGACCGTCACGCCGAGATGGCCGGGCAGGGCGGTGGCCGCCGCGATCATGTCCCGGATGGCCTTCTCCAGCGCCTCGGCCTCCCCCGGCCGCGGTACCCGGTCCACGACTTTGGTGACGCCGCCTACGGGCGCGGATTGCAGATCTCCGATCATGCGGCCGATCATAGGCGCAATCCCGAGTCTGGGCGTTACCCCAACGCCATGCACGTGTTCCTGGACTTCGAAGCCTCATCCCTGAACCACGAGGGCTATCCCATCGAGGTGGGCTGGGCTGCGGAGGACGGAACGCGCGAGTCCCACCTGATCCGTCCGGCTTCCGAATGGACGGACTGGGACCCTGCGGCCGAGGCCATGCACAGGGTTTCGCGGGCGCAGCTTCTGGCCGAGGGGGAGGACCATGCGGCGGTCGCCCGCCGCGTGCTCGATCGCCTGTCGCCGCACGCCGTCTATGTGACCGCGCCCTCGTGGGACGGGATGTGGCTCTCCCGGTTGTTCCGCGCCTCGGGCATCCCCCGCCACGCCATGCGGTTCAGGCATGCGGACGAAGCCCATTTCGCGGCCGCGGTGGAACCGCTGGCGGGTGTCGTGGCCGACACTGAACTGGAGCCGTTGGCGGTGGGCGTCATCCAGCGGGCCAGGGCGGCGCGGGCAGGGCGCCCGCCGGCCCACCGCGCCCTCGCGGACGCCGAAGCCGAGCTCGACCTGTGGCGCGAGATCTCATCCGAGGCCGACGCGGTGGCCCGCACCCTTACGGCTACGCAAGGAACGCTTAACCCTAACGGGCGATAGATGCGTGTTCTGGCGATGCCGAACGCCCCGCCAGGCGCCGTTTCCGCAGGCTCTCGGAAGAAGCGAGACCGCATGACCGCCGTGTACCAGCCCCATGCTTTCGCGCGCACGGACCGATCCTGGCTCGGTCTGTGGTGGTGGACCACCGACCGGGTGCTGCTGGGCGCGACCGCGCTCCTGATCGGGCTCGGCGTGATGCTGTCGTTCGCCTCCAGCCCGGCGGCGGCGCTGCGGATCGGCATATCCGACCCCTTCCATTTCGCGGTCAGGCAGGCCTTCTACGGCGCGGCCTCGGCCTGCATCCTGGTCGGCGTCTCGGCCCTGTCGCCCAAGGGCGTGCGCCGGCTCGCCTTCCTCACCTACATCGTGGCCATCGTGATCATGATGGCCCTGCCCATCGTCGGGCACACGGCCAAGGGCGCGGCCCGCTGGCTGCAGTTCGGCGGCTTCTCGCTGCAGCCTTCCGAGTTCATGAAGCCGGCCCTGATCGTGCTGGCCTCCTGGATGTTCGCCGAGGCGCAGAAGGGGGAGGGCGTGCCGGGCGTCTCCATCGCCTTCGGCCTCTACGGCCTGGCGGTGGTGCTTCTGTTGCTTCAGCCCGACGTGGGCCAGACGGTGCTGATCACCGTGGCCTTCGGGGCGGCCTTCTTCATGGCCGGAGTGCCGTTCGCCTGGATGGTGCGGCTGGGCGTGATCGCCGTGGCGGGCTTCGTCGGCATCTACTTCAGCTTCGGCCACGTGGCCGCGCGCTTCCACAAGTTCCTGTCGCCGGACAAGGCCGACACCCACCAGATCGACCGCGCGGCCGAGGCCATCGCCGCCGGGGGCCTGTTCGGGCGCGGCCCCGGCGAGGGGGTTATGAAGCGCCACGTGCCCGACCTGCACACCGACTTCATCTACTCCGTGGCGGCCGAGGAGTTCGGCCTGATGTTCTCCCTCTTCCTGATCGGCGTCTTCGCCGTCCTGGTGGTGCGGGGGCTCTACAAGGCGATGAAGCTGTCGGACTCGTTCGAGCAGGTGGCCGCGTCCGGTCTGTTCGTGCTGGTCGGCCAGCAGGCGTTCATCAACGTCGCCGTGAACTTGAACATGATCCCGACCAAGGGCATGACCCTGCCGTTCATCTCCTACGGAGGCTCGTCCATGCTCGCCATGGGCTTGACGCTCGGCATGGCCTTGGCGCTCACCCGCCGCCGTCCCGGCGCCTATGGACCCTCCGAGGGCCTGGCCAGGGCGGGGACTGCGCTTGACGACTGATCCGAAGCTCGCCGTCGTCGCCGCCGGAGGCACCGGCGGCCACCTCTTCCCCGCCGAGGCGCTGGCCCGGGCGCTGACCGGGCGCGGCTGGCGCATCGTGCTGGCGACCGACGCGCGGGGCGCCCAGTACGCCCAGCACTTCCCCGCCGAGGACCGGCTGGCGCTGGAGGCCGCGACCTTCAAGGCCGGCGACCCCATCGGCATGATCCGCGGCGGCCTGCGCATCCTCGCCGGCGTCGGCCAGGCCCGCGTCGCCTTCGCCCGGCTGAAACCCGCCATCGTGGTGGGCTTCGGCGGCTATCCCTCGCTGCCGTCGCTGCTGGCCGCCAACGCCACCGGCGTGCCCACCCTGATCCACGAGCAGAACGCGGTGCTGGGGCGGGTGAACCGCTTCGTCGCCGCGCGGGTGAAGGCCGTCGCCTGCGCCTTCCCGACTCTGGAGAAGGCTTCGCCCGCCGTGAAGGCCCGCCTCCACGTGGTCGGCAATCCCGTGCGGCCCGAGATCCGCGCCCTCTACGGCGACCCCTACGTCCCGCCGAACGGCACGATCCACCTCTTGGTGACCGGCGGCAGCCAGGGCGCGCGGCTGCTCTCCGAGACCGTGCCCGAAGCCGTCGCCATGCTGCCCGAGGACCTGCGCCTGAAGCTGAAGGTCGAGCAGCAGACCCGCATGGAGTCGCTGGAGTTCGCGCGCAACACCTACGCCGAGGCGGGAGTCGAGGCCGAGGTCGCGCCCTTCTTCCGCGACATGGCCGCCAAGCTGAAGGCCGCGCACCTGATGATCGGGCGCGCCGGCGCCTCCACCGTCTCCGAGATCGCCGTGGCGGGCGTGCCCTCGGTGCTGGTCCCGCTGGCCATCGCGGCCGACGACCACCAGCGCTTCAACGCCAAGCTGCTGACCGACGTCGGGGCCGCGGAGGCGCTTGGCGAGGACGCGTTCTCGGCCGAGACCTTGGCCCAGGTGCTGAAGCGTCTGCTGGGCGATCCCGCTGCGCTCGCCCGCATGGCCGCCGCCGCCCATGGCGCGGCCAAGCCGGACGCCGCCGAGCGCCTGGCCGACCTGGTGGAAGCGACGGCGCGCTAGGGCCGCGCCCTGTCTCCCCGGTCTTCCGCAGCTCGCCGGAAAGTGGTCGATCCGCGGCTTCGGTGAACGCACAAGCTCGCCCCGAGGTTGCCGCCCGCGGACCGCGCGCTTACCTGCTCAGGCTCGGGGAGCTTCGCAGATGATCCGTCTCGGCCAGCGCTATGCCTTCGTCGTCGCCGGCGCGGCCTTCGTGTCGCTGCTGCTGGCCGCAGGCCTTCGCTCGGCGCCGGGCGTCCTGATGATCCCCTGGCAGAAGGCGTTCGGCTGGGAGCGGGACGTCATCTCCCTGGCGGCGGCCATCGGCATCTTCCTCTATGGCCTGATGGGGCCGTTCGCCGCCGCCATCATGCAGGCCTTCGGTG
>Ga0164243_10006940_pt1 | contig 17029 bp, 17 predicted proteins | sample OricompcompostOP_FD_108781 | JGI IMG/M metagenome (GOLD analysis project Ga0164243, IMG submission 108781) | Organic Plus compost microbial communities from Emeryville, California, USA - Original compost - Organic plus compost (OP) | ecosystem: Engineered > Solid waste > Mixed feedstock >... | reverse complement strand
TGCGTCGCCGTGGGTGGTTCCATGCCTAGGATGGCAGCCGCGCGGGCGAAACGGCACCGGCCCGGCCTTTGCTACGCCCGGACGAGGCGCACCTGCCGCGCGAGCGACGGAGGAAACGTGACCCAGGACAAGAAGGCCGCCCGCGTGCTGGTGGTGGACGACGAGCCGAACGCGCGCTCGGCGCTGCGGGAGCTGCTCGCCGACGAGGGCTTCGAGGTGCAGGAGGCGGCCGACGGCGAGGAGGCCCTGCGCCTGCTCCCCGGTTTCGCGCCCGACGTCGTGCTGGCCGACGTGCGCATGCCGCGCATGGACGGCCTCACGCTCCTGCAGCGCGCCCGCGGCGACGTGACCGACGCGGCGTTCGTGATGATGACCGCCCACGGCACGGTGAAGGACGCGGTCGCCGCCATGAAGATGGGCGCCGAGAACTTCCTCCAGAAGCCGCTCGACATGGATGCGGTGATCGTCTCGCTCAACAAGGCGCTCGAGCGGCGCCAGCTGCAGCGCGACGTGGAGCAGCTGCGCGAGCGCGTGCGCGACGCGGCGGGCCTGTCCAAGATCATCGGCACGTCGGAGCCCATGCGGCAGGTGTTCGAGCTGGTGCAGCGTGCTGCGCCGTCGAAGGCCACCGTGCTGATCCTCGGCGAGAGCGGCACGGGCAAGGAGCTGGTCGCCGAGGCGCTGCACGAGGGCAGCCCGCGCGCGTCGGGTCCGTTCATCCGCGTGAACTGCGCGGCGCTGCCGGAGACCCTGCTCGAGAGCGAGCTCTTCGGCCACGAGAAGGGCTCGTTCACCGGCGCCATCGCGCGCAAGGAAGGCCGTTTCGAGCTGGCCGACGGCGGCACGCTCTTCCTCGACGAAATCGGCGAGATCACGCCGCCGGTGCAGGTGAAGCTCCTGCGCTTCCTGCAGAACCGCGAGTTCGATCGCGTCGGCGGAACGAAGACCATCAAGGTCGACGTGCGCGTGGTCGCCGCGACGAACAAGGACCTGCTCGCCGAAGTGCGCGCGGGCCGGTTCCGCGAGGATCTCTACTACCGGCTCAACGTGGTGCAGGTGGAGATGCCGCCGCTGCGCCGCCGCAAGACCGACCTGCCGGCGCTGGTGGATCACTTCGTGCGCAAGTACGGGCAGATCTACGAGAAGCCGGGCACACGCATGTCGCGCGAGGCGTTCCAGGCGATCCTCGCCTACGACTGGCCGGGCAACGTGCGCGAGCTCGAGAACGCGATCGAGCGCGCGGTCGTGCTGTCGCCGGACGGCGAGCTGCTGACCGCGCACCTGCCGCCGGCGGTGGCCGAGGTGCGGCGCGAGGGGACGCGGCAGCTGATCCCCGGCGCCACGCTCGCGGAGATCGAGAAGGAAGCGATCCTGCGCACGCTCGAGGTGGTGGACGGATCGACCAGCCGCGCGGCGGAGATCCTGGGGATCAGCGTCCGCACGATCCAATACCGGCTCAAGGAGTACGGCGTGCGCGGCGACATGGACCACGCCTGAAGTCCGGGTCGCTTTTGCGCGGCATGCCGTGTCCATCTTCTCCGTGCACCCCGGAGGAGACTGCATGGCGAACGAGACCAATCCCAACGAGCCGATGACCGCGCCGGTCGGCCGGATCAAGGAACTGGACGACAGGCGCCGCGAGGAGGAGCAGCGGCGGCCCGACCCGCGGGCGCGCTGGCGGAACCTCGACGGGCCCGGCCCCGTCGGTCGCATGCGGCCGCCGGGCAATCGCGGCTGACACGCACGGCGTTTCGCGCCCCTCGCGACCGCGGGACGCGCGCGCTGCACGGCAGGCGTGGCAGCGCGCGACGTCGCGCAAGGGGAAGTGCCGGACCGCGCCCCGTCAGACGAGGCCGGTCGGCACGAGCTGCCAGTACGCGCGGTCGAACGCGCGCTTGCCCGCGGCGATCGCGCGGGAAGGCTCCTGCACCGCTGCCGCGCGCTCGTAGTCGGCATCCACGAACGCCGCCTGTCCGTCGCCCATCTCGACGAACATCTCGACCGTTCCGTCGTACGCCGCGAGGCTGCTGCGCGGGCGCTTGCCCAGGAAGTCGGCGGCGATGGCCTCGGCGACCACGCGCGCCTGCCGCGACGCGGCGCTGGGCGCGCGCGCCACCACGAGATCGGAGCAGTCGCCGAGCACCCAGACGTCCCGTGCGCCGCGCAGGCGCAGGGTCTCCGGATCCGTGGGGAGCCAGCCTTCGCCGTCGCCGAGGTTCGAGTCGCGGACCAGCGCGACGCCGCGCTCGGGCGGCGCCATCACCAGCAGGTCGTAGGGGATCTCGACGCCGCCCTGCGCGACGAGGAGCCGCTGATCGGCGCGGATCGCCGCGGGCTTCACGTGCGGGACGAACTGGATGCCGCGCTCGTCGAAGCGCTGCTCGGCGATGCGCGCGAGCTCGAGCTCGTGGAACGGCCGCTCCGCCGGCGTGGTGAAGACGATCTCCGTCCGGCCGGCGAGCCCGTTGCGCTCGCAGTGATCGGCGAGCAGGAAGGCGAACTCGAGCATCGCCTGCGGATGCTTGTGCGGCAGCTGCGCCGCGCCGATCACGATGCGGCCGCCGGTGAAGCGGAACATCGCGTCGTGCAGCCGCTCGGCCGCTGCCACGGTCGCGAAATGGTGCGCGCCCTCGGCGAACCCGGGCAGCGCCTCCGGGGCGAGCTCGCTGCCCGTGGCGAGCACGAGGTAGTCGTAGCGCAGCTCGAGGCCGCTGCGCATGAGCAGGCGGCGGCCGGCGGTGTCGATGCGCACGGCCGGCGTATCGACGAGCGCGACCTCGGGGCGCAGGAGATCGCGCTCCGGGCGCTGCACGTCGACCTGCGGCAGATCGTCGAACGGCACGTAGAGCAGCGCGGGCTCGTACACGTGCCACGGCGACGCGGTCACCAGCTCGATCGCCGCGCGGCCGGCGAGCCGCCGGGCCAGCAGGTTCGCCACCAGGGTTCCGCCGACGCCGCCGCCGACCACCACCACGCGAACCGGGTCCTTCTCCTCGATCTCCAGACGCTCTTCCACGGTGACCTCTCCGATCAATCGTTCGATGGGTCGTTCAAGAACGCGGCATGGCAGCGCACGCAGGTCGACGTGAGCGCGCCGTAGGCCTGCGCGATCGCGGCGTCGTCGCCCTTCGCCGCTGCCGCTGCGACCGTGAGCGCCCGCTGTTTCAACTCGTCCTGCAGCTCGAAGAAGCGCGGGGGGACCAGGCTGTTGAGCTCCGCGGCGGCACCGTCTGCAGGCCGCGCGAGCCGCGGCTCGGCGGCGATCTGCTCGGCGAGCGCGCGCGCCGCGTCGTGTTCGAGGAAGAGCACCGCCGCGTGCAGCCGCGTCATGTCCTGCCGGTGGTTTCCCATGCGTTCGACGAGGATCGCGCGCGCGGCGGCGGGGAGCTTCGGCGCCACGCGGGGCTTCGGCTCCTCGGCGAGGGCGCCGGCTGCGATGCAGCAGAGCAAGGCGGCGGCGATCTTCGGCGCGTGCCGCATGGTCAGCGCACCACCGTCACGGGACGGCGGCTGAGGTGCACGACGCGGTCGCTGACCGAGCCGAGGAGCCAGCGGCCGACGGCGCCCATGCCGCGGGAGCCGAGCACGACGAGGTCGACGTTCCGCTCCTCGGCCTGTGCGCAGATCGTCTCGGCGGGAGAGCCCGACTCGATGACCTGGTCGACCTGCCCCGCGGGAATCTCGGCGGCGAGGGCGGAGAGGACGGCGGCCGCTGCCTCGAGCTGCCCCTCGTACACCTGCGTGCGCGTGAGCCCGTAGGCCTCGAGCGGCAGGCTCGTGGGCGGCTCGATGACGTGCAGGAGCGTGACGTGCGCGCGCAGAGCGCCCGCCAGCTCGCGGGCGAACCGCGCGGCCTTGCGGGAATTGTCGGAGCCGTCGACGGCGACGAGGATTCTGCGGATCATCTGCCACCCCTTGCAGCGAGCGCTGCGGTCGATTCGGGCGCCGGATCGCGCGCCATGCCTCCTCTCGTTGCGTGCCGTGTGCCAGCCCGCTTCCCTGCCTCGCGGCGGCATTCGACGCCTCGGGCGCACATGCGCGCCGCAGCTCCTGCGCGACGGCGGCCCGCTCGGCGCACGGATTGCGCGCGCCGGCCGGCGGCGGACCCGCGGGCGGCCGGCTCGGCCCGTTTGCGCACGGCCCGCCCCTTGCAGCCTGCAGAGCCAGACGATTCCCGGCACGCGGCGCGGGTCGACCCCCGCACGCGCGCACCGGGAAGGCGAGGTGCAGATGGAGATGCTCGTTCGGGATCTGATGACACCCGAGGTGGTCACCCTCGAAGCGGACGAGAGCCTGCTGCTGGCGGACGACGTGATGCGGCTCGCGCGCATCCGCCACCTGCCGGTGGTCGACCGCGGCCGGCTGGTCGGACTCGTGAGCCACCGCGACATGCTGCGCGCGAGCGTCTCGTCGCTGGCCGGGCTCTCGCGCACCGAGGAGGCGTCGATCAAGGGGGCGATCCCGGTACGCGAGGTGATGAAGCGCGAGGTGCGCACCGTGCGGCCGGACGACACCGCGCGCGCGGCGTGCGAGCTGATTCTGGAGTGGAAGCTCGGCTGCCTGCCGGTCGTCGATGGGGACGGGCGGCTGGTGGGGATCCTCACCGAGGCCGATTTCGTGGAACTCGCCCGCAGGTATCTGGAGAAGTCGCGGGCATAGCGTGCGTCGCCCGTTCCTTCGCGGATGCGGCGGTCGCCTGGGTTTGCTAGCGTGCCGGACGTGTGCGCGGGCACCCGGGGGCCCTCGTGCCCGGAGGCCCGGTGACGCAGCACGGTGAGCATCTGTTCGACGAGATCAAGCGGTATGTCGGCTTCGACGGCCGCGACGAGGAATTGCTGCGTGGCATGCGCGAGCGCATCCGGCCGCACGTCGCTCCGATCATCGACGATTTCTACGACCACATCCTCGGGCACTCGGGTGCGCGCAGCGCGATCACCGGCGGCATGGCGCAGGTCGAGCGCCTCAAGGGCACGCTCCGCGCCTGGATGGACGGGCTCTTTACCGGGCCTTGGGATTACGACTACTACGAGCTGCGGGCGCGGATCGGCCGCCGCCACGTGCAGATCGATCTGCCCCAGCAGTACATGTTCACCGCGGTGAACGTGATCCGCGGGCACCTGGTCGACGTGGTGCTCGACACCGCGAACGACCTGCGGCGCGCGCGCGACGAGCTCCACGCGATCGACAAGCTCCTCGACATGGAGCTGGCGATCATGCTGCACACCTACCGCGAGGATTACCTCTCGCGGATGCAGAAGACCGAGCGTCTGGCCACCTTCGGCCAGATGGTCGCTTCCATCGGCCACGAGCTGCGCAACCCGCTCGGCGTGATGGAATCCTCGCTGTTTCTGCTGCGGGGACGGGTGGGCACCGACGAGCGCGTCGTGCGGCATCTCGACAAGATCGAGTCGCAGATCCGCGTCTCCAACCGGATCATCTCGGACATGCTCGACATCGTCCGCGATCGGCCGGTGACGCGCAGGCCGATCGCCGCTGCGGCGTTGTTCGCCGCGGCGCGGGAGAGCGTTCCGGCGCGCGACGGCATCTCGCTCACCGAGGAGATCGCCGCCGATCTCCCGCCGCTGCTCATCGACGCCGAGCAGGTGCGGCAGGTATTCGTCAACCTGCTCGCCAACGCCTACGACGCGGCGGGGCCGGGCGGCTTCGTGCGCGTGGTCGCGCGCATGGTCGGCGAGTCGGAGATGGAGATCCTCGTGAGCGACAGCGGCCCCGGCATCGATCCCGCGGTGCGCGCGCGCCTGTTCGAGCCGCTGGTCACCACCAAGTCCAAGGGCATCGGCCTCGGCCTGCCGCTCTGCAAGCGCATCGTCGAGCGCAACGGCGGCACCATCCACGTCACGGCCGGTCCGCTTCCCGGCGCGGCGTTCTCGGTCCGGCTGCCCGCGGGGAAGGAGGAAGCTTGAGCAAGTCCCGCCACCGCGTCCTCGTCGTCGACGACAACGTCGACCTCGCGGAGAACGTCGCCGAGATCCTCCAGGACGAAGGCTTCTCGGTCGACGTGTTCGAAAGCCCGTTCCAGGCGCTGGAGTCGCTCGAGCCCGGCCGCTACGCGGTCGCGCTGCTCGACATCCGCATGCCCGGCATGGACGGCATCGAGCTGTACCGCCGGCTCAAGCAGAAGGATCCTCTGCTGCCCGCCATCGCGATGACCGCCTACGCGCACGACGAGCGCATTCGCGCCGCGGTGGACGAGGGCGTCATCGCCGTGATGCCCAAGCCGCTCGACGTGCCCCGCCTGCTGCAGAAGCTGGGCACCGTCGCGCAGGGGGAGCGGGCGCTGGTCGTCGAGGACGACGTCGATCTCGCGCAGAACCTGGTCGAGCTGCTCACCGAGCGGGGCTTCTCGGTACGCGCGGCACATTCCTGCGCGGAAGCGCGGCGGCTGGCCGCGGGTACCACCGCGCTGTCGGTGCTGCTCGCCGATTGCCGGCTGCCCGACGGCGACGGCCTCGAGCTGGTGGAGGAGCTCTGCCGCGGAAGCGAGTGCACCGCGGTCGTCTTCTCGGGCGTGATGCGCGCGCTGCCGCGCGAGGCGAAGACGCCCTGCGGCCACGTGTACTTCTTCGAAAAGCCGCTCGATCTGGCCCGGCTGCTCGAGACCGTGCGGCCGGAGCGCTCGTGAGGATCCTGCTCGTCGAGGACAACCGCGAGCTGGCGGAGAACCTGGCCGAGATCTTCGAGGACGAAGGGCACGAAGTGGCCTTCGCGTGGACCGGCGCGGAGGCGCTCCGTTTGCCGGCCGACTCGTGGGATCTGGCGCTCCTCGACGTGCGGTTGCCCGACGTGCTGGGCACGACGCTGCTGCCGCAGCTCAAGCAGATCTCGGCGAACGCCGAGGTGATCGTCACCACCGGCAACGCCGACCTGCAGTCCGCCATCGAGGCGGTGCGCGGCGGCGCGTTCGCCTACCTCACCAAGCCGGTGAGCGTGGAGGAGCTCGTCCGAAACGCGGACCGGGCGCTCGAACGCGTGCAGCTCCGCCGCTTGTCCGAGTCGCTGCGGCACGAGCTGGAGCAGTCCGAGCGCCGGCACCGCGACATCGTCGAGACGGTGCAGGCGATGATCGTCGCGCTCGGCCGCGACATGCGCATCCGCCTGGCCAACCGCGAGACCGAGCGGCTGAGCGGGTGGCCGCGCGAGGAGCTGATCGGCCGCGACTACTTCGAAACCTTTGCGCCCGCGGCGCAGCGCGACGCACGGCGTGCGCGGGTGCAGCCGGTCTTCGACGGCAGAAACCTCGAATTCGAGGTGGATCTGCTCTCGCACGACGGCTCGGTACGTCACGTGCAGATGCGCTGGACCCGGCAGTCCTCGGGTGGCGAGGACCTGATCTACGGGATGGGCCTGGACGTGACGCGGCAGCGGGAACTCGAGCGCAAGGCGCGCACCTCGGAGAAGCTCGCCGCGGTGGGCACGCTCGCGGCCGGCCTCGCGCACGAGATCCGCAACCCGCTCAACGCCGCCGGCCTGCAGCTCTCCCTGCTCTCGCGGCGCATCGGCAAGCTGCCCGAGGACGAGCGTGGCAACCTCGAGCAGCCGCTCGAGCTCGTGCGCGCCGAGCTCTCGCGCCTGAACTCGCTGCTCGGCGACTTCCTGGCGTTCGCCCGGCCGCGCGAATACGCCCGCTACCCGATCGACCTCTCCGCACTCATCGCCCGCGTGACCGAATTCGAGGCGCAATCGGCTGCCGCCGGCGGCAAGCAGCTCCGCCCGGCGATCGCGCCCGCGGTGAGCGTGCTCGGCGACGCGGACGCGCTCCACCAGGTGTTCGTCAACCTGCTCAAGAACGCGCTCGAAGCGGCGCGCACCCGCGTCGACGTGCGGGTCCGCGTGGACCGCGATCGGGCGGTGGTGGAGTTCCAGGACGACGGGCCCGGCATCCCGCAGGAGGTGCTCGCGCGGCTCTTCGAGCCGTTCTACACCACCAAGCCGCAGGGCACCGGCCTGGGGCTCGCCATCGTCCACACGATCGTGACCTCGCATGGCGGCGAGGTCACGATCGGCGTTCCGTCCGGGGGCGGAACCCTCGCGCGCGTGGCGCTGCCGCTCGTCTGAGCCAGCGGCGCGCGAACCGGCTCACAGCACCGCGCGGAAACCGACCGTCGGGAAGATGTACGGGACCGAGGCGTCGCTGCCTTCGGCGATCTGCTCGCGGCTGATCATCGTGTTGATCAGCTCCACGTAGAAATCGAGCATCCAGGAGCGATACACGGCGCGCTTGTCGATCCGCAGGTCGAAGCGCGTGAACGGGCTCGCCCGCTGCAGCGCTTCGTCCCACGGATTCACCGGCCTGCCGCTGATGGCCTGGAAGCGCGCGCCGAGCTCCCAGTCGCGCGGCAGGCGCAGGCCCGCCACCAGCTGCAGCATGTGGCTGCGATCGAAATCGAAGGGCTTCCAGCCGTCGGGCGTGCGGCGCTCGCTCCGCGAGAGCGTGTACGAAATCCAGCCGAACAGCATCCCCTGGTCGCGCTTGCGCAGCAGCAGCTCCACGCCGTACGAGCGGCCGATCTGGGCCTGGCCCGCCTCGAACCCGTCGTCGCCCGCGCCGCCGTTGACTTCGAGGTCGAAGAAGATCGGGTCCATGTAGTTGAAATACGTCTGCAGATCGACGAGGTAGCCCGCCGCGAAGTCGACCTCGGTGCCGACCGTGGTCTGCAGCGCGGCAGGCAGGCCCTCGCGCAGCAACAGCTCGCCGGCGCCGGGCAGCGAGACCGGCGGCCGGGGCGGCTGGTGGAAGATGCCGACGCCGCCCTTCAACCAGACCTGCTCGTCGTCGTTCTGCACGAGGCGCAGCCGCGCGTTGAGCCGCGGATCGAGCGAGTAGCGCCTCGCGTCGTCGGTCTCCCACAGATCGCTGCGCAGGGCGGGGGTGAGCAGCAGGTCTTCGGTGATCCACCAGGGCGTCTCCACGAACATGCCCGCCTGCGCGACCCAGCTCGGCGCGACGAGGTCGCCCTCGAACTGTTCCACGCGGAGCTGCGACTGGTTCCGCTGCCAAGAGAAGTCGACGCCGCCGTGGAGCGCGAGCGATTTGGACAGCGGCCTCCGCCAGCTCGCCCGCGGCTGCACCACCCACGACGACATCGCGTTCGAGGCCGTCACCCCGCCGCCCGTGGGGTCGAGTCCGTTGGCGTCGTTGCCGCCGTCGCCGGTCAGGTCGGCGCCGGAGAGGATCTCGTCGTAGCCGAGGCCGAGCTCGTAGCGATCGAACGAGGCATCGTCGCCGCTGGTCCAGCGCAGCTTCAGCCGGTGGAACAGCGAGGCGGCGGTGACGGTCTCCTTCTGGTTCGCCACCTCGCCGAATTCGTCGAACGAGCCGAAGGCGAAGACGGTCCAGCGGCCGTCGCCCGCCTTGCCGTCGAGGCGGCCCTGGTAGTCCCAGTAGCTGGCGAAGGCGTTCTCGCTGAACGCGCTGAGCAGCATGGCGGGATAGCCGTAGCGCCCGGCGAGGGTGCCGGTGGCCCCGAGGATCGGCTGCCGCAGGAAGAGCGAGCTGTTCAGGAGATCGACGCCCACCTCGACGCGCCGCTCGTCCGGCTGGCCGGAGCGCGTGATGCCGTCGACGATGCCGCCGGTGTAGCCGCCGTATTCGATCGGAAAGGCGCCGGGGTAGAAGTCCACGCGATCGAGGAACTCGGGGTGGATCACCGCCGGGCCGGCCAGGAAGTGGAAGAGCTGCGGGATGCGGACGCCGTCGAGCAGGATGCCGCTGCTGCCGGGCGAGGCGCCGCGGATGATCGGGTAGTCGAGCAGCGAGAACATCTGGCCGACGCCCGGCATCGTTCCCACGACGCGGAACGGATCGCCGAACGTGCCCGGGACGCGGCGGATCTCGCGATCGCGCAGCGTGGTGCGCGTGACCTCCTGCCGCACGGCCTTGCCGATCACCACCTGCTCGAAGGGGTTGTAGCTGATGCGCTCCACCAGGTAGCGCACGTGCAGGACCTGGTCGGCGGCGACGGTTTCGCCGACGACGAAGCGCTTGTAGCCCGGGACCTCGACCTCGACTTTGGCGCTGCCGGGAGGAATCTGCAGCGCGAAGCGCCCGTCGGCGCCGGCCTCCGTGCGAAACCGCCGCCCGTCCACCTCGGCCACGATGACGCCCGCGGGCACGGTGCGGCGTGTGCCCATCTCGAGCACTTCGCCTTCGATGGCGGCGCCGAGCCGCTCCTCCTCGCCGGCGGCGGGCGCCGCCTCGGGTGGCGCGAACCGCTGGACGAACGGGATCTCCACCGCTGCCGGCTGGCCGTTCCAGCGGGCGGGCTCGAAACGGAACGACTTGCAGGCCTCCAGCACCGCGTCGTCCCAGGGCGGGCCCGCGCCGCGCACGAGCTGCGCCTTCGCGACCGAGCCCTGGTCGTCGATCTGGAGGAGGACCTCCACTTCGATCGGGGCGGCGAGGGGCGGTGCCTCCGGAGGAAACGGGACCTCGATGGGCACCAGCGGTTTCGGCGGGACCAGCTCCCCCTCGCCGTCCGGGGCGGCAGCGGCCGGTTCGGCCGGCGGGGCCTGCGCAGCGGCGCCACGTGGTGACGCGAGCGCCCACAGGCAGGCGGCGACGATGGGCCCGAACCGCCTCACCGCCATGCGAGCGACCACGCGAAATGAAGGGAGTGGTGCCGCCAGGAGAAGCCTTCGCCGCGGACGAACTTCGTGTCGAAGCTCGCCGGGGATTCCGGCGAGGGCTCGCCGGCGAACACCTCGCGCTCCTCGCCGGCGCAGCGGGTCCACTGCTCGTCGAGCTGGACGATGGGCCCGGTGGAGAAGAGCTCGCCCATGGGAAAGAGCCAGCCCGTGCGCGCGAGCGCGACCAGGCCGTCGCCGTCGCAGCGGCTCGGGCGCGAGATGTCGAATTCGCGGTTGCCCAGCAGCCCGGCATAGCCGACGCCCGCGGCGAGGAAGAAGCCGCCTCCCCAGGGGTGCCAGGTGAGATCGGCGGTGCTGCTCCAGCGCATGCCGTCGAAGCCGCCGACCAGCCGCGTGTAGCGCAGCGTGGCGGACAGCGAGAACCAGCGCGAGAGCCGGATGCCGGGCTCGACGCCGAGCGTGAGCCCGGCCGCGTCCGGTCCGAGGCCGTCGTCGTCGGCCACCGACTCGTGGCCCACGCGCAACTGCACGCGAAAACCCGGCTGCCGCCAGGCCTCCCCTGCAGGCATTTCGTATTCGGACTCGCGCTCTTCCGGCTCCGGGACGGCGGCCCCTGCCATGGCGGGCCATGCCAGCAGCGCCGACAGAGCGAGGATCCCCCCGATGCGTTCCATCGGCTCCACCATAACAGGCCGGGCCCGAAGCGCTTCAAGGGTGGGGGACGTCACCGCGTACGGCACCGGACCCGACGGCCGGAAGATCGACCACGCCCCTGCCGCCGCGACCCCAGCCAGACAACTCGAGCCCCGTGCCGCTGGCGAGATCCATACGTGCGAGCCCGAAGATCGGCACCTCCCTCGCCACCCAGGCGCGGGCGACCCATCGGGGTCCGTCGCGTGACTCGATCCGGGTGGCACGGAGGATGCCCGCGCCCGTCTGGACCGCCTCCTCGCCCAGCGTCACGAATGCCGGCGCCGCTGCATCGGGAGGGCCCTCGTCGGCGTCGTTCGGCAGCGGCAGCTCGCGGCTGGGACCGCCGAGCAGGCGGCCGACCAGGCGGCGCGTGCGCCCGCGCTCGTCGACGAGCAGCCGGTACGCCTGCGTGGCCGAGCCCCGGTTCTCGGAGATCCAGATCTCGACCCACGTGCCCGATTCGTCGTGCCCCAGCACCAGAAAGCGCAGCCACGGGCCGACCGGGTGGTCGCCGACGCGCACCACGTACTCGGCCCAGTCGCCGGCGTGCGCGCTCGCCACGTGGTCCCACGGAAGCGCCCGCGCGAAGGGGAGCGGGCCCGCCGCCGCCGCGGGGGCCGCAAATCCGACGAGCAGCAGGAGCAGGCCCAAACGCCACGCGATCATCGCGAAACCTCCCCGCGGAAGAGCAGCTGCACGACGGTGCCCGTCGGCCCCTCCTCGAACGTCGCCTCGAGGAAGGCGCTGCCGCGGGCGAAGCGCGCCGCCGCGCCGGGTTCACGCTGCCAGCCCGCATTGCCGAGCGCCGCTGCCAGCTCGCCGCGCGCCTGCGCCGCGCCGGCGGGCGCCAGCGCCGTGCGATGCAGCAGCGCGGAGTCGTCGAGGAGATCGTCGACCGCGCCGAAGACGAGCCAGTCGGTCGGCAGTGGTTCGAGCGGCAGCGTGGGCTCCGCTTCGCCCAGCGGTGTCCAGCCGCGCACGACCTCGGTGCGCCCGCCGACCCGACGGACCTGCACCACGAGGTGCCGGCCGCCGTGCACGTCGAGGACCGAGAGCAGCCGCCCGGCGGGAATCGCCCGCTCGGCCACGTCGACCGGCGCCCGCGCGAACAGCGCGCGGTGTGCCGCGATGACCTCTTCGACGGCGGCGTCGGTGGAGAAGGTGGACGCTTCGACCCGGCGCCCGTCGACGCGCAGCGTGCCGTCCGGTCGGATCTCGCCGGGCTCGGGCGGCCACGTGAACGGCGCGTCGGGGGCTGGCGGCTCGGCGCCCGACCGCAGTGCCGCGAGCAGCAGGGCGGCGCAGCAAGCCGTCACGGCGAGGATGCGTCGGCCCATCGTTCACCCCCTCCGCCGCAACCGGCGGGGAACGAGACGCCCGGCCTGTCGCAACCCATGTGCCAGGGCCCGCGGCGCTGGAGCGTGGTCCACACCGGATCGGCCTTGCGGCCGCCCCCCGAGCCGAAGCCGTTGGCCTCGATCGGCAGCGTGTCGAAGCAGCGGACGGGCGACATGCCGTCGCGGGGCGTCCCCGCGCGTGGGCCGTTTTCCCAGCGCCCGGTGCGGGCGAGGGCGTTGTTCCCACCGCAGCCGACCGGGCTTCGATCGCGGGCCGGGGGCCCGTACGCCATGCTCACCACGGGGGCGCCGAGCTCGAGGGGGATCCACGAGAGCGCCTCGCCGGCCTGCGCGCTGCGGAGCTTCTCGGCCAGTCCGAAGAGCGCGATGCGGCCCACCTGCCGTCCGAGCGGCGTATCCGTGCCCGGCAGCGGCACGTCGGCGCCGTCGTCCAGGGCCCAGGTGTCCACCTGCAGCGCGAGGCGGGCAGGCGAGGGCGCGATGCCGCGCGGCAGCTCCGGCAGCAGGCCGGTTCCCTCGACCTCGAGAGCGACCTCCGCGACGACGCCGGCGTGCTGCACGTTGAAACCGAAGCGCTCCAGGGCAGCGACCTGCAGGCCCCCCAGGCGCTGCAGCAGCGATCCGAGCGTTTCGAGAAGCGAGCCGTAGCCCGGAGGTGTCGCGGGCCGCTCGACCTGCGTGGTGCCCGACATGGCCAGCGGCTGCAGGTCGACGGCGCCGAGCGTTCCCCGTGCGAGCATGCCCGAGGCCAGCAGGCCCTTGCCGGCGAAGCGACGCTGCACCTGCGCCGCGGCAGCGTCGCGCGCCGCCTGCCACCGTGCCGGATGCCCGGCGTCAAGCTCGTCGGAGAGCGGATGGGCGGTGAGCTCCCACGCGGCGAGCCGCGCGATCGAGAGCTGGCGCATGCGGGCCACGGCCAGATCGCCGACGAACACGAACGCACAGAAGAGCACGAGGATCACGGGCGCGAGGATCGCGAGCTCGACCGCGGCGGTTCCTTCCTCGCCCCTCATCGGCCCTCCACGAGCAGGCGCACGGCGCTGCCGACGGCGCCCAGGCGATCGAGGCCGGGCTCGATCGGCGCGAGCCGCGCCCGCCAATAGGGATTGAAGAAGTTGGGCGGCTCCTGCCAGTTTCCCGGCCGGTGGTAGTACGCGAGCGCGCGCGCGACCGCCTTCGCCTCGCCGTCTTCGAGCGCCACCCAGACGTCGGGCTGGCAGAATTCGGACGCGAAGCCGTCGCAGCCTTCGCCCGGCGCATTGAACGCCATGTACGGGGTGATGCCCCACCATGGATGCCGGCCCCGGTTCACGTCGCAGCTGAAGCGGGGCAGGAAGAGCTCGACCACGCCGGTGACGCCGTAGCGCTCGTAGGGGCGGCGTACGTCCCATGTGCAGGCCCAGCCGCCGCCGCTCTGCGGCGAAGCGCTGGTGACCGAGGCGACGTGCTTCTGGCCCAGGCCCAGTTTGGCGCCGAGCGCGCCGAGAAACGATCCGCCGGCGTCGACGTAGAAGTTGGCGCCGATGGCGTTGCCGGTGGGGTAGCGCGCGGTGCCGTAGCCCGGCTTCTCCATGCGCTCGTAGATGGCCTCGCTGCGGGACGGGTTCGGCCGGTCGAGGGAGAGCAGGCGCGTGTGCCCCCGCAGGCCGCCCGCCGGCAGGACCGAGAGCAGCTCCTGCACGAAGTCGAACGCGTCGACGCCGCCGAGCATCTTGCCCGACGTGCCCGGGAACGAGCGATCGTAGACCCAGCCGCCGTGGCGCGTGGCGTGGACGAGTTCGGCCATGCCGCGGCGTGCCCAGTTGCGGCGGCCTGCAGGCCCGTCGGCGAGCCCGGCGCCCTCGCGGTCGCGGTCGCCCCACAGCAGCATCGACTCGCGCAGGTGCGCCTGCTCGAAATGCAGCGCGTTGAGCGGCTGCACCGGCGCCGCCCACGCGGCGCGCGGCGCGGCGACCCGGGCGAGCTCGAGGGCCTCGTCGCCGAGCAGCTTCGCGAGCACGCCGCCGTGGGCGGCGGCCTGGTGCGCGAAGAGGAACAGGTTGGAGGCGACGAGGGCCGGCACGGCCACCTCGCCCACGAACAGATCGAAGGTGGCGATGGCCTGCCCGGCGATGCGGACGATCGGCTCGACCATCGCCATCGTCCGCGAGAGGGCGACGAGGATCTCGCCAATGCCCGGTATCGCGAGGCAGCCCGCCGCCTTCGGCCCCGCGCAGAGCTCGGCCATCGTCTTCGTGATCGCGGCGAACGTGCCGAGTCCGGCGAGGATGCCCAGCAGCATGGCGTCGATCGAGACCAGCTGCAGCGCCGTGACGTACTGCGCGATCTGCGCGCGGTTGGTGTACGCGTAGACGTTGAACGCGCGCGCCTCCTCCACCGCGAGCGAGTAGGCGGCTGCATCGGCGCCATCCTGCAGCGCGATTCGATCGTTCACCTGCAGCGCCAGCTTCGAGAACCCGAGCAGCGCCACCGCGAGCACGAGGAGCAGGACGGCGCCCAGCGCCAGTGCCTGGCCGTCTTCGTCGCGGCGCAGCCGATGGAACGCGGCGATCATGGAGCCTCCCTGCGGAAGAGGTTCGACTGCATGCGGATGGTGTGGCGCGTGTCGAGCGGAACGAAATACCGGCCGGCCCGCGCCGCGGCCTCGACCGCGAGGCGCGTGCCCGCGGGCAGCTCGCGCGCGCCGCCCACCGCGCGCCACGCGTGCCAGAGACCGGCGTCGGCGAAGGGGATCTTCAGCTCGAGCCAGTAGCGGAGCCGCACAGCGATCAGTCCGCGGTCGGGCGGCGCGGACGAGTCGTCGAAATCCCATTCCGGCTCGGTCGGCCGGTGCTGCTCGATCGTGAGCGCGAGGCCGGGGAAGCCGCCGCCCGCCGAGAGGATGCGGAGCGCCTCGGCCCCCGCCGCCGCCCGCAGCTCGGGCAGGTCGGCGGGCGGGCAGGGGACGCCGGCCCAACGGCTGGGGCAGACCGTGGGGCCGAGCACGGTGCGCGCGCTGGCCGCCATGCGCGCTTCATCGGCGTTCCAGAGCGAGCCGGTGCGTGCGGCGCGGTAGCCGGCGTATTCGAGCAGCAGCCGCGCCTCCTGCACGAGCACGAGCTGCAGCAGCCCGAGCAGGCAAAAGAGGGCGATGGGCAGGACGAACGCCGCCTCGACCAGGATCTGTCCGGACTCGTCGCGGGCATGCACCATGGCCGCACGCTAGGCTGCACGGTCGGAGCGGCCCCATCGGTCAGGCGTCCGATGCCCGCAGCACGGCGACCGGCGAGTCGAGGGCGGATCCCGCCACGTCGAGGTACAGGTGGTCGGGTGCACCGAGCGCCGTGGCGACGATCGCCGCGTGATCGTGGACGGCGTCGGCGAGCTCCTCGACGAAGCCCGCGCGAAAGCCCACCACCCGCACGCGCCCGGGCCGCCGCAAGAACGGCCGCGCGCTCTGCAGGTAGAGCCGCGCCTCGCGCTCGGTGCCCTTCACGACGACCACCTCCGCGTCGCGGTTCTGCCGCGCGATGCGGTCGAGCCGCTTCACGCCGATGGAGCCGCAGTCGACCCAGAACGTGGGCCGCCCCTGGTCGTCGACGCGCACGAGGTCGGGCTCGTGCCGCTGCTCGACGCCCATCTCGATCCGGAGGTCCGGCGCGTAGAACAGCATCCAGGACAGCAGCTTGAGCAGCACGTGGCGGAGCGATTCGCCGGCGCGCTTCACCAGCACGAGCCGCTCGCGCACGCCCACCACGCCCGCCGCCTCGTTGTGCAGCGTCACGTCGAGGTGCAGCGTGGCGGGCAGGTGGAGCACGGCCCCAACCTGCTCACGCTCCGGGCATCTCGCCCACCTTGCGGATGAGCACCTCGCGGGGCTTGGCGCCGTCGGCGTGCCCGACGATGCCGTCGCGTTCCATCCGCTCGATCATGCGCGCCGACCGGTTGTAGCCGATGCGCATCTTCCGCTGGAGCATGGAGATCGACACCGTCTTCATCTCGGACACGATGGCGATCGCCTGATCGTAGAGCTCGTCGGAGAGATCGTCCTCCGGCATGCCGCCGTCGCTCTCCTCCTCGGGCGCCTTGAGGATCGACTCGTCGTAGACGGGCGTCCCCTGCGCCTTGAGGTGATCGACGACGAGCTTGATCTCCTTCTCGGTGACCAGCGCGCCGTGTACGCGCTGGATGTGCGCGCTCGTCGGCGGGAGGATGAGCATGTCGCCCTGGCCGAGCAGCTTCTCCGCGCCGGGCGTGTCGAGGATGGTGCGCGAGTCGATCTGCGAGCGGAGGAGGAACGAGACGCGGGACGGGAAGTTGGCCTTGATGAGACCGGTGACCACGTCGACCGACGGGCGCTGCGTGGCGACCATCAGGTGGATGCCGGCGGC
>Ga0164243_10006939_pt1 | contig 17033 bp, 17 predicted proteins | sample OricompcompostOP_FD_108781 | JGI IMG/M metagenome (GOLD analysis project Ga0164243, IMG submission 108781) | Organic Plus compost microbial communities from Emeryville, California, USA - Original compost - Organic plus compost (OP) | ecosystem: Engineered > Solid waste > Mixed feedstock >... | reverse complement strand
GGGCGGCTCGCTCGCGATCGTCGGCGAGTCGGGCTCGGGCAAGACGACCGTCGCGAAGATGATCGTCGGGCTGGAGCGGCCGAGCGCGGGGACGATCCGCGCCTGCGGCCGCGACCGCAGCGCACCGGCTCGCAGCGCGAAGGAGCGGCGGCGGCGCGGCGGCGAGGTGCAGATCGTCTTCCAGGATCCGTACGCCTCGCTCGACCCGCGCCAGTCGGCCGAGCAGGCGCTCGACGAGGTGCTGCGGCTCCACGCCTCAGACGGCGCCGGCGGTCGCGACGCGGCCGCCCGCCGCGCGCGGATCGCCGAGCTGGGCGAGCTGGTCGGGCTCGACGCGCGCATGCTGCGGGCGCGGCCGAAGGCGCTCTCCGGCGGCCAGCGGCAGCGGATCGCGATCGCGCGGGCGCTGGCGGCGGCGCCGAGGGTCGTGATCCTCGACGAGTCGGTCGCCGCGCTCGACGTCTCGATCCAGGCGCAGGTGCTCAACCTGCTCGCCGACGTCCGCGCCGAGACCGGCGTCTCCTACGTGCTGATCAGCCATGACCTCGCCGTCGTGCGCCAGCTGACCGACCACGCGCTCGTGATGCACCGCGGCCGCGTCGTCGAGCAGGGGCCGACCGGCGCGGTGCTCGACGACCCGCAGGACCCCTACACGCGCGCGCTGCGCGCGAGCGTGCCGCGCCCCGGCTGGAAGCCGGCGCGGCGCGCGCCCTCCCGCACGACTCAGACCGAAGGAACCCGATGACCCCGCTGGACCTCGCGCTCGTCAACGGACGGGTGCGGACGCTCGACCCGGACAACCCGGCCGCGACCGCGCTCGGCATCGCCGGCGGCACGCTGGCCGTCGTCGGCTCCGACGCCGACGTGCGCGCCGCCGCCGGCCCCGCCACCGAGGTGATCGACCTCGCCGGCGCGGCCGCCGTCCCCGGTCTGATCGACAGCCACATCCATCCGTTCATGGGCGCCGACGCCGCCCGCGGCGTCGACCTGATGAGCGCCTCGACGCTCGAGGAGGTGCGCCGGCGCGTCGCCGCCGAGCGCGCCCGCTGCGCGCCGCACGAGTGGGTGCTCGGCTACGGCCTCGACTACAACGCCTTCGCCGCGACCGGGATCGCCGGCGAGCTGCTGGCGGAGGCGGCCGGCGGCGGACCGGCGCTGCTGACCTTCGTCGACATGCACACCGGGCTGGCGACGCCGCGGGCGCTGGAGCTGGCCGGCGTCGCCGGCGCGCGCGCCTTCGAGGAGCACGCCGAGGTCGTCGTCGACGGCGCCGGCCGGCCGACCGGCGAGCTGCGCGAGAGCGCCGCGATCGACCTCGTGCGCGCCGCGATCCCGGAGCAGACCGCGGCCGAGCGCTACCGCCTCTACGCCGACGCGCTCCGCGCCTACGCCGCCGCCGGTCTCACCGGCCTGCACGCGATGGACGGCGACCTGGAGACGCTCGAGCTGCTGCGCGAGCTGGAGTCGCGCGGTGACCTCGCGACGCGGATCGTCACGCCCTTCTGGCTGTCGCCCGACTCGACCGACGCGCAGTGGGAGGCGTTCGCCGCCGCGCGCGACGAGCACGGCCGCCGCTGGCGCGCGGGCGTCGCGAAGTTCTTCATCGACGGCGTGATCGACTCCGGCACCGGCTGGCTGTTCGCCCCCGACAGCGAGGGCGAGGGGCTGGCGCCGTTCTGGCCCGACCCGGCCCGCTACCGCGCCGGCGTGCGCTTCTTCGCCGAGCGCGGCTTCCAGTGCGTCACGCACGCCTGCGGCGACCGCGCCGTCCACGAGGCGCTGGAGGCCTACCGCGAGGCCGGCGCCGCTCCCGGCGTCCGCCACCGGATCGAGCACATCGAGACGATCCAGCCCGACGACCTGCCGCGCTTCGCGGCCGAGGGCGTGATCGCCTCGATGCAGGTGCAGCACATGATGGAGCTCGATCCCGACCGCGCCGACAACTGGTCGCGCCGGCTCGGCGCCGACCGCTGCGACCGCGCCTTCCGCACGCGCGACCTGCTCGACTCCGGCGCGCACGTCGCGCTCGGCTCCGACTGGCCGGTCGCGCGCTTCGACCCGCGCGAGGGGCTGGCGGCGACGCGGCTGCGGCGGCGCCCCGGCGCGCCCGAGCGGCGTCCGTACGACGACCAGGCGCTGAGCGCGATCGACGCCCTGCTCGGCTACACGCGCGCCGCGGCCGCCGCCGTCGGCGACGGCGAGCGGCTCGGCATGCTGCGCGCCGGCATGCTCGCCGACGTGACCGTGCTCGCGCAGGACCCGGTCGACTGTCCCGCCGACGAGCTGGTCGACGTGCCGGTGCGGCTGACGGTCGTCGACGGCGAGGTCGTCTTCGACGGCGGGCTGCGCTAGCGGCGGCTAGTCGATCGCCTCGGCGGCGCGCGCGACCTTCGCGAGCGCCTCGCGCAGGGCGCTCTGCTGGCGGGGCGAGAGCTCCGCCAGCAGCTCCTGCTCGTAGGCGTCGACGCGCTCGTCGCAGGCGTCGAGCACGCGCCGGCCGTCGGTCGTCAGCTCCGTTCTCAGCACGCGCCCGGCCGCCGGGGTGCGCACGATCAGGCCGCGCTCCTCCAGCGAGGCGATCACCGCCGCCATCGACTGCGGCGTGACGAAGATCCGGCGCGCCAGCTGCGCGTTGGAGAGGCCGCCGCGCTCGCGCAGCAGCGACAGCGCCGTGTACTGGGGCAGGCTCAGCTCGTGCGAGGCGATCCGCGCCGCCACGCCGCGACGAACGCCTCTGTCGGCGCGTGCGATCAGGTAGCCGACGCGCGCGCGGCCGCGCTCAAGGGGCTCTGACGTCGCCATCGCGCCGATGACGATACCGGCAGATGTCAAGCCTGAGTGGTCAGACGTGAAAGCGGTGCGACGCCGCGCCCGATCGGCGGCGCCCGGCGGCGTGCGCGGCCAGGGGAGGCGATGGCGGCGACGGTATCCTGCGCGGGCGCTCGCGCGAAGCCCGCGCGCGCGAGTCGCGACGCCCTGTCGCGCCGGCCCGGTCACGCTGCGACGGGTCGGCAGGTGACAGCCGCGACCCGCCATGACTGCCCGCGACGACAGACCACTCCCCGCGATCACCGTCCGGCGCGCGCTCGAGCTGCCGGCGCTGCGCGCCGGGCTGCCGGAGGTCGTCGCCGGCGCCGGCCAGCTCGACCGGCCGCTGCGCTGGGTCCACGCCGGCGAGGTGCGCAACATCGCCGCGCTGCTGACCGGCGGCGAGATGCTGCTGACGACGGGGATGGGGATCGGCGCCCGCGCCGCCGAGCAGCGCCGCTTCGCGCAGGCGCTCGCCGAGCGCGGCGCGGCGGCGCTCGTGATCGAGCTGGGGACCGTCTTCGCCGAGCCGCCGCCGGCGCTCGTCGACGCCGCCGCCGGCCACGAGCTGCCGCTGATCGTGCTGCGGCGCGAGATCCCGTTCGTCGCCGTCACCGAGGCGGTCCACACCGAGCTGGTGTCGGCCCAGTACGCGCTGCTGCGCCGCGGCGAGCAGATCCAGCGCGAGCTGACCGAGCTGATGCTCGACGGCGAGGGGATCCCGGCGGTGCTGGCCGCGCTCGCCGCGACGCTGCGCGCGCCGGTCTTCCTCGAGGATCCGCAGGGGCGGCTGCTGTCGCACGCGCTGCCGGAGGGCTTCGGCGGCGACCCGCTCGAGCGCTGGGAGGCGGCGCGGCGGCCGGGCGCGCCCAACGCCCGCGTCACCGCCGTGCGGATGGGCGCCTCCTCGCAGGACGGGCGGCTGCTCGTCGCCGAGCTGCGGCCGCCGAACGACGCGCTCGCCGGCGTCGCGCTCGACCAGGCGGCGGCCGTCGTCGCGCTCGCGCTGCTGCGCGCCCGGCAGGAGGAGGAGCTGGCGGCGCGCGAGCGCGGCTCGCTGCTCGTCAACCTCGCCGACGGCCGCGTCGCGCCGGCCGCCGTCGGGCGGGCGCTGCTGGCCGCCGGCTTCGCGCGCGTGCCGGAGCTGCTGCTGCCGCTCGCCGCCGTCGTCGACGGCCCGCCGGCCGGCGCCGACTGGGACGCGGCGCTGCGCGACTGGCAGCGGCTGCTCGCCGACAGAGGGTGGGAGGCGGTCGCGGGCCGGCGCGGCGACAGCGAGGTCGTGCTGGCGCTGATCGCGCTGCGGGAGGGCGTCACGCGCCGCCGAGGCGCCGCCGACGAGCGGCCGCACGCGGGGGACGATCGAACCGCCGCCGCCGACGCCGCCGCCGAGCTGCTGCGCGGCGCGCTCGCCAGACGGGTCGGCGCCGAGCGCGTCGTCGTCGCGGCCGGCCGCGCGAGCGCGCCGGAGGCGGCCGGCGCCGAGCTGCGGCGCGGCGAGCAGAGCGCGGCCGCGGCGGCCGCGCTGCCGGAGCGGCCGTGGCACGACGCCGCCGCGCTGGAGCTGCGGCGGCTGCTGTGGGCGGCGCGCGACGACGCCGAGCTGATCGCCTTCGCGCAGCGGGTGCTCGGCCCGCTCGTCGAGCACGACCGCCAGCGCAAGCTGGTGCTGACGCCGACGCTGGAGGCGCTGCTCGCCAACGGCGGCCAGAAGGCCGAGACGGCGCGCGCGCTGCACCTCAACCGGCAGGCGCTCTACCACCGGCTGACGCGGATCGAGCAGCTGCTGGGCGTCGACCTCGGCGATCCCGAGCAGCTGCTGACGCTGCACGTCGCGCTGCTCGCGCGCGGCTACGCCAGCGGCGGCAGCGGCGCCTGACGAGCCGCCTCCTCGCCGCGGTGGAAGCCGTCGCGGAAGGCGATCCCGGTCAGCCCCTCCAGGCGCGCGTCGCCCTCGTACAGCGGCTCGCCGGCGAGCCCGTCCTGGAAGCCCTCCCAGGTCGCCAAGGCGGCCGGTGTGACGTGGACCATGTGGGCGGCGGTGAGCGGGTCCTCGGCCTCCGGCGAGCCCTCGAAGCGGTAGAAGACCTGCGGCGGCTCGCCGGCGTCGAGCGCGGCGAGCTGCTCTCGCACCGCCTGCGCGCGCGGGCGCAGCAGCGGGTCGGCGTCGAAGGCGTCGCGCACCTCGGTCAGGTGCAGCCGCACCGCCGCGACGAGCTGCTCCTGGTCCTCGCAGCGCGTCTGGCGGCCGGAGCGGGTCGACTGCACGATCACCGGCAGGTCGTCGGTCTCGCCCAGCTGCAGCGCCGCCGGCAGGCCGGCGATCCAGCCGCCCGAGCGCCAGGCGCGGTCGTGGCGATGCCAGTGGACGACGGTGCCGTGCGGCAGCGCCCGCGACAGCGGCTCCAGCTCCGCGAAGCGGGCGACGTCGCGCTCGACGTGGATCCCGTCGACGCCGAGCGAGAGCGCGATCCCGACCGCGCCCTCGGTCCGCCAGCCGTCGGCCCGCAGCCGCTCGACCTGCGCCGCGAGCCGCTCCAGCGCGGCCGCCTTCGCGCGCAGGGTCGCGACGACGTCCCCGCCCGGCGGGACGCTGTCGGCCGCCAGCCGCGCGATCGCGCGACCGGGCTGCTCGTCGTCGCTCACTCTGTCAGCGTAGAGCTTCGCTGTCACAGGGGGCCGGCTCCCGCGAGGAACCGTGTAGATGGGGCGAGACGACGAGAACGACGAGCGGCTGCTGGCCGCCACGCGCCGCGACCCGGCCGCCTTCGGCCCGGTCTACGAGCGCCACGCGCCGGCGGTGCTGGCCTACCTGCGGGCCCGCACCCGCTCGACCGAGCAGGCGCTCGACCTGACCGCGGAGGTGTTCGCGGCGGCGCTGCAGTCGGCCCACCGCTACCGGCCGGGCGAGGCGCCGGTGCGGGCGTGGCTGTTCGGGATCGCCAACCACAAGCTGATCGACTCGCTGCGGCGGGCGCGCACCGCCGACGCCGCGCTGCAGCGGCTCGGGATCGCCTCGCTGGGGATCGGCGACGACGAGCTGGCGGAGGTCGAGCGGCGGCTGAGCGCGCAGGCCGACGGCGAGCTGGCGCTGCGGCTGGTCGGCGACCTGCCGCCCGACCAGCGCGCCGCGGTGCTGGCGCGGGTCGTCGACGAGGCCGACTACGCCGAGCTGGCGGCGCGCTTCGCGACGAGCGAGCAGAACGTGCGCGCGCGGGTTCATCGCGGCCTGCGGCGCGTCGGCGTGCGGATGGCGGCGCTGCGAGAGGAGCGGTCACGATGAGCGAGCGACACGACCCCGCGACGGTCCCGGGCGGCGCCGACCCGCTCGCCCGCGTCGGCGCGCGCCTGATCGAGGCCGAGCGCGCCCGGCGCCGCCGCCGGCGCCACGCCCGCCAGCGGCTCGCCGGCGGCGCGCTGACGCTGCTGGCGCTCGTCGCGGTGCTGGTCGTCGCACGGCCGTTCGAGGGCGGCGACGGGAGCCGGAAGCCGCTGACCAACCGCGGCGTCGAGCTGAACGCCGGCGACGGCGCCTTCACCGTCTACGCGACCGGCGACCGCTCGATCTGCGCCAAGCGACCCAACGGGCGCGACCGCGCCGGCACGACCGAGTGCGCTCCCTCGGGCTTCGTGATCGAGCTGCTGGAGCGGCAGGGCGGCCTCGCCTGGGTGCAGGCGCGCGCGGTCGGCGACCGCGTCGTCGTCACCGGGCTGGCGGCGCCCGACGCCTCCGTCCTCGTCAGCACCCCGCCGCAGGACGGGCGTCCCGGCAGGTCGGCCCGGTCGCGGCCCGGAGGCCCGACGGTGACCGTCGGCAAGCTGGGGTCCCCGCCGCTCGTGACACGGCCCTTCTCCCTGTCGCTGCCGCGCGAGGGGGCCAGGGCGGTGCTCGTCGCCGTTCCGGACGCGCAGGCGCCGACGCGGATGCGGTCGGTGCGGATCGGCGCGGCGATGACCGATCGGCTCGACGGCTTCGAGCGGCTCGACTACGAGGTCGGCGGCGCGGCCGGCATCGCCGAGCTGGCGCAGACGCGGCTGCGCGAGATGACGCCGCTGCCGGGCCATCAGCGGGCGCCCGCGGGCGTGCTGGTGCTCGGCGACGGCAACCGGCTGACGGCCTGGGTGCGGCCGGCGCGCGTCGCCGCCGCGCGCCTCGCGCTGATGCCGGGCGTGCTGCGGGTCTACGACTGGGAGGCGAGCGCGCTGCTGCCCGACGGCACGACGGTCGCCGCGGGGATCGCGAGAGGGCTGCCGCGGGCGACGACGATCGGCCGCACGGCCGCGGCGAGCGCGGCGATGACGCTCGCCGACGCGCGCAGGCTGGCCGGCCGGCAGCACGGCAGAGCGCGGATCGTGCAGGCGATCGGCGCGTACGAGAGAGACCTGCCGCTGCCGAGAGACGATCCGCGCGCGCGCTTCTACGTCCTCCGCGGCGCGCCGGCGCTGACGGGCGCGCAGGGGATCGTGGTGGCGCCGGTCGACGCGACGCGGATCGGACGGCCGCAGGTCCGCTTCAGCGACGGGCAGCGCGCCGACCTGCGACGGGTGACGCGCGCGGTCGCCCAGCGCGGGCAGTCGCTGATGCTGCCCGGGACCTCCGGAGCGGCGGCCGCGCAGCACCTCGCGATCGTGCTCGACGACCGCCTGATCGAGCTCGCGCCGATCGATCCCGCGGCGCTGCCCGACGGCGTGACCGGCAGCACCGTGGTGCTGCCGGATCGCTTCGCCCGGCGCTGGATACGGGACCTGGAGGACAAGCTCCAGATCGGCCGGCTGCCGCCGCTGAAGGAGCTCCGTTAGGCCCGCACCAGGTGGCGCAGCTCGGCCGGCGGGTTGGGGTCGGACTCGAGCAGCTTTCTCGCCAGCATCCGCAGCGCCGCGACGCGCTCGTACGGCCTCAGCGCGAAGGCGTACTGGAACGACTCGCCGTCGTCGACGATGCCGAGCAGCTCGCGGTAGTCGTCGGCGAGGTCGTTGAGGACGCGGCCGAGCAGGTAGGCGTCGAGCTCGCTCGCGCGCCGCTCGGCCTCCTCGGCGCTCTGGCTGCCGGTCGTGTCGGGACGGGCGGCGCCGGCCGCCGGGTCGACCGGGACCGGCCCGCTCGCGCTCGCGCCGTAGCCGGGATCCTGCGCGTGGCCGCCGGACTCCCAGTCGCGCTGGTCGGCGTCGGCGTCGCGGTCGGGGCCGCCGTTGCGTCTCGCCTCCCAGCGGGCTCTGTCGAGCTCGCCCGCCAGCTGGTCGTAGTTGTCGGGCTTCGGCGGCACGTAGCCGACTGCTCTTCTCAGCTCGCCGGTCGTGATCTCGCCGTCGGCCGCCTTCTGCGCCAGCTCGACGGCCTCTCTCTCGTCGACCCGGCCGGTCGAGATCGCGCGCCGCACCATGTCGGCGGCGGTGAAGGCGAGGTCGCCGGCCTCGACGCGCTCGGCGATCGCCGGCAGGTCGAGCAGCTTCAGCGCGCCGCGCGTCCAGTCGGCCGGCGCGCCGGTGAGGCGCGAGACCTCGGCCGCGGTCAGCGACGGGTCCTCGATCATGATCTGCCGCACCGCGCGGGCGAACATGATCGGCTCGGGCTTTCTCTGGTGGAAGTTCTCGGCGAACTGGAGCGTCAGCGCCTCGCGCCGGCTCATCCCGACGCGCAGGTCGAAGGCCCACGTGCGCGGCTCGCCCTCGGCCTCGTCGACGAGCCGCATCGCGGCGACGCGGCGGAAGCCGGCGACCAGCTCGTAGGGGACTCTCTCGTCGCCGGTCTCGCGCACCAGCGGCGGGTGCAGCAGGCCGGTCTCCAGCAGCGAGATCGCCAGCTCCTCGACCTCCGGCAGCGGGCCCTCGCGCATGTTGGAGGCGCTTCTGACCTGGTCGAGCGTCGCCTCGACGCGGCGCTGCGCCTTCAGCGCGGTGTCGGCCAGCGGCGCCTTGCGCAGCTGTTCGAGCGCGGCCTCGCGGGCCTTCTCGGCGGCCTCCTGGCGCTGCTGCGCCACGGCCTCCTCGGAGTTCTGGAGCGAATCGACGTCTGCCATGAAGCGCACAGAGTAGCCTCGCGGGCCCGTGTCCGAGCAGCCCGTCTTCTACTACGACTTCAGCTCGCCGTACGCCTACCTCGCCGCCCACCGCGTCGACGCGCTGCTGCCGCTGCGCGTCCGCTGGCAGCCGATCCTCTTCGGCGCGCTCGTGGTCGAGATCGGCAAGCGGCCGTGGTCGTGGGAGGAGGGCCCGGAGCGCGACGCGCGCATGCGCGACTGCGAGCGCCGCGCCGGCGAGCTGGGCCTGCCGCTGCGCTGGCCGCCCGGCTGGCCGAGAGCGACCTACTCGGTGCTGGCCGTGCGGGCGGCGCTCGCCGCCGAGCGCCACGGCCGGCTGCGCGACTTCTCGCTCGCCGCCTTCGACGCCGGCCTCGGCCGCGGCCGCGACCTCAGCGATCCCGAGATCGTCGGCGAGGTCGCCGCGGCGGCCGGCCTCGAGCCCGCGGTCGTGCTCGACGAGGCGGTCGCGCCGGAGGTCAAGCGGCGGCTGCGCGAGGTGACCGACGCGGCGCGGGCGCGCGGCGTCACCGGCATCCCGACGATCGCGTTCGGCGAGCGGCTCTTCTGGGGCGACGACAGACTCGACGACGCCGCCGCCGCGCTCGCCTCATCCCTCCAGGGCCTCTGAGGCCTCCAGCCAGGCGGCCTCCAGCCGCTCGCGCTCGGCCGCCAGCGCCGCCTGCTCCTCGCCGAGCGCCCGCAGCGCGCCGTGGTCGGTCGCGGCGGCGGCCATCCGCTCGTGCAGGTCGGCCTCGCTCGCCTCGACTCTCTCCAGCGCCCGCTCCAGCCGCGCGACCTCATTGCGCAGCGCGCGCGCCTCGCCGCCGCCGAGGCCCGGTCTGGCGGCGGCGGCTCTGCCGGCGGCCGGCGCCGCCGCCGGCGCCGCGGCCGCCGCGCGCCGCTCCTCGACGTACTGCTCGATCCCGCCGGGCAGGTGGCGGACCTTGCCGTCGAGCCCGAGCGCGTAGACGTTGTCGGTGACGCGCTCGACGAAGTAGCGATCGTGGGAGACGACCAGCAGCGTCCCGGGCCAGCCGTCGAGCAGGTCCTCCAGCGCCGTCAGCGTGTCGACGTCGAGGTCGTTGGTCGGCTCGTCGAGCAGCAGCACGTTCGGCTCGCCCATCAGCAGCCGCATCAGCTGCAGCCGGCGCCGCTCGCCGCCGGAGAGGTCCCTGACGAAGGTGCGCGCCTTCGCGCCGCGGAAGCCGAAGCGGTCGCACAGCTGGCCGGCCGTCAGCTCGACGCCGTCGCCGAGCCGGATCCGCCCGCGCACCTGCTCCAGCGACTCCAGCACCCGCAGCCCGCCGTCGAGCTCGACCGTGTCCTGCGAGAGGTGCGCCAGTCTCACCGTCTGGCCGCGCTCGACGACGCCGGAGGTCGGCTCCAGCTCGCCGGCGAGCAGCTTCACGAGCGTCGTCTTGCCGGAGCCGTTGACGCCGACGAGCGCGACGCGATCGCCGGGCCCCAGCCGCCAGGTCGCCTTGCGCAGCAGCGTCTTGTCGCCGTAGGAGAGCGAGACCTCCTCGGCGTCGAGCACCTTGCCGCCGAGGCGGGCGCTGGCGAATCTGAGCAGCTCGACGGTGTCGCGCGCCGGCGGCTCGTCGGCGATCAGGGCGTTGGCGGCCTCGATCCGGAACTTCGGCTTGGAGGTCCGCGCCGGCGGCCCGCGGCGCAGCCACGCCAGCTCCTTGCGGATCAGCTGGGCGCGCTTCTCCTCACGCGCGGCGGCCTGCCGGTCGCGTTCGGCGCGCGCCAGCACGTAGGCCGCGTAGCCGCCCTCGTACTGGTGGACGGCGCCGTCGGCGACCTCCCACGTGTGGGTGCAGACGGCGTCGAGGAACCAGCGGTCGTGGGTGATGACGACGATCGAGCCTCTGCGCGCGGCGAGGTGGCGCGCGAGCCAGTCGACGCCCTCGACGTCGAGGTGGTTGGTCGGCTCGTCGAGCAGCAGCAGGTCGGGCTCGCCGAGCAGCAGCTTGGCGAGCGCGATCCGCCGCCGCTCGCCGCCCGACAGCGGCCCGACGGGGGTGTCGAGCCCCTGCGGGAAGCGGCTGATCGCGACGCCGCCGAGGAGGCCGTCGAGGACGGCGCGGAAGCGCGCGTCGCCGGCCCACTCGTGGTCGGCGCGGCCGCCGACGAGCTGGTCGCGGACGGTCTTGGTGCCGTCGAGCTCGTCGGCCTGGGCGATCGTCGCCAGGTGCAGGCCGGTGACGCGCGTCACCTGGCCGCGGTCGGGCTGCTCGAGCCCGCCGATCAGCTTCAGCAGCGTCGACTTGCCGCCGCCGTTGAGGCCGACGATCCCGATCCGGTCGCCGGCGTTGACGCCGAGCGTGACGTCGTCGAGCACCTCGCGGCTGCCGTAGCCCTTGCCGACGGACTTGAGGTTGACGAGGTTGCGGGGTGCGGCGGCCATCGCGGCCATGCATGTTGACGGGCCGCCGCCGCCGATGCGGGCAGACTGCGGGCGATGGAGACGATCGAGGGACGACAGGTGCGGCTGCGGCCGGTGACCGCCGACGACCTGCCGGCGCTGCGCGCGATCCTCGCCGATCCCGGCGTGCTGCGCTGGTGGGGCGAGCAGGACGAGGACGACATCGCCGGCCTGGTCGAGCCCGAGGAGCACGAGGCCAGCTACGCGATCGTGCTGCCGGCCGAGGGCGGGCGGATCGCCGGGCTGATCCAGTCGTGGGAGGAGCCGACGCCGATGTACCGCCACGCCGGCATCGACATCGCCGTCGACCCGGCGCTGCACGGTCGCGGGATCGGGACCGACGCGCTCGTCGCGCTCGCCCGCTTCCTGATCGAGCGACGCGGCCACCACCGCCTGACGATCGACCCGGCCGCCGACAACGCGGCCGCGATCTCGGTCTACTCGCGGATCGGCTTCAGACCGGTCGGGCGGCTGCGGCAGTACGAGCGCGGCCTCGACGGCAGCTTCCACGACGGCCTGCTGATGGACCTGCTCGCGGGCGAGCTTCAGGATCCGGGCGCCGCGGGCGCGTCTGGCGCCTGACGCAGCCTGGCGCGCGCCGCGCCGACGACCGCGTCGGTGAGCGCGCGCAGCGAGGCGGTCGGCAGCGACCAGCGCTGCCAGTGGAGCGCGACGTCGAGGTGCTCAGGGGCGAGCGTGACGAGGCCGTCGGGCGAGGGGCGCTCGGCGAGCTGCTGCTCGGGCACGAGCCCCCAGCCGAAGCCGAGCTCGATCGCGCGCAGGTAGTCGGCCGAGGCCGGCACGAGGTGGAGCGGCGGCTGCGGGTCGGTGCCGGTCTGGCGCCGCAGGAAGCGCTGCTGGAGCCGGTCGGAGGCGTCGAAGGTGACGACCGGCGCGTGGCGGAAGGCGTCGGCGCGAGCCTTCCGCGCGGCGGCTGACTCGCGCCGGCGGGCGGGCGCGGGCGCGACGTTCGGCGAAGGCCGGCGCCGCGACCGGCCGGTAGCGCATCGCGCCGAGCGCGGTGGCGGCGCAGCCGGCGACCGGCCGCGCCTCGGTCGTGACGGCCGCCATCACGACCCCGCGCCGTAGCAGCTCGGAGGTCAGCCCCTCGTCCTCGCGGTGGACGCGCAGCTCGATCGCGTCGGCGAGCGGCGCGACCGCCGGCAGGAACCAGGTCGCGAGCGAGTCGGCGTTGACGGCGACGGCGAGCGGCGTGCGGGCGGACTCGTCGTCGCGGTCGCCGGCCAGCTCGCGCGCCGCCTCCTCCTCCAGCAGCGCGACCTGCGTCGCCAGCCGCAGCAGCGTCTGGCCGGCGCTGGTCAGCGCGATCGGCCGGCTGCGGACGACCAGCACCTGGCCGCAGGCGCGCTCGAGCGCCCGCAGCCGCTGGCTGACGGCCGACGGCGTCAGCGCGAGCGCGGTCGCGGCGCCGTCGAGCGAGCCGGCGTCGGCGATCGCGGCGAGCGCGCGCAGCTGCTGGGAGTCGTAGCCGGTCACTGAAGCAACGCTACAGGTAGCGCAGCAACATTCGTTGGACTTCAGGACGCCGAGGCCCCACGATCTGCCGAGCCGTGCCCGCCTCCACCGCCCTGCTCGCCGCCGTCGCCGGCCTCACCTTCGGCCTCTCGCTGATCGTCGCGATCGGCGCGCAGAACGCCTTCGTCCTGCGTCAGGGGCTGCTGCGCGAGCATCGCGGCGTCGTCGTGACCGTCTGCGCGCTCTCCGACCTGGTGCTGATCGCGGCCGGCGTCGCCGGCGCCGGCGCGCTGCTGACGGCGGCGCCGGCGCTCGCCGACGGCGCGCGGATCGCCGGCGGGCTGTTGCTGCTCGCCTACGCGCTGTTCGCCGCGCGGCGGGCGTGGCGCGGCGGCAGCGCGGCGGCCGACGACGACGGCTCCCGCGCCGCCCGCGGTCCGCTCGCCGTGCTGCTGACGACGCTGGCGCTGACGTGGCTCAACCCGCACGTCTACCTCGACACGGTCGTGCTCGCCGGCACCGCCGCCGACGCCCACGGCGACCAGCGCTGGTGGTTCGCCGCCGGCATGGGCTGCGGCAGCGTGATCTGGTTCAGCGCGCTCGGCTACGGCTCGGCGACGTTGCGCCCGCTGTTCGCCAAGCCGGCCGCCTGGCGCCTGCTCGACGCCGCGATCGCCGTGATCATGTGCGCGCTCGGGCTGTCGCTGCTGCTCGGCGCGGTCTGACCGCGCTCAGCGCGCGATCCCGTAGGTCCAGTAGCGGCCCTGGCGCACGACCGAGCGGCGGTCGACGTACGCCTTGCCGTCGTAGCGGTAGCGGATGGTCAGCAGGCGGAACTTCCCGTCGCGCGGGCGTGAGAGCGAGACCCGCATCGGCCGCGGCGAGAAGCTGCCGCCGGCGCAGTCGGGCCGGCAGTCGTTGATCCAGACCTTGCCGCGACCGTGTGCCGAGCGCCGCGTCCACGACGTCCACGTGATGCGGCCGAAGCCGCGCTCGCCGGTGCGCTGGCCGCCGCCGAGCACGCCGGTCCCGTCGCCCGTGTAGCTGATCTGCGCCGGCCGGACGGCGAAGGCGGGGCGCATCTGGGTCAGCGCCTTCGGGAGCGCGGCGAGCGACGGCGCGGCGGTCGCGAGCAGCAGCGCGGCCGCGGTCGCGATCGCGCTGGGGAGCGTGCGGTGACGGATCATCCGCTGAGCGTTCCCGCTCGCGGCGGCGGCGAGACGTCGATCCGCGGGCGGCGCGCCCGGCGCCCGGCGCCCGCTCACGCCGCCGCGGGCGGCGCGACCAGGTCGGCGTCGAGCAGGGCGCGGAAGCGGCTGACCGCGTCGGCGACGCCGTCGGCGAGCGGCCGGCAGACCGGCCCGCCCATCAGCGCGACGAAGGAGCGCGCGTCGACCTCCTCGGGGAACGGCAGCACGGTCTCGTCGGAGCTGATCTCGGCGGCCGGCTCGCCCTCGCGCAGCAGCCGCGCGACCTCGGCCACGGGCGCGACCGTCCCGTCGAGGTTGTGCGCCGTCGCGCCCGCGTAGCCGTCGAGCAGCGCGGCGCGCGCGAACGCCTCGCCGGCGTCGGGCGCGTACTGGAACTGGGCGCGGCCGCCGTAGGGGATGTGGAACGGCTGGCCGGCGGCGGCGGCGAGCATCGCCTGCGTCGGGGCGGAGGTGAGCCCCTGGTCGCGGCCGGGGCCGAAGACGGTGTGGGGGCGCAGCGTGATCGAGGAGACGCCGAAGTCGTCGTGGTAGCGCACGGCCGTGCCCTCGTCGGCGCGCTTGAAGACGCCGTAGAGCGTGCCGGGCACGTCGTCGCCGGCGAGGGTCCCGCGCGGCCCGTAGACGGCGATCGAGGAGGCGAGCACGACGTGGCCGATGCGGTCGGCGCGGCGGCGCACGGCCTCGAGCACGTTGACGGTGCCGACGACGTTGACGTGCGCGCCGAGCGCCGGCCGCTCGCGCACGAACGGCACCTGCAGCGCGGCGAGGTGGATGACGTTCGTGATCGCGTGCTCGTCGAGCACCCGCTCGAGCGCCGCCAGGTCGGTGATGTCGCCGGCGACGGGCGTCACGCGCGGCAGCTGGTCGGCGTCGAGCGCGAGCGGAAGGCGGTGGGTCGCGCCGCCGAGGTCGAAGGCGACGACCTGGTGGCCGCGGTCGAGCAGGCTGCGCATCGTCCAGACGCCGATGGCGCCGAGCGCCCCCGTGATGAGAAAGCGAGCTTCGGGCATGCGCAAACGTTAGCGCACAGGGTTCTCGCGCCAACGGGCGTGGTCGTAGACTGTCGCCCGTGACCGGCTCCGGCGCGCAGCGCACCACGATCGTCGACGTCGCCCGCGCCGCCGGGGTGCACTTCTCGACCGCGTCGAAGGTGCTGCGCGACGTGCCCGGGTATCGCATCCGGCCCGAGACCCGCGCGCGCGTGCGCGAGGCGGCGGAGCGGCTCGACTACCGCCCGAGCGCGGTCGCGCGGGCGCTGCGCAGCGCCTCCTCGGGCGCGATCGGGATGCTCGTGCCGTCGCTGCGCAACCCCGTCTACGCGGAGATCGCGCGCGGCGCCTTCGAGCGCGCCTGGGAGCGGGAGCTGGTCGTCGTGCTCGGCGAGGACCGCGATGGCGCCGACGCCGAGCGCGCCTACGACCGCCTCGTGCAGAACAGCCGCATCGACGGCCTGCTGGTCGCGAGCGCCCACCCCGGCAGCATCCTGCCCTCCCGCGTCGGCGACGCGCCGGTGCCGTTCGTCTTCCTCAACCGCCGCCAGCCGGGCGCGCAGAGCGTCTCGATGCGCGAGGAGGAGGCGGCCGCGCTCGCCGCCGAGCACCTGCTCGCGCTCGGCCATCGCCGCCTCGGCCACGTCGCCGGGCCGCGCGGGATCGACACCGCCGCCCGCCGCCTGGCCGCCTTCCGCGCCGCCGTGAGAGCCGGCGGCGGCACGCTCTCGGTCGTCCACGCCGACTTCGACGAGCGCGCCGGCCACGACGCGACGGCCGAGCTGCTCGCCCGCCGCCGCCCGCCGACCGCGATCTTCGCCTCCAACCTCAACCAGGCGATCGGCGCGCTCGCCGCCGCGCGCGCGGCCGGCCGCGCCGTCCCGCGCGAGCTGTCGCTGCTGACCTACGACGACGACCCGATCTGCGACTACCTCGACCCGCCGCTGACCGCCATCCGCATGCCGCTGCACGAGCTCGGCGTCGCCGCGGTCGACGCGCTGCTGGCGCGGATCGACGACGCCCCCGCCGACGACCTCGTCCTCGCGACCCCGCCCCGGCTGATCGAGCGGCGCTCGACCGCGCCGGCGGCGGCCTGAATGTGGCCTGAGAGTGCTCGGCCGCTGGAACGGCGTGGCACGTCGTGAACAGAGATTGATGAACTGGGAATCGGATCGACGAGGCCGTCGCGGGTGCAGTGCCGACCGTGGTCGCCGGGAGCGCGCGCCCGGGCGCGGGGTGCATGAGCAGAGGCGCGACCGTGATCGCCGATCGCTGGCTGCGCGTGCTGGAGACGCCGGGAACGGACGACGTCTACGCCTTCTCGCTGTGCTCGGTGTGGTCGAGACGGGCGCTGCTTCTGTTCGAGTCGGAGCAGGGCAGCCGCGAGGTCATGCCGCGGATCGCGATCGGCGGTCGCTACGCCGCCTTCACCCTGCGCTCCTGCCACGGCGGCGATCACGATTCGTACGAGGGGTGTCGCGTCTTCGTCAAGGCCTACGACGCGAAGCGCAGGCGTGGCTGGAAGACGGCCCTTCCCTCACCGGGCCTGGACACCCGTCCCGGGGCGGTGACGAGCCTCGTCGTCACCGCTCGCGGATGGACCGCCTGGGCGGGCTTCCGCACCAACTTCAGCACGCTCGAGGTGTGGGCGATGGCGCCTGGTGGCGCGGTGCGCAAGCTCGCCGAGGGACCGACCGACGCCCTTCCGGCCGATTCCGTGAACGACATGCTCGCCGTCAATGGCGACCGTCTCTATTGGCAGTTCGGCGAAACCCCAGGGACGGCGGTGCTGCGCTAGCGTCATGGCATGACCGCGCACGCCGCTCCCGACCTGACCGCCGAGGCGATCGAGCGGGCGGCCGAGCGGCTGGCGCCGGTCGTGCGGCGGACGCCGCTGGAGCCGAGCGAGCGGCTGTCGGCGCTGCTCGGCGTGCCGGTGCTGCTCAAGCGCGAGGACATGCAGGTCGTGCGCAGCTACAAGGTGCGCGGGGCGTTCAACCTGATCGCCGGGCTGAGCCCGGCCGAGCGCGAGCGCGGCGTCGTCTGCGCCTCGGCCGGCAACCACGGGCAGGGGCTCGCCTTCGCCTGCCGCGAGCTG